>JAEEGF010744992.1_pt1 | contig 54362 bp, 42 predicted proteins | sample 9134171 | NCBI WGS metagenome assembly JAEEGF01 (sample SAMN16246542, study PRJNA631951) | gut metagenome | biome: gut microbiome; feature: rumen; material: AP-attached | host: Bos | place: Iran: Karaj | collected 2018-10 | reverse complement strand
AGCTGCTCTTCGACGGGAAGACTCTCGACGGCTGGCACTATTACAACGGCGGTGCGATCGATGACGGAGAATGGTTCGTCAAAGACGGAGAACTTGCGGCATCCGGTACCGGCTCCGACGCCAAGGGTTACATCGTAACGGACGGCCTTTATGACAATTTCGACCTCAAGTGGGAGTGGAAGCTGTCTAAGGGCGGCAACAGCGGCCTGATGTATCACGTCGTGGAGACACCGGCCTATTCGGTTCCCTATGTCACCGGTCCGGAATATCAGATTATTGACGACGTGAATTATGCCGAGATGAACGACGGCTACATTCTGGAGCCCTGGCAGCGCTGCGCGGTGGACTATGCGATGTATGTCCCGGACTTCGACACGGCTCCCATCCTGAAACCGGCAGGGGAGTGGAACCAGTCTGAGATCATCTTCGACCACGGCCACGTGACCTATAAGCTCAATGGTGTCGTGACAGTGGAGTTCGACGCCTGGACCGACGACTGGTATGCCCGCAAGGCTGCCGGCAAATGGGCAAGCTCTCCTGACTACGGACTTGCGCGAAGCGGCAACATATGCCTTCAGGACCACGGCTATCCCGCCTGGTTCCGCAACATCAAGATCAGGCAGCTGTAGTTTTTTTATTTTTGTAGAAATAACCGGACAATGGAACAACAGAGCAACGTTGAGAGACTGGCGCGGTACCTCATCATTCTTGGAATGCTGGCTATCATCGGCTTCCTGTGCTGGTACTTCAGGAGCGTGCTGATATATGTGATTCTGGCATTTGTCGTGTCTCTCGTCAGCCGTCCGCTGGTGCGCCTTATGCAAAAGGTCCGCATCAAGGGGAAATGCGCTCCGAAGTGGCTTCTGGCCATCATTGCCATTTTAGCTGTCCTTGCCGTCCTCATCCTGGTAGTCACCCAGGTCATTCCCGTTGTGACAGGCATCATCAGGGAGGCTTCGTTCTTCAGTGACATGAATCTTCTGGACGGGTCTATGGCAGATAAGATCAACGACTGGGTTATCAGCGTGATTCCAAGTCTGGGGAATGATTTCAATGCATTCGACGTTTTGTTCGACTATTTGAAGAAAGTCATATCCGAGTTCTCCTTTACAGGTCTCATTGGCTCAGTGGCTTCCGCAGTCGTGGATCTGGCCGTCGGGCTATTTGCGGTCGTGTTCATATCCTTCTTCTTCGTGAAGGACGAGAAGCTGTTCTCAAAGATAGTGGCGGCACTTGTCCCTGACCACATAGAAGACTCTGTGACAGGTGCTATAACTGATATAGAACACCTGCTGTCCCGCTATTTCGTCGGCCTCATCATAGAGATGTTCGGCGTTGCCCTCATTGATTTCCTGGGACTCTGGCTGATTGCCCGCATCGGTGTCACCTATGCCCTCGGCATCGCGTTCATCGCAGGCATACTCAATATCATTCCATATGTAGGACCTGTCATCGGCGAGATAGTCGGTGTGCTGCTGTGTATGGCGCTGCATTACGGAGCCGGCATTGGCCTTGACGTCAATATCTGGGTGTTCGCACTCATAGTGCTTGCCATTATGCTTGGAGCCCAGCTCGTGGACAACTTCGTCTATCAGCCCATCATCTACTCTACGAGCATACAGTCCACACCTCTGGAGGTATTCATAGTGATGCTCATTGCAGGGCACATCGGAGGCATCGTAGGTATGCTGGCCGCCATTCCTGCCTATACGGTGGTCCGTGTCGTTGCAGGCCGTTTCTTCTATGACAGAAAAATAGTCCGGCGTCTGATGCCGGACCTGGAGAAAGAGATCAAATCGTAACTAAATGGATTGATGCTCCACAAAAAAAAGCAGGCCATTCAGCCTGCTTTTTTGTGGAGCACAGGAGAATCGAACTCCTGACCTTTTGAATGCCATTCAAACGCTCTACCAACTGAGCTAGTACCCCATTGCCCTGCAAAGGTAGCTTTTTTTTCTTGTTTCGCAAATCATAAGGATTCTTAGAGATTATTTCCTTAAATTTGAAACCAAAGAATAACACTTAGAAAATTATGGACAACAAGTACAAAGGCACCCAGACCGAAAAGAATCTGGAAGCTGCATTCGCAGGTGAATCACAGGCACGGAACAAGTATACCTACTTCGCATCGGTAGCGAAGAAAGAAGGTTATGAGCAGATTGCCGCACTCTTCCTCAAGACTGCGGAGAACGAGAAAGAACACGCAAAACTCTGGTTCAAGGAGCTTAACGGAATCGGTGACACAGCCGCCAACCTTGGTGCAGCCGCCGACGGCGAGAACTACGAGTGGACAGATATGTACGAAAACTTCGCAAAGACCGCCGAGGCAGAAGGCTTCAAGGCTCTTGCAGCCAAGTTCCGCGGCGTCGCTGCCATCGAAAAGCAGCACGAGGAGCGTTACCGCGCCCTGCTGAAGAATGTCGAGACCGCAGCTGTCTTCGAGAAGAGCGAGATCAAGGTGTGGGAATGCCGTAACTGCGGTCACATCGTAGTCGGCAAGAAAGCTCCGGAAATCTGCCCTGTATGCGCTCATCCCAAGAGCTTCTTCGAGATCCACGAGGCAAACTACTAGCAGACATCTGCCCGACAAAAAAAAGACGTCCTTGCGGGCGTCTTTTTTTATGCCTTGGGGTGGCCTGCTACAGCTCAGCCTTCAGTTTCTCGATCATATCGGCATACTCGGCATCGCTCAGATAGACCTTGCCGGGATTCATCTGGAAGACTCCGCCGTAGTCCGGTCCGTCGACGTACTTCGGGGCCAGGTGGAAGTGGAGGTGGCAGAGTTTGTCGCTGTAGGCGCCGTAGTTGATCTTTTCGGGATTGAAGACCTTCTGCATCGCGCGGGTCATCCTCACGACATCGGCCATAAAGGCATTGCGCTGCTCGTCTGAAAGCTCGTTCAGGTCGTTCACGTGGCCGTCGTAAGCCACAAGGCAGCGGCCGTGGTAGGTCTGCTCCTTGAACAGGAAAGCGCGGGATACGCCCAGATGGGCAATTTCTATCATCAGGTTGTGCTGGGTCTCGTTATTCGTGCAATAGAGACAATCTTTGGGATCGCTGTACATATCGTATCGTTATTAGTAGTTTTGACAAATTTAATAATAATTGTCAACTTTACGGAACGGAAAGCCGGCAGCTATGTGGTACATCATCCTCATCGTCATATGGGTGGCAGCCCTCGCCTTTCAGTGGAAGCATATCACTGAGATGGCGAAGCTGTATTTCCACGTCATCACCCCGCACGAATCAAAAACAGAGAAGGCAATGATGCTGTGCGACATCGTGCCGATGTGCCTGCTTTTCATTGCCTTCAATATCATTCTATGGCCGATTCCGGCCACCGTAACAGCTCTGGTCAAGAAGCTTTCCGGCCGTTCATCATAACTCCTTCGGCGGATATAGCTCGTCCCACCAGGTGCTGTCGTCCTTCAGGTATTTTGCGAACCAGGCCGAGATGGTGCGGAGCCACTGGCGTTTCTTTGCATAATCCTGGATGCCGTGGTTCTCTCCGTCCACTACTACGAAAGCCGTTTCTGTGCCCAGAAGCTTCATCGCGGTGAACATCTGGATGCTCTCTCCGATAGGCACGTTGGTGTCGGCTGAACCGTGGAGGAAGAGGATGGGATCCTTGATCTTGTCGGCGAAGTAGAGCGGGCTGCGGTCCACATAGAGGTCTTTCCTTGTCCAGGGATAGCTGTCTGCCATGCTGACCTCGCTGTAAGAATATCCCCAGTAGCCTTCGCCCCAGTAGCTGGTGTGGTCGCTGATGCCGGCGTGCGAGATGCCGGTGGCGAAGATGTCGGTGCTGGCCAGCAGCAACTGGGTCATGAAGCCACCGTACGAAGCGCTGAAGCAGCCTACCTTGCTGGCGTCGACGAACGGGTGGTCGGCGCAGAAATGCTTGACACCTTCGATGATGTCATCCACAACCACTTCGCCTGCGGTGTTGACGTGCCTTGAAGCGAACTCCTGGCCGAAGCCTGACGCTCCGGAAGGATTGACCACATAGAACACATACCCCTGGCAGGAATAGAGATGAGGAGAGTAAGAACCGGCAAAATACTTCAGGCTGGGAGAGCAGCCGCCGTAGTAGTGCACGATCATAGGATATTTCTTTGACGGGTCGAAATTGGCAGGAAGCACATAGAAGCCGTTGATGCGGTCGCCGCGGCTGCTGGTGAATTCATATTCGCCGCCCTGGGCGATATCAACGTCGCTGAAGCCGATTGCGTGGAAGTCGCAGACAAGTTTCTGTTTGCCGGTCTTGGTGTCCATCAGGTATGCTTTGTCGTGGGTGTCGAGATTGTCTCCGGAATAAATCAGGGCAGGCGATTTCTGGGCTATGTCGAAATAGTCCATATGGCTGTCCTTGTTGTCCAGTCTCTCAAATCTTTTGGTGCGGGGGTTGAGCCGGAAGAGGTTGTAGCAGTCCTTGTCCTCGGCTGTGAAGTAGATGTTGCCGTCATAGCGGCTCCAGCGTATGCTCTGCGGTGAGGGGTTGAAGTCTTTGGTGAGCGGGGTTACCTTCTTGCTTGCTATGTCGAACAGATACAGCTGGTAGTCATAGGCATTGGGAATCTTTCCTTCCGGAAGCACCATACCTATCTTGTCGAACGCCTCCGGACTTCCCCTGAACAGGATCTGCTTGCCGTCAGGCGAGAACTGTCCGCCGCCTACGAAGCCGTCCTTCTCTATTAGACATTCAACCTGAGATGTCTGAAGGTCCATCAGATAGACCGAAGAATAGCTTGTCGGCCTCTTGCTGAGGTCGTACCTGTTCACAGAGAAGAGAAGGTACCGGCCGTCATCTGATATGTCCATAGGATAGCTGTCGTGGTATCCGAAGGTAAGCTGCCTGGTCACTCCGGTGGCAATGTCATAGAGCGAGATATAACTGCGGTCGCGCCAGCCGGGCTGACGGTCGTCAGGAGTGAGAATCTGGTGGACGTCGCCCTCCTTGGGACCTTCCTGACTCATCGTGTAGATGAGGAAATCCTCAGTCGGGGCTATTTCGTAACGGCCGTCAGGCACGTTCTTGACGATTACGGTCTCTTTCTTGGTGCGGGGGTCCACGCTCACCAGGTTGCGACCGTCGACGGTTCTCTGGGTTGTGTAGTATTCGTCACGGGTCGGCATCCATCGTATGGCGTCGGCTGTGTGGATCAGCATTTCTCCGGTTGCAGCATCAAACACCTCGGTGAAGGAGGTAGTCCTGCCGTCATCGCTGACCAGCGAATGTCTGATGGAGTAATATAGCCCACCGGGAGAAAGGCTCACTCCTGCGCAGCCTTCAAGCTGTGTGTTGAGGTCCAGCGAATATATCTTGCGGCCGTCTTCCCTTATTCGGAGCGACTTGCTCTGCTCACTTGCGACAGACACCTCGATGCCTTCGTCGGAACTGTCCTTGTCGGTAAGGTACTTGATGACGATTTCGTGGGTTCCTGGCTCGAGACTTGCCTTGCCGCTTTCATTCTTCTTGCCGTCCAGGAAAATCCTGCAGTCCTTGATGCCTTCCACATTGATGTCGACCTTGGCGAAATCCATCGTCTCGACGCTGAAACTTGCGAAGTGCAGCTGCCTTTTGTCGCTTATGGCCGGAAGCTCGCTCACTGTCCTGGCGTTGTTGAGGACATCCGCAGAGAAGGCTGCGTCAAGCTGAGCCTTGGTATCACTGTAGGTTTTACCTTTCACGTCTGTGGAGTCGATGTAGAAAGGTTCCCCCGTGTCAAAGGGACCTGCGTAGCGGAAATTGTTGACAACGAGTGTGTCTTTGGGAGCCGCCACCGCAAAAAGGCACAGTGACAGCCCTGCCAGAGAGGAAAGGATGCGTTTCATATTATTTGTTCTTTTTCTTTTTGTTCTTTATCCAGAGAGATTTGGCGTACTCCTGCATATCGGATGCCTCGTCTATCTCGTCGATGATCTCGACGCCCGCAGTAGTCTCGATGATGTCCTCGAGCGTAACGATTCCCTGGAGGCAGCCGTAGTCGTCGATGATGACGCTGATGTGCTCCTTCTTCGAAACCAGTGCATCCCAGATGTCGCTGATAGGCGTAGTCTCGTGGAACGAGGAGATGTCGCGCTTTATCTCCGAGAGCTTCATATCGAACTTGTCGTTGCCCATCAGTTCGAGAGCTTCGACAAGAAGTACATATCCGGTTATGTACTCGTCGTCCTCACCCTTGTAGACGGGTATGCGGGAGTGGTGGTGGAACACCTGCTCCTTGAAGAATTCCCTTATGGTCATCTCTTCAGCCGCAATTGCCGCGACGACGCGAGGCGTCATAATCTCCTTGGCAGTGATGTCGTCAAGGCGGATGATGTTGTGGATGATGCGTTTCTCGTCAGCCTCAAAGACGCCGTCCTCCTCGCCCTCGTCAACCATGGCAGACACTTCCTCGCGGGAAACGGTGTAGTCAGGTTCATCGGGGGAGATGAGACCGGTAATCCATTCTGCCACGATCACCAGCGGATAGGTGACGATGATGCAGAGCCTTATCGTCGCTGCGGTGAAGCGTATCAGGCGCCTCCAGTAGTTCGAACCTATGCTCTTGGGAATGATTTCCGAGAAAACCAGGATCAGCACCGTCACAATAGCCGAAGCTATTCCGACAGCAGCGCTGCCGAACATCTTGCCGACTATCGCACCAATGCCTGCGGCGCCCATCGTGTTGGCGATGGTGTTCAGGATCAGTATCGACGACAGCGGCCTGTCGATGTCGCTCTTGTATTCTTTCAGTCGGATAGCAGGCTTATAGCCTTCGTCTTCCTTCATCGCCAGATACGAAATCTGTGCGGACAGAAGGGAGGATTCCAGCAATGAGCAGAGGAAGGAAATTCCAATGGTCAGAAGAATGACTATGACAAGGGCGGTTCCCATATAATGCAAAGATACAAAACATAATGACAAAAAAGAGTGCGCCCGGATAAGGCGCACTCTCATATCAGTATGTGAGATTATTATTTCACTTCTTCGAAGTCTACGTCTTCGGCACCGCCGCCCTTGTCGCTTGAGCTGTCGGGACCGGGATTGCCTGCACCTGCACCGGGGTTGAAGCCTGCGCCGGGATTTGCACCCTGGCCGGCCTGGGCTGCACGGGCCATATCCTCAGAAGCTGCGTGCCAGGCGTTGTTGAGGTCTTCAGTGGCTTTTTCGAGCCTTGCGATGTCAGGAGTGCGGCCTGCGTCATATTCGTCCTTGGCTGCACGGTAAGCCTCTCTCAGGGCTGCGAGTGAAGAGTCGATGACGCCCTTCTTGTCGGCAGGGATCTTGTCGCCGTAGTCCTTGAGGTTCTTCTCGCTCTGGAAGATCATAGCGTCGGCTGCATTGATCTTGTCCACCATTTCCTTCTTCGCCTTGTCGGCTGCCTCGTTGGCCTTGGCCTCGTCGCGCATACGCTTGATTTCGTCATCACTCAGACCTGATGAAGCCTCGATGCGGATCTTCTGTTCCTTGCCTGTGGCTTTATCCTTGGCAGATACGTTGAGGATACCGTTGGCGTCGATGTCGAAGGTTACCTCGATCTGAGGGATTCCACGCGGAGCGGGAGCGATGCCGTCGAGGTGGAAGTTGCCGATGGTCTTGTTGTCGCGTGCCATCGGACGTTCGCCCTGGAGCACGTGGATCTCAACTGAAGGCTGGTTGTCGCTGGCGGTTGAGAACACTTCGCTCTTGCGGGTAGGGATGGTGGTGTTGGAGTCGATGAGTTTGGTCATCACGCCGCCGAGGGTCTCGATACCGAGAGAAAGGGGAGTGACGTCGAGCAGAAGCACGTCTTTCACGTCGCCTGCGAGCACGCCGCCCTGGATGGCAGCACCTACTGCAACTACCTCATCGGGGTTGACGCCCTTGTTGGGGGTCTTGCCGAAGAACTTCTCTACGATTGCCTGGATGGCAGGGATACGGGTCGAACCGCCGACGAGCAGAACTTCGTCGATCTGGCTTGCCTGGAGACCTGCGTCTGCAAGGGCCTTGCGGCAAGGCTCGATCGTGGCGTTGATCAGAGGGTCGCAGAGCTGCTCGAATTTGGCGCGGGTGAGGGTCTTTACAAGGTGTTTAGGAACACCGTCGACCGGCATAATGTACGGCAGGTTGATTTCTGCGGTGGTCTGGCTTGAAAGCTCGATCTTGGCTTTCTCCGCAGCTTCTTTCAGACGCTGGAGAGCCATCGCATCCTTGCGGAGGTCGAGGCCGCCGTTCTCGGCTGCGAATTCGTCAGCCAGCCAGTCGATGATCTTGTGGTCGAAGTCGTCGCCGCCGAGGTGTGTGTCACCGTTGGTTGACTTCACTTCGAAGACACCGTCACCGAGTTCGAGGATTGAGATATCGAAGGTACCGCCGCCGAGGTCGAACACGGCGACTTTCATATCCTTGTTCTTCTTGTCAAGGCCGTATGCCAGAGCTGCGGCAGTCGGCTCGTTGATGATACGCTTCACTGTCAGTCCTGCAATCTCGCCGGCCTCTTTGGTGGCCTGACGCTGGCTGTCGCTGAAGTATGCAGGAACGGTGATGACAGCTTCGCTGACAGTTGTTCCGAGGTAGTCCTCGGCAGTCTTCTTCATCTTCTGGAGCACCATTGCCGAAATCTCCTGGGGAGAATAGAGGCGTCCGTCGATGTTCACGCGGGGAGTATTGTTTTCACCACGGTCCACCTGATAGGGCACGCGGCTGATTTCTTTCTGTACACGGTCGTAGGTTTCACCCATAAACCTCTTGATAGAGAAGATGGTTTTCTTGGGGTTAGTGATGGCCTGACGTTTTGCCGGGTCGCCGATCTTGCGCTCGCCGTTGTCAGCGAATGCCACGATTGACGGGGTGGTGCGCTTACCTTCACTGTTGATGATCACTGCAGGCTCATTGCCTTCCATAACGGCAACACAAGAGTTCGTGGTGCCAAGGTCAATTCCGATAATTTTTCCCATAATATTTATTTTTTAATTGTTTCGATTGTTTTTCGTTTCGTTCCCTCTTTTTAACGAAGATTGTGCCAATGGCGAATCCGGCCGGAAAACTGACATTGTGTCATATTTCTTGTATCAATTAATCATTATCTTTGCGGAAAACTTGTCAATAATTGTAGCCAGTCATGAAAATTACGGTCATAGGTGCAGGCAATATGGGCGGTGCCCTTGTCAAAGGTTTTGTCAAATCGGGTGCTGTCAGTGCAGCTGACATCACGGTTTCGGACGTCAGCGAGGCCAATCTTGCCAAGATCCGCCAGTTCAATTCCGAAATAGCTCTCTGCAGCGACAATGTGGCTGCCGTCAGCGGTGCCGATTACGTGCTGATCGCTGTCAAGCCGTGGATTGCGGAGAAGGTGGTCTGCGAAATCGCAAGGGCCGTGTCAGTCCCTGTCATCTCCATTGCCGCTGGAGTGTCCTGCGGCACCCTGAAGGAATGGCTGGGCGGAAAGGACATCGCCGTTTTCAGAGTCATCCCCAACACTGCCGCGGAGTACTGCGAGTCTATGACCTTCGTCCACGCCGAAGATGCCACCGCTGCCCAGAAAAAGGCTGTCTTCGACCTGCTGGGTTCTGTCGGAGCCGTAATGGAGATAGAGGAGAAGCAGTTCGCCTCTGCCACCACGCTGTCATCGTGCGGCATCGCCTACGCTATGAAATACATACGCGCATCTATGCAGGGCGGCATAACCATCGGCTTCAGCCCCAAGGTGTCCGAGGACATAGTGCTCCAGACGATGAAGGGCGCCGTGAAACTTCTGCAGGAGAGCGGCAATCATCCCGAGGCAGAGATTGACAAGGTCACCACTCCCGGCGGCATCACCATCAAGGGCATCAACGCTATGGAAGCCAACGGATTCACCAATGCCGTCATCGAAGGCATCCTCGCCGGCGAGAAGGCGGGGAAATAGATATCCATTCCTTGTGAAGTAAGCCAACCGCTTTATTTCTTTATCTCCAAAAGCCTCAGGAAGAGTTCTTCATCCTGAGTGTTGGCGCGTGTGAATAACAGCCAAATTCCAATTTGATGGCTATTATTTGTGTAATGGATAAAAAACGCTAAATTTGTGCAGTTAACGAAAGGTAGTGATGAAAAACATTGTCCTAAAGTAACGATCAGAAAGGGATGACCTTGCATCAAGGCCATACTATTTCAGGAAGCATATTCAGGATGTAGCACCATATCTTGAGGCTAATGTCATCAAACTGATTACCGGTCCTCGAAGGGCCGGGAAGTCCGTTTATGCATTGCAGATCCTGTCGGGGAAAAACTACGCCTATTTAAATTTCGATGACTCCCAGTTGCTTGGGGCATTCAATGAGGACTCTGTGATGCAAGCTCTTGCCGAGGTTTACCCCGGTTATGAATATTTGCTGCTTGATGAGGTGCAGAATTTAGACTCGTGGGATGCTTGGGTATCTAAGTTGTATCGTCGCGGGGTGAACTTGGTTATTACTGGTTCCAATGCCAACTTGCTCTCCAGTGAGATGTCCACACTTCTTACGGGACGATATGTTGAAATCCAGATACTACCTTTCTCTATGGAAGAAACCCTGAAATATAGAGAGGCTCCTATTAATGCAGAATTGCCCGATGAAAAGGCAAAATTGGCTTTGGAAATGGATGATTACCTGAAAAAAGGCGGGTATCCCGAAATCGTTAAAAACCGAGAAATCGAACAAGCATATCTTAGCACCCTTTTTGACTCCATCATCTTGAAAGATGTGGCGCAGCGTCATAAGATCAGGAAGATAACTGAACTCTACGATTTGGCCGATTATCTCATCAGCAACTACTCGAACCCTCTAAGCTATAACGAGATTGCCGAAGAGTTGTCACTTGGGAGCGTAACTACGGTCAAGAAGTTCTGCGAGTATCTTGCCGAGCCTTATCTATTCTTCTATCTTCCGCGATATAACAACAAACTGAAGGAGATGAAAAAGGCTCCGCGCAAGGTTTATGTCATAGATAATGGCTTTATCTCTACTCGATCCTTCGAACTGTCCAGCAATGATGGAAGGCAACTGGAAAACATGGTGTTCATCGAGTTGTTACGGAGAGGATATGACCTTAAAAAGTCTCTCTTCTATTATCGGACATCCAATGACAAAGAAGTCGACTTTGTGACCCGAGATGGGAGAAAAGTAACCTCCCTGATCCAGGTATCGTATGATATCTCGAAGACCAAGACTCGTGCAAGGGAACTCGATGCTCTTGTTAAAGCATCAGAGGAGTTGAAGTGTGATAGTTTATTGTTGATTACTTGGGACCAAGATGATATTCTGAAGTACAAAGGTCATATAGTCCGAATCATTTCAGCAAAAGAATGGTTCACTTTTCTTGCTTGATTGTGTCAATTAGCTGTGCGGGTTCTCCAACAATGTTTCTAATGAGAGTTTTTCATCTCTAGAAGCCTCAAGAAGAGTTCTTCATCCGGAGCGTTGGCGCGTGTGATTAACAGCCAGATTCCATTCTGATGGCGAGTTATATAAAACGGCCGCGCAACCAAACAAAATGAAAAAAAGAAGTTGCTAAAGCCTCTTGTCGCGCGGCCGTAAAGGTCCGGACACGAAAAAGGCACAGGGTTTCCTGTGCGATCTTGAGGATCTGGAAGTCCTTGTCTCTCACACAGGTTCCCCTGTGCCAGAGCACAAGGGAATCCTGATGAACGGACAGAGACATTAAAATTTTCCAGATTCCAAGAATGTCCGTCAAAAAGATTCCTTATAGAAATCGTTTTGTTCTTTTCTAACAGATGCAAAGATAGTAAAACTCTATAGAAAAGAGAATGCGCAGCAGTATAAAATACACGACGCATGCAATCGCGTTTAGTTTTGACAGTCTTCGATTGCTCTTCCGGACTGACTCTATTTTGCATTTCCTCTTGCAGAGTCGTTTCCTTTTATTAACTTTGCAACAGTCGTAAAATTTACGGCCGTAAAATTTTAATAAAATGAAGTTTTATGACAGGAATGAGCAGTTGAAGACACTGCGGGAAATGAGGGAACTATCGTACAATGGTTATTCCCGGCTTACGGTTGTCACCGGAAGGAGACGAATAGGGAAAACGACTCTTATCAAGGAAGCCTACAAGGACGAGCCATACGTGTATCTTTTCGTGGGCAGGAAGAGCGAAGCGGTTTTGTGCGGGGAGTTCTGCGAGGAGTATCAGGAGAAGACAGGGGTATTCGTCCCTCCGATGAGTGCCTTCCGTGATGTCTTTCATTTCTTGATGGAGGAAGGAACGCGCCGGAAATACACGCTCGTCTTTGATGAGTTTCAGAATTTCCTGGAGATCAAACCATCCATATACAGCGATATTCAGAATTGGTGGGACAAGTACCAGAAGGAGAGCCATGTGAATCTGGTTGTCAGTGGTTCCGTATATTCCCTGATGGAGAAACTCTTCAAAGACAGGAAGGAACCCCTTTACGGAAGACAGGACTCGACCATCAAACTGCAGGCTTTCCCCACTTCAATCCTCAAGCAAATCATGGAGGATAACGCCCCGGGGTATTCCAACGACGATCTTCTTGCACTATTTACTTATACTGGTGGTATTCCTAAATATGTGGAGCTATTCGTTGATATGAAGGCCACGACTCGCGATAAGATGATTGCCAGAATCTGTAAGGAGGACTCCCCGTTGATAGAGGAGGGGAGGAAACTCCTTGTCCAGGAATTTGGGAAGAAGTATGCGACGTACTTCTCGATCCTTCAGGCAATATCGTTGGGGTATAATACCCAGGCTTCCATTGAAGACTACCTGGGTGGAAAGAGTCTAGGCGGGCAACTATTAAAACTAGAAGATACTTATGATCTAATCCGGAAAGTCCGGCCGATCTGGGCAAAGCCCAAAACCCAGACTGTAAGGTACGAAATCAGCGACATCTTTCTGCGTTTCTGGTTCCGCTATGTGGAGAAGAACCAGCGACTCATCGAAATCGGTCAGTACCCGGCCTTGCGCAGAATAATGGAAGATGATTATGAGACCTATTCAGGTGACGTACTTGAGAGATACTTCAAGCTGAAACTTGTGGAGAGCATGGAATACCGCGATATCGGAGGGTGGTGGGATCCTAAAGGGTACATTGATAAGGAAGGGCATCATCAGCAAGCTGAACTGGATATCGTTGCCCTGCGCCTGAAAGAGAATGTCCTCGATGTGATAGAGGTAAAGCGCAATCCGGAGAAGTTCAATAAGAGGCTTCTTGAAGAGAAAACAGCGTATTTCTCTTCCAAGGAGAAGCTGGCCAGAAAGAACAAGATTGTGCTCTCAAGCCTCTCATTAGATGATATGTGATTGATATATGAATGCTTTCGGGCAATGAGTATATTACAGATATTATAATTCAGTTTCATATTATTCGAAAATCTTTATTCTATGGAGATTAAGGCCAATATCGAAGAAGCCGTCAAAATGTTGAAAAGCGGTGGCAATGTAATCAAGACACGAGATGATAGAGAACTGATTCTTGTGAATAGCAGTTGCGAAATCCAAAACATAGATGGCTGCGACTGGGGCTTGAATAACGACGAGAAAGTAACGAATGCTATTTTTAGAAAAAGAATCGAACCATGGTTGACTTCTCTCTTCCAGTCAGAGCATCTTTCACTTCTGTGCGGATCGGGAATTACTAATGCCATCAGCCGTATAGCCGGAGCAGGCGGCGGGACTACGATGGGCACTACATCATTCTCCAAATACAATGATGAGATTAACGAAGCCGCGGAGAGGTCCGCGAAGGCTAGTGGCCGGGAAAAAGGGAATATTGAAGATCAAATAAGAACGGCAAATGATTTGCTTAGAGGGTTAAGGATTTTGAAAAAAGACGCTGAGGCTAATGCCTTGGCAGCAGAACTCGATAAAGTCATTACTACTTTTGCCAGGTCCATTCTTTCATCAGAGAACGCTATAGCAACTGCGGATGATGATAAGCGAGTGAAAGCCTATTCTGTCTTGGTGAATTTTCTTCTCAGTTTCGCAAGCCGTACAGGAAATCGTGAGAGGTTAAACGTGTTCACAACCAATTATGACAGGTTGATTGAAGTTGGCGCGGAGTTGGCCGGTATCCATTTGATGGATAGATTTGTGGGAACAATGATGCCAATATTCCGTTCTTCCAGACTGAATCTGGACATTCATTATAATCCTCCAGGAATACGTGGAGAACCGAGGTATTTGGAAGGCGTTGCACGCTTGGCCAAATTACACGGTTCCGTAGACTGGGTACAAAATGAGGACGAAATACGTCGTATAGGGTTGCCTTTTGGAGCAGATGATATTAGCCCATACCTTAACGCTCCTGGGCTTAAAGGGTCTAATGCTCTTAAACTGATGGTTTATCCAAATTCTGCTAAGGACCGCGAGACTGCTGAGTACCCATACGTTGAATTATTCCGTGATTTTGCCGCAGCCGTTTGCCGCCCCAATAGTACACTGGTAACTTATGGTTACGGATTCGGTGATGAGCACATCAATCGAGTGATTCATGATATGTTGACTATACCCTCCACGCATTTGGTTGTTATCTCTTTTGATGACCCGATAGGAAGAATTCTTAATTTCTACCAAGATTCCGCACACTATGCACAGATGTCTATTATGATAGGAAGCAATCTTGGTGAGATTACCAATTTGGCAAATGATTATTTGCCTAAATCTGCAATAGACAGGACAACCATTCGTATGGCAGAACTACTACAGCATCGTATGGGTACTACAAGTCCTTCTGCAGCAATTTCATCTACCCACGTTGCGAATTCATCTACAACCGCATCCGTTTCAACAACATCTGTTAAATGACAACAACACCAATAGAGCAACTTGCTTCGCTCCGCGTAGGTAATGTGGAGTACATCTCCCCTGACAGGATAGAGGTGCAACTTGATATAGAATCGCCGGACAGTATTGCCCTCAATACTGGTTCGCCTCGAAATTTCCCACGAATCAATGGGTATGTAATGATACCCGTGGATTTAGGATTTGTCGTTGGACAAGTATCATGGATAACTATTCAGCGTTCTCCCTATCCAAAGCGAAGCGGATTTCAGGATTTTGGGTTAATTGACTTACCTTTCCCACTGCGGAAGATGGAACTTCAGCCTGTCGGTACACTTGTTGCCACAGAAACTGGATATAAATTTAAGAGAGGACTTGAAACTTTCCCTTCTGTGGGGGATATTGTTATTCTTCCGACTGAAGATCAATTGAAGTCCATTATTGAATCTGGTGATAATCGCCGGGTATATATTGGTAACAGTCCTTTGGTTGGGAATGCAAAAGTAATGATAGATCCAGATAAACTGTTTGGACGTCACCTTGCCGTACTTGGTAATACTGGGAGCGGAAAGTCTTGCTCAGTTGCCGGGTTAATCAGATGGTCATTGGAGAGTGCCAGAAATAGTAAGGCAGAGAAGAATTCTCCTGTTAACAGTCGATTTATCGTGCTTGACCCTAATGGGGAGTATAGTAAGGCATTTACTGATAAAAAAGACGCGAAAATCTATTCAGTAAGCATTGAGGATGGCGATGGACGGAAACAACTGCGTGTGCCTTTGTGGTTTTGGAATACAGATGAGTGGTGTGGTTTTACTAAAGCTTCTCCAAAGACACATAGAACGACGATTGTACATGCGTTGAAATCTGTGAGGGGAGGTAATGTTTTCGAGGCGGTCTCAAAACGGAGTGAGTTGGCTAGTTTTGTAAGGACTGTCATTAATACAATTGCGGTTTACAAAAGCAAGGGTGCTCCATGGGGAAATTTCCCTGCACCAAAGAATTTTCGCGAATCGCTACAAAAATGGAATGCTGGAGTAGTTACGGATGATTCCTATCCACAAGATCTTAATGAGGCTATCACGGCGTTCAATAACAAAGTTGATGATTATGAAAGGGCTAGATCCGTTCAGTATGCTAATCAGGATTATATAAAAAGCGAGGTTGATACTCTTATCGCCCTTCTTAAAACTGTCTTTTCTAAGGCAGGAGGCAAGGAAGAAGATTTCCTACCTATTGATGAGGATCGCCCAATACCTTTTGCCGGGGAAAGTTTTGTTCGCTCGATAGAAGCAAATGCTGAAATCTTAAGTACAACAGATTATGTCGTTACCTTAATGCCCCGAATCAAGACTTTACTTTCGGATGTGCGTGTAAAGAAGGTAATTGATAGTGAAACACTAGAGTTGAGTGATTGGTTGTCTGAGTATATAGGTGCTGATAATGAGGAATCTTTGACCATTATTGATTTGTCATTACTTCCATCGGATGTTACGAGTATTATTACCGCGGTAATTGCCCGTATGGTATTTGAAGCACAACAACGCTACTTGAAACTTAAAAAAGAGTGTTTGCCCACTGTTCTTGTGATGGAAGAGGCGCACTATTTTGTTAAACGGTATAATGATGATGCTGAGAACACTGGACCGACGACCCATTGTTGTAAGGTGTTTGAAAAGATTGCACGAGAGGGACGTAAATTCGGATTGGGATTGGTGCTATCATCACAAAGGCCATCTGAACTATCGCCCACAGTATTATCGCAGTGTAATTCTTTTATTTTGCACAGAATTTCTAACGATCGTGACCAAGAACTAGTACATCGATTGTTGCCCGATAATATGAGGGGTATTCTTAGAGAAATACCGTCATTGCCGTCTCAATACGCAGTATTGCTGGGGTGGGCTTCGGAGTTGCCGGTTATGGTCAAGATGCGGTATTTACCTGAATCGCAACGACCTCAATCCGAGGATCCTGACTATTGGGACGTTTGGACTGGAATAAAAGAGAGAAGAGTAGACTGGAAAACGGTTGCTGATGAATGGCAGAGTAGCGGAAAAGGCAGGCAAGAGTCATCTGATGATTAATACGTGAAAAGCAAATTAGAAGCGCATCACATTTCTAAAGTCAAAGTAGTGCTTTTTTAATGAAGCACAACGTTGATATCATAGGCTATTATATGACAGGAAATATCAAGTTATACAAGTATCTTGACGTGAATGGCGGATTGATGATGCTTCACAATAGCAATCTGCAGTTCACTAATGCCACGCGCTTGAACGACCCTTTCGATTGTCATCCTGCCCTTTTCGATTTTTCTAACGCACCTGAGTATCCAAACAATTGGCCACCGAAAGATTTCATGGTTGAAAAAGGGAAAATTGATACGGAAAATTTGCGGAATAGCGCGTGGATTTGCAGCCTTTCAAAGATTCATGACTCCCTGCTGATGTGGAGCTATTATGGAAATCACAAGGGTGTATGTGTTGGACTGGATATGCAAAAAGCAAATAAGTACCTCTCAAGAATCCATTGCGGCATCTATATCGGTGCAATGGAAATGGAGGTCCAATATCGGGATATGATTGACAAACCCGATTATTTCCGTGATGCTAAAGACTTTTTCCGCTACCAATTGTCCACTAAAGCAAAAGCGTGGGAACACGAGCAGGAAGTGAGATTGTTGCTTATTGATCCTACTCCAGCAGGTGCATCCCAACATCCTTGCTATGTCCCTATGGCATTGCCCTATAAGCCAAAAGGTAAAAAAGGAATTATTGATTGGAAAGAATTGCGTGCTTACCCGCATTTGGGTAGCGAGTGCTTTGTTTCACTGTATTTGGGTATCAAAATAGAACTTGAGAAACGAGAGAGAATTATTGCTGAAGCTCGCAAGTGTAATCCTGCAATTAAAGTATATCAAATGACAATAGATCCCGATGCCTTTAGACTGAAAGAAGAATTGATAATAGAATAGTTTATAAACACATCATAATATCTGGGGCTAGATACTGTGAAACACAAATCATTCCTGCGATTGCTGTCCACCTGGCTACGGAACGTGTTGAGGTTACATCTGGAGTTGTTCATCCTCTTCTTGCCATAGTTGGCAGCGTTGATGCAGATGGTTTTATTTCCCGATACAGTTTATCATTTTTTTTAATCAGTCGGTTGGACGGTCTGAGTTTCAAATATGGTTCTGAAAAACTGATATCTCTTGTCGCTAAACCGGACTGATTTTGTGGACTAAACGGCTGGGTGGGTTTCAGACAAGTTGTTATTCGTTTTGGACGATACTATCGAAATTCGTTTTAGAGAGATCAAACAGCGGCTCACTTCTCCGAGACGGAGTCTATATCAATTATGAGCATATTTATCCTGTCCTTTCGAATTCGCTATGATCTTCTCAATCTGAGATTTGATTTCTTTATCAGTTAACAATTTATTAATCCCAAGCTTTTTTGATTCAATAAGTACTTTTGCCTCACCTTGCGGTTTAAGATAAAGGGTCTCTGTTTCAGTTATGATAGGGACATCTTTGTATTCAACTCCATCAATTTGAAATAGTTCGTCTTTAATCTTTACATATGCAATGATAGGTATTATCCCGCTTATTTGCTTGGCATCCTTATCATAAGGTGGCTTGTATTTGATGAATAATTCATTTACCGGAAGATAGTCATTTCCCTCTTCGTCATATAACATACTGGTGTTAATGGAATGTTCTCCTTCTGAAAACTCCTTCTGAATAAAAAGTGTCATCCTTTGTTTTTCTTCATCGCTAAACAGTAGATGAACATTTTTTGAAGAATAGTTCGGATAAGATATCTCGAGATTTATGACAATTGTTTGTATGCGTCCTATCAGGTCCTCTTCAGATGAAGGCCTCACATTCAAAGTATCTATTTCGGTCTGTCTGTCGTTTATTATTGTGCCCTCAGCAAATTCTGAAGCAGGTTTTGTGAAATCTGTGGCAGAGGCAAAATAACCTTTTTCTATTTGTGGCAAATCCGTCAATGCTCCTTCCATTTTTTGAAGGTCACCTCTTCCAACTTTGGCCCCACGAATAGTGTAATCTTTCGCTTCGACTATATACTTTTCGTCAATAAGACCATCAATTTGATACGGCGTTTCCCCTGCTTTCCCAGACAAGAACTGATTATGTTTAGCTTCCTTATTTAGCATAAGGCTTATTGCTGCCGCAGAGAGCAACTCGTATGCAGTTCCAGCTTTATTGGGACAGAATCCCATAATCTCTGTGAATAGTTCATCAACTGGAGAGATTTGTGTTTCTTCCATAATCTGCTAGATTATCGGTTTCTATTATATATAAGCCTATTATTTCCCTCGAACTTGATTGAAAATGGACATCCCTTCATCTTCATCATCCCCTGATTATGTCCCGTCTGGATACACTAACGTATTCCCAACCACTTTCGGTGTATTGTCATCTATTTTTTTACTCACTATCTCATCTATTTCCGCCTCAGTAAGGACATCCAGTTCAACATTTGTTCCTTTTCCATGCTCTAAGCTGATATCAACACCCATTCCATATTTCAATAGCATTTCACCAAGTCTTGATAGAATATATTTGTTGGTGCCATTGGAATCAATAGTGACCATCTCGAGAGCCCCAGTCGCATATAGTAATTCTGTATCACCACTAATATCATAGAATGGCTCTTTATAACGTGGCAGTTCCTTTAAATCTACATATGGAATTCTTTCAAGAAGTGAATGAAGTCTAAAGAAGTCCTCGATACTTATTTGGCCGTGGATCCTTGCAACAGCTAAATTTGCAAACACAGTTTGCTTATGAATATTATCCAGTCTGTCAACCATTCCAAGAATAACATTTCCTGAACAGTCCTCAGCTTTTTTTTTGAATATCATCAGCAAACTGACGACGCTCTTCTACGGTAGTATCTATCATACCAAGCAAGAATTTGGTGAATTTCCTAAAGAATTCATCATCTTTATAATCATAATACAACTGTAGCTCTTCTGAGGCAAAACCGCCTACTACTGGAATGAGATTGACGACAGCCTTTAGTTGTTCTTTCCAGAAAGTAGAGTCGGCTTTCTTAAAGGAATTAAGATCTGGCGTATTGAGCGAATGAACAATAACGGTTGACAAAGAATTAGTGGTCATAGTATTTAAATAATGATTGAATCAGAATATTAATATGAGGCGATCTATTTTAATATATATTCTCTTTCTTTTTTTAGAGCAGTATTTATTGCCGGATAGAGACTTGCAACTATTCAATTTCCCCATCTAATAAGCGCCGGGACAACGACGAGTTGACGCGTAACCTCATGCATCACGGGTGACAGGAACAAAGACGTGACAAATTATACTGGTCTAGGGGAACTATCCAAGACAGGGTTGGCATATCGCTGAGGCCGTCAATTGTAGATGAGAAGAAACGCCATACTGGCCATAGATGTAGATTGGGGTGGACATATTACAAGGTCTTACTATATCAATCATTCATCTCAACAATGGCTATGCATCAATATCATATGAAATCTCGTTAATTAAACGCTCTAATTCATTGAAATCTTCATGCCATAGCCCGCATCTTGATAGGTTGTCTTTTAGTTGAACATAATACTCGTCATGAGTCAGTGTGGTTGCTTTTACAGCTGAGTATGGCGTGGTTGGTTGACATAACTCTAATAATGCCCTAACATCATTGCGGAGTTTGTATTTGAAACGATTGTCTGTTCTATTTCCAGAAATAACTAATTTTGATCTCTCTTTGAGATTTTCAACCTTTGTGGCAATCTCTTGCGAGATTCTTAATCGAGATTGAATGTGTTTTCCTTGATTATTAAGATCTAATGTGCTTATTGTCATATCTCCTAAATCATCGTTCTCCTTTGCTCTAAATCGAATGTTGTTTTTGAGATATAAGTGATCTTGAGGCCTATCTTTGGATGGATCGATAATCGGCTCTAGAACAGTATTATGATCCGACTTGGTTCCATTGCATTTTTTACATGATGGTAATAAATTAGTCCAGGTGACAACTTCATTTGGAAATTCAGACTTATCATGGAAATGATCCACCTCCATATACTTGCCATCTTCAGTGACATTACATTCACAATAACAACACTTATTGGATGACATCATCAGCAATTTTTCTATAATATACTGCTCTTTCCATACAGGTTTCTCTGTGGTCTTATACTCTTTAACCTTAGCCTGTATTACTTGCTCAGTCAATTGAATTGGAGCCTTGGGGCGTATCAGCTTAATCATAATCGAGACCGATCATTTGAACTTTAAGGACTTCTTTTAGGTAACTATTGGGATGGAGCATTTGTTCTAACTTGGCGAAGCAGGCCTTTGCTGCTTTTCCATCTGAGGCATCGACAGCTTTACCAAAATTGTAAATGAGTTCCTCATATTCATTTGTCCTTATAGACTGCATTCCCATGACATCAGATAATATCTCTTCGACAGACCATCCTTGGCATCCATACTCTTTGTTAATCAAAGGATTGACGATTGTTTCTTTTCCATCTATCACTAAGGGTATTATTTCGGATGGTTTGGCTACTTGTATGATATGTGGACTGTGGGTAGAAGTAATGATTTGAGCTTTGGGAAGAAGATTATTAAGCGCAAAATACATCGCAGTTTGCATGGACGGATGTAAATGAACATCTAATTCATCAATGATTACAACGCCTTCATAATCTGAAACAGAAATAGGATTCTCGCGATTCCGGTATTCTATCTCATTTATAATCCCCATGAGAACAGTGACCATTGAAATGTAACCTGCGGATAATTGCTCAAGCTCGATATCTCCATGTGGTGTAGAGATAATAATATCGTTGCTCATATGATCAACTCGCTGAAAATGATAGTTTGAGTTAACCCATTTAAAACAACTGATAGCGATTTCGAGATTGGCAATTTGAGCAGAAGGGAGTACTCCGGGTTGAGCGCTCCATAAGTACCTATTAACGAACCAACTTTTAATATGATTCGGGTCTTGCCCTAACACAGTTTTTGATCCGAAATCAACATCGCTGATTATCGGATCTTTTGATATTTTATCAACATTGATGTAGTTAAACAAACGATTGACATTGAAGAGAATGACATTAGGAGCCTCTTGATATATTCCAATACCATTCCTTTCTGGTTCATACAAGTATGTGCTGGTAATCTCATGAAAAAAAGATTTCCGTATTATTTCCTTCTCCTTCTTTGTGGTTCCATCCTCATTTCTTCTTTCTTGAACCACATCATGAACATATTGTAAGGTCCAGTTGCCTTTCTCGCAGGAAGCATTTTTTCTGACAGTCCAACTGTTGTATGTAAATGATTGGGCGATACAATTGAGAATAGTCGTTTTACCAATTCCATTCGCTCCACAAATTATGTTGAAGTGAGGGTTTAATGATATTGTCAAGTCTCTAATAGGACCTACACCATGAATCTGTATTTCGTTAATTCTGAGCATAATGAACTGCCTGTTCTAAAACAAACTAATTACTTCCTTTTGACTTCGCTGTGATATATTATTCAGTTGTAATTGTCCATTCACCCGTCTCGTCATTCGTTCCGATGTAAATGCCATTTTCCCAACATAAATAGGCTAAGTATTTAAATGCCTCATATTTGTCTTTGTACATCTTATCTATGTTGTAGGAACTTAATTGTGAAATCAACCAGTCTTTACCATAAGCATTGAAAGATTCATTAATTGAGTCGATCTGATGTACTATGTTGTTAGTATGTTGCATAAGGAAAGTGGGGGAAACTCGAATAACAGAGCCTTCTTTTAAGCAAGAATAAATCTGCTCCAAAAAACGGTCTTCAGGGATGGTTTTAATACTTAAATCGTTGTACAAACTGTGATTATAAGTGAAAAGAATAAGGGTGTCAGTTTTTCCATCTTGAGGGGACATTGGTATATCTTCTATAATGGGAATAAAAATAATGTTATATTCACCATCAAGAGTCATAGAAACGTGACAATGCATAACGCCTTCATAATGTGGAATGAAAGAATTGTGGTTCTTACAACTGACAATCAAATAGATGCAAACGCAATATAATAGCATTTGTTTGAAATAAATCGGCTTCATTTTTCTTTAGGTATGGGATAATACTCTTTGTCGCGTAACTCCAGGCCCATAAAAGAACGGACCTGATTCTCAATTCGGATAGAATTCTGCTCATTCTCGTTTAATCGCATTATCTCTTCTTTATCACCTTTTTTTACTTTATCTAAGTCAATATGAATATCTTTTCCGTTAATATCGTTTTGGGCGTGTCCCAGTTCGTGGGCGAGCCCAATAAAAGGATATCGAACATATTGGTTTAAAATATCGACATAAGGTTGATAACTATCTGGATTGTAGAATATAATGTTTTTTGCAGGATAATATCCATTTTCATCTTTATTGTCGTTTCGTAGTGTGGCGGGATAGATGTATATTATCTCAGGCGATTGTTCAATTTCTAAAATAGCCGTTTTAACCACACTGCCTACTTCTTTAAGCCTTTGCAAATCTTTTCTGACGGCTCTTTCGAAATTATTAATTCCCAGATAACTGGTAATTCTTCCTTTAAGTGTGCCGATAACAATTTTCTTTCCATCGGGATCCACTAGATTCACCGGATTCCCAGTACAGTACGCATATGGGCTGAAGCCATAGTATTTCTCGGCCATTGGATCGAGGGTAGTGAAGCGACCGGGGAGCGGGTCAAGGTAGCGGGCACCAAAGTCATATTCACCGCTTTCTGTGGACAGTTCCTTGCCGATGAAGCGATATCGGCTGTCAGAAACGTTTGAAGAAGGGATCGTATGCCTGTTGTCGGTAATCAAACCACCATACGGGTAGTAGTGGTTAACCTGCATCACAGTGCCGTCTGAAGCAGCAACTACACGAACGCTTCCGAGATGGTCGGAAAGGAAGAAACGGTAAGCCGGGCTGCTGCCTGTCATATCAGCGTAACCACTGTCAAACAGTATCTTCGTGAGCGTCCCGTTCTCGTAGATGAGATTTCCAACATAGTCTCGCGTAAGTGTTGTACTGTTATTGGTTGTCACCTTCTCTTGATATTTTACACCGTCGGAGCCATATTTCCTATCAATCACGATGTCACTTCCAACAGTTTCTTGCTGAGGAAGGTCAATGAGGTTGTATGTCAGAGTACGTGATGTACCTTGAGTAGATGCGGTCAGACGACCCTTGGCATCGTAGGTGGCAACGCTAGAAATCTGGTTGCCAGAGAGAGTTGGCGAAAGGCTCAGAACTGTAGTTGCCGCAGTGCCGGCAGCGTTCAACCCCTTGTGCTGGATGCTTGACAGGTTGGTATTCCTGTCGTAGGAATATGTCGCATTGAACGCTCCCGAAACAGCATCTTCCACATAAGTCGCTGCTGTCAGCCTTGATAGCTTATCATATGTAAAGTCATAATGCCTAAGCCTATTCTCGGTGCCAGCCTCCCAGTCCATTCCGCTTATGTTGCCACCCCACTGTCGATAGGTGGAAGATGCTGCGTCCTGATACTGGAGTGATTCTGAGAATAGTCCGCCGGAAATCTCCGTCAGCCAGGATCGAAGGTTGTACGCATATTCGGATTTGAGTTTTGCCTCTAATGTTGAGCTTGCTCCCGAACCAGTCCGTTTGGTCTCTGCGAGTCTGCCGATTCCGTCATAACTAAGGCTTGCAATGGTAACGGCAGAACCGCTTCCAATTTTGTGTGTAGTAACGGTCGGACGTCCCATAGTATCATAAGAGTATGTCGTTGTTTGTGTCACGGAAGAGCCAAGAGATGGAATGTGGGTGGATTTAAACAAGGTACGATTGCCGGAAAAATCGTAACCCATCCAGTTCTTGGTGACTCCTCCCGTCTGTGTGGATTCCCGACTCTGTGCGACCCTTCCGTACTTGTCATAATAATATACAGACCAAAGATATTGATTTCCAGCAGTATTGTCAAGAACTCGGGTGAGATTGCCAGTCAAAAGACCTCGTGAGTTTGAATGCAGTGAGGCATAGCCGGCTCCGGGACTGTCAGAAGTCACGTCGGAACTATTGGCTGCAGGGAAACCTGCACCTCCTACGGTAAGGAACTTCATCCAATCATAGTAGTTCACAGATAAGAGTGTGGGCGATGACAAGGTTATGTCAGTAACCGTATATCCTTTGAATGTGCCGGAGTATGTCGGCGTCTTTGGCAATTCCGCGTGTATATCATAAGCCTTATAAGGATCATAGAATGCATCGAGAGTGAGAGTGGCGGTTCCGGAGACTGCAGGCCGACCGATATTGTCGACCAAACCGAAAGTCCATTGGTTGGATGAGCGCTGGACTGCGTCCTGCGTCATCACCGGACGGTTGTATTTGTCATAGACAATATATGTCCATCCACCTCCGGGCAACGACTTTGCAATGCAGTTTCCGCGACTATCATAACGGTACATATATGCCAGACTGGAGATTGAGGATTCAGACCATGAGGACGTGCTACTCCCAATAGTGTTAGTTAGTTTTGGGGGAATGACGACAACGAGCCGTCCCATATCATCATAGACATAATGGGTGTCATACCATCCGGTAGAGGATGTTGTCATCAATCTTCTTTCAAGGACCTTCTCCCCGTAAGAGTTATAGAACTCAAGAACTACACGGTCATCTTCGTCCGTGGTTTTGAAGACTCGGAGCGTTGCTGCAGAAGAGGCGGTCTTTTTTGAAATACTAAGCGTTCCAGATGCAGACAAACTTGCTTTGAAGCCACGATGGTATAGCATGTTTGAAGATACAGAACTGTTGGACATCATGCCGTGTTCAATGTCTTTGGTCGCAGTTCTCCAATCAGCGCCAGCCCCGTATTCGGAAATGACACGCTCACGTGGAGATGATTCGTATGTGAACTCAGAGTATGGATGGGTATCGGAATAATAACTCTGTCCGGCAGATTGAGCGACTTCAGAAAAGGCCCCTGTAATAGTGCCGGAAACAGGAGTGGGTACCCATTTTTTCCATAGGCGTCCTGCGCTATCGTAGCTTTGGGCTGTGAGGATATCCTCTCCGGAACCTCCACCGCCTTCAAGTATTTCAGCTACAGGCCGGCCGAGACCGTCCATATAACGAACAGCACTGCGATAAGTCGTTCCTCCAGTTGCTGTGTGAGTATTTTCAGTGATGCTGTTGTGATTAATCTTCGCGTTGTTTTGCGAGGTGGTGTCCGCATAATAATAGACATACGACTTGACATTGTTCCCTTCGTCGTTTTTGACATAGGTGAGCCGCCCGAGATTGTCATATTCGTATGTCTCGGTCACGCCTCTGACATCAGTTGCCGACCGCATTTTCCCGGCAGGGTACCACGTGTAAGAAGTTACATCTGAATAGGCCGGATAAATGCGAATGTTGTCAACGACCTTTCCTGATGCTCCCACAGTAACATTGCCTCCAGAATATGACGTACTGTTGTAAGTCCAGGTGCTGCCACTCTTAAGCATGTAGTCAAGTATATATTCTCGGTCTGAAGGAATATTCAGATTCACCGTTTTTGTTCCACTATGTCCGTGATTGCTATTGAATCCTGCTATAGAACCAGTTTCGTCCTCGAAGTCATATATAACTGCGACATCTGACGTCCCAGTACTTGTATATCCTGCTTCACGGAAACTTATTTGGATAGAGCCATACGGAGGTGGAGTGTTGCCTGTTCCGGAAACGTAACCGTATTGTCGTATCGTGATGGTATGCTCTCCGGCAGGAACGTCGAATTCCGCCTCAGAATCATAACTCATCAAATACTGCACCCACGAGTCAGGAACATACCCAGTAAGTTGAGAAGATACAATATAGTCACTTTGATTATCCACCTCGACATGATATAGCCAGTCATATTGGGAACAGCCGAATATGCTCACATATATGGTGTGAGGTCCAATTGAATGGTAGTGATAAGTTTCTGCCGGCGCTCCTACGTAATTAATATCATAGTGCACTGTTCTCAAGGTATCGGTATATGAATAGGAAGGTGTGCGTGCCCCCTTGGCGACCAGAATGGGATTAAGAGCATCGTTCCCCCACTTGTAAATTGTTGAAATGCCGTCTGCATCGATGAGACCTGTGATATTACCGTGGCTATCGTAACTTCTATAATCTATATCAGGAACGGCAGAGAGGTAAGATGACGGTGAGCTGTTATACGTGGAGAGATTTACGGGAGATGATAACTCGGCAGAATAGAGTTTGTCAGGAAGCCAGGCAGTCGTAGTTCCATCTTCGGTATCAATACTAACTGGACGGAAGGTCAACTCCTTGGCTGAGATGACTTTTCCCTGTCGGAGCGTCGCTGTCCCTACCGGTACTCCAGCCATTCCGGCATCCGCCATTTGCGTGTATATGCTGCCACTTCGGTCACCAGGATAGTAAGTTACTGTACCATCTGTTGACGAACCGACAGTATGGGTTACGGCCGTCTGGCATCGGAAGGAATTATACTCATAGCTGAAAGACTCATTTAGATTATTGCCTGAATCAGGTTTTTCTGTAACAGTCTTAGATGATAGATATGGAAAGCCACAGTATATAACGTTATACGATGATAGTACAGCAGGAGACATATCAAGACGAATTGAGATTGTCTTCAAAACATCTGAATGACTAAAAGAGTAGTCGAATACTTCTTTATGTACAGTTTGTCCAGAACCATCAATTTCCTCTTTCTCAAGAAGAAGGCCACGGAACAACTCTGCACTTGTGAATGCTGCCAGCATATATATATCACTATTCTGAGTAGCAAGAACATTGAGTGGAGCGGAGTCTGTAGCATTTGTGGTTTCGTGATTCGAATAATTGTATATGGTTGAACCACCGTCTCCACGGTTTGCTATGACTCGGCTATAAGTGACGTGATTGCCATCTGTATCTGACAACAAGTTGAGAGGTTCTTCACTATACAATGAATAGGTTATATCGTAGGTACTGACAACGGGGAAACCAGTATAAAGTGTAAGACTACCGTTCTTTTTGAATTGTTGGCGTCCGGACAAGATGCCAGAAGAGTGTGTTGCATTTGAATAGCTGTCTACATATGAAAACGTCCTGATTTCCGGGATGCCACGGAAAGGGTTATCTGTGATCTTTTTTATACGCAGTCCTCCAGCAATGCTGTCAGCTGGATTTGTGACTATTGTAAAAGGTAGTTGTTTCGCAGTCCTGTAATATGAATGTGGTTCATACTCGAAAGTTGTTCGTCCGCCTGTCGGATATATGATTTCTTCAAGTATTTCCGCTTTCATCATATTGGCATCCGGTGACCTTAAACTGTATAATTGATTGGTTTGAATACTGCCTGAATAGTCTACTCCATTGTAGTATCCCCATCTGTCCGTTTGGCGAGAATTATATCCAGGAAGATCTGTGCTGTTGTAACGAAATTCATATTTATGGTCTGTCAATCCATTAACTCCTGTTAGAAACTGGATTGAATTGAGTTTTAGCCGAGTGTTGGAGCTGTTAGTATATGAGAATGAGATATTTCTGTCAATACCGGTAATGTTATCCAGTTTCAGATAATAGCTTCTATCCATAAAGTCATTGTATGAGAAGCTGAAAGATGACCCATAATAATACCCAACACGTAACTCAAAATCTGATTCGGTGATAGTATATTCTAACTCCTGACTCTGCGATGTATTAAATGTCAAGCTGTCACCGGAGAGACGGCATGAGATGGACTGCAGATAAAGCGGGCGGAGGAAAGAGACGGATAGATTATTTTGGGCATATGGTTCGTCATAAGTATCGTAACCATAAGGTCCGGAAGTATTTCCACCAACTGTTTGGGAGTAGACGAAACCGTGGTGAAAATCATGAACGACTATAGGGATGCCGTCCTGCTTGTATGAAAAGGATATGACTTCCCCGTCCGGACGTTCTATTCTGGTAAGCATCCAAGTGTTTGCCGTTGCGATGGCATTCCAGACAGAAGTGTTTTGATATGACATATCGCCCGTCCGGGACAGTGCCGAATGCTGGACGATTGAATATTCAATTGTATTATCATCCCCTCCGAAATAGTATACATTGCCTTCCCTGTCCCGTACGACGAATGATTTTAGATACGTAAATCGTCTGGCTCGGCGTTTGTTGTTCTGATTGGAAGGATGAGTGTACATCACTAGACCGGTGTAGTCCGAATCAGTATCGAGTTCCCAACTTACATCAAACGAGGCATCGCTTTTTGAGACCACTTTTATTTCGTTTTCTCCAGTTAGATAAAAAGTTGCCTGCAATCCGTCGATATTCAAAATAAACTCATCCGGTTCATAATCCATTAGATAAATCAAGCCATCAGAGGTGTAATGAGATAGGGTGTCTATGTTGTCCCAGTTTATTTCCTCCTGCGTTTCGGTCAAGTGGAATAAATAGCCTGGATTAAACGATGGTATAAGACCTCCACCAACAAGAGTGCTCTCGTATTCTTCCTTTGATAGGTCATCCTTTCGTCCATGTATTATTCTTGTGATGGATCCTCCTGCATGCAGAGACCAACCCTGACCGACCCAGCCTGGATGTTGGTCCGGACGGTTTCCACCTGCATAGTAAGTAAGATAGACGGGAAGAGTATATCCTTTTGCTTTGACTTCGGTAAGTGGGACAGAAATGTCAGGAAGGCCGTTGAAATAGCTGACTGGGACTTTGCCATATTTCCCCATCTCATAAGCACTCGGGCTCAAAACTTGTGGCTCGGTGTAGGGGAGTCCGACCTGGTCCTGGGCAAAGATTGCCTGACAAAGGCATCCCGCAATAACGCAGGAAGCTAATCTTGAAATGCTTCTTGTTTTCATTTTGTTTTGACAATGGCTTTAGCATTTCAAAGGTCGGCTTCCGTAAAGAGGATTCAAAGAACTGGAGGTAACAAATGGTTGTGTGTAATGGATTGATACTAAGAGGCTAATGTTCCTAGATTGGTAACATTGCGTGCTATTATGGTAAAAACTATTGAAGAAACATTGCTTCTAATGAGAGCTTTTCATCTCCAAAAGCCTCAGGAAGAGCTCCTCATCCGGAGCATTGACTGCTTTGATTTCTTTGCGGAAACGGGATCTGGCAGTCTTGAGGCTATCAATGGATACGCGATTCATCACAAGTTGCACTGTGCTGTATGGCAAGCCGGCGAAGAATAGTGAGATTAGCTTGCGGTTTTCTCCTTTTATGACTGGTACCTGATCCTTAAGTTTTGTCATTACTCCATCACAATAACGGTCAAGGTCCTTTTCCAGAGAGAGGAATAGATTGTCGTTCGTTCTTATAGCTGCTATTTCTTCCTTGAATTCTCTCAGGGCAACTAATCTCTCCTTGTCGTTGTCTGCGCGGACATAGTCTGCCGAAAGTTTGTCAAGATGGTTGAACTTCTCGCTGAACAGAGAGCCTAAAAGAGAAGCGTTTGTCTGCTCTGCCTCATGGAGTTCTGATTGTGCGACGGAGAGGTTGAGCATCTGTTCCTGGATTTCCTGTTCTTTTCGTTTACGATAGGATAGAGTCATGCCGGCAAGAAGCGCTATGGCAAGCAGGGCTGTTGTGGCGCCAAGTCGGTTACGTACGCGCAACCTGACGGCACGCTCTTCCTGCAGTTGCGACTCCGCCTTGTAGTAGTCCCGCTGGGCGTTGCTTACAGATTGCTGAAGCAGCACCCTGGTGACCGAGTCCTGAACAAATGCTGCATTTCGCGTTAGAGAATAAGCCACACTGTCGTTTCCGCGACGATGCAAGATATCGGCTTGTACGAAATCTACCATGGCAGAGTCTGCTTTATCAACGCACATAGCGTAAGCATTAGCAAGCTGTGAATCGGCAAAACTTTTTTCCCCAATCCTGTCGAGTGCGGTTGCGTAATAACCGTATTCGTAAATTCCAAATAAGTTGGTCGGTAATTCTTTAAATAGGTGTACTACATCTTCGGGATTTGTACCAGTTACAAGCAATACCATCGCAATGTTTAACGAACAATAATCCTTTATTAAATCATTATTAGTGTTATTATGAATGTTATTGAGTAAAGTTTTAGCCGAATCATAGTCTTTATTGTTAATATGACAAATAGCTAAGCTCAATTCAGCAAATTCCGCATAATCGGGATTATCAAGTTCTTTAAAATGTCTAATGGCTTCTTGAAAACATTCATTTACGGCCTGGTCATTGTTGGACTTATTGAAAATATCTCCTTTAGTCCTAAATATAAGACCAGCATAGAGATGGTCACCAAGCACAAGAGCGTCTTTCTCGGCTTTTTCCAAAGAAACAATAGCAGTTGTGTATTCTCCAGCGTTATCCAGGGCTAGACCTTTATAATAATGAGCCATCATTCTGTGACGAAGGTCATTTTTGTCAGAGTAGTATTCCACTGCGGCCCATAACAGAGAATCAGGTGTTATTTCCACATTAATCTTATTAAAGACTGCAGTCTTTAATAATGCATAACGAGCCATCTCATCACTTGTCTTAAGTTCATCAGAACCAATGGATTCAAGAATGGCAAGGCTGCTATCAGGTTTAATATGAAGCAACGACTCTGCTGAGTCCAGTTTCTTCCTAATGACAGGATTGCAACCAGTTAAAATCAATGTATAAAGAAGGATGGAGAATAGTAAGAGTCGTTTCACGATACTACTTTTTCCAAAATTAACTATTAATGGCAAGTTTTACATAATTCAGATAGATAATGTTACCAAACAGTCTGGTAAAGTGTCTGAAAATAAGGTACTTGTTTCAATGCAATTGTTACTTGGTTTACAAGCTTTTTTGCTTATGGCTTCTGAAATTTGTAATGCTAAATCTAAAACATAAACAAAATGAAATCGTTTATTCAAATTGTATTGTGCCTTTTTATTCCTGTTGGCTTTATTGTGTTACAGAGCAGCAGCGTGGCGCTTTCAAGTAAAGATGAAATTGTTATTCCTATTCGTAAGAAACCAGTATCTCTTCCTGGTTCTCCTCAAATGCCCGTGTATAATCCTTTTTATGCCGAACTTGAGAGTGGATATGTTCTTCTGGGGAGTTTTTCATCTTGCGGCATTGTAGATGTCAGCCTCACTTCTACTGCAGGTGACGATTATTCGACTGTATTTGATACAGCCAACGGTTCTATCATTATCCCGATCTCTGGCTACACTGGAGATTATGTACTACTTATCACAACATCCTCTGGAACTGAATACATTGGCGAGTTCAGTATTTGAGCATTCAATAATCATTTGTAAACATGTAAATAATACTATTATTATGAAAAGATTATCATTATTCATCATGTTGTCTGCGGCCGTGCTGCTGACCGCTTGTAAGGGAATCGATAATGTCGGTCCAGATGTGGAGACAGTTGCTGCCAAACAGAAGACATCAACAATAATCCGCGATGTCAATGTATCTCAAAACGAAGCTATAGAAATTGCGAACAGGTTCGTCCGTTCCAATGATGACAGTGGAATGCTTCCAACCAAGAGCGCATTCTCGAGCACGAAGATGATTCGTTCGACAGAGACTGTCAGTGAAGATGGACAGAATCTAATGTACGTTTTCAATTATCAAGGCGGTGGATTTGTTATCGTCGGTTCTACGAGAAATTATTATCCGATTCTTGCATATTCAGATGAAGGTTCTTTCGTCCTCCAGGATGATATGGGACCTGTCGACGTGTGGCTTGATGAAACAAAAGTAAGCATAAAGAACAGTAACTCGCTTGACAATGATACGAAATCGCAGATGCAGAATCTTTGGGCAAGATATGACGGCACATTCGTCGATCCTGCACAGGAACTTCTATCCGTCCGCAGACCCCAGACTCGCAGCACTGGAGAAGATGCTTGCTGGGATAGGATCGATTCTCTACAAGCAGAGCATGGCATAGATGGCTGGACATATCTTCCGTTGGCATTTGTCGAAGATATATTCACAAATCTGAATTTACATAGCTACTATGACGATATATGTTACTCCGCATTTCAGAATAATTCAGCGCTGAATGAGACGGTAATAGGTTATAGGACACCAGCAGTAGTTCAGGTAGGTCCACTTCTAGCCACAAAATGGCATCAGTATTCGCCGTTCAATGATTTGTGCCCATATCCGTCTCCTGCAGGATGTGGCGTGATTGCGGCAGCACAAGTAATAAGGTATCATGAAGAACCCGATACACTTACATGGAATGGAGTAGCCCTTCCTTGGATTGATATACCGATTTCTCCTGATACAATACCAAATAAAATACCACAATTTATAAGGCGCTTGGGTCAGGCATTTGGGGCTGAATATGGGTATTGGGAAACTTCCACATCTCTTCTGAATATATTTCAAGGATTACGCTCTCTCGGATATTGGATTGATTATGATGAAGACAACATTGAAGCAGGCTACCGGGATGCTGTGTTTTATGACCACAATCCAGTTATAATGTATGGCTGGGATAGTAATGCTTCTGATGCCGGTGGTTTTGCCTGGGTGTGTGATGGGGTCCGTCAAGCATGGTACTACGCAATACAATTTTATACTGAAAATCAACCCTATGGGACAGGTGAATTTACTCAGGGCATGTATTCGTATGATAATCCCGGTCAGTTGGGTAATCTTTATGGTACTCCATCATATACATATCACATGAATTGGGGATTGACTAACACATCATACAACGGATGGTATACTTCAAATCAAACTTTTGGTGAGCCGATTAACTATAACTACAAAAGAAAAAATATGGTTCCTTATCTGCTTTAGATAGACCTTACACCACACTTCATATTATACGGACACAATAAAAAGTTATCAAAACAAAGCAGTAATACAGAGTTTCTTGTGTTATATTTATATACTATTCCCCAATACCTTGATTATAACAGATATTTATAATGAAGAAGATCTGCATATTCTTAGCTTTGGTGACTGTGCTGACATCCTGCGTGAAGGACGTTGTGTTAGAAGCTCAAGAAGATCCATTCCTTGCGGTGTTCTGTGTCCTCAAGAACGAACCGGTCCAGGAATTGAAACTTTCCTATACGAAAAGTGTGACAATGGACGAGGCGCCCAGAGTCACAGAGGCGACCGCAGTGCTCACGGACTTGACAGAGGGCCGTGAGGCTGGTCGCTTCGTGCAGGTCGCTGACAGCCTGTGGCAGCTGGAGTATTCTGCGATTCCTACTCACAGCTATCGCTTGGAGATTACAGTACCTGGACTTGAGCCCGTCTGGGCTGAGCAGACAATGCCGGCTGAGCCGGCGGTGGAGACTGTAGATGTAAACAGCCTTACGGCTCAGGATGTCCCCTGGCTGGGAACTCTTGATCCAGAAAGTTTAATCCCCTGGGCAGATGATATCTATTTCGATCCTGCGTGGCCACCTGAAACAAGAGGATTCTTCTATCGTTTGTCCTCGCCAAGCACTATCTGGGTTTATTCTGGTCTCTGGATATCTGGACAATTTGCTTTAGGAACGAGTCTCTGTACAGATTATCCCGATATCGACGGCATCAATCAGACTGGAACAAAATGGGAGGGGAGAAAAATAAAAGAGGAGGATTGGGAGAAAGACATGAAGGGGCTCGCGTTTCATATTACTTATTTTTCGGATGTCCCTTTATATCGCGACTTTATCCGCTTCCAGAAGAAAGATGTCAGGTCTCAGTCCTATTTTACAGTGGACTTTCTGACGAACGATAATGACACGGGAAGGCGACTGTATTTTGCTGCTTTGTCGGATGACTATGACCGCTACTTGCTGGATGCCTACCAGCAATATTATGCAGAGCAGAGTGACGATTTGTCCACAATATATCTCAGAGATAATTTGTACGGCAACATACACGGAGGCGTAGGAATCTTCGGCGCTGCCACTGAAGTCGAAATGCCGTATAGGCGAGTCGAATTTTCTGGTATTGTTTGGAGAAACGGAATACCAGGATTGCTGGGGTAAATTTATAAAAAGTATAAGAATGAAACGGACTACAATATTTCTGCTTCTTCTCGCCTCTGTGACCTGCGCCGCCCAGCAGCCCGCCTGGCTGGATACGCTTGATGCGGCCGTGAAGACTGATTCCCGTCGCATCGAACAGCGACTCGGCCATCTTCAGACAGGAATAGAAGGGATACGGGCCATTGTGTCACCAGTAGGAGAGGGCGACCCGATTCGCTGGGTGCAGAGCCTGCCCGGAGTGACTACCGGAGCGGACGGTACTACTGCGATGTACGTGCGCGGCGGCAGTGCGGGCAACAACCTCTTCTCGCTGGACGGAGTGCCGGTCTATGGCTACTCGCACATCCTCGGCCTGACGACTCTCATTCCCACATCAGTGACAGAGAGCGCAGAACTGAGCAAGGGCGGTTTCAACGGTGACGAGAGCAATTTCACCGCCTCGCACCTGAAAGTCGTCACGAGACAGCCTTCACAGAGCAGGAGATGGAGCGCCGGCCTGAACAACTTCCTGCTCAGCGCCGGAGCTGAAGGTCCCGTCGGCAGCAGGGTGAGCTATATGTTCTCGGCCAGGATATCGCCGCTGGCGCTGGAGTACAGGGCGGTGAAAAACAAACTGCCGCGGATGCTCGGCGGTCTGTCGAACTTCGGAGCCTTCGTCGGGGATGTCTATGGCAAGATAAATGTCAATATCAGCGACATCAGCTATGTGTCGGCATCGGCCCTTGCCAGTCAGGACCATTACCGTTTCGATATGACAAACGCCTCCCACGAAACAATGGGCTGGAACAATGTCCTCGGCATCCTCCAATACCACAGAAACGGCGACAATACGCGGCTGGATGTGACCGCTTCATACAACAAGTACGGCAGCCTCCAGCAGCAGGAGAAAAGGTACCACAGCGTCTGGAACGAGCTTTCGCTGAGCGCGGGCCTGACGGAGTATGGCCTGCAGACCAAATTGCAGCACTCGTGGGACAGTCCGTTCGCACTCGACGAAGGCCTGACGCTGCGCTATGCGCAGTTCTCGCCCGGACAGGTGGGAGAAATGACGAAAAGGACCGATGTGATCCTTGCCACTCCCTGGGTGCAGGCAATGTACAGCATTCCGGAGATTCTTTCGCTCAAGGCTGTACTGCGTGGGAATTACTATCACAGCCAGAATATGGCGCAGACTGCGGAAAAAAGTGGCAGCGGACGCATCGATCCCGAGTTCAGCCTTGCCGCCAAGTGGAACATCATCCCGCAGCTCGCTTTCGAGGCTACATTCGACCATCTGGTGCAGTACTACCATACGCTTGAAGGAATGCCAGTCGGCTGGTCGCTGGACTTGATAGTGCCGACGGTCGGGAACGTGCTTCCGGAGAAGTCGCTGCAGGGCGGTGCCGGCCTTTCAGGCCATTTCGGCAGCCACAGCCTTTCAGTAGGAGGTTTCTACAAGCTGATGAACAATCTCGTCTACTACAAGTATTCTCAGGAACTGTTCAGCGGCGGCCTGGCTGGCTGGGCCCAGCACGTCGAGCTGGGAGACGGCCGTTCATACGGACTTGAAACGCTCTATGAATATCAGCAGGGGGACTGGTATGGAAGGGCGTCATACACACTCTCAAAGACCACCCGCGAGAATTTCCCGTCTTTCTATGACGGAGCTCCCTTCCACGCGCGTTTCGACCGCAGGCATATGCTCAACGCCACGCTTCAGTGGAGAGGCTTCTCGGCCACTATGATTCTGCAGAGCGGTCACTGGGAGAACGGTGAGGCGGTGACCTACATTGCTTACTATTTTGACAAAAGTTTCACGACGAAATACTATTCCGGAGTCAACAACTACCATATGCCGACGGTGTTCCGCCTGGACCTGGGCTGGCAGAAGACCTTCAACTTAGGCCGCACCGAGAACACTGTCAACGTGGGTGTCTGCAACGTGACCAACCACTTCAACCCCTTCATGCTGTACTTTGACGCTGACACCGAATCCTGGAAAGAAATCGCCCTGATGCCCATCCTCCCCAACTTCAGCTGGCGGGTGACGTTCTAATGCGGATTACGGCCACCGGGTCTGGCCGTTGCCGGTAATCTGATATTTATAGGTGGTGAGCTCGGGAAGGGCCATCGGGCCGCGGGCGTGGAGCTTCTGGGTGCTGATGCCGATTTCCGCGCCGAAGCCGAACTGCGCTCCGTCGGTGAAGGCCGTGGAGACGTTGGCATAGACGCAGGCTGCGTCGACCTTGCGGAGGAAAGTCTCTTTCGCGGCTTCATCTTCGGTGACGATGGATTCGCTGTGCTTCGAACCGAATGTCGCAATGTGCTCCAGAGCCTGTTCGAGGGAATCCACGATGCGGATGCTCATCGCATAGACCAGGAACTCCTTGCCGAAATGCTCCGGCAGAGCGTGCTGAAGCAGCGCTGCGGGATAGTGTCCGTTGAGTGCGGCGTATGCCCTTTCGTCAGCGTAGATGACGACATCCTTTTCAGCAAGTTTCGCGCAAAGCTCCGGAAGGTCTGCCAGCCTTGACGAGTGGACCAGCAGGCTGTCGAGGGCATTGCAAACGCTCACGCGGCGGGTCTTGGCGTTGAAGACGATGTCGCGTCCCTTTGGCAGGTCTCCAGCGGCGTCGAAATAGGTGTGGCAGACTCCCGCACCAGTCTCGATGACAGGCACCTTCGAGTTCTCCCTGACATACTGTATGAGTGAAGAACTTCCGCGGGGGATGATGATGTCCACGTAGTCGTGCGCGTCAAGAAGTTCTGCGGTGGCTTCGCGGCTTGAGGGCAGCAGGGTGCAGATGCTGCGGTCAAGCCCGTTGCTCTCCAGGACCTTATGGATGACGGAAACTATCGCCTCGTTGGAATTGGCCGCGTCGCTGCCGCCCTTAAGGACGGTGACGTTGCCCGACTTGATGCAGAGCGAGAAGACGTCGCTGGTGACATTGGGCCTGGCTTCGTATATGACGCCCACCACTCCGATAGGGACGCTTACCTTGCTGATGGTCATTCCGTTGGGGCGGGTGGCTGATGACAGCACCTTGCCGAGCGGGCTCTCCAGCTTCGCCACGTTGGCCATATCGGCGGCCTGAGAGGCAATCCTGTCGGCAGTGAGTTTCAGCCTGTCATACTTGAAGTTGGAAGGATCCATCTTCTCAAGGTCCAGGGCGTTCCGGCTGAGGATGAAGTCAGTCTCGGCCACGAGGGCCTCACTGAGGTCTGTCAGCACCTTGCTGACGGTTGCGTCGTCTATGTCGCACATACAGCCTGCAGCTTTCGCAGCCGCGGCAAGCATATTCTTTACTTCGCTCATATTATCGCTTGGTTTTGAAACGTGAATAGGGGACGTTTTCGTTGCCGTGCAGGATGTCGGTCAGTATGTCGTCCCTCTTGCCGTTGGCGATGACGACCTCGATGCCCTGCGACGCAATCTTCCTTGCTACGCTGAACTTGGTCTTCATTCCGCCGCGGCCGTTGGTGGATTTCTTCTCGCCTATGTATTCCAGTATTGAGTCGTCAGTCGGGTCGATCTCCCGTATCAGCCTGCTGGCCGGGTCTGCGGGGTCGCCGGTGAACACTCCGTCCACATTGCTCAGGATGAAGAGGGCGTCGACACCCATCATCGAAGCTATCAGGCTGGCCAGTTCGTCGTTGTCTGTGAACATCAGCTCCTGGATCGCTACCGTGTCGTTCTCGTTCACGATGGGGATGATGCCGGCATCCAGCATTACCTGCATACAGTTTTTCTGGTTGAGGTAGCTGGTCTTATCTGTGAAATGGTCCTTGGTCGTGAGCACCTGCCCGCAGTTGAAGCCCTGCTCCCTGAAGAACTGGTAGTAGTTGTGCATCAGGCGGGCCTGGCCTACGGATGAAAACAGCTGGCGCTGCGAAACGTCGTCCAGCTCGTGGTCCACCTTGATTTCGCTGCGGCCGCTGGCTACGGCACCCGAGGTGATGACAATTACCTTGTATCCTTCGCGGCGAAGGTCGCTGATCTGGTCGACAAGGGCAGAGAGCCTGGTGATATCCAGCCTTCCGTCGGAGCGTGTGAGCACGTTGCTGCCTATCTTTATGGCAAGGAGTCTGTCCATCTGGAATGTATTAACAGGGCAAAAGTAGGAAATAACCGATTAATTTTAGTTAATTCGCACTATGATTTACGAAGAACTTCAGCCGGAACAATACGAAGACATAGCCTCGCGCATACTCTACGAGGACAACCACGTGCTTGTGATCAACAAGAAGGTGGGCGAGATAGTCCAGGGCGACAAGACTGGCGACGAAGCCCTGAGCGAGACCCTGAAGCGTTTCATCGCGCAGCGCGACGGCAAGCCCGGCCACGTCTTTATGGGAGTTCCCCATCGTCTGGACCGCCCCGTAAGCGGCATCGCGCTTTTCGCTAAGACCAGCAAGAGCCTCGAAAGGATGAACGAGGCCTTCCGCGACGGCAGCGTCCACAAGACCTACTGGGCCCTGACCTGCGCCGCTCCGAAGCCCGCCGAAGGAGAACTGAAGCACTGGCTTGTGCGCAATGAGAAGCAGAACAAGTCTTATGCGAGCCTGCAGCAGAAGCCCGATTCAAAGGAGGCGAGACTGCGCTACAAGCTGCTGAAGTCGTTCGACCGCTACCATCTTGTGGAAGTGGAACTTCTCACCGGGCGGCATCACCAGATCCGCTGCCAGCTGGCAGAAATCGGCTGCTGCATCAAGGGCGACCTGAAATACGGGGCTCCGCGCTCCAACAGGGATGGCGGAATATGCCTGCACGCACGCAGCATAAGTTTCACCCATCCTACGCGGAAGGAAGAAATCACGGTGACGGCTCCGGTGAGCTGGCCTCCGTTCCTCTAGTCGAAAATCACGGTCTTGTTGCGGAACACCAGGATCTTGCGGTCGATGTGCTTGCTGACTGCACGGGAGAGGACTATCTTCTCCAGGTCGCGTCCCTTGTTGACGAGGGTGTCCACGCTGTCCTTGTGGGTGATGCGTGCCACGTCCTGTTCGATGATGGGGCCTGCGTCAAGCTCTGCGTTGACATAGTGGCTGGTGGCGCCGATGATCTTGACTCCGCGCTCGTAGGCCTGGTGGTAGGGCTTGGCACCGATGAAGGCCGGGAGGAAGGAGTGATGGATGTTGATGATCTTGTTGGGATAGCGGGCTATCATCTCGTCGCTGATGACCTGCATATAGCGGGCGAGTACTATGAAGGTCACGCCGTTCTCTTCCAGCAGTTTCATCTCTGCGGCTTCCTGGGTGGCTTTGTTTTCCTTGGTTATTTCAAACACGTGGAACGGTATGCCGAACTGCTCCGCAACGGGCCTGAGGTCTTCGTGGTTGCTGATGATCAGGGGAATGTCGACGTTCCATTCTCCGGCTGAATATCTTGCCAGAATGTCATAGAGGCAGTGCGACATCTTCGAGACGAAGATGCACATACGGGGCTTCTGTCCGCTGAAGTACAGCCAGAATTCCATACCGTACTTGTTGGCATAGAGGGTCTGGAAATATTCCCCGATGCGGTCCTTGGGGATGAGGAATTTCTCAAGCTGCCACTCGATCCTCATAAAGAAGGCGTTGGCGCCGTGGTCAACGTGCTGGTCGAGGTTGACGATGTTTCCCTTGTTGACGGTGATGAAATTGGTGATTTCGGCTATGATGCCTGGCGTGTCCTGACAGTGGATCAGCAGAATGGCGTTGCCCTGGTTGTCCATATTCGTCTGAATCAGTTGTGTAACGAGCGGCAAAAATACCATTTTTTTCATAAAGCAAACTGCACTTCTGCCATTTTGTCGCACTGCCGCCAGTTGGCAAATAATTTGTTCTATCTTTGCGACACATAAAAAACGCATACTATGTCAAAGAAAAACAAACATATGGATCATAAAAAAGATGAAGAGCAGAAGGCTGCAGCAAGCCAGGAGGCTCCTCAGACAGAAGAGGTGAAGGAAGAAGCCGGAAAGCAGGAAGAACCTGCCGAAGAGCAGCCTGCCTCCAGGGAAGTTGAAGAACTGCAGGGCAAGCTTGCAGAGTCAAACGACAGATATCTGCGTCTGGCGGCAGAGTTCGACAACTACCGCCGCCGTACAGCCAAGGAGCGTATGGACCTGATCGACCTCGCCAACGAGAAGCTGGTCAAGGATATGCTCCCGATCGTCGACGATTTCGAGAGAGCTCTTGCAGCGATGAAGGATTCTGATGACGCAGCATCTGCAAAGGAAGGCACCGAGCTGATCTACAACAAGCTGGTGGCATTCCTGAAGAAGAACGGCGTCAGCGAGATAGAAGCTGCCGGCAAGGAGTTCGACACTGATTTCCACGAGGCTGTGGCACAGTTCCCGGTGGAAGACGAGAAAAAGAAAAACACAGTTATAGACGTCACCCAGAAAGGTTATACTATGGGTGAGAAGGTCATCAGGTACGCCAAGGTTGTGATAGGCATCTAAACCTTTGGCAAGGAGGCTTATATGGCAGAGAAAAGAGATTATTACGAGGTCCTCGGGGTCGATAAGACCGCAAGCGAGGAAGAGATAAAGAAGGCATACCGCAAGAAGGCCATCCAGTACCATCCCGACAAGAACCCCGGCGACAAGGAAGCCGAGGAGAAGTTCAAGGAGGCGGCTGAGGCTTACGACGTGCTGAGCAATCCGGAGAAGCGTGCCCGCTACGACCGCTTCGGCCACGCCGGAATGAGCGGTGCTGCTGGTGGCGCGGCAGGCGGATTCTCTATGGAGGACATCTTCGAGCAGTTCGGTGACATCTTCGGAGGCCGGTTTGGCTTCGGAGGCTTCTCGAGTATGTTCGGCGGCGGTGCCCGTGGACAGAGAGTCACACGCGGCAGCGACATCCGCATCAGGGTAAAACTTTCTCTCGCCGAGATAGCTCACGGAGTGGAGAAGAGGGTCAAGATCAGCAAGATGATGGTCTGCCCCGACTGCCACGGCCGTGGTGCTGCCAGCGAGGCTGACATAAAGACCTGCGAGCATTGCAACGGTACAGGCGTGGTCACCAAGGTGCAGCAGACCATCCTCGGCCAGATGCAGACCCAGCAACCCTGCCCGTATTGCAACGGTGAAGGCCGAAGGGTTGTGAATCCCTGCAAGAAGTGCAGCGGCAGCGGTCTGGTCAAGGGCAGCGAAGAGATCAGTTTCAAGATTCCTGCAGGAGTCAGTGACGGAATGCAGCTGACTGTCCAGGGCAAGGGAAATGCGGCCCGCAACGGCGGCATCAACGGCAACCTGCTCGTCGTGATCGAAGAAGAGCCGGATCCGCAGCTGGAGCGTGACGGAGACGATCTCATCTACAGCCTGTTCATATCCATACCCCAGGCGGTAAACGGATGTCAGGTGGAAATTCCTGCAGTAGACGGAAAACTCAAGATAAAGGTAGAACCAGGAACCCAGCCCGGCAAGGTGCTCCGCCTCCGCGGCAAAGGACTTCCTTCAGTCAACGGCTATGGCACAGGCGACCTGCTGGTATTTGTCCAGGTATGGATACCAAAGAAACTGGACAAGGCAGAGAAGGAGATGATGGCCAGACTCGAGGCCAGCGAGAACTTCAAGGCCAATCCTAGCCAGGATGACAAAAATCTCTTTGACAGGGTAAAACAGTTCTTCTCATAAGCCGGCAATTCAGATGAAACGTTCCATACTGCTTACAGTCCTGATATTTGCGGCCGTTCTGGCTCCCAATGTATGTTTTGCCGCCGACACTACTGCAGTCATTAAGCACGGCAAGCCGCTGGATCTGCCGATGTCATTCGCGGCCTCGTATGGAGAGCTGCGCCACGACCATTTCCACGGCGGAATCGATTTCCGCACAGGCGGCAAGACGGGCGATCCCATACATTCCATCAAGGACGGATATGTGAGCCGTATCAGCGTTTCGACCACCGGCTACGGGAACGGTTTATATATAACGCATCCTGACGGCACTATGTCTGTCTATGGACATATGCTGTCGTTCCGCAGCGACATTGCCGAGCGAGTCCTGCAGGAGCAGTATGACAAGCGCTCCTTCTCGGTGAACATACTGCTCGGTCCGGACGAGTTCCCGGTGAAGATGGGAGACATAATCGGCAAGGTGGGCAACACCGGGTCTTCGGTTGCACCCCATCTTCATATGGAAGTGCGAAGGGACGACGGCAACACTCCGTTCAACTTTTTCAGGGAGGGCTATTATTCCGTACCTGACACACAGACGCCCGTGATCCAGAGGATTGCGGTATATGCGTATGAAGACAGCACCGGAATCCCCGTTTCACGCAGACTTAGGATTATGTCGGGCAAGTATTCGGAGAGCGTCATAAGCGTGCCCGCCAAATCCTATCTCGGAATCGACGCCATCGACAAGATGGAGGGAACCACCGGCCGTCTCGGAGTTGAAAAGTACAGGGTCCTGCTCGACGGAGAGCCGCTCTTCGAACTCAACATCGGCGATTTCAACTATGACATCGACAAATACATCAGGAGTACCGTGGCCGCCGGAGAGACAGGCATGGACTTCATCAAGACCCAGGTGGATCCGGGAAACCTTCTGGCCAGGACCAAGATAACCGCTGAGAACGGCGGCATCATCCGGCTCGACGATTACGAACGCCACCGTGTGACTGTAGAAGCCAGCGATATCTTCGGCAATATGACACGCGCCACTCTCTATCTCCGTAGAGACGACAGCATCAAGGCGGACGCTCCACTCGGCGACAATGTGGCAACCGTCCCTATGCTGTGGTATGTGCCGAATTCCCTGGTACTTGAAGACCTGAGCGTAGCGATGCCACTGGGTGCACTTTACAACAACGTCTATTTCCAATACGGTAAGGTTGCCGATGCCGATACTGCGGTAGGGTTCTATTCTCCGGTTTGGAAACTGGGCGACGACAGGCTGGCTCTCCACGAGCCGTTCAAGGTCACGATCCCTGTAGGATATGACGAGAGCCTGACGGACAAGATGGTGCTTGCCAGGGTGAGTGCCGACGGCAAACTCAGCGGTGTCGGCGGAATCGTCAGCGACGGTATGCTGACCGCTTCGGTCCGTTCCGGAGTGTACTGCGTGGCAAGGGACACTGTAGCTCCTGTGCTCAAACCTGCGGTTCAGTCTGGCGGCAAGGTGAGCGGAAACACGTTCCGCGTGACTGCGACCGACGATATGTCGGGCATTGCCCAGTTCGAGGTCCTTGTCGACGGAGAATGGACGCTGGCTTCGCTGAAGAGCAACAGCATCACCGTCTATCTGTCTGAAAGCAGGGTGCGCCGAGGCAGCCACGATGTGGTCGTGACGGCTTATGACGCTGTGGGCAACAGCAGCGAGGTTCGATTCAAGATCGTTTGGTAAATGAGGCCTTTGCGGCTTCCATAACTTCTATGATCCGGTCGCAGAATTCATCGAATTCCGGGTCTTCCTCCTGGCATTCCGGATGGGACATTATGTAGTCCACAGTGTTCTTCAGGCCACGGCAGATGGGAACTTCGGGGATGAACGTCGGGACGGCGCGTTTGAGTTTCCTCTGGTCGAATATTACGGAATAAGCCTTGTCTCCGAGGAGGCTGCCTTCGAAATCCAGTTCAGGAGCAACGTCGGCAAGGAATCGTGAGGTGACATAGTAGGGTTTGAGTTCCACTCCGAGAGCGTCGGCGATGCACTGGTAAATCTGGTTCCAGGTCAGGGATTCTCCGGAAGTAATCTGGAAGGCTTCGCCGATAGCGAGGGGATTGCCCATAAGGCCGGTGAAACCCTTCGCGAAATCGCTGTTGTGAGTCAAGGTCCACAGCGAAGTACCGTCACCGTGGATCAGGACAGGCTTGCCCTCGAGCATGCGTTTAAGCACCGAGTAGCTGCCTATACGCCCGTGCACGCCAAGCGGAACCTTGCGCTCGTCGTAGGTGTGGCTGGGACGGATGATGGTTACCGGAAAGCCTTCTTCGCGGTATTTCTCCATCAAGAACTCCTCGCACTCGATTTTCTTCCTCGAATATTCCCAATAGGGGTTGGCCAGCGACGTGCCCTCGGTGATGACATAATCCCTTGCCGGCTTGTTATAGGCAGATGCCGTGCTGATGAACATAAACTGGGCGGTCTTGCCCTTGAACAGCCTGTAGTCGCGCTTTATCTGGTCGGGATGGAAGCAGATGAAATCGCATACCACGTCGAAGCTGAGCCCTTTCAACTTGGCGGCCACGTCGGCTTCGTCGTTGATGTCGGCGATGATTTCTTTGAGGTTGCCGCTGAGGATGCCGTTGCGGCTTCCCCGGTTTATCAGGTACAGTTCGTTGTCCGGGTTTGAGAGCACTCTTTTCGAGATGGCGGTGCTGATGGTTCCGGTTCCGCCTATGAACAAAACTTTCATTTAATGTCGCTTTACTCGGGGATTATGTCTGAATATGAAGATGAAGAAGGTGCAGAGTCTTCCGGAACGGAACTGTCGCTTTCAGGCTGTGCCGGAGCGGCGGCCTCCACGGCTTCCGTGGTTTCTTCGGTCACTTCGGCGGCTGCTTCGGCTTCGGGGACGGTGACAGTTTCATCACTTGCGGGCTCTTCCTTGTCTCCATTCTTTTCGGTCAGGATGATTATGACGCTGCAGGTTATTATGCTGAACAGGACGACGGCATAAGCCACATCCTGAATGGCCTGGCAGGAGTTGAGCATCCACTCGGGCTGATTTGTGGACTGAGCCCATTGCAGAGGCAGGGACGAAAGCACGGCGGCTACAAGTCCCTTCGGGCCGAGGACGCGCATCAGACGGAGGTCTCTCTTCGAGAAACCTTTCTTGCCTATACAGCTCATCGTGACGAATCTGGTGAGGAAGATCAGGGCTGTGAAGATGGCGCCCACGAGAAGGTAACGCCAGTTGTTGAACTTTATGCTGATGCCGACATATACGAAGAAATATGTCTGCAGGATAAAGACGATTTCTGAATAGAAGTTTCTGTCGCTTTTGCTGAGGCTCATCTCTTCAGCTTTTTCGGCCATCGACTTCTTCGCCACGTGAGATATATGGTAGTTGGCCGCTGAGATGCCGAATGCAAGTATTGCCATACCTCCGTTCAACCCTATGAGGTTTGTGAAGCCATATACGATGAAGGCGAGGGCGAATGTCGTGAACATCGCGTTCGGCAGGCCGGACAGCAGATTCTTGAGTATGACGATCCACGCAAATCCGACAATGATGCCGATAGCCAGCGATCCAAGCACCGAGAGAGCGATGTCCTTGGCAATGATGCCCGGGTCGATGTCTCCGGTTCCGAAACTCTCCAGCAGGGACATTGCGATGATCAGGCAGACGATGTCGCTGAGTGCGGCCTCGAGGTTGAGGACCGTAGCTGCTTTTTCAGAGGGTTTGAGCTGGTTGACCATAGGAATCACCACGGCGGCGGATGTTCCGCCGAGAGCGGCTCCGAGGAAGCAGCAGTGGATGAATTTCAGGTCCAGCATAAACATTCCGAGCAGCACGCTTATGCCCACTATCACCACGAAGTTCAGGATTGTGGCGAGCAGGGCTGGACCTATGGATTTTCCCAGAACGTGAAGGTCAAGCGTGGTGCCGCTCTGGAACAGGATGCAGATGAGAGTAATGGTGGTGAATACGCTGCCTACCTTGCCGAATGATTCAGGAGTGATCCAGCCTGTTATGGGACCGATGAAAAGACCGATCAGCATAAGCAGCAGTACAGTCGGTACTTTTGTCTTGGCGAATGCCGCACCGAAAATGTGTGACAGGAAAATCAGCAGACCGAGTGCAATCAGAATAATTGATATGTCCATACTCGTGACAGATTGTAGATGGTAGTAAAAACTGAACAAAAATAATATTTAAATTTGTAAGAAACTATATGAACTAAACGAACTAAGCTATGAGAAAGGTTATTATCAGAATCCTGGCTGTGGCCGTCTTGACAATGATGTCATTCTCAGTCCAGCTTCAGGCACAGAATCTGTTGAAAGGTCTCAAGGACGCTGCCAAGAAGGCTGTCGAAGAGACCGTTTCAGGAGCCACGGGAAATAACGGAACAAGCAGTTCTTCCAACTCTGCCGTATCCGGTGTCCTCAGCAAGGCGGCATCTGCCGTTCCTGCTCCCAAAGGCAAGACCTATTATGTGAGTGCTACGACCGGTTCGGCACGTGCCGACGGCCTGTCTCCCACAACTGCCATGAAAGATTTGCAGAAAGCCATAGACGCTGCATCTGACAACGATGAAATCCGCGTGGCCGAAGGCAATTATCTCGGCAACCTTGACCGCGGCTACATCGAATGCGGCAAGTTTGGCGACGCTTCCCACGATATGGGCAAGTTCATCAGCATCTATGGTGGCTATTCACCGGATTTCAACGAGCGTGACGTGATCAAGCACATCACCAAGATCCAGCCGACGGACCAGAAGTTCATTGCTCCGCTGTTCAACATCAACGCAAGAAGGCCTGTCGGATATACCGGCCCTATGGGAACCGTGGTTATCGACGGACTCGTATTCGATATGGGTGAGAACAACCTCTATTTCGTCAAGAATGTGAACGAAGACGTGACCGGTACGCCGAATGAAGGGGTGCTGACAGGACGTTTCATCGAGCCAGGCTCTTCTGTTTCGATGCCTACTGTAGGCTATGCCAACGGAGACGAATACGGCCTTCATATGGATGTAGAGGGCAATGTGCGCGTATCAAACTGTATCTTCGTCAACTGCCGTGACTATGGTATCCAGGCTCTTATGGGTAAAGGCCATATGGAGGTGAGCAACAACATCTTCATTGCCTGCCGCTACGCCGCCTGCCAGGTAAAAGGCAATGTCAAGGATGCAGATATTCCCGAGGTATCGCTGGACTTCCACCACAACACGGTGCTCTTCACCTGGACCCGTACCAAGGCATTCGAGGATATGGGCCAGGGATTCCGCTTCATGAACGGAATCCGTACCATCAACGTCTATAACAATATCTTCGGCTGCAACAGCAACTGCGCCGTTGAAAGAGTGTTCTACGAGTCGAATGCCTCGATGGAAAAGGCTAAGGTCAGCAACCTGTATGACAACTACTTCTTTGCAAACAAGAGGGACCTCGAACTTGCGTCCTCAGGAGCCGCCACTATTTCAGTGCCTGCCGCAAGGATAGACGAGGCAGAGCAGATCGGTCCCAAATATGAGGGCAACAAAGAACTTCCGGCAGGCAACGATGCTTTCATCAACGCCATTGACCAGCCTTATCTCGAAGGGTTTATGAGCCTGACGATCATTCAGTCCCAGAGCTACGACGCAAATTCTGCTGCAAACCAGGTCAACCGCATCTTCGGGCTGAACCAGCAGGGCAGCGAGATCGTACGTCCCAGCATGTACTGCAACAAGTATCCTTGGGAAAAAGCAAAAGACCTTTTCGGCAAGGTTGCAAATTACGGTGCCCAGATGCCCAAGTAACCGGACTTTTTGACCAGATAAAAAAAGGACTTCTTGACGGGAAGTCCTTTTTTGTTTGATATTGTTGGCTAACTGACTAATTATTGCTTATTTTTGTATCATTATTTCATTTCATACCCATTAAACATGTCAACAGTCAAGTTTTATCGCGAGGAGCACCAGGTTCCTCTTGAGATGCACAAAGTGCGCATCGTCCAGAAGTTATACCTTCTTCCTGTAGAAGAGCGCCAGAAAAAGATGGAAGAGGCCGGAAACAACACATTCCTGCTTCACAACAAGGACATCTACATCGACATGCTGACCGACTCCGGAGTCAACGCAATGAGCGACAACCAGCAGGCAGCAATGTTCCAGGCAGATGATGCCTACGCCGGAAGTGAGACTTTCTACAGGCTCCAGAGAGCGATAAAGGAGACTATGGGACTCAACGATTTCCTGCCGGCTCATCAGGGGCGCGCCTGCGAGAATATCCTTGCAGAGGCGTTCTGCGAACCCGGCGACCTGGTGCCGATGAACTTCCACTTCACGACCGCCAAGGCGCATATCACCCGCGTAGGCGCTGATGTGGTGGAGCTCGTCGCCCAGAAAGGTCTGGATGCAAACAATCTGGATCCCTTCAAGGGAGACTTCGACATTCCCCGTCTGAAACAGTTCATCAAGGATCACCGCAGCCAGATCAAGTGGCTCCGTATAGAGACCGGTACCAACCTGATCGGCGGCCAGCCCATCTCTGCCCATAACATCCACGAAGTTGCGGACATATGCAAGAAAGAAGGTATCATCTGCGTTCTCGATGCATCCCTGCTTCAGGACAACCTCCACTTCATCAAGACCAGGGAAGAGGCCTACAAGGACAAGACCATCAAGGAGATTATGTTCGAAATCTGCGGCGCAGTCGATATCGTTTATTTCTCTGCCCGCAAGCTCGGTTTCGCCCGTGGCGGCTGCATCTGCTCGAACAATCCCGAACTGATGCGTCAGATGAAGGAATATGTTCCTCTCTACGAAGGTTTCCTTACCTACGGAGGTATGGAGGTCCGTTCTATGGAAGCTATCGCAGTGGGTCTCTATGAAACACTGGACGAAGAATATATCAACCAGGGCCCGCTCTTCATCGAGCACCTTGTGAATGAACTTCACGAATACGGTGTGCCTGTAGTAAGGCCTGCCGGCGGTCTCGGCGTCCATCTGAATGCGAGCGAATTCTTCCCCGACATGCCTCACGGACAGTATCCTGCAGGTGCTCTTGGAGCAGCGATGTACATTGCCGGCGGTATCCGCGGTATGGAGCGCGGTACCATCAGCGAGCAGCGTGAGCGCGACGGAAGTGAGCGTTATGCAGCTCTCGAACTTCTCCGCCTTGCAGTGCCCCGCCGTGTGTTCACCCTTTCTCAGCTCGAATATGTCGCAGACCGCGTGAAGTGGGTATGGGACAACCGCAAACTCATCGGTGGTCTGAGATTCACAGAGGAACCGAGCGTGCTGCGTTTCTTCTTCGGCCGGCTTGAGCCTGTCAGCGACTGGCAGCAGAAGCTGGTAGAGAAGTTCCGCGCAGATTTCGGCGACAGCCTGTAGCATTATGCTAGGCACCATTGTCAATACATGCACGATTATTCTGGGCTCCGTAATCGGGGCCCAGGTGCATCGTGGTGTCAAGGAGAAATATAAGGAAGCAGTCTTTACATCCCTGGGTCTGGCCTGCCTTGGAATAGGTCTCGGTGCCACGATCCGCAATATGCCCAACAGCGAGTTCCCGGTGCTGTTCATACTTGCGATGGCCATCGGCAGCGTTGTCGGGACCTGGTTGAAAATAGACGACCGCTTCCACGCCCTCGTCGACAAGCTTGGAAAGAAGAAAGAAGGTGCTGCCGTAGGCAGGGCCTCGCTTGCCGAAGGACTGTCGACTGCCTGTCTGCTCTATTGCGTCGGCCCCCTGTCGATGCTGGGCCCCGTGACGAGCGCCCTTCAGGGCGACAACACCCTGCTCTTTACGAATGCAACCCTTGATTTTGTGTCGTCATTCGTATTTGCATCAACCTACGGAATAGGGATGATCCTGGCGGCGCCGGTGCTCTTCTGCTGGCAGGGTCTGTTCTACCTTATTGCAAAGATTTCCAGCTCCGCCATCAGTGACGCGCTGATGTGCGAACTGCTGATCGTGGGCGGCCTTATTATAACGGCATCGGGCCTTTCCCTTCTGAAAATTCGTCAGGGAAAGACCCTCGATATGCTTCCGGCCCTTCTTGTGCCGGTTCTGTGGTTTGTCGGCAAGTGGCTTGTCGGGCTTTTCTAGCCGCTCAAGCCAGCCGTCTCATCTAGATAAGTTTGCAGACTTTCTCGAATATCTCTTCGATGGTTCCTACGCCGTCGATTTCGCTGTATTTGCCCTGGGCTTTGTAGAAATCGATCACGGGTTCGGTCTTGTCGTGATATGTCTTGATGCGGTTGGCGATGACTTCGTCCTTGGTGTCGTCGGGACGGTTCTCCTGCATCGCGCGGTGGCGGATACGCTCCTTTACCATCTCGTCGCTGATGGAGATTGACAGCACTGACGTTACGCTCTGGTCGAAATCCTTGAGCATCTCGTCAAGCGCGGCGGCCTGCTCGGTTGTGCGGGGAAAACCGTCGAAGAGGAAGCCGGGAACTGAAGGATTGTTCTTTATCTCGCTCCTGATCATACCGATAACCACCTCGTCAGGAACCAGCGCGCCCTGCTCGATGAGGCTCTTGGCCTTGAGTCCGAGGGGAGTGCCAGCTGCCATTTCCTTGCGGAGCAAATCTCCGGTAGAAACGTGATGGAAACCGAATTTGTCGACGAGAAGTTTGGCCTGAGTGCCTTTGCCTGCACCCGGAGGGCCGAAGAGGATGTAGTATTTCATATTGTTGGGTGATTGATTGTCATCGAGTATGTAAATCTCAGGAAGGTTGCGGCCTAACTGGTCATAGTCCAGGCCGAAACCGACGACGAATTTGTTCTTTATCTCCATTCCCACATAGTCCAGCTTGCGGTCGTAATGGTAGACTTCAGGCTTTGTGAACATAGTGCAGATCTTGACGACCTTTGCACCCCTGAAGGCCAGGTGCTCGCAGAGCTTGAGAATGGTGTTGCCGGTATCGACGATGTCTTCGATGAGGATAACGTCGCGTCCGTCGACGTCAGTGGTAAGACCGAGCACATCCTTGATGTTGCCTGTAGAGCGTGTGCCCTCATATGAGGTCACCCTGATGGCAGCCAGTTCGCAGGGGAATTCGAGCCTTGTGAGCAGCAGGCCCGCGAAGACGATAGATCCGTTGAGTACGCAGATTACGACAGGAATCTTGCCGGAATCCTTATAGTCGGCGTTTACTTTTGCGGCAACGTCGTCCACGGCTTTCATCAGTACTTTCTGAGGTATGTAGGGAACGAAATATTTGTCGTGAAGTTTGATTCTTTTGTCCATTTTTTACGGCTTTTACAATTCACAAATTTAATATTAATTTTGCATCATCTCAAACAGAACTATCGTATGAAGCCTATCGTAAGCATCATTATGGGAAGCATGTCCGACATGCCGGTGATGAAGTCTGCCGCAGAATTCCTGGACAGTATGGAAATTCCGTTCGAAATAAATGCCCTCAGCGCTCACCGCACCCCTGAGCAGGTGGCCTCATTCGCCAAGGGCGCTGCAAGCCGTGGAATAAAGGTGATAATAGCAGGAGCAGGCGGTGCCGCCCATCTGCCCGGCGTGATTGCAGCATCGACTCCGCTCCCTGTGATAGGTGTTCCGATCAAGTCTTCCAATTCAATGGACGCCTGGGATTCGGTTCTGTCCATTCTTCAGATGCCCTCAGGCATTCCGGTGGCGACAATGGCTGTCGACGGTGCCAAGAACGCCGCCATCTTCGCTCTCCAGATACTCGCGGCAAGCGATGATGTCTATATGGAGAAGATGGAAGCTTTCAAAGCCGAGCTGGCCGGCAAGATCGCCAAGGCCAATGAGGACCTCAAAGCCGTGTCTTACCGTTTCAAGACAAATTAAACGGATATAAGCGTTTAGAAAACGGCTGGGGCCGTATCATTCCCATAGCTTTGCGCTATGAGGAAGTTGGCTTTCATATTGTCTTTTCTGCTGGCCGTGCAGTCTGTCCTTGCCCAGGATGTGATGCAGGGTATCGAAGACCTTCTTGAACAGATACAGGGGGAAGAGACCGGCATTTCTGCTGAAAGTCTGATCCAATGGTATGAAGATCTGCTCCGGAACCCGCTCAACATCAATGCTGCGACGCGAAGCCAACTGGAGCAGTTACAGGTACTGTCCCTGTTTCAGATCGAAAGCATTCTGGAATACCGCGAAGAATATGGCGACATACTCTCGCTTTCCGAGCTGGCAGCAGTGGACGGTTTCAGCACTGATATGGTGAGTGCTCTCAGCCCTTTCATCACCCTTGGGGCAGGGGGGACTGAAAGAGCAAGGATATACTCCGAAGTGCGGTCCAGGATAAAGTGGAAAACTGCGCAAGAGGGGCTTTACCGCTATGCGAGATATATTGGGGGAGCCGGGCGGTTCAGTTACGGGGCTACTTTCGAGAGCGATGCGCAGGAAAGCCTGCTCCCCGACTTCATCTCCGCCCATCTGAAATATGATGCCGGCCGCTTCAAAATGTTGCTGGGAGATTTCACGGCATCGTACGGGCAGGGACTTGCAATGGACAAGTCATTCTCGATGTCGGCACTTGGCAGTCCTGCGGCTGTTCTCAAGCGACGCAACGACTTCAGGGCATATACGTCATCAGGGGAAAACGATGCGCTGCGGGGACTCGCGGCTTCCTTTGATTTCGGACCAGCCGGCCGTCTGCAGGTTTTAGCTTCAGCCGCATCGCTGGATGCGACCGTCACGGACAGCACTTACAGTTCGCTGCCCGCCACGGGCTATCACAGGACTGATTTTCAGAAAGCCCAGAAGAATGCCTTGCGCGAGTTCGTGGGCTGTGTCAATTATACCCTGGAGACTTCCAGCCTTCTCTTGTCACTGACGGCGACAGTTTATGGATATGACAGGAAGAATGCACGGCGTGTGCAGGAGTACAACCGCTGGCAGATGTATGACGGTGTTTATGGCAACATTGCGCTTTCCGTGCTGTACAGTGCTGGACACTGCCGCATCTATGCAGAATCGGCCCTGGACAGGAAAGGAACTCCAGCTGCGCTTGCCGGGATGGTATGGTCACCTGGATATGGCTTCGAAGCTTCGGCGCAGTTGCGTTACTATCCGAAGGAATACATAGCAAACCACGCCGGTGCCTATTCTTCTCTTTCGACCGTCAGCAACCAGTACGGTGTTCTGGCCAATATCCTTGCCCGTCCAGCTGACGGCTTCACGATTACTGCAATGTGCGATGCGGCATATCATCCTCACGTCCGCTACCGCATCGACACCCCTTCTTTCGTTACGAAAATAAAGGCAAGATGCGAATATGCGGCAGACAGCTGGTCAGTCTCTCTGCAGGACAACTACGCCTTCAAGGACTATGAGGACAGCCACAGGCATTCTCTGAAACTGTCAGCCGTGCTCAGGCCATCGCCGGGGCTGTCATTGTCTGCCAGAGGGGACTGCGTGCTGCTTTTCCTGGGAGACAAGACGGAAGTCAGACAGGGTTACAGGCTGGAAAGAGGACTGGGGGCGTCGCTGAGGGCTGACTGGCGTCCAACAGACCGTTTGGGCCTATGGGCAGGTGCGGCATACTTCGACTCGCAGTCATCGTCTACGCGCATCTACGCGTATGAGAAAGACCTGCCGCAGAGTTTCTCGGTGGTATCATATGGCGGCCGTGGTGTTGCGGCGAGCCTGCTGGCAGCTGTAGACTTGTTCAGGGGCTTCAGGATGACTCTGAAGACAGTTTACACCCGTTTCTTGGAAAATGGGAAGGACAATGTCCTGGAAATCCGGGGGCAGATAGACTGGTCGTTTTAGGGCACTATGATCCGGAGCGCCTGGGGAATCATCGTCACCGTGACCGGAGTGAATCCTACGGCCTCGCCATCCACCTCGACCTTTGCAAAGGGGAAGGACTCTACGTGCACTTTCCTGCCTTTAGTGTGGATGACTTGCTTGATGGAATAGATGTCCCCGGAATACAGTTTCTTGATGTTGAAGATGACCTTGAGTTTCGGTATTTTCTTTATGACCGTGATGTCCAGCAGACCGTCGTCAGGAAGGGCTTCGGGAGTCTGGAGCATTCCGCCGCCGGAGTATCTGCCTATGCCGAAGGCGGTTGAGAACACTTTGCCTTCATATAGCGTC
>JAEEGF011041847.1_pt1 | contig 54376 bp, 33 predicted proteins | sample 9134171 | NCBI WGS metagenome assembly JAEEGF01 (sample SAMN16246542, study PRJNA631951) | gut metagenome | biome: gut microbiome; feature: rumen; material: AP-attached | host: Bos | place: Iran: Karaj | collected 2018-10 | reverse complement strand
CAGAAATTGAAGCTAAAGTAAAAGAGATTATTGTAGACAAGTTGGGTGTTGACGAGGCTGATGTTACTCCCGAAGCATCTTTCACCAATGACCTGGGTGCAGATTCTCTGGACACCGTAGAACTGATTATGGAGTTCGAGAAGGCTTTCGAAATCACCATTCCCGATGATAAGGCTGAGAAGATTGCTACCGTAGCTGACGCTATCGCATTCATTGAGGCTAACAAGTAATTCTCACAAAACATTACATGGAATTAAAAAGAGTTGTAGTGACTGGAATAGGCGCTGTCAGCCCCCTTGGTAATACTGCCGAGGAGACCTGGCAGAATATGGTGGCTGGTGTAAGCGGCGCTGCTCCTATCACACATTTCGATACCTCAAAATTCAAAACACAGTTTGCCTGCGAGGTAAAGAACTTTGATCCTTCAGAATTCATCGACCGCAAAGAGGCCCGTAAGATGGACCCCTATTGTCTGTTCGGCCTGTCTGCTGCCACCATGGCAGTTAACGACAGCGGACTGGATATAGAGGCTGTCAACAAGAACCGTGTGGGCGTTGTTCTGGGTGTAGGAATCGGAGGAATGCAAACCTTTGAGGAAGAAGCAGGCAACTATGCCAAGACCGGTGATACACTGGGCCCCAAGTTCAACCCATTCTTTGTACCTAAGATGATTTCCGACATCTGTGCCGGATACATTAGTATAAAGTACGGATTCCATGGCCCCAACTATATCACCTCCAGCGCATGCGCATCCTCTACCAATGCCATTGCCGATGCCTTCAACCTGATTCGTCTGGGCAAGGCTGATGTAATGGTAAGCGGTGGAGCAGAAGCAGCCATCATCCCCAGCGGTGTAGGCGGTTTCAATGCTATGCATGCACTGAGCACCCGCAACGATGACCCCGAGCACGCCAGTCGCCCATTCAGCGCCAGCCGTGACGGATTCATCATGGGCGAAGGTGCCGCATGTCTGATTCTTGAAGAGTTAGAGCATGCTAAGGCACGCGGGGCAAAGATTTATGCTGAGATGGCTGGTGCCGGCATGAGTGCCGACGCTCACCACATCACAGCTTCTCACCCCGAAGGTCTGGGCGCAAAACTCGTAATGGAGAATGCATTGGAGGATGCTGAGATGAAGCCAGAGGACATCGATTACATCAATGTTCACGGCACATCAACCCACGTAGGCGATATTTCCGAGGCCAAAGCCATTAAGGATGTCTTCGGAGACTATGCTTACAAGTTGAACATCAGCAGCACCAAGTCTATGACAGGCCACCTGTTGGGTGCAGCAGGAGCCATAGAAGCAATGGCCAGTGTTTTGGCAGTTAAGAACGATATCGTGCCTCCCACCATCAATCACGAAGAAGGCGACGAGGATCCCGAAATCGATTACAAGCTGAACTTCACGTTCAATAAAGCCGAAAAACGTACTGTACGTGCTGCTCTGAGCAACACATTCGGTTTCGGCGGCCACAACGCATGTGCCATCTTTAAGAAATACGCTGAATAATACAGTGTATACTGCAAACCTTATAGATGCGATAAAGTTACCTTTCCGCAAGGAAAAAGGGCTTTATCGCTCTTTTTATTACATCTTGGGATTCTATCCCCACAACATAAAATACTACCAGGAAGCACTCATGCACAGTTCCATGTCGGCAATAAACAAAGTCGGAAAGCCTGTCAATAATGAAAGACTGGAGTTCCTGGGTGACGCCATCCTGGATGCCGTTGTGGGAGAAATCGTATTCCATCACTTCCAACGCAAACGCGAAGGCTTCCTTACGACAGCAAGAAGCAAAATCGTACAGCGAGAAACACTGGGACAAGTAGCCGTGCAGATCGGGTTGGACAAACTTATCCACTCCAATAACGCCACACATACCCATAACAGCTATATGGCCGGCAATGCCTTCGAGGCACTGATTGGCGCCATATACCTGGATCGTGGATATGACTACTGCATGCGTTTCATGCAGAAAAGAATATTAGGAAACATCATCAACATCGACAAGATTGCCTACAAGGAGTGTAACTTCAAAAGCAAACTTCTGGAATGGTGTCAGAAGAACAAGGTTGAGATGAGTTTCGAACAGGAAGAAAGTCGGAGCGAAGACGGCTCACCCATGTTCCGCAGCAAAGTTCTGGTGGAAGGCATGGAGCTGGGAAAGGGACGAGGATATTCCAAGAAGGAAAGCCAGCAGAATGCATGCAAGAATGCGCTGCACAGATTAAAGAAAGGAAATAAAGTGTACGAGACACTTATTCAAAACAAAGCCATTAACCCTGAATGAATCTAACGAAAATCATACGCCCCGTCTTTTCCTCGCGTCTGCGGGAATTGGACTGTTATGCCACCCAGGCACAGCAGTTGCAGCTTAGTGTCCTAAGAAGACTGCTAAGCAAAGCCTCCGATACGCAATGGGGACACCAACACGCATACAGTAGCACATTAAGCTACCAGCAATTCACGCAACAGACTCCGATAAACACCTATGATGACCTTAAGGGGTACATAGATGAGATGCGCCAAGGGAAGGCCGACCTCCTCTGGCCAGGAAGAGTTAAATGGTATGCCAAATCCAGTGGCACCACCAACGATAAAAGCAAATTCATACCCGTCAGCAAAGACGGTCTGCATAACATCCATTACGCAGGCGGAACAGACTGCGTAGCATGGTACCTGAGAAACAATCCCGAGAGCAAGCTCTTTGACGGCAAAGCGCTCATCCTGGGCGGCAGCCATGCGCCCAACTATAACCAGAAGAACAGTCTGGTAGGTGATCTCAGCGCCATCCTCATAGAAAACATCAGCCCGCTGGTAAATCTGGTTCGCACACCCAGGAAAAAGACAGCCCTGCTCAGCGACTTCGAGATAAAACGTACTCGTATCGCCCAAGAGGCCATAAAGAAGAATGTCACCAACCTGAGCGGCGTCCCCTCTTGGATGATGTCTGTACTGAACAGAGTGCTGGAGATTTCCGGAGCCAAGAATATCTGTGAAGTATGGCCCAACCTGGAGGTATTCTTCCATGGCGGCGTTGCCTTCACTCCCTACAAGGAGCAATACCAGCACCTCATTCCCTCGGAAGGGATGCATTACATGGAAACATACAATGCCTCTGAAGGATTCTTCGGATTGCAGGACGACCCCACCGATCCGGCCATGAGCCTGATGATTGACTATGGCATATTCTACGAGTTCATCCCCACGGACGAGATCGATAATGAACATCCGACTGTCCTGCCTCTCTGGGATGTGGAAATAGGAAAGAACTACGCTATGGTTATCAGTACCTCCTGCGGATTATGGAGATACCTGATAGGCGACACCATAAAGTTTACACAGAAGGATCCCTACAAGTTCATTATTACGGGGCGCACCAAGTTCTTTATCAACGCCTTTGGCGAAGAGCTGATTGTGGACAATGCCGAGAAGGGTCTCGCAGAAGCATGTGCCCAGACAGGTGCGCAGGTTCAGGAATACACCGCTGCCCCCGTATTCATGGACGAGCACGGGAAGTGCCGCCACCAATGGCTCATAGAATTCAGCAAAGAGCCTGAGGACATCAACGCCTTTGCGCAGATCCTAGACCAGGCATTACAGAAGATAAATTCCGACTACGAGGCCAAGCGTTATAAGGATATAACCCTGCAGCCCCTGGAAATCATTAAGGCACGGAGCGGCGTTTTCAACGAATGGCTGAAGCAGAAAGGAAAACTGGGCGGACAACATAAGATTCCCCGCCTGAGCAACAAACGCGAATATATAGAGCAGATTTTAGCATTGAACGAATGAAAGAGTGGAGACCACTTCTATACAGTTTACTGAGCCTACTGGTGGTTGCATGCGCCAGTATAGCAAGTCCCGACGGTGGAGAATATGACGAAATTCCACCCAAGGTGGTTTCTGCCTATCCCGCCGAACGTGCTACTGGCGTGCAAACAAAAAAGGCACGCATCACCTTCGACGAATATATCAAACTGCAGAATGCCAGCGAGAAAGTGATTGTATCCCCGCCACAGATAGAGCCGGCGAACATCAGAGCAGATGGCAAACGCATTAAAATAGACCTCAACGACTCTCTGAAGCCTAACACCACCTATACCGTTGACTTCAGCGATGCCATTGAGGACAACAACGAAGGGAACCCCATGGGACACTATACCTATTCGTTCAGCACAGGCGACGACATAGATACCATGGAAGTCTCCGGAACCGTACTAAATGCAGAGAACCTGGAGCCCGTAAAAGGTATTCTGGTAGGATTATATCCTGCTGACTCCAATCTTACCGACAGCATCCTGCGGACCACTCCCTTCAATCGTGTTTCCCGCACCAACGGATCAGGACGCTTCACCATCAAAGGTGTAAAGCAGGGAAAATACAGAGCCTACGCGCTGGATGACAAGGACGGCAACTTCCTTTTCAGCCAGAAAAGCGAGAGCATTGCCTTCGACTCACTGGTATTCGAGACTTCGAGCAAGCGGGATGTCAGGATGGATACCATCTGGCGAGATACCGTAGAATACGACTCTATCCGCGTAGTACCTTATACACGCTTCCTGCCAGACGACCTGATTCTGCTGTCTTTCCTGGAAGACGGGCAAGACCAGCACCTGCTGAAATGGGAACGTCCCGAACCCGAGTCCTTCCGACTGTTCTTTACGGCTCCGGCAGATACGCTTCCTATCATAAAAGGATTGAACTTCGACGAGAAATGTCTGGTATGTGAAGCTACCGAACATAACGACACCCTGACCTACTGGATTACGGACACCACCTACTACAGGCAACAAGATACGCTCAGATTCGAGCTTACCTTTATGGAGACGGACACAACGGGTGTACTGCAACTGAGCACACAGGAATTGGAAATCTTCCCCAAACTGACTTGGGAGAGAAAGTGGAAGGAGCAGAGCAAGAAGATAGAAGAGTGGAACAAGGAGCGCGAGAAGAAGATAAGGAAATCCAAAAAGCCGCTGGCACCCGAAGAGAATCCGTATGTCAAGACCTTCCTGGACGTTTCCTGCAAACCTTACGGAGGACTGGATCCCAACCAGAACCCACGGTTCACTTCCAAAGAACCATTGGCTAAGGTGGATACCACGAAGATACATTTCTATATAAAGAAGGACTCTGACTGGATTCCCCACCCCTACCTGTTCCTGCCCAGCAAGCATGACAAGAAGGTATATACGCTGTATGCCGAATGGGAATCGAAAGAGAGTTACCGGTTTACAGCAGACTCCTGCGCATTCACCAGCGTGATGGGCAATTCCACCAAGCCGTTGAAATACGAATATCGTGTAAAGGAAGATGAGGAATACGGTTCAATCTTCATACACATTCTGGCCAAAGACAGCAACATCATTGTACAACTGCTGAGCCATGCCGACAAGCCCGTTGCCACACTAAAGGCAGACAAAGACGGCAGGGCCGACTTCTTCTACCTGAAGCCCGGAGACTATTACGTGCGCTGCTTCATAGATGCCAACAACAACGGCAAATGGGACACAGGCAACTATACAGAGGGACGCAGACCCGAAGAGGTATTCTACTTCCCCCAGAAGATGGCACTGAAAGCCAACTGGGATTTGGAGCAGGAATGGGCCATCAGAAGCATAGAAAGAAGCAAGCAGAAACCTGGCGAAATCACCAAGCAGAAGGCCGACAAACAGAAAACCGTCAAGCAGCGTAACCTGCAGCGTATGATGGATAAAAAGAAAAATAATTCCCAAAAGAGCAATTCGTAAATCGGAAAACGCCAAACGGTAAATCAGGATAATGACAACTCTGCTTCGCAAAAGTGCAACAAAAGGCAATTAACTACGTTAAGAAAGTAAAAAAAGAAACATCACATTTCCCCATTTCGGAGGAAAATTGTAATTTTGCGCTGGAAAAAACAGAGCATGTCTCTATCCATAGGTAAAAAGCAATAAAAAGATAACAACAATATATACATTAATCATTCAATAAAAATGGCAAATTTAGATTTGACAAAGTATGGCATCACCGGTAGCACCGTGATTGCTCACAACCCATCTTACGAGTTCCTCTTCGAGGAGGAGACAAAGGCTGGTCTGACTGGTTTCGACAAGGGTCAGAACACCGAGTTGAACGCTGTTAACGTAATGACCGGTATCTACACCGGCCGTTCACCTAAGGACAAGTACATCGTAAAGGATGCACAGAGCCAGGATAAGGTATGGTGGACTTCTGAGGAGTACAAGAACGACAACCACCCCATGACTGAGGAGGTATGGGCTAAGGTTAAGGAAATCGCCATCAAGGAGCTCTGCAACAAGGACCTTTACGTAGTTGACGCATTCTGCGGTGCAAACGCAGCAACACGTCTTCGCGTTCGCTTCATCGTTGAGGTAGCTTGGCAGGCACACTTCGTAAAGAACATGTTCATCCAGCCCACAGCTGAGGAGTTGGAGAGCTTCGAGCCTAACTTCGTAATCTACAATGCCAGCAAGGCTAAGGTTGAGAACTACAAGGAGCTGGGTCTGAACTCAGAGACTTGTGTTGCCTTCAACACAACAAGCCGCGAGCAGTGCATCATCAACACCTGGTACGGTGGTGAGATGAAGAAGGGTATGTTCTCTATGCAGAACTACTACCTCCCCTTGCAGGGTATCGCTTCTATGCACTGCTCTGCTAACACTGATATGGAGGGTAAGAACACCGCTATCTTCTTCGGTCTGTCTGGTACAGGTAAGACCACTCTTTCTACCGATCCTAAGCGTCTCCTGATTGGTGACGATGAGCACGGATGGGACGACGAGGGTGTATTCAACCTCGAGGGTGGCTGCTATGCTAAGGTTATCAACCTGAGCAAGGAGAACGAGCCCGACATCTACGGCGCTATCAAGCGTAACGCTCTTCTGGAGAACGTAACTGTTGCTGCTGACGGCAAGATTGACTTCGCTGACAAGACTGTAACAGAGAACACTCGTGTAAGCTATCCTATCGATCACATCGAGAAGATTGCTCAGAAGGTAAACGGCAAGAGCGCTGGTCCTGACGCTAAGAACGTAATCTTCCTTTCTGCTGATGCATTCGGCGTACTGCCTCCCGTATCTATCCTGACTCCCGAGCAGACCAAGTACTACTTCCTCTCTGGTTTCACCGCTAAGTTGGCTGGTACAGAGCGTGGTATTACTGAGCCCACTCCTACTTTCTCTGCTTGCTTCGGCCAGGCATTCCTGGAGTTGCACCCCACAAAGTATGCTGAGGAGTTGGTTAAGAAGATGGAGAAGAGCGGCGCTAAGGCTTACCTCGTTAACACAGGTTGGAACGGTACTGGCAAGCGTATCTCAATTCCCGATACACGTGGTATCATCGATGCTATTCTGGATGGCAGCATCCTGAAGGCTCCCACCAAGAAGGTTCCCTTCTTCGACTTCGAGGTTCCCACAGAGTTGCCTAACGTAAATCCTGCTATCCTTGATCCTCGCGACACTTACGCTACTGCTGCTGAGTGGGAGGAGAAGGCTAAGGATCTGGCTGCTCGCTTCATCAAGAACTTCAAGAAGTACGAGGGCAACGAGGCTGGTAAGGCACTTGTAGCTGCTGGTCCAAAGTTGTAATCAACTTACACCCTATATAATAAGCAAGGGCTCACAGAAATGTGGGCCCTTGTTTGTTTTTAAAAAAAAGAATTTATTAATGTCGAAATTTCACCTGGACATGGCAAACGATGAAAATTCCCTACGGATTAACGAAATTTAACAACTAGTGAGGGGCAAGTAAAATATATCCATTTATCTTTGTCTTTAGAAAACTAAATCTCTGAATTATACCATAACACAAATAATACATTATATCATGAAAAAGATTCTACTACTATTGGCTATTGCGTGCCTTACCATTGCTGCCCATGCAGCATTAGACGGCAACGGCAGGCGCATTGCTCCTGAGGTTGAGTCAGTAGCTACATCTTTTACGACAGGTTCGGAAGAGAATGTGTACTACCTTTACAACACATCGGCAAAACTCTTCTTCACCCAGGGAAACACCTGGGGCACCCGAGGATGTGTAGGACCGGCTACTTCTGCCATTAAACTCTATTTCGATGAATCATTCTATGGGTACGTCATCCACGATTACGTTCAGACAGAATCCCGGTGGATGGTCGCTTGCGTTTCGGGTGGTGATGCAAACACAGTCTATACTGACCACGATGAAGGATGGGGACGTCCTTATTGGAGAGTGGTCCCTGTTAGCGGCAAAAAATTCCGCTTGCAAAACACCCAGGTTGACGAGGGGCTATTCTTGGGACGCGATGATGCCGTTGCTCAGGACTTCAATCACGCGAATTCTGACATTACCGACGACAACCTGCGTTTCCCGGTGAGCGCCGACTTGGCACCAGGTGAAGGTCATCACATCGACTGGGTACTTGTGTCCTCTGCCGCATACAATGGTATGTTTGAAGCAATTGCAGTTTATGAGGCTGCCGAAACCCTGTACAGTCTCTTTGCCGAGGCAGAGCAACTGGGTGGCATTGACCTTACCACTGCCAAGGCGCTCTATGCCAACGAGGGTGCAACCGTTAAGGAACTGAATGCCGCAGCCACAGCGCTTTCCGCAGCTATCGAGACTCGTCAGAAAGATTTTTGCTATCTGATAGGTACAGACGGAACATTGAAGGCCAACCATGCTTCGGCAATACTGAGTAGGGTCAGCGAGGGCGTATACGAAGGGAATGTAACGTATTCTGGTCAATTCTACGTTGCCACAAAATTGGCGAAAAGTGCCGAAGATTGGGCAAGCATTGACAATGAAGTATGGACTGGCAACAGTCGCAGCGGTTACATTTTATCTGTAGGCTCTCCCCTGTCATTAACTGGAGGCTATTCCAACAGACGTAGCGTTCCCTTCCAAGTGGAGACTAATGGAACCTACAAAACAACTGTGGACTTCAATAAGGGAACCATTCTTATTGAAGACACCGGTACCCCCGGTCCTGGCCCAGGTCCTGATCCTCAGCCAACAAGCTACATCAACGAGGAAAGCAAGGGTGGTTGCTATCTGTTATTCTGGGCAGGTAGGAATTACATGGATGAAACTATTTTCTCATACACACAACCATCTGCCACATTAAACGAAACAGAGACCAAAGGCGTATTCGATGGCTACGTGAAGTTCGACCGCAGTTCATTCACCATCACCAGAGCTTTGGCAACAACGGAAATTGATATAGAAGAGGATTCCGAAAAATACCACAAAGTTTTGGAAGCCTTGAGACCTTACCGTTTTGCTGCTTTGGAACATCCCATCTCTTTTGACAAGAGAATCGACATGGAAGAGAATCCTAAGAGTCCGCAAGACTTCTGGATGCCTAACTATGACCCCTCTGTTACCTATTATGTAAAGGTGGACTTCAACACCAAGACTATGGCTGTGTGTACCTCGAAGGATAAAGACCCGTTCCTGTCAGAGGATATTAACAACTGCTACCTCATAGAAACAGAGGGACGTACTATGGCTACACTCACCAAGACCAGTAATGGGGTGTACCAAGGAACGGTTACTTTCGAGAATGAAAATCAATTCTTCTACGTTGCCAAGCAATTGAATGACAGTGAGGATAATTGGTGGGCAGGTAACTGGAATACCGGTCGAGTCTTAAATTTGGACGAGCCATTAACAATGAACAAGGGCATCTCTGAATATGGCAACGTTCCCTTCCGGGTTATAGCAGGGGGAACCTACAAAACCACAGTGGACTTCAATCAGAAAACCATTCTTATTGAAGATACCGACGTGCCTGACGTTCCCGACATCGACCTCAGCAGTGGTGCTCACTTCAGTATCACCCTCACTCAGCCTGGAACGCTGCAACAGCGTCTGACAAATGCTGTGTTTGCAACCGACTATGACCTCGTGGATTTCCTTACCGTAAAGGGTAAGATGGGTGGTGCCGATATTGCCTACCTGCGGGCACAGGAGGGACTGGTTTCGCAATTACAGTACCTCGACATCTCGCAGGTGGAGTTGGTATATGACGACGAGGCATATTACACCAATACCTATCAGACAAATTGGGGATCATTCGGTGGCATTCAAACCTTTCAGACCGATGTCTATACACTGTCTTCCGAGAACAAAGAGGAAGCTGGAGGTGGCAGTTTCAGCGGAGCTGTTTCCAATAGCACCACTATCTACCGACGCAATAATCTGTCTCTGGCTTTCGCAGGCATGAAGTATCTGAGGCAGTGCAAGCTTCCCAAGACAATGGAGGGTATAGGCAGTAACATCTTAAGCGGTTGTCCACTGGATAAGGTTACCCTGCCGACGGCACCCACTTACATTTGGGGCGAAGCCTTCTCTGGCACCAAGCTAACTAGCTTTGATTTGCCAGCTACGGTTAAGTTCATTGGCGACGGAGCCTTCAACGGCGTACCGATAAAATTTATTGACGTCAGTCACGTAACCTCTCTTGGTGAATATTGCTTTAATAACTCTGGACTCATGAGTGTTCAACTGAACAATCAGATAACAGAAATTCCCGAAGGCTTGTTTAATGGCTGTAAGAAACTGGCCAGTATAACGATTCCCACTAACGTGAAGACGATCGGTGCCAATGCCTTCGGCGGAAGTATGCTGACCTCAGTCACCATCCCTGAATCAGTCACGGAAATCGGTGCATCGGCATTCAACTGGTGCGAGAAACTGAGCACAGTAACTATGGGTAACGGTGTCAGGAAGATAAGTAAGGAAGCTTTCTTAGGTTGTAACAAATTGACCACTGTCAGAATTTCCAGCAACATAGAGGAGATAGGGGAAAATGCTTTCGGCAGCATCGATTTCTACGATGACGGCAGTGACGGTTTTTATTGCGAAGTACCTTGGATGCAAAACCAACCTGTAGAGAATGGCGTGATTTATATAGGTATGGTGGCATATAGGTACGTCACGGGCAGCACCATCAATATCATGGAAGGTACTGTATCGCTGGCCGACTGGTTTGGCCGAAATTCCAGTAACATCACCAGCATTACATTGCCCTCAACGCTTCGCATTCTTGGCACCTTATCACTTTCTAATGCTTCTATCAGCAGTATAGAATTACCTGAAAGTCTTGAGAAGATTGGCTCATCTGCATTTGCTCGTTGTAATAAGTTGCGCCGCATTACGATTCCACGAAATGTCTCTTTCATCGGTGATTACGCATTTGGGGAATGTGGTATCATTAGAGTGATTTATAACGCAGAAGATGCATCGACTGGCAATACATATTCCAGACCTTTCCCCGAGAGCGTGACGCGCGTCATCATCGGCGAGGGAGTGAAGGTCATTCCTCGTTGTCTGTTTGAGGGATGCAAGAACCTTGTCCGTGTAACAATGGCCAGCACGGTTGAATATATAGGAAATGGCGCTTTCAACACTGGGGGAAGCCCTCTGCAGTACATCGACCTGCCGTCTTCGCTTAAGTACCTCGGTGGTAGTAACTTCTATGGCTGCAACACCGTCACAGCCTATATGAAGGAACCGTTCCCATTGACAGAACGGCCTTCGGATGAAGAAGTGCTGAACCTCGAATTTGTGAAGCGTTGCATCGAAGAAGGAGATCGTTATGATGGAGTCGAAACCGTTTCTACGCCTTTTGGCGGTAATATCTACTATCATTATCACATTGACGAACAGGGTAATCTGACGTGGGGCGAGGTGAGCGCTCCTTCCTATCAGGACATGGGAAAGCCTAACACCATTCTGCGCGTGCCCAACGGCTCATTGGCTGCTTATAAGGCCGACCCTTACTGGCCCTCCTTCTTCAAGGAAATCGTCACGTTCGACGGAGCTTCCGATGCTGAGACCATTGTTGAAAGCACTTCAGTAAAAGTTGCTGAGAATGTAACCGACGATACCGATCTCAGCGGCACCCTTGTGGACGGCATATTCGTCACACTTGATACAGAAGACAGTGGAGACGGCTATGATGCTACCGAGGGCTGCATCGTCATCAACTCGCAAACCACCGAAGAAGGTGTGGCAGCTGCCTGCGCCGACGATGTCGATGACCTGACGGTGAAGAACCAGCTGAATGGACTTATGTTCGAGATACCCCCTGGCAAGGGTAGGATTACCATAGACTGTCAGACATTGGGCTCACGCGCCTTATATATTAAGATAGGTGATAATGATCCACAGGCGGTAAGCCTTTCTACACGTAATACGGTAACATTCAACTTCGATGTCCTCACGGAAACCCGTGTGCTCATTTATGCCGCAAATAACACACAGGCCAATCTTAGCAAGAGTATCCACCGGGCAGCATACGCTAATGATGACAGCGTGAAACTCTATGGAATAAGCATCAATATCGACATGTTGGATGAGGACGGAATCAATACCGTCACCCCAGCCACCTCTGAAGGCGAGATAACAATATATGACCTCTCCGGTCGTAAGATAACTAACAGGCTGAAGAAGGGGTTGTATATCGTCAACGGAAAGAAAACTATTAGGCTTTAGACTTTAGTCTTTAGCAATAGGAATAGATAAGGGCTCACAGAAATGTGGGCCCTTATTTTTCTTTTTACTGATTGTTGTTCTACCTTCCAGCTGCCAACAACTCATAGGGGATGTCATCGCAGAGCATGGAGCAAGCATTCTGCTCAGGCTGTGTTTCTGCATCAGATTCTGCCAGCATGGGCTTCTGATACTTAGTGACGATGCGCGTCTGATAAACGGTATCGCGAACGGTTTGTACCTGCATAATGGTGTCATGCTGCACCTGAACTACCTGAGCCTCTAACGGAGTTGTTGGCTGGGGCATGTTGGCATGAAGGGCAAAGCCGGCAAAGAAACTTATAAGGCTGGCAGCAATGCCTATGGCTGCTACCAATCCTCTGCTACGACGACGGGGCGCATGCCACTTCTCTACACTCATGCGGCTGTCCACCTGCTGACGCTGACGGCGAGCCGACTCTATTATCTGTTCGTTACTTATCTGCATATTCTTTCAGTTTTTTACGTATTATATTCATTGTTTTATGCAAACGGGATTTAACAGTACCTGCAGGAACACCTACAATCTCTGCCACCTGTGGAATGGTCAGCTCCTCCTGGTAATGCAGCGAGAAGATCTGATGCAAAGGGGCAGGCAACTCTGAGAGTACTTGTTGTAGAGCCTCATCCAATACAGCAGCATCCAGTTCCACTTCTATCTGTTGCTCCGATACGGGTTCAGCATCCAGGTTTGCCAATAGTTGTGCCTCATAGGCGTTGGTCCTGTAGTGGTTCTTGCAGATGTTATAGGCAATGGTAAATATCCACGTGCTGACGTTGCTGCCCTCCTGATAACGAGTGCGAGCCTCGTAGGCTCTCAGGAACACATCATGCGCAGAATCAGCTGCCAATTCCTCGTCGCCACCCAACTGCATAAAGAAGAAGCCCGTCAATCTACGAGCATAGCGGCGATACAGCTCCTCGAAAGCTGTATCGCTGCCTGCTGCTGCACGAGCCATCAACTGCTCATCACTCTGATGACGCAGGGGTCTTAAAGGGAAGATACTCATTCTATAGGTTCCGTCTTAATAAGTACCCGTTTGGTTTTCTCATAGAGTTCCTGTCTCTTTTGCCTTTCCGTCTCCGGATCTTCATTCGGGTCGCCTCTGTAATAGCTACCTTCCGCGAACTCATAATGAGGACCGCCGTCCTCACTGAACGATATGTTATAGGACTTACCACTGGCGAATCCCCAGCCACGTCCTCTCAGTGGTTTCATGATACCCGTTAAGACACGGTTAAGCTTCGCATATTGTTCAGCGTTATGCTTCTTGTAATATGGCATCAGGTCGTAGAGCAGAACCATATAATTGAAAGCTAATGAGGATGCAGATTTTGCGGGGTCATAACTTTTCACTTCAGGATGGAACTGCAAGACAAGGTAATCCATCAGGTAACGTTGCTCCACATTGCGACGTTTGACAGCCATGTTGTCGTAAGGCTTAGCCGAATAGTGCATAGTTAGCCCTTCATTGTAGAGGCAGGCTTTCAGGTCATCGGGCATCTTGCTTACAAATCTTGCGCAGGCAGACAGGTAAATAGGGCGTTTGCTCTGCTCGAAGGTATAGCGCAAGACAGCGGTCTGCTTCTCTTCTTGTTGCAGGGAATTGAAGGATTTGATTATCTCATCACTGAAAGGAATGCCGATGCTCTCGAACATTCTTTTCACATATGTGCCCACGGTACAGAGAATCTTGTCCTTATGTAAGCCTAAAACATGCTGAAGAATGAGTTTGCCAATGATGTTGTCTCTGGTTTCGCCCAGATAGACACCACCCTTCTCCATGCCCTGCAGTTCGTTGTAGTCATATTGCAGGGCAGAGGCCGGATATTGTCCGCTTTCATAATATAGAGTAAGTACTTTGATGAGCGGCAGAGAATCCTTTCTAAGGAATAGATAGTTTACCCATAAGTCGTAATCTTCAGCAGGAACATCTTTGGGAAGTACGCTAACGGCAGAATCTACATATGCACTTGAGACTCTTTCTTGTTCATAAACGTAACTATAATAATAGGTATAGGTACCGGGAATCGCCTTTGCCATACGCGGCACCACGTTCAACTGCTTGCGTAGCTGTTCTCTTTGCTTTCCTATTCTGAAGATAAACGATCGTTGTCCCACCATCGCGTGTTCCACATCAATAAGATTTCGCCAAGCTTTCTCGTCTTTAGGATGTTCTGTAACAAAATTATCCCAATACTTATAGACACTATCCAGCTGCAGTGAATCCATACGATGAAGTGGCTGTTCGTCTTCAAGGGTATTCTTTCCCGTTCCCTGTGCGTTGGCTCCTGTCATGAACAAGGCAAATGCTAATAGTGTAATAACTGTTCTTTTCATACTTTTGAATGTGTTTTGTTTGCGTTTGTCATGACTGCATACACACGAAATGCGGAATCGTTCACGAAAAGGGAAAGATAATTATTCTATTGCTGCCTTCATCTATGGTCCTCCCCTGAATGGTAGCCCTTCAGAGTGGCATTTAAAATCGGTTTCTTCTCCCTGGCTATGCAACAAGTAAAAGTCAGCACTGCCAGCAGCACGGTGATGATAGCGTGTTTCATTGTCTTGTTTTATCCTATTTATGGAATACAACTCCTAGGATATAGTAATGTGGACTGTATTTGAAATAGTCACTTTCTTTCTCCTTCTCCTCCGTCATTTCAACATCTCCGCAGCAGCGATATATTTCACCATCTGACCAGAAGGAACAGTACAGGACAAGTGGAGTAAATTTGCCAACAGAAAACGCAGAAGGCTGGTATGGAACTGCGCGATATGAATAAGTAGGTTCAGCCAGGCCAGAAATAGGTTTTTGTATCAACTTTCCTTTCAGGCTATTGAGACGAGAAGTCCGTATGGTAATGTATTCAATAGAGTCTGACTGAACAGGAGAGAAGCCTATAGAAAGGGTTTTGGAGAATCTGTAGATTCCATGCTCCAGGTCGTCAGCATCCTTCGTGGCATAGATTTTTTTCTGATCTTCCTCTGGAAAAAAGGATATCATTGAACGAGTATTAAGTTCTGCAATACTTTCTTCATTAATCTGTCCCTTCTTGTCGTATTCACGGACGAAAAAGGTAAGACCTGAGACAGAATCTCGCAACGAGGAAATATCGAAGGAAAACACTTCATAGCCATACATTGCCATGTGTTCCATAAAGTCCTCGGACGAGGCTGTTACTCTCTTGATTTCCTGCGTCTGACCAGCCATTGCGACGAGGGCTAGTAGCGATGCGATGATTGTCCGCTTCATTAATGTGTGTGTTGTTTTTAGTTTAAAATCAGAAAAAAAAATAATACCTTTCTAATATTATATACGCAAAACTACGAAAAATATTACATAACCTGATGACCCTTTAAGTAGTTTTAGTACGTTTTAACAAAAAAGATGTGCCCGATTTAGAATCTCAAGGCACATCTTTTATTATACAGAAATCTTCAAACCGCAAGGATAAACCATGTTAGTTACCTATTCATCCACAATTTGAAAACAGGATCTTCCAGAAAGATACCATCTTCGGTGACATCAATCAGTTCACGCTCAAGAAGAGCTGTCTTAATACGAGAAATATTCGATTTGGTTCCAAGGTTATATTCTTCCAGAACAGCCTTGCTGCCGAAATCAGTATGAACTCCTCTACATAAAGCACGGATAAAATTCAGTTGGTATGATGTCAAGCCTTGTATTTGCTGTTCAAAAAGACCGGAGCATTGTGACATAAGTGCCTGCACACCATTTTCAAAGTCCTGCTCCGTTGTTTCCTTTTCCGTCTCAGCCAATACATTCCATGCCAACTGTTGAACATAAGAAGAATGATTATCTACTTTCTCGCAGATACGCTGAGCCAATTCTTCTGAAATTATCTTTCCTTGTTTCTTGAATCGAGTACATATAAATTTTACCCAATCATCCGTCGGAATCTTATCCAAATACATCATCTCGCCAAATTGGTAAAAGGGCATCTTTCGATTCTGAAACAACTTTGTCATTAAATGTTTCTTACTTCCAAAGAGACAATAGGATACATTTTGTTGGTGCTGCCAGATACCACGAAGGCGCTTTTGTACAGTCAGCGAATCACCGAATTCGCCAATCTGTTGAAACTCATCTATACATATAATAAGATGAACGCCTTGCTCTTGAGCTATCAGTTCAGGCAATTGGAGAATTTCCTCGGGCTGATAGTTTTGTGGGGTTATGCCAAGCGAAAGAGATATTTCTGACATAGGCTCTGGCGAGAAAGAAATCTTTGGTGACAACCTTACCAAGAAACGCTTGATATTATCCAGCACTTGTTCTGTCTTGGTAGCTGTTTCTTTCAATAGCACGGACGCAAAACGATTATAAAAATCATATTCGCTTCGGCAGTCATATATATCCATGTAAACAACCTTGATGGTGGGGTCTGTGATCTCTGACTTCACCTTCTTTACAATGGAACTCTTTCCCATACGCCGAGGCGAGACAAGTATCACATTGATGCCATTCTCAAAATCCATTTTCAGACGTTTTGTTTCCTTCACCCTATCAGTAAAGTTCTCGCCTTCTACAGACATTCCATATACAAAAGCCCTATTCATAACCTGCATTTTAATATATTTCCGCTTGCAAATATATACAACAAAAGAGCGGTACACAAACTTGTGGACCACAAAGTTGTGTACCGTTATGATTATTTAACAGAAAAGATTATCACACCTACCAAAAGCAGTAAACGTATCCGCTTACTATTTCTCTATAAACCCAACCTCTTCTTTCATCTCCTCAAGCCTTTGGATGAAACTATCATAGCCAAGCTCAAACTGACGCAACAACAAGCCTTCATGAACGATACGGCCATCAGGGGTAAGGGTGACGTTGTAGGGAAGGCCAGCAAAGCCAAAGAGGTCCTGAAGCTGACGGAGTCGAGTATCATCTATGACAATGTTAGCCTCATCCTTCAGGTTCTCATTCACAAAATCCAAGTAAGCCCTATTCTTCGGGTTGCGCTCGTTAGCAAGGAAAACAAACTTAACATCCTCTCGCTCATGAAGTCGCTGACGGAAATTCCTAGTGTCCTTTATCTCCATTTTACATGGACCACAATACATTGCCCAGAAATCCAGTATGATATAACGATTGGGATACTGCTTCAGAATGTCCTTTATGAAATCGGCAGCAGCACCCTCAGGCAACGGAAGCGTAGGCTCATAAGCCAACATCTCCTCATAGAACTGCTGCGCCATCATACTCACCGCTGGATGTTTCAGGAAAGGCTTCACGGCAGAGAAATCTTCTTCTATCGTTCCTTCACACATCCATTGCTCCATAGTATCATTCACGACATGCAATTGCATCAACTGTATGGGCAGCATGTCCTCCTTGGATTCAAACAACCGCTGTCCCACATTATGATTTAGCAACAGCTGCTCCACTACATTCTGTCGATTCCCCTCCCACGATGTGCCTCTTTTAGCATACAGAGGATACCTCATAGGTGCCGGATACTCAACGTTTCTCAGATAGCGATGAAAGAATCTGGTGGCCAGCATCAGCGAATCAGCATTAGGCAGGCGTTTCAGCAGGGGATAGAGTTCCAGTTGACTGATACGTTCCATTACGGCATTGTCTGCTTTGTAAGGAGCCCGAGGATCTTGCTGTTCCAGCTTTGTTTTTATCTGATCGAAATAGATTAAGTAGGCAGTTCCCCAGTTAGAAGCCAAATCACATAGGGCCAGTCGTCGCTCAAAGGGTGTGAAATGGAGACTGTCCGCCTGTCTGTTTGCCTCATGCACCTGAACCGTATAGAGCGAGTCGGCAAAGCGGTTATAGGCGTCAATGTCTCCCTCAAAGTTTCTGCAGGAATCATACAAGAGAATCACGTCATACCTCACCTTCAGCAGTCGGGCTACCTCGTCAGCGTGTCCTCCGCTATATTCACACTCAGGTATCACACCATCATTGAAACGAATGGTAATATCAAGTGTGTCTCCAGGACAAAGATAGAACGGAATCTGCTGATAACCTTCGGTCTCGATGCTTGTATAAAACCAACTGAACAAGGGGTAATGCAACAGCAGATGCTTCTCAAATGTTCCGTCCTGCCTTATCTCTGCCGTTACATTTGAGTTTTCGCCCGTAAAGACATCTGGCACTAAAGCAGAGATGCTCTGGAAGTCCTTGTCCGTAGAATAATCCACTATGCGACCTCGTACAACGGCCGAATCCGTACGGAAGAAAGGCTCCTGCGCCTGCCCTGCCAAAGCAACGAGGGTTAGCAGCGATGCAATGATTGTGCGCTTCATTTGGATTCCTGTGCTTTCTCTATTTCTTTCTTGAACTGATTAACATCAGGGTAGCCAATTTTCTTGAAGGTCATTTTGCCCTGAGGATCGTAGATGGCATAGGTAGGAATACCGTCGGACTCGTACTTGTCAAGGATGTAGTTATACTGCTCTTTTGTCAAATAGTAATGGTCACCGTCTATGTCCTTGATCATCTCCTGCCAAGTAGCCAGGGGGGAAGAGGGCGATGTGATATAGACAAACTGTATGTTCTCACCCTTCATCTCCTCCTTCATAGGCTTCATTGCCTTATGACCGGCACGACAAGGACCGCACCATGTTGCCCAGATATCAATGACTACCACCTTACCCTTGTATTTATCAAGGATGGTCTGCAGGATGTTCTCGGGTGCTACATCGTCACACTTCTTATAGAAGACACTCTCTTGGTTAGCCAGTTGCTGGGCAATACGCTTCTGCTCGGCCTGATATTCACGGATAACATTCTTGCAATCCTCTGGGGCATCTCCACTGAGGAATCCTTCAAAAGGGTCTTTATGTTTAGCATAAACTACTTGGACGTTGCCTCTAACACCCAAAAGACTTGGTATCTCACGAAGGGCATTATTGTAGGAATTATTCTTCTTAGCATTATGGTCATATCTGCTCACCATCGTATCCCAGAACGCCTTACTGCAAGGGGATGCAGGCTCATTCAGATACTTCCAGGTGTATGCCTTTTCTTCTTCAGTCAGAGGAAGCATATCCTTACACTTCTGATAATTCTCTTGGTAATTCTTGTAACTTTCATAGACTGTTCCATCTTCATCTACACAATATTTGCAGAATTCCCCAGCAAAGTGACGTGTCCATTTTATATAGTTCTCCTCTACCCCCATACACAGCAGGTCTTTGGCAGCTGTGGTGTATTTGGAAGATTTGATTTGGGAAATGCACTGGTTAAAGATGTCCGTCAGGCACTTCATGCGTTCTGCTGGCGTATTGCATTCCTTCACTTTCAGATAAGTCTCATAGTCATCTGTAAAGGAACGGGATTTAAAGCAGGCATCTGCCAAGTCCCTATTGGTTTTGGCGAAGCAGCCCTTGAAAGCCACGAACGGGCGATGGTCACTAGTTATCTTCATCAGAATAGAGGTCTCCTGTCCTGGAGCAACAACAATATTAGAGAAAGCCATTCCTTGTATGCTAACAGATACTTCGCGCGTCAGCCACAGAGGGATATCAACCTTGACAGTACCGTCATCGGCAAACGGGAACTCCTTCTCGAAATATTCCTTTGAGCCTAAAGGTGTAAAACCGCCCACATGGAGCTCCATTTTCATGGCAGGCTTATACCCCAGCATCTTAACCTTGATGGTAGCAATACCTTTATTAATCTTGGCATCCGGCAGGGTTTCGTCCTTGGCGTACTTTACATCTTTCCAGTCGTCGGGCAGCACCAGCTTCTGCTTTGTCTTTCCGTCGCAGATATTCCAGAACTTGAAGTCGCGTTCGCCATATCCTTCCATGAAATCCATCTGCTTGGTATCCATTGGTACAGGGTTGAAGTGTAGAGCCAAGTTGAGCTTCCCGCTTTCAGGCACCTCGTAGAAAGTATCCAACGGGAAATCCGTTTCTCCCTCTGAAGTCTTTGCCCCACTGGTAATGGAATACTTACTACCGTCAGGTGTCTGCACAAAAGAATTCTTGCTAAAGCTGAACCGGGCACCCGGATAATAGTCGGCATGTACATGCAGCACCGTTTCCGTTGACTTCAGTTCTACCTTGGTGATTTTGAATTCACCTGTACTTTCTCCCATAAAAGCTGACGGATTGTTCCATACAACTGTTTTCTGTGCCACAGCCGTCATACAGAAGACTGCCAGCAACGATGCGATAATTGTCCGCTTCATGAATATATGTGTGTTGGTTTAAAACAAATACCTTATTATATATACAGATAAAACCTTAAAGCGATTTATTTCAGTTTCTCTTTCAGCTTTTTAATATGATAATCGAAGTTATGAAAGCCGTTCAGTCGCAAGTCATCACGAACACGACGGCAATCTGGGGTGATTGTCTCGTAGTGGGGAATACCGCTGAATTGGAACATCTCCTCCAGGCGTCTGAAATCTTCATTGGTAACGCAAACAGCCTCTTCATCAGCCAGCCATTCATTTACGTACTTGTGATAGGCATCACTACCCTCTGCCGTACGTTCTCCTGCAATGAAGATAAGCTTTACATCGTCCATCTTGGCAATATCGGCCCTCTTCTCTTTACTGCTCTGAATGGCAGAACGGCAAGGACCGCAACCCATTCCCCAGAAGTCAATAATAAGGAAACGCCCAGGATATTTGGCAGAAAGACTGCGGATGAGATCAGCAGATGGATTATCTTCAGGCAATGGAGTAGAAAGTTCCTTCTGCGCCATCTTATAGGCATAGAACTGTTCCGCTTTCTGGCGGAAATAGGGATGAGTAAGCGCTTCCAAGTAGATGGGGAAGACTTTGCTGAGGGCAGGGATGTTATTCAACGCTTCTTGGCGCTCTTCTGCTGTCATTGTGGTATCGGCAAGAATACTGGGAATTTCTTCTTCATTGTCTCGCCACTGGTTGAAATTGCTGAGAATCTCGCCATAGATACAGAGTTGTGACATCAGATTATCCTTGTCAGTACCCATTAGGTCGCGAAGGGCGGTCTGTATATTTGTCAACTTCATCTTCTCATTCTCTACAGAAGGCTCATTGGTAATGACTTCGCTATTATTGCTTAGATTCTTGTACTTGCGACTAAAGACAGGTCTTGCAAACTGTATACGGTTAAACGTAAAGTAATACATGCTATTCTGGAAAAGCAAAGGGCTGTCAAGGTCTACATGTTGTAATGCAGTATAATTCTTGGAGTCGGATATTGCCTTCCATTCCGTGCTGTCAATAATCTCATTATAGTAAACGCCGTCACGCACTTCCTGTTTCTCAAGCTCATATTCGCGGTACATTGCATAATCCATGTATGCAACGGCATACAGAGCCTGTGCATCGGCAAGTGCCAACTGCACCTCCATTGGTGTAAAGCCATCATGTTTGCTCACTGTACCGATGCGATACATCAGGTTCTTCCACACTTCTTCTGCCTTCTGGTTGGCTTCAGAGAATTTCCCTTTGAACTGAGTCAACGGATGGGTTAGATCTGAGAGCGACAACTTAGACTTTAGCAAACGCTCCACTTCCTTGCTGCTACCATTGTTGTAAATGCATTCCAGTTGTCCGTTCTCATTCTTCTTGACAGTTATATCTATTGTTTCACCAGGACAGGCAAAGAATGGTATTTCTCTAAAACTCACCTTAGAATTATCTGCAGAGAACGTTTCATGAGTAGGATAGCTGGCTAGGAACTTCTTCTGGAAGGTACCATCGGGAGCGATATCAAGCACGATGACACCACCTTCTTTGCTAAAAACGTCCTTTTGGTAACTTTGCATCGAGGTAAAGCCGAACTGTTTGGCATCATAGCCATCTATTCTTCCTTTGATGGTAATGGTATCAGTCTTGAACCAATCAGCAGGAACTTTCCAGGGATTATTCTTTGAGAGTTCCTGCAATGTAGGAGTCTTCAGCTTTGTCTTTTTATCATGGATGCCCAGTAGCATAAAGGCTCCTTCAGCATCGCCTTCTATGAAATCGAAGATCTTAACCTTCTTGGGCATGGGCTCAAAGTGCATCGTGAAGTCAAGCTTACCACTCTCAGGCGATGTTACCCAACTGTTAAGTTTCAATCCTTCAGCAGAACGCAGAGGATAGCGGTTTTTGTTTTCGTCTATGAGATAACTTCCCTTGTCGAATCGGAAATTCTGCCCCTTGGGGTAATCAATTGTAAAATGAACGGTGGTTGCCGTATCATTCATAATCACTTCACGGGCTATCAGTTCTCCGTAATTAACGTTTACACTGGCCATTGACTCGGGGGCCTTGATGGTCTTAAACACTTTTGCCTGCCCCGTCAAGCAGCCGAAGGCTAGCATGGCGGTAATGATGGTTCGCTTCATAATAGTGTGTGTGTTTTTAGTTTAAAATCAAACAAAGTTAATACTTCTTATTTATATAAACGCACGAAATAGGAAAATCTTGCAGTCGGAACGAACTATTTAAGTAGTTTTAACATCAAGCCCCTGAGGAAAACAGATCACCCCTAGGGACAAAACCAGGGGATGCTAGGGAGAAAACATGCCAGAACGGCTAAAATAATTATTTTCAGGGCTTGAAAATATATTTTCAAAGCTTGATAATTTATTTTCAAGGCTTGATAATAAATTATCAAAGCTTGAGAATAGTTTTAAATGCCGTAATAATGAGTTTTATCCTTAGGGGGAAAAATGTTTTCTATGGGGCATTAAACAAAAAACTCCCACGTTTCTCAACGCGGGAGCTATAGGATATGACTGTTACCAGAGATCCTCCGGCATATCGGGATTATCATAAACTTCCTTGGGGCAGAGTTCAATGTAATCCATATAGAGCTCTTTCTTGTCGGAATCCAGAACACTCTTGAATCGGATATAATAAGTAAGGTTTGGATCCATTGTACCACGCCAGATGATACGACGGGAACACCTGATGCTGGCACGTTCCCATTTATTGGAATTGCTGGCAACCGACTGGCTGGCCTTCATAAAGCCGTTGTTTCGCATCTTCTTATCTATCTCGGCATTATAATCCTGATCATCGGTATCCGCAATGATAGCCGACTGCCCCCAGAGGTCCTGAATGCTCTTGGTAAGGTCAACGGGAATACCGGCAACAGGAAGATTGTCAGGATCAGAACCCACATACATCTGTACCACGCCTCGGGCACCTGTTGCCAGTACCTTATAGCGCAGTTCATAGGTGCCGCGTTTGGGGACGCGCGGAAGGGTGAACATCACATCGTAACGACCCAGCCACTTATCCTCGTCGCCATCGTAGTTCTCCCAACTTACATTATAACCATTGAAGTGAATGAAATGCGTATCATCACTCATGATGCTCATGTTGTTGAAGTAACGGTAATACTTGTCGGTAGGAATATAAACATGATTGAACTTGTCATCGGACGAATCGGCACGACGGATGCCGTTGGTCATACTCTCGGGGAAGAGGGCAAAGCAGTCAATGCGTAGGCGCTCCCTGCCCAGATTGTCGCGTGTGGCATTATTGAAAGCCAAAGGTGCATCTATGGGATAGATAATAGCATTTACCATATCGTTGATGACGGCATCCTCACTCTCCTTCTGAACCAGGCAGCCCACCTTGTCGCGGTCGCAGGAATTCTCATGCCCGTCGCCTGTACGTTCCCTGTTGATATTGGGGAAGCGGTTCAGATAAACACCATGGCTCTCCTTACTCTCGAAGATCTTTATCAACCTCTGCTTTCCCATTGTGGAATACCATTCCATGACAGGGATGGAAAGAACCTTTGAGGAACGTGAATAACCCGTCTCATTCCAATGGTACACCAATTTATTGGCCTCTATACGCATAGGCAGGATATGATAGTTAACCCATTGGTTCAGTACATTATCAACGTTGGAGTAGTCGGCATCATGGGTATAGACATCATCCGACAGGTACATCCTATTGTCCATAATCCACTGCTGAATCAGTTCCGGTACATTAGGAGCATGAGGGTCTATACCCTGAGAGCGCCAGTAGGAATCAGGCTCGGCAAAGATGGTGAAGCCATACTTCCTGTGCTCAGGAGAAAGCGCATTAGAGGAACTGTTGCCAGAGGCATCAGTAAAGCCGTGGCTCATATAAGCCTTTAGGTCGGGAATCTTACCCGACAGGTAAAGAGTCTCGTAAACCTCGTCACGAATAACGGAAAGCGTATCGAACAATCCGCATGCACTCAGGCACTTTGCCATTACCAGGAAGCCCTCCTGATCATCCTCGATAAGCTTTCGCAGGTACCGGGCAGCCGATACATCATCAGGTGCTATTACCTTATGCGTCTGATGAATGACTCCGTTTATAACCGGAATGTCTAAGTTGCGGGGGTCAATGGGACAGTCGCCACAGACGAAGATAGTATCATTGTCGTTAACGGTAGAAACGGTAACCTTATGGTCCAGCATATTGGGAAGGGTCAACTCTCCGTTGTTAACCTCGGGGAATCTGAATGAATAGAAAACCTGCTCCTGCGTATCTCCTCCATCTATAATACTATTGTGGACAATGACCTTACGAATGGAGTCAAGCTTCACACTATCAGTAAAAGCATCCCAGGAAGGAGAGGGAATTACATCCTCACCGACAAGCTTCTGGAGGTAAGCGTCTATAGCCTCATTAGTAGGTGCAAAGACTGTATAGTTGCCTCTGGCTGAAAGCAACTGGTACAGGGTTGTACTGCTTCTGCGACTTACAGGCACCTTTTTCAGCAGCGAAACGTATTGGCTATAGTCGGCATGCGACTCAAGATAACTGACAACAGTATGTTCTGTAAAGACATACCTTGACGAGATATCAACACTCTCTGTACAAGACGAGAGAAGAAGCAGAAAGACGGATACTATGAGTATGGATGTGGATATTTTCATTGAACGGTTAGGGGTTAGAGGTTAGAAGTTAGCGGTTAGCGAAATTATGAACTATGAATTACTCTTATGCTCCCACTCCTCTGTATGCTTGCCACTACCGGCAGGAGACGCAGGAGGAACAATGCCAGAGTGAGACTTAATAGACCCCGGGTCCTTCAAAGCCTGCTCCAGGAACATCTGAGGTGTCACCTTGACGGGTTCCTTCATGAATTCAGGACGGCTCCAGCTATACAAAGACATCTGGAAGTACGCAGGATCTTTCTGTGGTATCAGGAAAGCTTTGTGCACGCGACCATTCCTGTCGAAGTAAGCCAGATAGTCACGTGTATAGTTGCCGTCATCCCTACGACTCTCAAAGAGTATCCAACGGTCATTGCTAGAGAAAGAGGGATAACTCTCTGCCCTACGGCTGTTGATGGGCTTGGTATCAATGAGCTGACCCGTCTGCTGGTCGAGTATCTCTATCTGTGCCGATGGGTGCCAGATATGGAAGAGTCCGTTGGGCCCCTCTGCAAAGACAACATAACGGTTGTCGCTGGTTACACGTTGCTCTACAGCGCTACGCTCCTTGCTGATGGCATCGTAGATAAGTTCAGACTCGCCCAACTTGCGCGTTTTCATATCAAAGGGGGCACGATACAGATTATAACGTAACTGCTTGTAATGGTTCAGCGTCTCGTTCATACCATTGTTCATATCCTCGAACTCATGACGGGCAGAACAGAAATAGAGCCATTTGCCGTCAGGGCTCCAGGAAGGGAACAACTCCAACTCTATGCTATCAGCCAAAACGGTCTCCATGGTATTCTTCTCTACATCATAGAAGACAATATCGCTGGCAGACTCCATCACCTCTACCTTGGTAATATCACGCGTGTGGAATGACTGCATAGTATGGTCAGTACTGAAGGCTATAATAGGCAGCGTGGGATGCCATGAGGGGTAGACAGCAGCAGATATCATCTCGGGGGTCTTCAGGAGGATGTTCTTGAGCTTGCCATTATATACTATCATGGTTGCATCATGGCAGATACGGATGTGGAACATCATATTGTCTGTACGGTAGTTCTGATAGCTGTGGCAGTTGATGCAATGTCCCAGCTTCTCGGTACTGATCTGACGGGTATTGAAGATATCGCTCTCTGAGAAATCCTCCAGGCAACGCTGTCTGATGGCCAGATGCTCGAAACCCACGTAGGTAGGAGCCAAGGCACGGTAAGAAATATAGGGGTCAATACTATCAGGACTGACCTCTATGCTGAAAGGCAGGTAACGGCTCCATTTGTCTTGCTGCTTACAATAGACATCTACTGTCATCTTCTTGCCCTTGGCAGCAACCAGCAGTTTATGCCACTCGTCCTCTGGGATGAGAACCTTGTTACCCTTGCCGTAGTTGTATTCCGTTTCGCCCGCCTTGATGTGAGCTACCACCTCATCGGCCTGCTCCACCATAAAGTTCAGGGGTGCAATATTAATAGGTACTGTTACATCGGTATAGTCGGGATAGATAGCAGGTTTCTCACTCTCCTGCTTATAATCCTGTGGCAAAGACGGATGACGGTTACAACCGCATAGCAGCAGTAATAGGAACAAGAGTGTTAGTATATATTGTTTCATTGTTTAGGGGTTAGAGGTTAGGGGTTAGAGGTTAGCGAAATTATGAACTATGAACTCCCCCTAGTACATCGGTATATCTTTGATCACACAGTAGTCCCACCAATAGGTGTCACCAAAGCGGGCTTGCAAGGCAGCTCCTATCTGATCCACCGACATACCATTTTGGGCATTAGCCTTCAGATTGGCGATGAAACTCTGGTAACGCTGTCTGATATCAGGGTCTATGTTATAGATAGAGATGTCCTCAGGACCAGTCTTCAGCTCATCATGGAAGAGCAGCATAGCCTCCTGCACATAACGGGGGAAAGGCTGGTCGGGGAAGAATGTATGATACTGAGCAACCTGCGCCCAGAAACAATTAACGTCTTTGTCCTGCAGACAATATGCCAGGGCAACCTCCTGCACAAACTTGTCGTTGGTAGGTGTATGAGCCAGCTTATTGATCAGAGTGGACTCAACAAAATAATCATCGGTACCCACCATAGACGTACCGCCATTGTAGAGACGCTTTATCAAGCCAAAGCGAGGAGAAGAAGCTATGAGCGTAGTATCCTCCAGATAGGGACGCAGTTCACTGGCCCACTTCTTCTGGAAGGTAGAGTGCTCCAGCAGACGCAAATATTTCCTGACGGCATCATATTCGCCATTGATAAGCGCACAGCGGGCAAGCACACGCAAAGTATAGTATGAGAAGCCGAAGTGCATGCAGCGCTCAATGGAACGACGGATGGCAAAGCAGGTCTCGCCATAGTTGTAATAAACGAAGTCTCCTGTAGCATCGGACAGACGAATCACAACGGAGTCGCTCATCACGGATGGCTTGGCAGGACGATTATTGTACTCGTAGCGGTGGGACAGCAGTTCGCCCTTGTTCATCAGGGCAATATCACGGAACATTACCATCTGACGTGTAGGATTGCCTTTGGCCATACGAGCCTCGTTGAGTACATCATCCCAACGCTGATCCTCTACGGCACGGCACATACGGAACTCTGCCTGATAGTTAGGATCGGTGCAGTTCCTCTTGTCAATAAACTTATAGCTTCCTACGGCTGTTACGCCAGCCAACAGCAGGCAAAGCACCACGCTCTTGGTGCTTGAACTACCCTCTTTTCTTTTGGGAAGGAAGGGAAATACCAACGGAGTAAGGCATACCAACAGGAAGGGGAACTCCAGGCCATAGTCGCGTACCGAGCTAATCTCGAATACCTTTAAACCAAAGGTCCAACGCTGGTCAGGACGCATTATGGTGGTTCCGCTATTCTCAAAGAGAGGAACCAATCCGCATACCAAAGCTGCCAACAGCAAACCTGTCCACCCCTTGCGCCAGTCCTTACAGAACATACGCACCCCTATCAGGGCAGAAGCAACAAGGGCGTAGATACCTAAAGGATAGTAGAACAAAGCTGCCACAAGGATGATCTGCACCAGAGGTCCGTATTTGAATCTGCCTGTATAGTCAATAGACAGAATCAGGGCAAAGAGCAAACCCAGGGTATGGTAGAAACTGTAATCAATATCCCTGAGGAAATAAACCCAGTATCCTAACTGAATCTCTGTGCAGAGCAGAGCCAGCAAGGGCAGGAAAAGAACAAAGGTCCATTCCAACCGTACATGGTACGACCGCCATGCCACGCAGAAACACAGCATCCACAACAGGATAAGCATGGCAGCACCATAGGCAGGATAGTAGAAGTACTGTGTCAGGTAAGAGCCTGCCCACGACAGGAAACCACCCGGCATTCGCATACAGTCATGGAAATACACCATGGTATCATTCCAGTACCCACGGTCCTGCATAAAATACAAGGTGTCTGCATTCTTGCCTACTAGGAACACCCAGGCAAACACCACAAACATAATGCTATACAGTATGGGTAACACACACAGGGGAAAGTGTGTCTTTCGTCCTTTTTTTGCTGCCTCTTGCACCTTGGGAGCAGGAGCAGTCACATGCTTTTGTTTAACTTTTTTGCTCATACTCGACCACAAAGATAAAGAAATAAAATGAAACAAGGAGAAACTTATCTGTTATTTATTTGGACTTATCAGGTAATAGAGGTACAAGGATAACGTCATACAATGATTGTTTGTGTTAATATTCTTTAATTTATTGACGCAGATTACCACACTAATACGAATATTTGATACTTTTGTTGCACAAAACCTTCAAATTAAAACGAAAATGAAACTAAAACTTTTGTCGATTGCCTTATTTTTGCTATCAGCCATTTCCATAACGAAGGCCCAGGACAAGAATATCAGTATCGAAAAAAACAACGCATGGATTCAGATTCCTGCAAGCGAGAAAAGTCAAGTACTGCTGGCGGTCCAGGCTTTACAGAAAGACTTCAACAAAGTACTGAATTTCACTCCGTCTATTGTACGGACAAACACCACGAAGGAAGGAGTGCGTATTATTGTTGTAAACGAGGAGAACCCCGACGGCAAAGCACTTATTGAACATCCTCGCGAACTGGATGACTTTGAAAGTCACCGTGTTTATGCCGACACACTTACCAACAGCATCGTCCTGCACGGCAAAGACATGCGCGGTACCATCTATGCCATATACAGTTTCAGCGAACGGATCTTAGGTGTCCCGCCCCTCTGGTATTGGTGCAGTTGGCAACCAGTAGTTAAGGAAAATATCCTAATACCGGGCAACTATGACTATTTCTGTCCCTCGCCACAAGTACGTTACAGGGCTTGGTTCCCCAATGATCAGGATTTGTTTGTACCATGGCGTGCCAAGTCAACGCAGAACAACGAGCTCTGGCTTGAGACCATGCTACGTCTGAAGCTCAATACTGTGGAGAAGGAAGCAACAGTAACAAACTCCGGCACCCTCAACTCCGAGGCCATGCTATACAAGAAATACGGTTTGGTGCTCACCTCACATCATATGGTAGCACTGAACAATAGTTTCTCCAACTGGGACAGCTATTGGAAGAATGTACGTAACATGACTCCCCCTACCCTTTCCGTTAACGACCTGAAATCTCTGAAGGAATTCTGGCAATTCTCTATCGATGCCGTTATGAATAGCGGAGTAGAGAATCTCTGGCAGGTAGCTTTCCGAGGTAAAAGCGACCAGCCATTCTGGGAAATCTTCTCGGATGCTCCCACCTCAGAAAAGGAACGGGGACGCATTATCAGCGAAATGGTAAAAATCCAATACGATATGATTTGCCAGTCCACTGGCGACCCCAACCCATTTGTCCGCATGACATTCTATGATGAGATCTCATCACTCTTGGCTAAAGGATACATAACACCGCCTGTAGCTACCAATATGTTGTGGACCTTCGTGGCAGGACGTCGCGACCATTATCCTTTCGACGACATTGTACAATGGCAGAATACGGATAATGTACAACTGGGCTACTACATGAACCTGCAGTTCTATTCAACAGGTGCCCATTTAGCTCCGGCAGAGGGACCATGGAAGATGGAGGATAACTACCGCTATGTACAAAGCAAGGGTAAGCAGACCTTCAGCGTGGTAAATGCAGGAAACGTCCGCGAGTTCCTAATGGAAATGGCTGCCAACGCAGCTATGATGTGGAATGCGGACACCTATAACACGAATGACTACCTGCTCTCTTACTGCAAGCAATACTTCGGTGAAGAACACGCACAGGAAATAGCAGACCTGTATCACGACTTCTATTATTCCTATTGGTGCCAGAAGAAAAGCGACTTCCCAGGGGGATTCGACCGTCAGTATATCTTCCAGGATCTACGCCATGAACGTGCTATCAAGCAAATCAACGACAAGTGGGGCAGCTTCACTGCCAATCCTCTTTCTGATATAGGCTATGAGTCTATACCAGGACGTTCCTTCCGCATTGAGGGGTCAAACCAAGTGGATAGCATCATCGCAGGTACTGGCCGCGAAATGGTTTCCTTTGCTAACGTTGCAGAACGTTGTGATGCCATGATTAGCCAAATTCCTGCAGCACAACGCACTTTCTTCTATGATAACCTGGCGGCATATGCACACTACATGTCGCACGTCAGTGCTTGTCTTCACTATTTTGCATTGGCTTACAAGAACAAGGAAAACCGGTATGATAATCTTACCCTATCCCTAGCGGAGATGAAAGCTGCCAAGAAGGCACTGACCGATTCACAGCACGATGTCTTCTCTACGTGGTATGCCAGCGATGACAAATTCGCCATGGACGCCAAGATAAGCATGATACAGAAGAGATTGGAGGAAACGCCCCCTTTTACCATTGAGGCAGGAAAAGCCTATACCATTGTCAACCGTAACGACGAGAACCTTTTTGTTCAAGACAATGGCACAGACATTCTGGCAATGGGAGCCAAGAATGACAATGCATGCTGGGAGTTCATATCCACAGGAAAGCCCAACTGCTTCTATATCAGGAATCTGGCTACAGAAAGATATGTCCAGGCTTGTCCTGCCTCTTCCGAGGTTAACATCACCATGGGTACAACACCTGTAGAGTATGCTATCATAGACTGCTCGGATCAGGAAGGCAGTCATTGCTTCGGCTTTACATCCACCAACCTGTCCGTTACCGATTTTACCACAGGATGTATTGGATGGAACTGGAAGAACGACAATACCGTCCAGACTTATGCAGCTGTTGCCGGCACCAATCACCGCTCTTTCTGGAAATTAGCAGAAACTACCTACACAAAGCCAGACTCACAGGATGCTAAGGAGATGACAGAACTTATCTCCAACAGCGATTTTGAGGAGACAACAGGCATGATAGTAGACGGTACTAACTTCCGAGGTATTCCCACAGGCTGGCATGGATGGGGAATCAAAGGTGGGACAAACTACACACAGGAACCGGGTGTGAACAACACCACCTTGCTTCCCAAGACTTCATACGGTTCAAACGGAGGCTGTAGCGGCACACTTCATGGCGAGAAAAGCTGCTGGGTGAACTGTTCCCCCATGCCCGATGACTTCAAGCTATACCAGACAATAAATCTCCCTGCCGGGACTTATAGGATTAGCTGTCTGCTCTCTCCAATGGGTACAGGCGATGACAACCTTACCAACCTGCGTCTCTTTGCCGGTGATAATGCCTGTTACTTTGCATCTGCCGATAAGTATGGAAGCAATCTCGGAACTGAGACCAACCGTACTTTCATGGGCTATACTGCAACTCTGGACGGTAACGACCCTGTCATGAAGGAAATGATACTGGAGTTTTCACTTGACAAAGACACCAATGTAGAAATTGGCATTCGTACCAGCAACATGCTGAAGTCTGGCAGTCGGGCCACCAGCAACCAGGGACGTTTCCGTGTTGACTACTTCCGTCTGTACTCTATAGCCGAGCTACATGTACATGACTATACACATAACGGTATCTGCTCCTGCGATGGAGCGGAACGTTATGAAACACCCGAGAAATCAGGTTCATATTATCTATTGGACAATGCAGGCAAGGTGGAATGGTTCTCACAAATGGTGGCTGCCAACGGAGGTTCTACATCTTATTACGCCAAATTGACTGCCGACATAGACTTTGAGCGCGAAGTTAATCTGCACCTGCCCATCGGCAAAACCAAAGGTAACAAATTCAAAGGTGTCTTTGACGGACAAGGACATCGCATCAAGAATATGGTCATCTATCGTCCACAGGACGAGGCACAAGGTTTCTTCGGATATTTACAAGGTAATTCCTCTTGTACCGTCAAGAACCTTATCATTGACAAGAGTTGTTCCGTCATTGCACTTACCAAGGCTGCCGGACTGGCAGGTTCCTGCCAAAACACGGGTGCCACCATCACCATCGAGAATTGTGTAAACGAAGCAACCGTGAACGTTACAGGGCAAGATGCAGCAGGCATCATAGGAGGACAGAACGATACGAACCCACGGTTTATAATCCGTAATTGTATCAATACAGGCAATATCACATCCTCTCATTCTGATCCGTACGCCGGGGGTCTGTGCTGCTATCTGGGGAACAGCGAGAATACCATTGAGAATTTCATTAATCTAGGCACTATAACTGGACATAAAGGAGGAAATATCGGGCGCATGTCGGGCAGTGTCAAAGGTATTGTAGATCTGTCTGATACAGAACAAAAGACTCAGGGTATTACTGAGGAACTCACCAGTGCAGACATAGCGAGCGGTGTACTGACCTATTATATAAATAATGTAGCAGGGAAAGAAGTGTTCTTCCAGACTCTTGGCGAAGACACATACCCAGTCCCCTTCAATACAAGTAAGTCTGTAAAGCAGATAAGCATTCCAGCCTGTGGCTATGCCACCTATGTTGCAGAGGGCAATGTGCTGTTCCCTCCCGCTCTTGGAGCACATGCCGTTGTTTCCACGGACAACAACTATGCAAAACTCTCAGATCCTATTGCTGAAGCAGCTGCTGGCGACCCTATCCTACTGAAGGCTGTAGCAGGCAAGTACTGCTATAACCCGGCTGCATCTGCCACCAGCCCAGACGTCAACCTGCTCCAGGCAGCTACAAAGGATATTGTATGCGACGGGACACAATACTGCCTTGCAGACCAAGAACAGGGCATAGGTTTTTATAAGGTAGCCACAGGCAGCAACATTCCAGCAGGAAAGGCATACCTGACTATTACAGGCAATGATACAAGAGCATTCTACGGTTTTGAACCCAATAACGAGACGGGAATGAATGAAGAATTAAGAATGAAGAGTGAAGAATTAAATGTAGACTCTGCATACAATCTGGCAGGAGTGCGAGCCACAAAAAAAACAAAAGGCACATACATTGTAAAAGGTAAGAAATTTATAAGAAGATAATTTGTCATGAAATACAATACTTTATTTTTACTGAGTATCCTCCTGTGGATTCCCTTCCATGCCGAGGCACAGAAAAAGGATTCCATCACATTTGCCGTTATGGGCAATTCTATATCCACATACTACGGATACATCCCAGACGGATATAAGGTTTTCTATACAGAAGACAGGGAAAAGAAATACGGCATACAAGTGGGCGACACATGGTGGATGCAACTTAGCCGTCTCTCGGGGCTCACATTTCTTGCTAATGCTTCATGGAGCGGCTCACGTGTATCATGCGACCTTCTCGACAGCGATGCTCCTTTTGTAAGCAATGCCAGAGTAGCAGCTGTAGGAAGGGCCGGCACACCAGATATCATCTTCATTATGGGAGGAACAAATGACTGGAATCAGGCCAAACTTCCATTAGGAGAGTTCAGTACTGAAAACTTCACCGATTCACTGACATTCCGAGGGGCATATGCCATGCTATTGCACAAACTCAGCACACGATACCCTTCCACCAAGTTGGTCTGTCTCTCAATAACACCACGTTCCGCAGGAGTTAACCAACTAAACAACATAGGTTACTCACAAGCTGATGCCAACGAGAGTATCAAAAAGATTGCCAAGCAATTCGGAGGCTATTACATCGACTGTACCACCATCCCCTTCAGTTCCAATTGGAGCAGCTACACTTTAGACAAGCTTCACCCCACTGCAGCTGGAGCCTCACTGATGGCCAATGCCATATACAAGGAACTGCTAGCACAAAACATCATAACATCAGACCTGAGACAGAATAGCGAGACAGCAGAAGCAGAATGTCTCCTTGATCTTTTTTTTGATGCGAATGGTATTGTCAACAAAGGGTCGTACAATGCAAAAGTCGGTTCTCACGGACAAGCAACAACACTTTATGACAAAGCCAACGATACCTATTATGGATGCACCAAGGTAACAGCAACAGATTATTTCTATGCCTTATACGATGAGGGCAGTCCGCTTTCCGAGGCTTTCAACTCATCCGTTACTTGGGAAACACTGGTACGCCTTGAAGGTTTAGCCGACGAGAATGGCAAGATTTCCAAAACCTGTTTCTTAGGAAACGAGCAAGATGGAGGTTGGTCGTTCTACAATTCACAACTTGCCAGCGCATTCACCTACCGACATCAGAGCGGAGTAGCCAGTACAGTAAAAAACCTTGGAGGAGACTCTATTGCCATATCAGGTAAATTCTATCATCTGGTTGTTACCATGGACAGGACAAGTCATATCATCCGCTACTTCGTTAACGGTAAACTAGTTTGCACAGGCACGAGGGCAGGAACAGACATGGTGCCGCCTCAGTGCGGAACCGTAAAAGGAAAGCGAAACATGTGGATATGTCTGGGAGGAAACCCAACGGCTGGCAGCAGTTCTACAACTAGTCAGAATTCTTCCGCATGCAGTTTCATCTTTGCCAGAATATACAATGGGGCACTTACACAGAAAGCCGCACAGAATCTTTATACTGAACATGTTCGTATGTTTACCGAACCGGCAGCGCCACAGGGTGGCGACCTGATCTTGGACTGCCAGTTCACTCCGGACGGAGCAGTCAACAATGCGGCCTCCTATCGTCATATTCCCGTTGAGATGACCGGTAACGTACCTCTGCAATACAATACGACCATTCAGTCTTACGAAGCTCAGTTCAATGGCAACACATCGCAGTTCTTTAAGTTCTTTGTAGGTGACCAGCCAAGTATCATGAGTCGGCTTTCAGACGCATACAGCGTGGAAATATACTGTCAGAACAGTACCGAGAAACCTAAGGCAAGTACACGTCCGATGTGTTTTGTCAACGGTTACGGATTCGGTCTGCACATGAACTCGCAGGGAAACATCTGCTACACCACTACCACACAAGGTAACAAGACAGACGGCAGCTATGCCAAAACACAATGGTCATGGATAGGCGTGGGTAGCCTGACAACGGACTATACGCACTATGTTATTGTCTATGATAGGCTACATTTCGTATCCCGCTTTTATATCAACGGAGAAGAAAAGGCCGTACGCTACCTTACCTTCAAGGAATGTCCTATCTACGAGTGGGCACCTTCCACCTGGCTGGCCATTGGAGGCGATGCCCTAGGCGCTTACAACAATGCTACAAAAGTAGGCAACTACCCCTACATGGGGAATGTAGCTATGGTCAGAGTATGGGGTAAGGCACTTACGGAAGAGGATGTCAAACAAATGTATAATGTTACACAAAACAAACAGGTTGCATTCACCACAGGAGGAAACGGCTATGCAACATGTTGCGTACCCTTTGTAACTTCCGTCCCCAATGGATTCACCGCATATGTAGTATCAGAAATCACCAATACTTCTATAGTCCTGAAGGAAGTGGCAAGCTCTGGAGATATACTTCCACAGGGAATACCTGTGATTATGAAAGGGGAGGCCCGAAGCAATTTCACCCTATCGGCAATTGACCAGAGCACCGAATGCACTAACACAGATTTGACTTCCCTACCCAATTACCTTATTGGTTCATACTGTCAGAAAACCATTACAACAGGAACAGGTTTCTATCTTAAAACTACCGGGAACAGTATGTACCGTGCAGCAACAGACTACACATTGCCTGCCTGCTCATGTTATCTCCCCTCTACATCGAAACGTACATTGTTCAGTATTGAAGTGCAGGAAAAAGAAGATAACGTTTCCAGCCTTCAGCAAGATCCGAACAGTATTCCATCCTATGACCTTCAGGGCCGACGCATCGATGAGACATATAAAGGAATATCCATTAAGGAAGGTAAAAAGATTATTTTCAATTAAATTTGTCCCTATAATTGGGAAAAACATTAAAACGGAAAAGCAAAAGAAAAGCTATTTTCTTTTGCTTTTCTCTCACTTAATCGTATCTTTGCACTCAAGATCTTAACTAATAACAGGATATATCATGAAAAATAAAACTATTCTGACCTTTTTGATTCTTGCAATGGCGACCCTCGATACCTATGCCGATGAAGTTACACCCATCTCTGCCACTAAGGTGGAACAGGGCAAGGTAACAACAGGTATAGGCAACACGGACGTACCCATCCTGCGCAGTACACTTACCATAAGTAATCCTACAAGATCCGTAGAATTACAAGGGGTGACGGGTATGATTAAAGCTACCAGCCTGAAGGACGTGAAAGCTATACGCGCCTACTTCGCCTCCAACCCTCAGGAACTATTTGTGGATAGCAAGAAGGAAATGACTTGGCGAGAGAGTAACGCCATTCCCTATGCAGAAGGTAAAATTGAAAAAGACGGCACATTTATCATAACCGGCATTCGTAGCCTTACATCAGGCACATACTATCTATGGATTGCCTTGGACATCAGCAAGAAGGCACAGGAGGGTAACACGGTAGATGCCTCTATTACCTCTTATATAATAGACGGTGTTTCATACCACGAACCTAAGGGTAACCCGGCCCATGCAGCTACTATTTTCCTGACGGAAAGCAGTGTGCTGATGCCTATGGACAAGGGGAGTCTCTATTACCGCATCCCTGCCATCTGTACCAGTGCCGACGGAAAGCGCCTGGTTGTCCTCACAGACGACCGCAAGGACCACAACATAGACCTTCCTACTCACTGCTATGTAGTGGCGCAGTATTCCGAGGATAACGGCCGCACATGGAGCGACCCCGTTACCGTAGCAGGCACAGCAGAGAGAGGCGGCGACTACGGACACGGTGATGCCTCGCTGATTACGAACCGTATGAACGGCGACATCATAGGCATTATGACCAGTTCGCACTACGGAACAGGATTCTTCTCTTCTACACCGGATAAGCCGCAGACGTGGAAGACCATTGTCAGTCATGATGGCGGTCTAACCTGGGAAGCCCCTGTTGATCATACCAAGGAATTGTATGCTGCAGGAAGTCCCCACCCCAATTGGCTGGGAGGTTTCAGCGGCTCGGGTGCAGGACTGCAGAAACGAGACGGAACGTTGGTATCACCCTTCGTGAACCGCGAATCACCTGACGGCAGCAATAGTAATGTTACGCTGAACTACTACAACTTCATGTCTAAAGACGGTGGCAAGACCTGGTATGTAAGCGGAAAAAGTGGCACAACGGCAGCTGACGAGCCTAAGATTCTAGAACGTAATAACGGAGATCTGGCCATCAGCGTACGTACCAATGGCTATAATTATTATAATGTAACGTCAGATGATGGTGCCACCTGGAAGAATGCACCACAGACACGTTTTACATCGGGCATCAGCGGCAACGCCTGCGATGGTGAGTATATGTACTGGTGTTCTACGCTTGATGGGAATCCTTGGAACATCGTATTCCAGACTCTTCCCAACAACAACAGCCGCCAGAATGTTTCCATCGCTCTTTCCACCGACGAAGGCGAGACCTTCGGAACGCCCAAGACTATTTGTCCCAGAGGCTCTGCCTACAGCGCTGCCACCATCCTGCCTGACGGCACGTTAGGCGTTTACTACGAGGAGGAAGGTGTTTATGGCTGCTACACCATGCGCTTTGTACGCTTCAGCTTGAATTGGGCCAGCAATGGCAAGTACAGTTTCACAAAGAAGAAACCTTTCCGTCCCATTTCATACTAACCCTCTCCTTCTCCCCGAGGGGAGTGTAAGCACACAAAAATAGGACCCAGAAATCTGAGTCCTATTTTTATTTATAATTCCTCCCCCTCGGGAGAGATGGAGAGAGGTCACTTATTTCTCCTCATTCTCCTTAATCGTCTTACCCATTGTCAGGTAAGCAGTAGGAGCGGCAATGAAGATAGATGACAATGTACCGAAGATAACACCCAGGATCATTGCGAAGGCGAAGCTGCGGATGCTAGCACCACCCAGGCAGAAGATTACAGCCAGTACGATGAATGTGCTGACAGAGGTGTTGATAGTACGGTTCAATGTGCTGTTCAAAGAGCTATTGAAGAGTTCCTGACGTTCACGCTTGGGATAAAGACCAATGTACTCACGGATACGGTCAAATACTACCACCTTGTCGTTGATAGAGTAACCGATAGCAGTAAGCACGGCACCAATGAAGGTCTGGTCAATCTCCAGTGAGAAGGGCAGGATACCCCACCAGATAGCATACATACCCAGAATCAGAACAATGTCTATGATCAGAGCGGTGATAGCACCAACTGAGAAGGCAAGGTTACGGAAACGGATAAAGATGTATGCGAAGATGGCTATGAAGGCCAGAATAACACTCCAGATAGCACCGTTAGTAATATCCTCAGCTACAGAAGGACCTACCTTCTGGCTACTGATGATAGAACCACCTGCACGCTCATCACGGTTGATGAAGTTCTCTACAGTAAGGTCACTAGTCAAGAGGTCGCCAGCCTTGAGGGCATCAAACAACTTCTGTTCAATCTCGCTGTCTACCTCTGTACCATCCTCCTGGATGCGGTAGTTAGTAGAGATACGTACAGTCTTGCCGCCAGTACCCAGGGCAATAACACTGGTGTTACTCTCGGGGAATGCCTCTGCCAGAAGAGGACGAACAGTCTCGGGCTGTACTTCCTTCTCGAACAGAACCACATAGTTACGACCACCGGTGAAGTCAATACTCTTGCTGAAGCCACGACCGAACATGAAGCCCAAGCTGATAACAGCCAGTACGCCAAAGACAGCAAAGCTCTTCTTGTAAGCGCTCATGAACTTGAAGGCGGGGTTCTGGAAAGAGATCTTGTCACCAATAGCGGTGCGGAAGGTCAGACCCAACCACTTGTCCTTAGCCATAACCTGTGAATAAACAACACGGGTCAGGAATACGGCAGTAAAGAAGCTGACGCAGATACCGATGAACAATGTGGTAGCGAAACCGCGGATAGGTCCTGTACCAAAGTAGTAAAGGATAACAGCGGTGATGATAGAAGTCAGGTTAGAGTCGAAGATAGCGCTGAAGGCATTGCTGTAACCAGCAGACAGAGCCTCGCGAACCTTCTTACCAGCCTTCATCTCCTCCTTGGTACGCTCATAGATAAGCACGTTGGCATCCACAGCCATACCCAGTGTCAGTACCATACCGGCAATACCGCTCATGGTAAGGGCAGCCTGGAAGCTGGTCAGGATACCTACGGTGAAGAAGAGGTTCAGGATCAGGGCGCAGTTAGCAACCATACCGGGGATAGTACCGTACATCACAATCATGTAAACCATCAGGATTACGAAGGCGATGATACAGCTCAGGATACCCTGCTGGATAGACTCAGCACCCAGTGAAGGACCAACAATCTCCTCGCTCACAATCTTAGCGGGAGCGGGCATCTTACCAGACTTCAGTACGTTGGCAAGGTCACGTGTATCCTCTGTTGTGAAACGACCGGTAATCTGTGAGTTACCACCGGTAATCTCGCTCTGTACAGTAGGAGCACTGTAAACATTATCATCCAGAACGATGGCAACGCAACGCTTCAGGTTAGCCTTTGTGAGGGCAGCCCAACGACGAGCACCGTCAACATTCATCTTCATACTAACGCAAGGCTGACCGTTCTGATCGAACTCGTCCTTGGCATCAGTGATAACATCACCCTCCAGAGGAGCACGACCGTTACGCTCTGTTACCTTGATGGCATACAGCTCGTAGATGTTAGAACTTTCGCCTTCACCAGCACCCTTAACGCCCCACTTGAGACGAAGGTCAGAAGGAAGAACCTCCTTAGCCTCGGGAGAAGCCAACAATTCATCAATAGTAGCCATATCACGCTTGTGGGCATAACCAACTACGCAACCATAAGCACCCTGAGCAAGCTGCATACGGCTCAAAAGAGGATTCTGCTTACGTGCCTTCTCGATGTCGGCAGCAGAAACAGCAGTCTCTTTCTTCTCCTCAGCGTTACCACCTACTACGGCAGCCAGATCCTTCTGGGCAGCAGCAGAATCAACAGCTGTGGTATCAGTTGTAGCCTCTGCAACAACAGCAGCAGAATCAGCAGGAGCCTCATCCTTGATGTTGCTCATTACAGCAGCAAGTTTTCTATCCAAAGTAACCAGGAAAGGAACAATCTCCTGAGAGTTGTAAGTCTCCCAGAACTCCAGATTAGCACTACCCTGCAATAGTTTACGAACACGCTCGGGTTCCTTTACACCAGGCATTTCAACCATGATGCGGCCTTCCTGACCCTCCAGGGCCTGGATGTTAGGCTGAACAACGCCGAAACGGTCAATACGCGTACGGAGTACATTGTATGAGTTGTCGATAGCGCTCTTCACTTCCTCGCGGAGCACCTTCTCAACCTGTTTGTCTGTACTCTTGGTTGTTACCTTATCACGCAACTGCTGAGTTGCAAAAAGCTCAGCCAGAGCCTTGTTGGGCTCCAAAGCCTTGTAGTCTTTAATAAATAAGGTAATAAAGTCACTCTGGCTGTTTGCAGCCTCGCTGGTCGCCTGCTCGACGGCCTTGCGGAAGTTCTCATCAGTCTCTTCCTTGTGGTCTGCCAAAGCCTTTACTACATCGGGTACACTAACCTCCAGGATAACGTTCATACCACCCTTCAGGTCCAGACCCAATCCGATTCCCATCTCACGGCACTCCTTCAATGTCCAAACATTGCAGTACACCTTGTTGTTGAGCAGAGAATCCAAGTAACGGTCGGCAGCTTCCTGACCCTCAGTCTGAGCAATCTCCTCAGCCTTATTCTCGAAGTGGTTGGTAACCACTGAGAAGCTCAGGTAGAAGAGGCAAACCAGAGTCAGCAGGACTGCGAAAACCTTTACAAATCCTTTGTTTTGCATTTTGTTAAATAATTATTGTTTTGTTGTTTATAAGTTTCGTTCAGTCAAAAAATAGTTCGCAAAGATACACATTTTTCCTTTACTAAATATAATTTGCACCAAAATTTATACATTAAAGGCATTTTATTTGTCTTTTTTCTGTAGATAGGCAACTACGGGGAAGTGGTCAGAAGCCCTTACGCCATCGTCTACATAGCATTTTATGCATTGCCAGTCTGAAGACGCAAATATATGATCTATACGCACATAGATTCCACTTTGGCTATAAGTAAAGCCTACGCCCCTGCCAATTTTGCGGTATGCACAATCCAATCTGCTGGATATTCTTTGATAAGTATAGGAGATGGGGGTGTCATTGAAATCTCCGCACATAATTATGCTCTTTCCTTCATTCTTGTCTATCAGAGCACATAACGTATCTGTCTGTGCACCACGGTAGAAAGCAGCATCGCGGAGTTTGCGAAGCAGCACCTTGCTTCCCTTCTCCACGCGTTGCTGTTCAGGTTCCAAGATCATATTCTTATACTCCGTCTTATCGGAATCAGAAAGCGCATTACTTTCAAGATGATTGCTTACCAGCAACAGACTGTCGCCCTGACAGCGAACCCAGCACGCCATGCTGCTGTTCTTACGGGTTGGATAGTCAATATGCAAGGTATCACCCAGGACGGGGAAACGGGTAAGGATACATTTCCCAGTTCCAACCACACGATGATAACCCATAGAGTCGGCAAAATGTTGGAACTCAGGCATATTCACTAGGGGGCCATACGTCTCCTGAAGACATACAACATCCGGGGATTTTTCCTTCAAAAAACGTAGCACCTCCTGTCGGTCCTCTTCCTCTGCTGCACCACCCACATTATAGGTAACAACACAGATGGCACTGTCCGAAAGGTATTTCTTGGTGTTAATGGGACAATAGTCCATAGCATAGCCTGCCACAACCATCAATCCCACCAAAGGAACCCATACCAGATAGAAACGGAATATCAGCCAGAAAAAGAAAAAGGCAATATCCACCGCCACGAATATAGGGAAGAAAAGCCCTAATAATGAAAGAGTGGGATGTGAACTGGGTGAGAGAAAGGTAGAAATAACAGCCAGCCACATGAGCAGGACAGTACAAATGTTAGCTCCCAGGAATATTCCTATGAACACACGCACAAAGGGGCTTGTCTTTTTCTTTTTGTTCTGCATTAGTTTTTGCTTTTGTCGAAGAGCCGGCGTTTCTCTTCTTCTGTAAGATTTGTATATCCGCTCTTCTTTACCTTATCAAGTATGCGATTCAGTTCTGCCTCCTCTTCCTGCTGACGCTGTTTATAGGCGAAATCCTGCTCGTATTTACCACCATAGGTAACCTTGATGTCGGGATTCTTACGGGTAAACATCTTCGAGAACCAACGACGGAAATTAAAACCGCCAGAGCCCTTGTCGTAATAATCTCTGTCGTAGTAATTACTGTGACCTCGGTTGCGATTTCCGCCGCCATTACGCCAATAGAGAATCAACAGAAGACCTACCAGCATACCACCCAAATGAGCAAAATGTGCTATACCATCGCCCGGACGACCCAGAGCCGACATCAGTTCTATCACGGCATATCCTACCACAAAGTACTTGGCACGGATAGGAACAGGAAGCGGGAAGATGAACATCCGCTCATTGGGATACGTCATGCCAAAGGAGAGCAGGATACCATACACGGCACCAGAAGCTCCCACCGTAGTCCAACGGTTCAAGTACTCTGCCATCGGAATCTGCATCCCGCCAATGCTGGCCATCTCGTAATTGCCAAGGCCCTCAATCCAGTAATTGCCAAACTGCACCAGCTCTTGCATCAGTCCGGCTCCCAGACCACACGTCAGGTAATAGAACAGAAAGCGCTTGGAACCCATGGTATTCTCCATAATGCGACCGAACATCCAGACGGCAAACATATTGAAGAACAGATGTGAGAAGCTTCCATGCATGAACATGTATGAAAAGAGCTGGTAGAAATAGAAATGACTGGCCATAAAGAAGTGAAGGCCCAGTACATCGTCAAGGTCTATACCATAAGCAGGAAGAGCTGCTACCCATCGGGCTGCAAAGAACAACACGTTAATGATAAGCAGATTCTTGGTTACAGGAGGCATATTATTCATAACAGTCAAAATTCCTAATTACGGCGCAAAAATACAAAAATAAAACAGAAAAGGCCCAATTACACGCATTCTAAAAGGTTTTTTTCGCATTTTCTTTCATTTTTTTACAAAAAAACTTGGGCTGTATGTCAAGAATACCTATTTTTGTGATACAATTTTTTGATTTAAACTAAATTTATAAACATCTAAAAACACAAAGTTATGAACAAGACTGATTTGATTGCAAAAATTGCAGAAGGCGCAGGTTTGAGTAAAGTTGACGCAAAGAAGGCTTTGGAAGCCACATTGGAGGCTATTATCGGTGCTGTAAAGACTGGTGACAAGGTTGCTCTGATTGGTTTTGGTACTTTCTCTGTTGCTGAGCGTGCTGCACGCAAGGGTATCAATGTTCTTACAAAGAAGACCATTAACATCCCCGCAAAGAAGGTTGTTAAGTTCAAGGCTGGTGCTGACCTGAAGTTCTAAGAACCATTCTTTTTTTGCAAAAGAAATCTAGCGCACTGTTTCCTTTGGGGGCAGCGCGCTTTTCTTTTTCCTATTCTCCCCAAGAACTCCTGTCAAGATTACGGTAGCCTATGGCTTCCTGCAGATGATGTGTCTGAATTTGCTCTGAACCTTCAAGGTCGGCAATAGTACGAGCTACACGCAGAATACGGTCATATGCTCGTGCTGAAAGTTGAAGACGGTTCATAGCTTCCCTCAGCATATCCATATCATTGGACGCCGGCTCGGCATAACGATGCATCAGCCTGCTTGTCATCTGGGCATTGCAATGTATACCAGGCTCATCCTTATAACGCTCTTCCTGAATTTTGCGGGCACGAACCACACGTTCACGAATGGTGGCACTACTCTCGCCTGGAGCCGTACGACTGAGTTCATCAAAGGAAAGGGGCGTTATCTCACATTGTATATCTATACGGTCAAGCAAGGGACCGGAGATTTTATTCAGATAACGGACAATTTGTCCGGGTGTACAGCAGCATTGTTTGGTCGGGTGATTGTAATAGCCACACGGACAAGGGTTCATGCTGGCTATGAACATAAAGGAGCACGGGTAAGAAATGCTGTACTTGGCACGGGAAATGTTAATAACCCTGTCCTCGAGAGGCTGACGAAGAACCTCCAATGTACTACGCTGGAACTCGGGAAGCTCATCACAGAAGAGCACACCGTTATGGGCCAGACTTATCTCTCCTGGCTGAGGATTTGAACCGCCACCCACCAAAGCAACCTGCGAAACTGTATGGTGGGGCGCACGGAAAGGCCTGTGCGCTATCAGCGAGCAGTTACCGGGCAACTTGCCGGCTACGGAATGAATCTGTGTTGTCTCCAGACTCTCTTGCAATGACAAAGGCGGCAAGATACTAGGCAGACGTTTGGCCATCATACTCTTTCCGCTTCCAGGAGGGCCTATCATAATAAGGTTATGTCCACCTGCTGCGGCAATCTCCATGGCACGCTTTACATGCTCTTGCCCCTTAACGTCTGCAAAGTCCAGTTCAAAATCATTCTGCTGAGCATAGAACTCGGCACGTGTGTTAACAACGGTAGGTTCTAGGGGATGCATACCATTCAGATGTCCTACCACTTGATTGATATGACGCACACCATAAACCTTAAGTTTATTTACAACGGCTGCCTCACGTATATTATCTTCTGGCACAAAGAGACCCTCATACCCCATCTCTCTGGCTTTGATGGCTATAGGAAGTGCTCCTTTTATAGGCATAAGGGAGCCATCCAGGCTCAACTCGCCAACCATCATATAGCGCTTCAGCAAGTTTACGTCTACCTCACCTTCTGTGGCAAGTATTCCAATGGCCAAAGGAAGATCCAAGCCAGAACCTTCTTTCCTGACATCGGCAGGCGCCAGATTTACCGTAATCTGTCTGGTAGGAAATCTGTAACCGCTATTTTCTATGGCTGCCATGATGCGTTCATGACTCTCCTTAACAGCATTATCGGGCAAGCCGACCATAACAAACCGGCATCCTCTGGTGGCATTCACCTCTATGGTTACGGCTACTGCCTGCAGGCCCTGTACTGTTGCACCATATACTTTTACAAGCATAGTTTCCTGATATGAGGTTCTATATCACGTTGCCAATCTGTACCTGAGGCAACAATCCTCAGATTGGCATCTACAAGAACAAAATAAGGTAAGTCGTAAATGCCCAACTTCTGGACAAGCGGACTATTGAAACATTGGAAATCACAATAGCTGTAATAGTCTATGCTATCGTTCTTTTCAATTCTTGCAAGTTCTGTGGATTCTGCATCAAGGGAATAACTGATGACATTCACCCTGATGCCTTTCTCTTTCATTTCCTTACGGAACCTACGTGTTCGGTAAAGAGCGCTCTGCGAGCCACTCTTCCAACTGGCCCAGAAGGATATCAGCAGATAATTGCCACGGAAATCTTCTGAGGATATTTCCTTGCCTCCCTCATCAGTAAAGACGGAGGGACGGGTCATTAATTTGAAATCGGGCAACGGCTGCCCTTCAGATAGCACACCATGTGAGCGAACCAGACGGGACAGTTTACTCAACTCCACGTCATCAGGACAGGCACGACACAGACTATCAAAGATTTCTGTTATCTGAGCCTGTGGGATACTATCGTTTAGGAGAAAATATGTTGAAAACAGATAACGACTAAGAGCCAGCGTAGGATGTTCCAATGCGTATTGTTGGGCAACATCACGTACCTCCTTGTCAGAAAGGCCCTTTATGCGTTTCCTGAATTCAGTATAAGTCTCATTATCCTCTGTACCCTTCACTTCCACCGTACTCAGATTCTGGGCATCGCCTACAATCTTAATGTCATCGCCAGGACGGGCAAAGATGGTAAGTTCTGAATAATTGGGATACATCAGATGGAAGATAACATCCCCGTCTATGGATGCCATATACTCGAATTCACCATTCTCGATATGCAGCGTATCCAAGCGGTCTGTTCCTCCACTGGGACTATAAATAAAGAACTCACCCTGCTCAAGGTGAGCAAAACTACCCTGAATCATAACCTGACCGGGGTGGTTGCTGCAACTGAGCAGGGTGAGCAGGAATGCTATATAGAATAGCTTGAATCTCATTTACTTGATGATGCCCTTAATGATGCTTGCATACTTGGCAAACTCAAGGTCGTTAGCAGCACGGGCAGCCAAAGTAGCGTCCTGCTGGATAGCGCTCTTGAGGGCAGAAGCCAAAGTAGTAGTATCGTTTGTACGTGCAGCCAGAACAGCCTGCAGATAGCTAGTAATAGCATCGGCATTCTTGATGGCAGCAAGTGTCTTCTTAGCGCTAGTGTAATCCTTAGCCAAAATCTGAGCCAGAGCAGCACTATTAGAATAGGTTCCTGCCAAATCAGAAGCAGCCTGAGTGTAGTTACCCTTGGCAATGTTCAGGTTACCCATAACCTCCTTGAAGGTATCAGAGCCACTACCCTTTGCAAGGTAAGTCTCAGCAGCGTTTACATCGCCATTCTTCAGGGCCAGCAGAGCCAAGTTGGTGTTTACCTCAGGGGCATTCTTGCTTACGCTTGCAGCCTGCTTCAAGTAGTTGTTGGCAACCTCTGTGTTACCAGCAGCAATAGCCTGCTGAGCCATATTGTTCAGAGCGCGATAGTCGCTGGGATACTGCTTGGCAATAGTCTCGTTCCACTGCTTGCGGGTAGCCTCATCCTTAGTCAACTTGTTGGCACCATAAACCATTTCCTCAACACTAAGCTTGCTGGGATCCTGCTGGTACTGCTCCAGAATCTGCTCATCGCTACGACCGATAACCTCGTAGTTAACAATCAGACGGGCACGACGCAACTCGGGCAGGATGCTCTCCTTGATGTCGGTATAAACCTCGCTCATGTTGCTGATCTGCTGCTCGCGTTCTTCGGGCTCCTGGTACATAGAGAGAACGCGGAGGATAATCTCCTTGTCCTGCAGGTTGCTCTTAGAAACCAACTCCTGGAAACCATCCCAGTCCTCAGCTGTGTACTTAGTATCAACATCAGCCTTCATGCGAATCTTCTTCAGCTCGCCCTTCAGGTAATCGCTGCTGACGTTCTGACGCTTCTCAGCCAACTTCTCGTTGAAGTTATACTTACCATCGGGGCTGGCATAAGCGCTTACCTCGATGTTCTGCAGGGCACGAGTCTCAGTATTGTCATTAATCTCCTTCAGAATCTTACCCAGATCCTTAACGCTGATATTGTTCAGTTCGCTGGCACGCAGGTTAGCTTGGTTGATCAAGAACTTGATGTTAGCCTCCTGCTTCTGGGCGATGATACGCTGGTAGCCGTCAGGAGCTGTTGCACCTGTGATATTGCAACGGTTCAGCAACTGGCTGGTTGCCAATACGCCATAACCGATCTTAACCTCGGGGATAGAAACAGTCTTCTTACCCAACTTGGCATCAAAACGAGCATACAACTCGCTTGACAACATAGGCTCAATATAGGCAAAGTTGGTCTTCATTGCATAAGTACCACCAGCTTTGTATCTGATAGTTGTAGCATTGCCTTCAACCTTCTCTCCCTGGAAAGTAGCGCTCTGGCCTTCAGCCTCGCCACCCTGATACTTCAGGACAGGAGTAACGGTAACCTGAGCCTTCTTCTTCATATACTTAACGGGGAAAGTACCATTGATTGTAGCGGGAACCTGTCCACCAACAGCCTCAAGGGGAGTAGGAGTAACAGTAAAGTTATCTGAGCTAAGCTTTCCAAGCTTGCTACAAGATGAGAGCGCCAAAACGGCTGCTGACATCATAAAAACGTGAGATTTTTGCATAATTATTTAACCTAATTGATATTTTGCGTGCAAAGGTACAAAAATAAAGTGAAGAATGAAGAATGAAGAGTGAAGAATCTTTATACAATTTACGTATTTTAATGAAGGACAACGAATGAAGACCGTAATTGATTATGAATTAGGGATTAAGGATTAACAGCCCCCAACCCTCTCAGGGAGGGAGAATTGGTTAGAGGTTAGCGGACATAGCGGCAGCAAATTCTTCATTCTTCACTCTTCACTCTCAAATTACGAGGATGATGCTCCAGAATCTCCTCACGCAGATGGCTTCTATCTATGTGCATATAGATCTCCGTCGTGGAGATATCCTCATGTCCCAGCATAGCCTGGATGGCTCGCAGGTTTGCCCCACCCTCCAATAGGTGAGTAGCAAAGCTATGACGGAAAGTATGCGGACTGATATTCTTCTGTATGCCAGCCCGTTGAGCATAATCCTTGATGTAGACAAAAAGGGTGATTCTGCTCAACTTGGTACCCCTTTTGGTACTGATAAACACATAGTCCTCATGCCCAGGTTTTGCCTTTACACTTGTCCGTACCACAAACCACTGGCGCAACTTCTCTATAGCCTGTTCGCCAATAGGAACCAGGCGTTCCTTACGGCCTTTTCCATGAACACGGATATAGCCTTCTTCCAGGAACAACTCACTCATCTTCAAGCCACATAACTCACTTATACGCAAGCCACAACTGTACAGCATCTCTATGATGGCAACATCCCTAACGCCTTGTGGTTTGCTCTTGTCTATAGCCTGCTCTATGGCATCTATCTCCTGAATGCTCAATACCTCCGGAAGGTGTTTTCCTATCTGCGGATTCTCCAACAATTCTGTGGGATCCGTCTCTATCTCCTTCTCCAGAACCAGGAAACGATAGAAAGAACGCACGCCACTTAGGATACGGGCCACACTACGGGGCTGGACACCTAACTCCCGCAAAGAACCGGAGAAATAATCCAACTGCTCCAATGTTACATGGCGGAAGTCGATACCCACATCAGCATAGTAGTTCAGCAGCTTTTGCAAGTCCCTGACATAGGCATCCAACGTGTTGCCTGTATAGGACCTCTCAAGCCTGAGATATTGCATATAACGCCTCAGAATCTGAGGAGAAATAGCACCTGTATTTGTGAACTGATAACCCAAAATCCCTTCGTTTGAATTAAATTTGCCTAATAATGCGCGCTTGTTTAGCTATTTTCCTTATCTTTGTAGCGGCAAAAGTACAGAAAAATTATGAGAATACAAATTATCAACGGCCCTAACTTGAATTTGTTGGGCGTTCGCGAGCCTGAGATTTACGGGAAGAAGGCTTGGGCAGATTATTTGAAAGACTTGCGTACACGTTTCCCACAGGTGCGCATCGACTATTACCAGAGCAATCTGGAAGGTGAAATCATCAACAAGATCCAGGAGGTTGGATTCGACCGTGATGGAATAGTACTGAATGCCGGTGCCTACACGCATACCAGCGTTGCCATTCTGGATGCTCTGAAGAGTGTAAGCACTCCTGCTGTTGAAGTTCACATCAGCAACGTTCACCAGCGCGAGGAGTTCCGTCGTAAGAGCCTCATCAGCCCTGGATGTCTGGGTGTTATCTGCGGTTTCGGTCTGGACAGCTACCGTCTGGCCATTGAAGCGTTGATAGATAAGGCCTCTTGTGAAAGTGAAGAGTGAAAAGTGAAGAGTGAAGAATCAATGATTACAAATCAAATCTGAATTCTTAACTCCTAATTCATAATTCCTAATTGAACTTAGACGACTACATACTGCATCATATTGATGCTGAGGGAGAATACCTGCATGAGCTGTGGCGAGATACACAGCTCAGGCTGTCTTATGGCCAAATGGCAAGCGGACATTTGCAAGGCCGTTTGCTGAAAATGCTGGTGCAGATGATTCGTCCCCGTATGGTATTGGAGTTAGGCACCTTCAGCGGATACAGCGCCCTCAGCATGGCTGAAGGACTGGAGGAAGGTGCCGAACTGCATACCTTTGAAATCTTTGATGAGCAGGAGGACTTTATCCGCAAATGGTTTGATGGCAGTAAGTATGCCAACAAGCTGTACCTGCATATTGGCGATGCCCTGCAACTGGTGCCACTGATGGATATCATCTGGGACCTTGCCTTTATTGATGCCGACAAGCGCCAGTACGTAGAATACTACCAGATGATCCTGCCCCGTATGCGCAAGGGCGGCTATATCATTGCCGACAACACCCTGTGGTACGGCCACGTACTGGAAGAACACCCTCGCGAGAGTGACCTGCAAACCCAAGGCGTTCAAGCCTTCAACGACCTCGTAGCCAAAGACGACAGGGTGGAAAAGGTTATCCTTCCCCTTCGCGATGGACTAACCTTAATAAGGGTTAAGGAATAACTTTCCAGAAAACAACTTATTTAGGCAGGAAAATCAACTTAGATTTTTTTATTTAAGTTGATTCTTACCCACAATCAAGTTAAAAAACATTCCGTTTCTTACACTCTCCTTTAGCGATACGGCGTGTTACTGTCAGAGAAACGGCTTTTTCTCGCAGACACTAATTGCCTGCAAACTCCCTAATGATGCGTAAAGTGGATGAATCTGCTGCAAAGACAGAGTTGAGGCCTTGCTCCTCGAAGGCAGGATCACAGGTATAATCGTCCCATGGCTGCCATTTGTAATGAAGCTGTGAGGCCAATCCGCCCCAGCCCCAGAAACTGCAACCAACAAACTTTCCGCCAGTAACATCCATCTCGCGATACATATCTACCAACCAGAAAACAGCCTGGTAATAACGGTCCCTGCCTATTGTTGGAGTTCCAGGCGTAACAGAATAATTATCGCGTGGATAGCCAAACTCCTCAAGCACCATAGGTTTGTTCAAGTCATATACTTTCTGGTAGCACAGGTCTATGTATTCTGCCGTTTTCTTGATGGCTGTATCTACGCTATCAATCATAGAAGTGGAACCGTTGATATCCTTAGCTTCCGCGATAGGACCTGATACAGGACCTATCCAATGCCAATTATAAGGCCAGATGTGAATGCAGATGAAATCAATCTCTGGGTACGAATGGATCTGACGGAAGAGGTCGGCATCCAATTCACATCCCCAAATTCCTTCGCTTCCTGTTGTAACCAAGTGATTGGCATCAAGGCTCTTGATGAGTGATGCCTGATCCTTCACCCACTGGGCAAAACATGCCTTGGTGATAGAGTCGCCGGCAAAGGCACGAGGCTCGTTGGCCAACTCCCAAGCTAGAATGGCAGGTGATTCAGAATAAGGCTTGCCTGTAATAGAATTGGTTCTGCTGACAATATGCTTTACATGGTTGGCAGCAAATGTCTTGGCACTATCGTTCTTGACAAACTGGCTATGGTATTTCACGAAGGCGTCCCAATCCTCTGGGTCAGCAGCCTGTCCGCATCCTGCCCACTCCAGATAAGCACCATAACCACCACTCCATTCCCAAGCATTATTCAGATAGAGCGTTGCTGTCATCTCTCGCTTCTCCAATTCGGAGAGCAAGAAATCCAGACCCAGCAGAATGGTATCATTGTATTCGCCGGGTTGGGATTGAAGTATAGGAGAAATATGTCTTCCCAAGCAATCACGACCGTCAGCACCCACCAAGACACGAATGGTGGTAATGCCCGTCTCCTTCATCAAGTCCAGTTCCTTTAGGAGTCGTTCTCTGTTGCCGCCCCTACCTTCACTGCCCAGAATAGCGCCATACCAGAAGTTGGCACCTATATAACGGTACTCCTTATCTCCACGGAAGAACTTTCCTTCCTTAACGGTTACGAACTCTGATTCGGTATTTGCAGATTGATTGCAAGCACATAAACTGCAAAGACACAACAATAATGCGAAAATGGCTGATTTATTCATCGGGAATCGTATAAATAAAAAACGCCCTCCCATTTGGGGGAGGGACGGGGTGAGGGGCTATTAGATAATAATCTTGCTCTTGTGATAGTTATCACGGAAGGCTGTGGGGGAGCAACCCTTCTTCTTCTTGAAGATGCGGTTGAAGTTACTGATATTGTTGAATCCGCATGCATAACAGATCTCAGCAACACTGGTGGGAGAATCTACCAACAGACGGGCTGCATGTCCCAGACGGATATCTATCATATAGTCGGAAACCGTCTTGCCTGTACGGGTACGGAAGAAACGGCTGAAGGCTGCAGGAGTCATTCCTGCAATATCAGCAAGGGTCTTCAGACGGATTTCCTGCTTGTAGTTCTTGTCGATATACTCTTCTACCTGACGTACACGCTTGCTCTCAGGAGCATTCTTGACGTTGGCAAAAGACTTACTTGCCAGCAGGTGATAGTTCTCCTGCAGAGAGAGTTCATAAAGAATCTCTAACAGTCCCAACATTCTGTAGAATCCGGGCTGAGCCTGCGTGATGCGGGTAATCTTTCCGTATAGCTCCATGATGGCCGGAAGATCAAAGGCAATACCACGCTTTGCATTCTCGAACATCGCACGAAGGCTGCTGAGCTGATTCTTCTGCAAGAACTGATCACCCAACAGGTCTGTGGGGAACTGGATGGTAATCTCGTGTATGGACTGACTCTGGCAGTCGTACTGGTCCCATGTATGTTCCAGTCCGCTTCCTACCAGCACCAGGTCATACTTACCCAGCACTTCTATGCTATCTCCAACAATACGGCGGGCGCCGTCGCAATTCTCCACAAAGTTCAGTTCCATCTCGTCATGCTTGTGCAGGGGGTAAGAAAAACATTCCTTATCCCTGTCCATCATATAGAAACAGTCCTTCTCTGATAGAGGGGTTATCTCCGTAATCACGTTGTCCATAATATTAAAATTGTGTAATTTTGGCTGCTAAGGTACGCAAAATATGCGAATTGCACAAATTTTACATCAAAAAGTAGCTAAAAGATGCAACATACGTATACATCTTAAATATTTTACGTACTTTTGTACGCATTTAACCAATATTCAAACACTTATAGGACTAGCAATGAAAAAAAGTACTATCCCCTACCTGATGATGCTGACAATTGTCATGCTAACCCTTACAGGAAGTGCCTATGCACAGAGTTTATGGCAGAAACAGACTGCCCCGATAATGACGCCCTGGGGCGAGCAACTGACAGCCGACAATGTCTGGCCTGAATATCCACGTCCCTCTATGAAGAGACAGGATTGGATGAACCTGAACGGCGTATGGCAGTACTTCAAACGCTCGACGATAAAATACGACTACGAGAAGACAACATCTTCTTTCTCGAAAGCCATCCTGGTGCCTTTCCCCGTTGAATCGGCACTCTCTGGTATTATGGACAAGAACTACTCCGCCAACAGAAAGGCTACGCACATGTACAGGAGAGCCTTCACCTTGCCTGAATCCTTCAAGGATAAAAATGTACTACTCCACTTCGGGGCTGTTGACTGGCGCTGCTACGTCTATGTGAACGGCCAGCTGGCAGGCACCCACGATGGCGGTTCCGTACCATTCTGCTTTGATATAACATCCCTGCTCAAGGACGGGGCAGAGCAGGAATTGCAAGTAGCTGTATGGGATCCCACAGACGGCGGTCAGCCCAACGGAAAACAAAGTGTATCGCCCAATGGTATCTGGTACACTCCCAACAGCGGCATCTGGCAAACTGTATGGCTGGAACCCGTAAATCCAACCCATATTGTCAATTACGAGCCTATTCCCGACATAGACAACTCATCTGTCTCCATCAAAGTAAACACCTCTGCCCCATGCCAGGTAACCCTGACAGTTAAGGACGGGGACAATACAGTAGCTGAGCAAACAGGAAGTTCGGATGAGCCAATCACACTCTCCATTCCATCAGCCAAGCTATGGAGCCCGGATGAGCCCAATCTGTACAATCTTGACATTGCCATAAAGGAG
>JAEEGF012417030.1_pt1 | contig 54398 bp, 46 predicted proteins | sample 9134171 | NCBI WGS metagenome assembly JAEEGF01 (sample SAMN16246542, study PRJNA631951) | gut metagenome | biome: gut microbiome; feature: rumen; material: AP-attached | host: Bos | place: Iran: Karaj | collected 2018-10 | reverse complement strand
GTATAGCGGACAGCGGTGACTCTCTCCCCGAAGGCGTGGATATTTTCGAGCCATTCGTAACGAAAAACACCGCAAGAACTGTCGGCCACGGTACGGGACTTGGACTTGCGGTAACAAAGCGTGTCATCGAACGTCATGGCGGAAAGATATATGTGGAAACAGGCGCTGCCGACTATACGAAGATGTTTGTCATCAGACTGTAGTCTATTGGCGCACCTGCAAACCGTTCCGTACAAGTACGTTTCATCATTATGACGCACGCCACAATGACATCATATTCTATTGGGCAACACCTTAGCAACGATTATTTGGTAATGTTTGGATGGTTGGTTTTACAGTCTGTATGTTGTCAATGGATCTACGCTGATGAGCGTGACAGGAGAAAAAGAAAAAAATTCCTCGAGGCTTATCATACCGGTGGGAAAACCGCTGACGAGATAATAGCATTTATAATGTCAGGGGAAGATAAACCTGAGGAGGATGAGAAACCCAAAAAGAGAAGAAAACGGATTTGAGTGTTAAAAAATAGAGGAAGTTAAGAATTATAGAAATTCATACTATCACCTCAAAAAAGTTTTTGATTACATATTGACAAATATCAATCTGTGTACTATAATATAGAAAATCATCGATATGAGGTGAGCGAATGGAACAAACAAACAAACAGATCACCGTGATTTTCAAGGCGCTGTGCGATGAGAACAGAGTGCAGATATTCAGGCTTCTGCAAAACGGCGAGAAATGCGCCTGCAAGTTGCTTGAAGCGATGCAGTGTACGCAGCCCACACTCTCCCACCATATGAAGATACTCTGCGACAGCGGGCTTGTTGTCGGCAGAAAAGAGGGCAAGTGGATGTACTACTCCATTTCTGCAGAGGGTACGGAAGTCGCTGTGAATGTTCTGCGTGAACTGACCAAAGTGTCTGACAGAGGAGAATGCTGCTGTAAATAAATGTCCGTGGGAACACGGATATTTGTTTGAGGCAAATATAGATAAATTCAAATATATTTATCGGAGGTAAGTTATGAAACACACAGAAATTGCAAGCGAGCTTTTCTCAAAAAGGTATTACTGCTCTCAGGCGGTGTTGGCGGCATTTGCCGAGGAACTTGGAATGACAAAGGAACAGGCACTTAGAGTCGGCGCTTGCTTTGGCGGCGGTATGTGCAAGGCTGAGGTCTGCGGTGCGTGTACGAGTGCGCTTATGGCTTTAGGGCTTAAATACGGTATGTGCGAGGACGGTGACTTAGAAAGCAAAGAGAGAGCAAACAGCTATGCCGTGCGTTTTCTTGATGAATTTGCGAAACAAAACGGCTCTTATATCTGCCGTGAGCTGCTTGACTGCGATATTTCCACCGATGAGGGAAAGGCTTATGCAAGGGCAAAGGGGCTGTTCGCAACGGAATGTCCCAAGATGATAGAGAGTGCTGTGCTGATAGCAGAGAAGCTGCTAAACGAATAATTCTGCCGTATGAAAGATACGGCTTATGAATAGAATGATTTCAATTTATAAATATTTATGGAGTGATACTATGGAACAAAAGAATAGCGGAATCAGCGTATTTCAGCGATACCTCACAGTATGGGTGGCGCTGAGTATGGTGGTGGGAGTGCTGACAGAAGTTCCTGTAATGCTGTTACTGTGCAGAACAGCAAATCGGACGAAAAGGTGGTTTGATAATGAAAAAGCCTAAAATAGCATTTATCTGTGTGCATAATTCCTGCCGCAGCCAGATAGCAGAAGCACTTGGAAAGCATCTTGCTTCGGATGTTTTTGAAAGCTATTCAGCAGGAACAGAAATAAAACCACAGATCAATCAGGATGCTGTCCTTTCATCGGCAGACCGTTTGATGATGATTGGAAACTTTCTGATCCGACAGGCAAAAGTGATGAAGAAATTGAAAAGGTCATTAATGAGATCAAGGAAAAAATACTATTTATGAAATAGAAGATTATAGTAAATAAAGTGTGAGTTTACTATGATAAAACGTTAGTTCTTGGAGGTAATTTATGCGTGTATGGGACTTCATACAAGAAGAAATTCTCGGTATGAAATGGCTGAACAGGCTTATCGGCTCTGTGCTGAACGCCTGCGGTCTTGATACAAGCGGGAAAATCGGCGGAAGTGTGCAGTTTTTCATCTATGATGTGATCAAGATCATGGTTCTGCTCGGTGTGCTGATATTCTTTATATCCTACATTCAGAGCTACTTTCCACCTGAGAGGACAAAGAAGATACTCGGACGTTTTCACGGTATCGGTGCAAACTGTATTGCCGCCTTGCTTGGAACGGTCACACCGTTCTGCTCTTGCTCGTCGATACCGTTATTCATCGGTTTCACAAGCGCAGGACTGCCGCTGGGAGTGACATTCTCTTTCCTGATCTCATCGCCAATGGTTGACCTCGGCTCTCTTATTCTTCTGATGAGCATATTCGGCTGGAAAGTCGCTGTGGTGTATGTGATTGTCGGACTTGTCATAGCTGTGGTCGGCGGTATGCTGATCGAAAAGCTGCACCTTGAAAATGAGGTCGAGGAGTTTATCCGAAACGGCAAGAGCGTTGAAACTCCGCAGAACGAGCTGACAAAGCGTGACAGGCTGAAATACTCATGGGAACAGGTCACGGAAACAGCAAAAAAGGTATTTCCCTATGTCATAGTTGGTGTGGGTATCGGTGCTGTTATCCACAACTGGATACCCGAAGAATGGGTGATAAAGATGCTCGGTACGGGGAATCCGTTCGGCGTTATCATTGCCACGATATGCGGAATACCAATGTATGCAGACATATTCGGCTGTATCCCCATAGCCGAGGCTCTGCTTGAAAAGGGCGCAAGACTCGGAGTGGTACTCAGCTTTATGATGGGAGTCACCACGCTGTCTTTGCCTTCGATGATCATGCTGAAAAAGGCTATCAAGCCGAAATTGCTTGGCATTTTCATCGCTATCTGTACGGTTGGAATTATCCTTGTGGGATATTTCTTCAATATCATTCAAAGCTATATCATTTAGGAGGAAACATTATGGCACTGTTTGGAAAGAAAAAGGAAGAAACAAAGGCAGAAAAGTCCTGCTGTTGTGTAGGTTCACAGTCTGCAAGCGAGGTCACATCTACCTGCTGCGGAGAAAAGGTTGGTGGTATCTGCTGTATCAAAGTTCTCGGTTCGGGCTGTAAGTCCTGTCATCAGCTATATGAAAACACTCTGAAAGCTGTGGAAGGGTTGGGGATCGAGGTCGAGTACATCACCGATCTGCAAAAGATCATGGAATACGGTGCAATGTCAATGCCTGCACTTGTGATAAACGAAAAGGTTGTATCGGTGGGCAGAGTATTAAAGCCTGCGGAGATAGCTGAAATCGTTGAGAAGTATTGAGTTTACGGAAACAGTGTGGGAAGTCTCCCATACTGCTTCTTTTTTGGGATTTTGGCAGTAAATGAACTTGTTGCATTTCTTTTGAACATTGTAAAAAGCTTTGCGATATTTATAAATATGATTCCTTAGATTGGGGGCATGGGACAAGCCAGTGAACAGTTATATATGATTGACTTTTTTATTGTGGTGATGTATAATGGCAAAATATGTCTAAAAAATTTTAAATCATAAAACGGATTGGGAGGGTGAAATATAATGCCACAAATGAATAAAGGCGGCAAGTTTATTTTTGGGAAGTCGCTCATTCGAGAAGATGGTGTATTGCAGTTTCCGGAACAAGCGATACAAGAGTATGACATTACTGCGGAAGGTCGAATTTATTTGATAACCGGAAGTAAAAAAACAGGCGGCTTTTGCGTTACTCGGAAGGGGCTTCTTGAACCTTCCAAACTTGGTCACATATTGTCCGATACTCCTGAATTGAAAGATTACTCAGTAAAGCAGGGAAAATTCATTAAGTACAAGGGACGTTCCTACTCATGGGTTGAAATCAGCGATGACGGTAAAATCGTATTGACTGATGAAATGTTATCATTTCTGAAAATCAAATCGGGCATGAAACTGCTTTCTATTCGCAGCAGTGATATAGCTTTCACTATGGGAGCATACGGTCCATTGATAGAAGAATCAATGAAACATGAAGATGAAATATCTGTATTCTGAATGTATTTAAAAATACTGTTCACTGGGACAATAGGCTGGTTTATGGGGTATACAAATGAGAAAAAAGCTGAAGGTTCTATATTACCAAGTTGGTGTATTCATTCAATAGCAAATGTATTCTCAGGAATATGTTCTGCTTTCTCTCTATTTTAGTTATATGTTATCTATAATTGTTAAATTGAATCTAAATCCTATGCAGAGCCACACCGGCGCTGCATTTTTTATGCCCGGTTCAAAATACCACCATAACATTTTCACGACAAGAAAATATCGAAATTATTTAGGAAAAACCGCACAATAAATATTGAATTTAAAAAAAATTAATTGCAGATGAACTATACAAAAATAATAATATCTGATTGAAAAATTGAAAAAAAAGTGCTAGAATGAAAATGGACTAATAGGGAAGAAAAAATTTCCTAAATGTTACCAATTGTATTAGCAGTTGATGCAACTATATGCAATTAAAGAGGGAAGAAAAAATGAAGAAGAAAAAAAAGTCAAAGAGTAATCTCCTTATTATTGACGCCGTTCTTGTTGTTGTGCTTATCATGGTCATAGTTCTGATAGCAAAGTTCATACCTAAGCCAGGTAGTGATAAGGATGAATCTTCAGTGAAAGCAGGAGAAGGTGATACAAATCCTGGTGTTACTGCTGTTGCAGATAATCAGCCTGTCACTGGGGTAACGGAGGCAGTTTTTACAGACGGTGTTACAGTAAATGGTGTTGATTTATCTGGTAAAACTCTAGAAGAGGCCTTGTCATTAAAGGAAAGCATTCTTGCAGATTCTCCTGATAAAAAGGCTGCCATAAAGTTTGTGGCAGAGGGTGAAAATGTAGAAGGTGATGCAGCAAAGCTTAGCTTTACAAATGATTTAGGAGGGGTTCTTGAAAAGGCAATCAGCGGTCAGAAGGCTGCAGATGGAAGCACAGCCTTCAAGGTTACCTATAAGGCATCTGAGGATTCTGTTAAGACTATGGTAGAGGATGCTCTTTCAGGTCTTAATGTTGAACCGGTTGATGCTATTGCTAGCGGTTTTGATACAGATACCTGCAAGTTCATAATAGAAGAAGAAAAGAGCGGCAGCGAGGTAGATGTAGAAAAGGCTACTGCTGATATAATGGCAGAGTTAAATAATGGAAATTATAATATTTCAGAGGAAGTAGAAGTAAAGACTGTAGAGCCAGAGGTTACTGCAGAGTTCTTAAGAGGTTACCTTTGCAAGGTTTCTTCAACTACTTCAACAACAACCTCTGATTCAAACAGAAACATAAATATCGATCTTATCTGTCAGAAGATAAATGGACTTGTTCTTCAGCCAGGTGAATCCTTCGATTTCAATACATACATTGGAAAGAGAACTGCAGAGGCGGGCTTTAAGGAAGCAGGCGGTATTTACGAAGGAGCACTCCGTCAAGAGCTTGGTGGTGGAATATGCCAGGCTAATGCAATGATTTATCATAGTGTAGTCAAGGCAGATCTTAAGGTCGATACCAGAACAGCTCATACATGGCCAAGTTCTTATGTAGATATCGGAACTGATGCCACTGTATCATGGGGCGGTCCTGAATTTAAGTTTACCAATTCTTCAGATTATCCTATAGCGCTTCACGCATATTACGGCGGAAGACAGGTAACTGTAGAAGTATATGGAAGACCATTGCCAGATGGAATGAAGATCGGCTTTATCGGCGTAGAGGTTTCAAGAGAGGAAGCCGGCGTTGAGTATGTTGCAGATTCATCTCTTGCAGTTGGCAAAACAGTAACAGATAGAAGTCCTCATCCATTAATCAAAGCAAAGTCTTATAAGATCTATTATGATTCAAATGGTAATGAAATAAAGAGAGAAGAGTATTTAAGCAGTAATTACCGTATGATCAATAAGAAGGTTCGTGTAGGTACTCTTGCACCTGATGGAACTGTCTTTAAGCTTAATACAAAGACAGGTGAGGTTACTGCTCCAGATGGATATGTACCTCCAGAGCCAGATGAGCCAGAAGTAATTGGTGAAGATGGCGAAACTGCTGAGGAAATCGGTGAAGCTCCAGAAACTGCTGAGGAAGCGGGCGATGATTATTACGAAGATGATCTTGCAGAGCTTGAAAATGAAATAATTGAAGATCAGCCAGAATAAGAAATATCGTAAAAACTTAATTAAGTTTCTAATAGCGTCAGACTTAAATGTCTGACGCTATGTTTGTTATCTGTTTTAGAGTGGAAAAGTTGCAACAAGTGGATATGCAATTACTTTTAACGATTCTTATGACATACAGGCTGAGGATCTGTATGGAAAGGTGAATAAAATGCAGGAATTATTTGATGTTACAGATGAAAAAGGGATACCGACCGGAAAAATAGTTTCAAGAGAAGAAGCTCATGAAAAAGGAATTCTTCACAGAACTGCACACATATGGATAATAAGAAAAAAAGAAACTTCGTATGAGGTTCTGCTGCAAAAACGAAGTGCTAATAAAGATTCGTTTCCTTTGATGTATGATACCTCCTCGGCAGGTCATATACAAGCGGGAGATGAGCCGTTAGAATCTGCCTTAAGAGAACTTTTTGAGGAATTAGGAATCAGAGCTAAAAAAGAGGAACTTAGCTTTGTTGGAATATTTCGCAAGCAGTTTGAAAAAGAATTTCATGGCAAAGCTTTTAGGGATAATGAAGTATCCTTTGTATATGTGTATAATAAAGAGGTAGATGAGACTAGTTTTGTACTGCAAAAAGAAGAGGTCGAAGGCGTAAAATGGTTTGACATATTTACCGTCTATGAAGGCTGTAAGCATAGGGATGGCACCTTTTGCGTACCTACAGAAGGAATAAAAATGATAATGAATTATTTGGGTTTACAAGTGCACTAAAAGATGTTATAATGTCTAGGTCTTTATTTGATATTTGAAGCGAGGAGATTGGAGATTTTAGCAATAGCTAAAAAATACAATCAGGGAGAAATTTTGAGATGAAAAAATTAATTAAAAGTGCGTTAGCATGTGCCATAGTGGCGGGTTGTTTGAGTAGCCTGCCTGATAGTTATGTCTACGCCGGAGCTTCAAGTAGAGATCTTGTAAGAGAAAATCTAAACTTAAGTGTCAAGTCTTATTCAAAAGGACTTATATCCGCTGCAGTTTCTAAAGAAGAACTTAATACCGAGATTCCAGAAGACTATGAGATTAATGAGGCGACTCAGGGAAAGGCATCCGAAGGAGCTTATAATGCATATTTCCTAGATGATGACATTCAGGTAGTAAAGCTTGTTGTTGATGAGAAAAATCTTGAGTATCTTTTTGAAAATGCTGCCGATAAGCCTACCGTAATGGCAGAAAGCGTAACTATAGGAGATGCAACTGTTAAATACGTAGGTTTAAAGACAAAGGGCAGCTTTACTCTAGAGCATTCTGTTTTAGATAATCCTAATAATGATAGATATTCCCTTAGCATTAATTTTGGCAAATACATAAAAAAGGCTGATTATGGTGATAAGCAGACCTTTTTCGGCTGCAATAAAATAAGCTTTAATAATTTCTTTTTTGATAAATCCATGATGAAGGAATTCTTTTCTTTAAAGCTTATGCATGAGATGGGACTTCCTACACCTCAGTTCGGAATTGCAAAGCTCTATATTAATGATGAATATTACGGAGTTTATGCAATGGTGGAGAATATGGATTATTCAATTCTTCAGCAGTACTATGAGTGCGGAAAGAGCGACCTTAGCAGTTATCTTTGCAAGCCTGAAAATACTAAATTCTTATACAGTGAAATATCAGAGGATCCATCACCTTTATGGGAACAGGATGAGGATACCCTAAAGGACGTAGAGGATATGATTCCTACAGTTACAGAATGGGTAAGAAAGCTCAATCTATTAAGTGAAGGTAAGGATTTTGATGGAAATGCAATAGATGTTAATTCAGAAGAATATGTTAAGCTTCTCAATCAGATAATGGATGTCAATGAGACAGTAAAGTATTTTGCAGTTCATAGCTGGCTTTGCCAGATAGACAATATGTTCGATGGAATGAAGAATTTCGGACTTTATGTTGATTTAGATGGCAGAAGTGTAATAGTGCCTTGGGATTATGATTTAAGCTTTGGCTGTTTTTATCCAAGTACCCCTGAGAGAACTGCTAATTATGACATTGATTTAATGTTCAAGGATGACTGGATTTATCCAGGCTGGGATAGAACACCTGCTATGTATAGCAGCAAAGAAGAGGTTTATTCTAATTATCCTTTGTTCAATGTAATATACCAGAATGCTGAGCTTATGGATAAGTATCATGCTTATATGCGTGAGTGTTCTCAGATTGCTGTGCTTGGCGGAAAGGTTGAATCTACCGGAAAGAGTTATGACCCTGCATATTTTAATTCTTATATCGATATTTTCAGTGATAAGCTGGCTGAAGCCGCAAGTGAAGAGCTAGCTGACAATGTAGCTTATATGAACGGCGTTAAGCAGCCGGTCAGCGTTAAAAATGCACTGCCTAATCTTAGCAAAATAATCGCAATGCGTTCTATGGGCGTTGTGCTTCAGGTAGATGGAATAGATGCAATGGTAAGCAGTAAGGGCTGTGCACTTGAGACTCTAGGAAATGCTCTTAATGATTATTATAATCAGAACTGGGGCAGAATTGTAAGCATCAATAATCAAACTGGTATCAATCTTATGGGAGATTATAACGATGCCATAAGTGCTCCGCTTCTTTCCTTTAAGGAGGTGGCTGAGGATAAAAAGGCAGCTCTTCTTGCAGAGGCAAATGTTCAGGAAGAAAATATCATTGGTTTTTACAATGTAAATGTACTTGCAAAGCCGGTAGGAGATTATACCATTTCAATTCCTATGGCTAAGGAATATTTAGATAAGGCTGTTTCCTTCTATACCTGGAATGAAGGAGAAATGTCAGTTCTTGACCTGGAGCTTAAGGGAAATACATATACAGGAAGCGCAAAGTGCTTTGATCATCTTCTTATAGCACTTGGTGAAAATGGAGCAGCCATAGCGGATGCAGAAACCAAAGATAATTCTGAAAAAGAGGGTGAAGCGAAAGAAGAAACCAAAGGGAGCGAGAAAGCTGGTACAGCTGCTGCAGATAAAAATACAGCAGATAATAGTAATGCTGCAGTAGAAAAGGCCGGGGAAAGTAGTTCTTCTGAAATGATGATAGGAATCGGCTGCGCAGGAGTGCTTCTTTTAATTGGCGGAGGCGTTATAATATCAAGAAGCGGTAAGAAAAAAGAAGAGAAGAAGTCAGAATAAAAGACAAATGAAGAAAAGACATCAGAATAAAAGATACCTGAAGAAAAGACATCAGGATAAAAGATAACTGAAAAAAACATCAGAAGAAAAGAAGTAATGTTATAAAAAAAAGTAATAAAGAGGTGCAGGCTTGTATGGCCTGCACCTCTTTATGTATTTAATAGGAGATAAAATTATGATTTGTCGTTTTTAGAAATTTGTTTATAGGAATGATATTTCTATATAATAATATTTTAACATTAACAACTGCTTTTGTCAATCTTTTTTATTGTACTGTTTAAAAAAAATTTAAAAAATATTCCTGATACTGTAAGGAAAAAAGACCTAAAGAGAGTAAATTTTAGGGAAAAGATATGATTTTGATGCTATTGGTTTTTGATTTATGAAAAATTAATAATTAAACCCTTGACTTAGAGTTAACTCCAGGGTTTATAATATACATAAATTAGAGAATATAGATGTGTGCGTATAGAAGATGAATTAGAAATTGGGAATTGTGTAAAAGGGGACCCGTCAATGTGAAGGGGATGCTCTTAATGTAAAGGGGTACCCCGTTAGTGTAAAAGGAGGAATATATGGAGAAGATTGTAGGTAAGAGCTTTGATGAAGAAAGAGCTTTATATGGAAGTAATGGAGTGGAGATTGAAAATTGCCGTTTTGATGGCCCTGCCGATGGAGAAAGTGCTTTAAAGGAATGTAAGAATGTTTCTGTTAGTGATAGCTTTTTTAATTTAAGATATCCGTTCTGGCATGTAGACGGTCTTAAAATAAGCGGAAGTGAAATGACAGATAAGTGTAGAGCAGCTCTTTGGTACACAAAGAATGCAGTTATGAAGGATGTGAAGTTTCATGGTATAAAGGCTCTTCGTGAGTGCAGTGATATTACCATTGAAGACAGTGACATCATTTCACCTGAATTCGGCTGGTCTGTTAATGGCATTACAATGAAAAATACATCAGCCCAAAGTGAATATTTCATGATGAGATCAAATAAGCTTAAATTTAATAAGGTTTTTTTAAAGGGAAAGTATTCTTTCCAGTATATTGAGGATTCTGAATTTGAAGACTGCGATTTTGATACTAAGGATGCTTTCTGGCATGCAAAGAATGTGGTTATCAGAAATAGCACAATTAAAGGGGAATATCTTGCATGGTACTGCGAAAATGTTACATTTGAAAATTGTACCATTAGCGGAACTCAGCCGCTCTGCTATTGCAAGAATTTAAAGCTTATTAATTGTAAGATGCTTGATGCAGATTTAGCTTTTGAAAAATCAGAGGTTGAAGCAACCGTTACAACTCCGGTTCTTAGCATAAAGAATCCTCTTAAGGGACATATCGAGGTTCCGGAGGTTGGAGAAATCATCAGAGACGATGAGAATTCAAAGGGCGAAATTTTAGTTGCAGGAAAGACGTGTGATTGTTTATAAAACCGTTTTAGGCAGGAGTCTATGCAGGAGGCTATGTAGGAGGCTATATGACCATTAAAGAAGTGTGCGAAAAATATAATATTACCCCAGATACTCTGCGCTACTATGAGCGCGTCGGAGTAATTCCAGAGGTGCATAGGACAGCGGGAGGAATCAGAGATTATCAGGAAAGTGACATCAAGTGGGTCGAGCATGCCTTGTGTCTTAGAGATGCAGGTGTATCCGTAGAAAAACTTATTGAATATGTAAAGCTCTATCAGCAGGGAAGTGATACCTTTGAGGCAAGGGCTAATCTTTTAAGGCAGGCAAAGGAGGAAATACTTAAGGTAAGAAAAAAGTATGATGATGCCATAGAAAAGCTTGATTATAAGATAAGCAGGTATGAGGTCGCCATGCAGACGGGAGAGTTAATTTGGGAATGCCCGGAGGCAGCAAAAAAGGCTAAAAAAGATGAAACCTAAATTCAAAATTAATAAAATAAATAAAGCGCTCTTATTTTCTTAAAAAAACTTAAGGAAATAGGGCGTTTTTTATATAAAAAAGTTGAAAAATAGGCGTTTTTGTGATAAAATGTAAAATGGTGGTGAATGTATCATATGAAGAAGTAATTTATGTTCTAGCGAGAATAGTGATATGTAATTTGGAGTCTAAAGCTATGTATAAGGCAAAGTCTGAGGAACGTAACTGTGTTAGAGTAATTACAGAGGAATGTGCTGGTTAATTTTAAAGAAATTGGATAGGTTTTTAGGTATGATTATGAAGTTACGGGGGAGTATAAGGGGGCTATGATAATAACAAAACGTTTATATACGAAAGAAGGAAAAGAGCTTGGGGCAGTGCCTTTAGATGCATATCCAAGACCTCAGCTAAAAAGAGATAATTGGCAGTGCCTAAATGGCACCTGGACTCTTAGGGAGAAAAATGGTAAGGAAAGGGAAATTCTTGTGCCATTTTGTCCTGAAAGTCTTTTGTCAGGTTATAAGAAGAAAATTAAATATGGAACTGGGCTTATCTATAAAAGAGCCTTTGAGCTAAATGAAGAGCTTAAGAATAAAAGAATAATTCTTCATTTTGGCGCCGTAAGTAATATCTGTGAGGTCTTTATCAATAGAAAGAGCATATGCAGGCATGAAAATGCATATATTGCTTTTGAAGCTGATATTACTAAATTTTTAAAGGAAGGCGAAAATATTCTCGAGGTAATCGTTATCAATAAGCTTGATAATGTTCTTCCATCTGGTAAGCAGAAAATAAAAAGAGGCGGCATGTGGTATACTCCTGTTACAGGAATATGGCAGAGTGTCTGGCTTGAGAGCGTACCGGATAGATATATTAAAAAAATCAAGATAGATGTTGATTTAGAGGGTGCCGATATTTTGGTTTCCTTTAATAAATCTCTAAATAGTAAGTACGTTAATGATAAGGCTGCGAAGGATAAAAATATAGATGGCGTAATAATCTGCGAGGGTAAAGAGTATTTGGTCAAAAATGGCAAGGCTAGGATAGAGCCTGATAATATAAGGCTCTGGAGTCCTGAAAATCCTGCTCTTTATGATTTTACCATTATTTCAGGAGAAGATAAGGTTTCTTCTTATTTTGCTCTTCGCACAATTTCAGTAAAGAAGGTGGATAATATTCCAAGGCTATGTCTTAATGGAAAGCCGTATTTCTTCAATGGTCTTTTAGATCAGGGCTATTTTAGTGATGGAATTTATACGCCTGCTTCACTTTCTCTTTTTGAAAAGGATATTAAAATTGCAAAGAAATTAGGTTTTAATACCCTAAGAAAGCATATTAAGGTAGAGCCGGAGCAGTTCTACTACGATTGTGACAGACTTGGCATGGTAGTTTTTCAAGATATGGTCAATAACGGTGGTTATAGTTTCTTGAGAGATACTTTCTTTCCTACTATTGGCATTTCACGTAAGGATGACCATAATAAGCATAAAAATCCTGACAGCAGAAGAGAGTTTCTAAAGGGAATGAAATATACTGTAGATCAGCTCTACAATCATCCTTGTATCTGTTACTGGACGATTTTCAATGAGGGATGGGGCCAGTTCTGTGCAGATGAGGCCTATTATAAGCTGAAGGCCTATGATAAAAGCAGGATAATTGACTCTACAAGCGGCTGGTTCATGCAGAAAAAGAGCGACGTCGAGAGCCTTCATGTTTATTTTGAAAAGCTCCATCTTGGAACAAGAAGCAATCTTCCACTTGTTGTTTCAGAGTTCGGCGGCTATGTTTATAAAATCAGAAAACATAGCTTTAATTTGACAGAAACCTATGGTTATAGGATTTTTTACAGAAGAAAAGAATATAAAAAAGCAGTCAAGAGGCTTTATTATAAAGAGGTCTATCCTTTAATTGAAAAAGGACTATGTGCGGCGATTTACACACAGCTCTCAGACGTTGAGGATGAGACTAATGGCATTTTGACTTATGATAGAAAAAAATGCAGACTTAGACCTGAGGATATAGGCTCTTATGAGGCTTATTTACATGATAGAAAAGCATGATAGTAAAGCATAGATTTTAAGGAAAAGGGAAAAAAGAAAATTTGTGTCTTTAAAGACGATATGGAGAGGAAATTGAAATAATGATGAATGGAAGAGGATTATTTCATGGAGAGAAAATTTATTCATGACCCGGCTATTTACTGGGATGAAGCAACAAAGAAGTATTATGTTTACAGCACAGGAGCCATGGGCTTTGTATCTGAGGACCTTGTAGACTGGGAGGCTCTTGGCAGAATCTGTGAGGTTTTGCCTGAGGCAAAGGAGTGGACAGGTGGTTCTGATATCTGGGCACCTGACATTGTTAAGGTGGGCGATGAGTACAGACTATATTGCTCAAATTCTACCTGGGGTGTTAGACAGTCCTGTATTTTTCTTGCTGTATCTGATAAGGCAGCAGGACCATTTACTCCAAAGGCTGCTGTATTAAAAACTTCTGATGAACTTCCTGTAAATGGCATTGATGCAAACATTATTTCAGACGTTAAAACAGGCGATATGTATATGCTCTATGGCTCCTTTTGGGGCGGTGCGCATATGCTAAAGCTTGACAAAGAAACCGGACTTGCTGCAGAAGAAGGAATAGGCACCTGCGTATGTAAGCGCCCTTCCTGGCTAAGCACTGCTGCAGAGGGTCCTTATATGATTTACAATAAGGATACTGAATATTATTATCTTTTTGTTTCTTATGGCTCACTTAAGAGCGATTATAATATAAGAGTTGGAAGAAGCAAGAATATTCTAGGACCTTTTGTAGATGTAAATGGCTGCGGTTTAACAGATGAGCCGGATTTGAAAAATGATCCGGGTTACCTTCTTATGGCAGGATATACCTGGAATGAAGGCAAAGCTTATATGGGACCTGGCCATAATTCAGTGCTTTTAGATAAAGACGGAAAGTCTTATATTGTTTATCATATTAGAGATAAGAGATTTAATACAGATCCGGGTCCTTCAGAAATGCAGGTTCGCCAGATTTTCTGGAATGAAGAGGGATGGCCTGTTGCTTCAGCCTTTACAATGGATGAAACAAATGGCGCCCTAGACCTTATGACACCTGATTCTAAGACTGAGGAATTATCGCTTAATATGAAGAATGTATCTGGTGTTTATCAAAGAATTAATTTTAATGTGACCTATCCGCAGGGAATTTCAACGGCGGCTCCTATGCTCCTTAGGGAAGATGGTTATTATGAGTCAGGCTGCATTCAGGGAACCTGGAAGCTTTCTGGTAATAAGATCTGCATAAGCTATGGACCGTTTGAAGAAACTGCACTTGCATATTCGGGAAGGGGCTTTACCGGCATTTCAGGAATGAGTGCTTCAGGAACTGAATTTATTGCAAGAAGAGATAGAAAAGTAAAGTAGTAAGGGAGCTGTTGTTTTGTTTTCGAAATGAGGTGCCTATGCACGAATTAAAAGAAGATAAGTTTTATGAAGTGATTAAGGATTATAAGGATTGTGTGATTGATTATTGTCTTGTGCATGATTGCAAGCAGTATAATGGCAAGGAATCGCATAAGGAGATAGTGGCCTATGTCATGGGAAAGTATGCCGGCAAGGAGCATTATGATGTCTCCTTAATGCGTGGAAAGGCTGTTACGGCTGACAGTTTTTTGTATGTTCCGCAGGTGCTTGATGATAAGCTTTATGATTCAATTTTTTGTGCTAATGGTTATCATAAAAGAGGCGAGGGCGGAGAAATACCATATTGGTATGCCTTTTTGGAGCCGCCTAATAAAAACTCCTATGGACGTGATGACTTTAAAAAAGTAAATGAGGCTTTGTTTCCAAATGGAGCTTCCTCTTTAGAGGTTTTTGAATGGTCAACTGATTGGTCGGAATATTTCAGTGAAGGCCACGAATGGTGGGGCACTGCCTGCTATAGCGTTTATGACAAGGTAAATAAACGCTTTGTAGTTGTGCTTGCATCAGCAACAGATTAATAATATTGACTGTCATGAAAATGGCAGTCATTTTTTAAAAGATTGATTTTACATCATAAAAGCAATTATTATGATGTAAAATTTTGGGAATATGGGATAATCCTAAGAATAGATGGTGATAAAATGAAGCTTGAAAAAGAATATTTGTACCATGAATTTATACAAAGGGAAAATGAGTTTTCGAGAGCAGCCTACAGGCCTGAGTTTGATTTTTATTTAGCAGTAATGCAGGGAGATGTTGAAAGAGTGAAGGTGCTTTGCGAAGACGCTTTTTCAAATAAAGAGGGGCTTGGGGTTCTTTCTAAAAATCCGCTTCAGAATCTAAAGTATCATTTTGCAATTACGGCGGCAATGCTAGCAAGATACTGCATTGAGGGCGGAATGGAAATGTCAGATTCTTATAGTCTGAGTGACTTTTATATTCAAAAGGCAGATTTAGCAACTAATGCCGAGGCATTAACAGAGCTCCACAATGTAATGTGCATTGATTATACCAAAAAGATGAAGGGACTTCGCAAAAGTAAGATTACTTCAATGCCGGTAGCTAAGGCTGTAGATTATATTTATGATCATTTAAATACCAGAATCACTCTTTCAGTTCTAGCAGAATATGTTGGTGTAAATCCTTCGTATTTATCAAGGGTGTTTAAAAAGGAAATGGGAGATACGGTAAATGGCTACATCAAGAATAAAAAGCTTGAAACTGCAAGAAATATGCTTTTATATTCTGATTTTACGGCAGCTGAGATTTCTTTCATTTTGGCCTTTAACTCACAAAGCTATTTTACCGAAGTCTTCCGCAAAAAATATGGATTAACGCCTTCAGATTTCAGGGCTCAGAATCTATTTTCTAACGAACTGGATAATCTAGGTATACGTAGTAAGAAAAATAGACACTAATTGGGTAATCGAAGTATACGCAATAAGAAAAATAAACTAAACGAGGTGATCTAAGTATACGTAATAAGAATAATAAACTAAACGAGGCAATCTAAGTATACATAATAAGAAAAGCAAAAACCAAATGGGGTAATGAAAACGATAAAAAAGTAAAAAAAGTGATATAATAAAAGTTGCTATTTCGGTATGATAAATTCAACAATTAAAAACACTTTTAAGGGAGGTTTATCATGAGAAAAAATGTGACAAAGCAAATGGCTATGCTTTTATCAGCAGTTTTCATTGCATCTGCAGTTACGGGCTGCGGGAACGGAAATGCAAATGGAGACGCAAAGAATGCAGACCCTACAGCAGCTACTACTACAGAGGTAAAGGATGCAGGTAATGTAGAAGTTACAACCAAGGAATCTGAAAATGTAGCAACTAAAGCTACAACAGAGGCACCCGAGGTAACAACTGAAGCTACAACAGCTGCCACAACCACAGCAAAAGAGCAGCCATCTAGCCAGGAAAGAACAGTTTATGATGAAGCTGAGCTTGCGGGAATAAACGTACCAGAAGGCTATCAGATGGTCTGGCATGATGAATTCGACGGCGAGGAGTTAAACGAGGCTGACTGGAACCGCGAAGCACATGAGGTGGGCTGGGTTAATCACGAGCTTCAGGAATATATTCCAACTAGCGAATATTCCTTTGTTAAAGACGGAGAGCTTGTAATTCAGCCGGTAAAGATAGTTGATGATGCAGGTAATGTTTCTTATGTTTCAGGAAGAGTAAATACTCAGAATAAGCATGACATTAAGTATGGCTGGATCGAAGCTAAGATAAAGTTCCCTCAGGGAAAGGGTTTCTTACCAGCTTTCTGGATGATGCCAAAGGAGGAGAGTTTTTACGGTGACTGGCCAAGATGCGGTGAAATTGACATTGCAGAGGTTTTAGGAGATAGCACCAATACAACCTATGGAACAATTCACTACGGTGTTCCTCACAAGCAGAATCAGGGAATCTTCACATTAAGTGAAGGTGATTTTGCAAACGAGTATCATGTATATGCGCTTGAGTGGGAGCCAGGAAGCATTAAGTGGTATGTAGACGGCGAGATGTTCTATGAAACTAATGACTGGTATACAAGCGGAGATGATGGTGAAAAGCCTTATCCAGCACCATTCAATCAGCCATTCCATGTTATTTTAAATGTAGCAGTTGGCGGTGACTGGCCAGGTTCACCAGATGATACTACAGTATTTGATGACAGAGCTGCCATGAAGGTAGATTATGTTAGAATGTTCCAGAAGGATAGCTATGATGAGAATGTAACAAAGCCTGAAAAGGTGCTTGAAATGAGAGAAGCAGATGAAACAGGAAACTTTGTACATAATTCTGATTTTTCAGTAGCTGAGGAGCTTTCAGATGATACAGACTGGGTATTTTATGAATTGAACTCAGGAAAGGGCTCTGCTGAAATTAAGGACGGCGAGATCGTTATTTCAACAGAGGAAACTGGCTCTGAGGATTATTCGATTCAGCTTGTTCAGGCTGAAATGCCTATGGAAAAGGGTGCAAAGTATAAGTTATCCTTTGATGCTTATGCCGATGAAGCTAGACAGATGAAGACAGCAGTAACAGCTCCTAATGTGAACTGGATAAGATATTTCCCTGATACAACCGTAGATTTAACAACAGAAAGTCAGAAGTTTGAATTTGAATTCGATATGACTGAAGAGAGCGATGATAAGGGAAGAGTAGAATTTAATATGGGTAAGCAGGAAAGTACTGCAACAATCCATATCACAAACGTAAGACTTGAAAAAGTAAATTAAATGAACTGCTGAAATGATGAATTTGTAGAAAGGGTAAGGTGGAAATATGAAGAAATTTGAGGGTTACATGCATGGAGTTAACCTGGGAGGCTGGCTTTCTCAGTGCAATCATACAAAGGAAAGATACGATAATTTCATTTCCTTTGAGGACATTGAGAAAATAAAGGGATGGGGACTTGATCATATAAGAGTTCCGGTTGATTATAATCTCGTCGAGGATGAAGATGGAAATTATAAGGAGGAAGGCTTTACCTATATTCAAAAGGCTATTGACTGGGCAGGAAAATGCGGCCTTAATATGGTTCTAGATCTTCACAAGACCTATGGCTTCAGCTTTGATGCAGGAGAAAAAGAAGAAGGCTTTTTTGAAAATGAAGCCTACCAGGAGCGTTTTTACAAGCTTTGGGAGGAATTTGCAAGAAGATATTCTAAGTACTATAGCAGACTATGTTTTGAGCTTCTTAATGAGGTTACCGATAAGGAATATTCTGATACCTGGAACAGGATTTCAGGAACCTGCATAAAGAGAATAAGAGCTATTTCAAAGAATATTAAGATTTTGGTCGGAGGCTATTACAATAATAGCATTGAGGCACTTTGGGATCTTGAGTATCCAGTGGATGATAATATTATTTATAATTTCCACTGCTACGAGCCTCTTATTTTCACTCATCAGGGAGCTTATTGGATAGAGGGCATGGATAGAAGCTTTAGGATGCCTTTTGAGAGTAGCTACGGTGACTATAATGAATACGCAAAGAAGAACTTACCAGGTTTTTCACTTCCTATGAAGAATTATCTTACTGATGATGTGATCGGCATAGAATACTTTGATAATTTAGTCAGCGAGGCTGTAAGAGTTGCTGAAGAGAGAAATGTTGCTCTTTATTGCGGCGAGTTCGGCGTAATTAATAATGCTACAGCTGAGGATTCTCTTAAGTGGTACAAGATGATATGCAGTTGCTTTGATAAGAACGGAATAGGAAGAGCAGCGTGGAGTTATAAAGAAATGGATTTTGGTATTTCTGATGATCACATGAATAGTGTAAGAGATGAGATTATAAATGCTATTTAACAATTAAAGCCCGTTACTTAACACTAGATATATACACACATTTCCACATGTGCCCAAAGTACATGTGGATTTTTTTGATTGTTTGTATTATAATTGGGAGGCTGAGGGCAATGTACCTTAAGCTAAAAAGGAGTGATATTAAATTATATGGTAAAAAAAATTGTTTTTCTTAATCTTTCGCGAGTGTTTTTTATTCTCACGCTTTTATTTCTTTTGATATTTGGGGTAAATATTAATTCATATACCAAGGTGAATGCGCGTGTCATTGAAGTAAATGAAGATAATCCTGTTTCTACGGGAAAAATAGGTTCTTCGCAGTATTATGCAGAGCATGGCTATCCTTTAGTTAGTTATAAGAATGCTGATGGAGAAGAGTTTACTGATTATCTGATTTTTGCAAAGGGAATGAGTGTTTCGGAAATAAAGGCAATGCAGTTTGGAGATGAATGTGTAGCTTATATGCAAAAAAGCTCAAATATGCTGACTATTCCTGAATTCAGGATCTTTTTGTATGCGACAATACTGATGCTTGTTCTATTTATAGTATTTTTCATGCTTAATAGAAAGGGCGTTTCTGGATATACTGAGTTCATGGCCGAGGTAAAAAAGGCGAAATTCTTTTCGTGTGTTGAGCTGGCATCCTTTCTGGTAATTAACATTACTTATGGTTTTATAGTTATTGTGCCGTTTTATTTATCTTATATCATCATAAAGACCTCGGGAGGCTTCCTTAACTTTAATAATGCAGAGGTTTTTTGTTCTTATTTAGTTATTATTGCTATACTTCTGATACTTGTAATAGTAAACCGTTCAGCAAAAGCTATTTATTACTCACTTCGCAAGGATGGAAGGCTTAGATAATATTTTTCAATTTTTGAAAATTAATGTATGTTTAAAATGATAAAAAAATATTTACTTTTTCTTCTAATTGTGTTATGATTTCCGTCGAAGGGTGTGGGAGATACACCTAATGTTTATTTTTATTTGAAACGGAGGCAATAATATGGTAGAAGTAAAAAGTGAAAAGGAACTTGCTATTATTGAAGCAAGGAAAAAGGAATTGCGTGTTAATAAGTGCAATCTTTATTATGGAAAGTTTTCTTTAATAATCGGTGCTTTTATTAACGTGATGATGTTTCTTTTTGTAGCAACGGGTAGAATAAAGGATTTTAATACCGGAGTACCGACCTGTATTCTTGGAGCTGGCATGATGGTAATGGGAATTCTTTATATCGTATGTTCAAAGTCAAAGGCGAAAAAGCTTGAAAAGCGTGAAGTAAGCTTTGATTAATTATTAACTGCTGTAAATAGTTAAGGCGTGTGGAGATAGGAGAAAAAATTATATGAAGTGGAATAGAGTTTGTCCAAAGTGTAAAAGTGATGATACCGTTATTGTATATGGTGAGCGTGGCGGTTATGGTGCTGGCAATTATATTGAAACAGGTATAATGATTCAAAGAACAATTCTTGTAGATAGATATGTATGTTGCTCATGCGGATTTACTGAAGAATGGGTTCGCTTAGAGGATATTGAGGCTCTTAAGAAGTCAAAGAAGGCTCATAGATAAGTCACTTGATTATTTTTAGCTTTATATGCAATAATTTACTTATTACATATTTTGTAAAAAAATATTGATTTTGTGAAATTTTGGTGGTAAAATTAGCGCTGTTGATTAGACAGCGCTTTTATGCTGTTTGATATGAAACAAATGGTAATAGGTTATGAAAGGATCATATTATGAGAATTAAGAGATTTTTAGCAACAACACTTAGTACAGCAATTATTGCAGGAATGGTATTTACAGGATGTGGCGATACTAATGACGCAACAACAGAGGCTACAACAGCTACAACTGTAGCAACAGAGGCAACAACAGAATCAACAGAGGCGACAACTGAAGCTACAACCGAAGCAACAACCGAAGCTACTACTGAAGCTACTACTGCAGATACAGGAAGCCTTGGCGTTGCCGAGGATGCAGAAAGAGATGTAACTGTAGATAGAGCAAATGAGCTTGCAGGAATGGTTGTATCAGTTCCAGATTATGCTGAAAATGTTACATATAATGTACTCGGCGTATCTACTTCTCCAGTTTCTGAGGCTGTTTTCACAGCAGATGGAAATACAGTAAGCGCTCGTATGAGTGCTACAAGCAGTGTTTCTTATGATGATTCTGAGGCAGAGTTAGTATCAGGAATGTATGGCAACTGGGAAACAAAAGAGGCAGAGGTGGGCAATTGCACAGCAAAGGTTTACACTGCTGATGGAGCTGGTTATGTTGCTTGGTTAGATGTTGTACCAGGTATTTTATATACAGTTTCAATGACAGAAGGTGTTGATGAAGATGCTAGCAACTTAATTAAGTTTGCTAATGATATTTTCAATCCTCTTCAGCAGGAAGATGATAGCAGCTCTGATTTAGGTTTTTACGAGGGTAATTATAATGATATCTATAGTGGCAGAGCATATGCTACAGTAGAGAAAAATGCTGATGCAGATACTCTTCATATTGTAGTTGATTGGAGCTCTTCTGCATTTGAATTTGTAAGATGGGAAATGGATGCAACAGTTGGTGAAAACGGTGTATTAAATTATGACAACTGTGTAAAGAGTACTATTACTTCTGAAGATAGTGAAAAGGGTGAAAGTGAAACTGTTGAATATGAGAATGGTACAGGTTTCTTTACATGGGATTATGATACGAATATCCTTAACTGGAATGGTGCTTCAGATGAAGACTGCAAGAGCTGTGCATTTACTAAGTACGTAGATTTATTTGCTTATGTTGGTGAATATCAGGATAGCTTCTCTCAGAGAGCAACTGCAAGCATTACATTAAATGATGATGATACTCTTCATATTCTTGTTCATTGGGGCGGATCTGCAACTGAATATGCTCAGTGGGAAATGAATGCTACTGTTGATAATGGTACTTTGGTTTATTCTGATAGCAAGAAGACTAATTGTACAACAGCTGATGATGAAGCCGGTGAGACAGTAGAGGTTGTTTACGAGAATGGAACAGGCTACTTTGGTGATGAGAACGGTAGTCTTTACTGGTATGGTTCTGAGGACGAGAGCTGCAGAGACTGCGTATTTGAGCGTATTCCTACAGAGGAATAATTTGATTTTAAATTAGATTTTATAGATAAAGCTAAAAGGCTATCTGGTGATTTAACGCCAGATAGCCTTTTTGATTACTATAATAAAGCAGAAATATAGAGTTTATGTCCTCTATCAGTTTAAAGTAAAATAACAGGAAAGTGGCCGTAATGGGCATTATAAGCGAGGTAAGTAAAAAAAATAAAAAAACTATTGACAAAGACAATACTTCGTGATATGATGTATTACGTAACAAGATACTTCGCCTAACGAGGTATCACATTAAATGAAGTATAACAGCATATGGGGTATTTCATTTGATGAGTTATAATAATAGTGGTGGTGCAGTATGAAAGGAGGTTATTAATGGATATTCAATTAAAAAGAGGCTTGCTTGATGTTTGCGTTCTTGCAGCTATCAAAAATAAAGAATCGTATGGATATCAGATCATAAAAGATTTGAAGCCGTATATAGAGTTATCCGAATCGACTCTCTATACGATTCTTAAAAGGCTAGAGGTAGCAGGAATGCTTACTGTAGCGAGTGCAGAGCATGGCGGCAGGCTGAGAAAGTATTATTTTATCACTCCATTAGGTCTGCAGAGAATTGATGAATTCAAAGCAGAATGGAGAGAAATCATTTCAATTTATGAGTTTGTTTGCAGGGAGGAGCAGAGCAATGAATAAGCAGGAATTTCTAGCTAGGTTAAGGCAAGGTCTTGAAGGCTTTCCTAGAGCAGAAGTTGAAGAGAGAATTGAGTTTTACAGTGAGATGATCGATGATAGGATCGAGGAAGGCAAAAGCGAAGAGCTAGCAGTTGCAGAAATGGGGCCGGTTGATAATGTGATAAGGCAGATCATTTCTGAAATACCTATCCAGAAAATTGTAAGATCGAGGATTATCCTAAAGAAGAAGAAGAGTTCGCTTGGAAAAATTCTTTTATTGATTTTCGGTTTCCCAATATGGCTTCCAATACTTATTATTGGTGTAGTATTTTTCCTTGTTTCGTATATTTTACTATGGTCTTTTGTTTTTTGCTTGGGAACTGTAACAGTGGCTTTATTTGCGAGTCCGGTTATATGTTTGGTTGCAGCAGTAGGACAGCTCTTTGCAGGCAATATTTTTATGGTCTGTGCCGCAATATCCATTGCGATGATATGCATTGGTGTGGGGATTTTTACAGCTCTTCTTACAAAGCTGTTATTCAAGGCTACTAAATATGGTAATGATGAAATGACAAATGGTATTAAGCATTTATTTATAAGAAAGGATTGATAAAATGAATAAGACTAAAGTGTGGGTTTTAATTGCTATTGTATTAATAGTAACAGGAGGAGCAGGTCTAACTGCTGTGCTCGCAGTAAATGATTGGAGCTTTAACAAGGTGAACAAAATAAAGGAAGAAGAAAAGGAAGTCATTATTGAGGATGATTTTTCTGATATCTCCATTGACTTAGATACAACTGAATTATTTATTGTAAAAAGTAAAGAGAATGTATGTAAGGTATGTTTTTTAGAAAATAATAAGACAAAGCACAGTGCTTCAGTTAATAACGGAACGCTTGAAATAAAGGTTGAAGACAAAACTAAGTGGTATGAAAATTTAATAAATTTTGGATTTGGTAATACAAATGCAATAGTTTATCTTCCTGAAGATGAATATGGAAAGCTCTTGATTAAAGAAGATACTGGAGATGTTAAAATTGAGGAAGGTTTTGTTTTTGAATCAGCTGATATCGCTAATGATACAGGTGATATTTCCATAGATTCTGATGTTAAAAATGATGTTACTATTAAATGCAGTACTGGTAATATCAAGGCTGAAGGTATTTTAGCAAAGACATTAAATGCTAAAAATTCTACTGGTTCTATCGAATTAAATTCAGTAGAGATTGAAAATGAATTATCATGCAATACCAGCACAGGAAAAATTGTTTGTAAGGATGTGAATTGCGGAGAATTTTCAGCTGATGCTTCAACTGGAAAGTGCGAGCTTGAAAATGTAATTGCTAAAAATACCATGAATCTTAAGGATAGAACCGGAAATATTAGACTTAAGGGCTGTGATGCTAATGAAGTCTATATTAAGAATGATACAGGCTCTGTAACGGGCTCTTTCCTGACAGATAAGATCATCTTTGCTGAAAGTTCTACTGGAAGTGTAGATGTTCCTGCTTTGACAAGCGGCGGAAGGTGCGAAATCACAACAGATACAGGTGATATTGAAATAGAAATTTCAGACAGGTAATCGGGTTTATATTAATATGGGTGGCAAAAAAGCATTTTATGTAAATGGTTTATATTAATATGGGTGGCAAATAGTATTTTATGTAAAAGATTATAATTAATATGGGTGGAAAAAAGCATTGTATGTAAATGGTTTATATTAATATGGGTGGCAAAAAGCATTGTATGTAAAAGATTATAATTAATATGGGTGGCAAAAAGCATTGTATGTAAAAGATTATAATTAATATGGGTGGCAAAAAGCATTGTATGTAAAAAGATTATTGTAAATATGGGTGGTATAAAAAATATATTTTAGATAAGTATTAGTTTGTTAGGGCAGACAATTTGAATAAAGTTGTCTGCCCTTATTTACTTTTTGTCTGAAATTTGGTACAATAACGGTTGCGAACGTTTTAACTTTAGGTTTTTTAAGGGGTAATAATTAATGAGGTGCAGTAAGTGCAATTCAGATAATGTTTTTGTTAAAAAGGGTAAATGCTTTTGTTTCGAGTGCTTTGACTTTACTGAAGTAAATCCAAGTGATAAATTAGATGATTATGTAAATAAAAGAGAAATCAATGCAGATTTTTTTCAGGTGAATATGCCAAGGCTGCAGAGCGAACTGAATAAATTTGCTGATTTTGAAAAAAAGCTCGAGCAGGAGAGAGTTGCAAAGACAGAAGAAAAATTAAAGCGAAGGGGTGAGAAGCCTCTTAAGCTTGAGACCGGAGAGGTAGATGAGGCTGAAAAATTTACGGATGAAAATAGCTATTCCTTTCAGGTAATCAATGCTGGAATCGATCTTTTAGCCAAGGAAAAATATGATAAGGCTAGAGAAATTATGGAGCTCATATTTGTGACTTATAAGGAAGCGGATATTTATAATGAGTTCAAATATAAATGCTTTAACCGCATCTGTCTTTTGCTTGGAATGATCTATGATGGGCTTTCAAATATCCGTCTTGCTCTAGAGTTTTATCAGAGAAGCTTTGTGATGTATGAAGAGCTTGTTAAAAGATTTCCTGAAAAAATGGAGTATAAAAGGGGATATCTTACGCCTATCTCAAAAATAGCGGATGTTTATCATAGAAAAAATGAAAATGAAATTGCTAAAAGGACATATAAGCTCTGCTTAAAGCTTAGCAGAAAGCTTTGTGAGGAAAATGAAAATGACATTTATTTTCTTAGGTGGAGCGGTGATTTCTTTGTAAAGCTTGCAACAATATATGAAGAAAGTGATAGCCCTGATACTGCGCTAGATAGCTATAATAGGGCGCTTGTAATATATGAAATGCTTACGGATAAGTATTGGTCTAATTTCTTTTTTATGAATGACTATGCTAAAATCCTCTATAAGGTAGCAACAATATACTTTGATAAAAAAGAATATGATAGCTCATATGTCTGTTTTAAGGAATGTGCAGACATAAATACTGAGCTGACTAGAAAGCAATTCGATAATGCCTGCTATAGAAGGACTTATGCTTTTTGCCTTTTATATAAGGGAGATATCTGTAAAATAAGAAGAGGCTTTCAGAAGGCACTTGATAATTATGAGGCGGCAGCAGAGACTCTTTTAAAAATAACTAAAATAAATCCAGAGGATAATGAGCTAAAAAGTGACTATGCGCTCTCACTCTGGAAAATCGGTGAGGCACATAAGGCGCAGTTTGCCTATGATGATGCACTATCTCAATTTAAAAAGAGCCTTGAGATATCAAAGCAGGTGATTGAAAAGGTACCTGAGGATTATAAGAGAAAGACTTTGTATATCGATTCTCTTGTTAAAACCGGTGAGGTCTATGAGCTAAAGAATGAGTATAAGCTTGCTCTTGATTATTATGATGATGCTTATGGAGAGGCCGAGGAGCTAGAAGAAAAGAAGGTCATGGAGCCTGAATTCAGAGAGCTTTATGGCAATATCTTAAAGAAAATCGGTAGGATCCATGCTGATTTTAAGCATTTCGATGATGCCTTTGGCTATTATGATAAGGCTGAGGAGGTATTTGAAGAGCTTGCTAATAGGTTCAATGAAGAGGATAGGTACAAGAGCGATAAGACTGATGTTTATATGTACAGGGCTGAAATTTATCAAAGACAGAGAAAGCTCAGTGATGCCTACGCACTATATAATAAGGCGGCCATGAGTTTTGAAAAGATAAGCTCAGATAATCCTGATGTGGATGAGTTTAAGAGAAATCTTGCCGTAGCTCATGATAGAATGGGTGATATTTATCTTGAGCTTTCAGATTATGATAATGCGCTCTTAAAATATGAAATCTATCTGAAAATAAGTATGGAGCTTAATCAGAAGAATCCAGCTGATCCTGAATATCTAGAAAATTATGCCATGTCAAAGCAGGTGATGGGAAGAGTTTATTATTTAAAGGGCGATATTGCAAGCGCCCTTAAGCAGTACAAATATTCCGGTGATATTCTAAAAAAATTAGCAGAGAAAAATCCTGCAAATATGGAATATGTGACTAATTATTTCGATGCCTTAGTAGAGATGGCAAAAATGCATGAAGCAGTTAAGGATTATGACAAGCAGCTTATTTTATTAAATCAGGCTGTAGAATTTTTTAAGAGCGTTACCTATAAATTTGAAAGCAACCTCTATTATAAGGAGAAATATGCCGAGGCTCTTAAAAATATGGGCAGATACTACGACAGAAGTACTAATTATGCGAATGCTGTACAGTACTATAGCCGTGAGAAGCTAGTTTATGATGATATGTTTGCTCTTGATGGAAATAATGATTATATCATTAAAAAGCTAAGGGCAATCAATAGAATAGCAGCTTCTTATAGAAAATCGGGAAAGCTGAAAAATGAAATAGAGAACTTGAATGAGGAAATTGAGATTTTTTCAAAGGTGTGCGAGGATAATCCGGATAATCAGGATTATCAAAGAAGAGCAGCAGTGCTTTATGATAGGATAGGAAATAGATTTTTATCCGATAAGGACTATGCTAATGCGCTTCAGGGCTTTTTGAAGGAAAAAGAAATTTTTGAGGGTCTTTTAAATAAGAACCCGGAGGAGCCTGAGGCTAAAAAAGAATATGCTAATTCTTTGTTAAATCTTGGAAGAGTGTATTCCTTCAATAATAATGTGAAGGCAAGAAAATATTTTTCTGATGCCTTTGATATTTTTAAGCAGCTAGTTAAAAGCAGCAAAGATGAGGCTGAGTATATCGACGGCTATCTCGAGGCAAGAGAGCTTTTAAAGAGTCTGTAGAATGGAGGCAGGAAATTGAACAGTTTTTTAAAGATTGGTATAATTGTTTTTTCGGTATTGATGCTTCTTGGTACTGGATTTTTGTTTTATCGTTATGCTGTTTTTGATGCTAGTGATAAAAAATCAAAGAAAAAGAGAGATGTTTTGGGACTTGGAGGAATAGTCTGCTTTGGAATGTTTCTCACCGGCATTTTTGCTTTTATTATTTTTTCTGCAAGAGTTAATCTGGAGGTGGATATGGATAGTTTGGTAAAAATGAATGTATCTTCTGTTGATTTAATGAATAATGGAAAATGGAATCCTATAATAACTAATACAGCTAATGGTGAAAATATTTCTCCTGAGCTTACCTTTAATGAGGTTGAAGGTGCTAGAGCATATGCCGTCATCATGATAGATCCGGATGGCTTTGACTGGCTTCATTGGTGTGATGTAGTTACAGTACAAGAAATAAGAGAGCTTCTTGGAGATGAAATCAATGGTATAAAGGGGGATACTATTTCTCTTGTATCAGGTTTTAATAATCTAAGAGGTGAGGCTAAGACATATGTGGGTCCTTACCCTCCAGCAGGTACCCACAACTACCACGTATATGTTTATGCCCTAAAGGCTGTACCTAGTAATTTCGATGTTATTCGTTCTGCGCTTGATAAGTTTGGCGCTAATATCAATAATATTATAAATTTATTAAATGTTTACGCTGATGGTTCAAATGCCGTAAGCGGAAATATCCTTGGGACTGCTGAAATATCCGGAACTTATACTTACGGAGAAAAATAATAGTTTAAAAAAAATATTTATTCTTGATATTTTCCTTCTTTTGTGATACCATTGTGTCTTGCAAAAGAAGGGAAGGGTAAATTTAAATGTCATTTAGTGATTGGAATTTTATAGTATATTTTCTTCCGGCCGTAATCCTTTTATTTTACATAGTTCCGGGGAAATTAAAGAATTTGATTTTATTTACAGGTAGCGCTGTATTTTATTATATGAACGTTAAATCGGCGCCTGTTCAGATGATTATCTTCATTCTGACCATATTAATGGATTTTTATTTAGGCTGGACGATTTATAGTTATAATGAAGAAGAGAGAATTAATTTATCAAATGCAGGAGGAGCGGGCAGTAAGCCGGTGCGTTCAAAGATTGCTAAGCGTCTTCTTATAATAGGTGTAATATTGCATGTTCTTTCTCTTTGTATTTTTAAATATTCAGGTTTTATTATAGAAGAAATAAATAAGGTATCAGGTTCAAGTCTTGTGATAAGCATACTTCAGCCTCTTGGTATTTCTTTCTTTACCTTCCAGGGAATTTCTTATCTTGCTGATGTTTATACGGGAAGAACGGCGGCTTCAGGCAGTCTTCTCAAGTTCAGCGTATATATGCTTTCCTTTGAACAGGTCATTCAAGGACCTATTGTTCGTTACGGCGAGGTAAGTAAGGAGCTTAAAGATAATAAAAAGCTCTCAGCAGGGGGCTTTTTTACTGGTCTTGCTGAGTTCGTTTTTGGTCTTGGACTTAAGGTAATCATTTCAAATCATATCGGAAAGCTCTGGATGGAGGTTAAGACCATAGGTTTTGAGACTATTCCTGTGTCCCTTGCATGGCTTGGCATTGTTGCGTATTCCTTCCAGTTACTTTTTGATTTCTGGGGCTATTCTCAGATGGCCATAGGTCTTGGAAGAATGCTGGGCTTTAATATACCTGTGAACTTTGATTATCCTTATTTATCAAAGACAATGTCAGATTTCTGGCGTAGATGGCACATGACACTTGGCCGTTTCTTCAGGGATTATATTTACATTCCTATGGGAGGAAGCAGAGTAGGTAAATTCCGCATGATTCTCAACCTCTTTACGGTATGGTTCCTTACTGGAATATGGCATGGTGCGGGCTATAATTTCATGATCTGGGGTATTGGATTATTTGTAATAATATGTCTGGAAAAATTTGTTTATGGAAGATTCCTTGAAAATTCAAAGGTCATCGGACATATTTATATGATTATTCTGATTCCTTTATCCTGGGCTGTTTTTGCAGTCGAGGATTTTACACAGCTAGGACTTTTGTTTGGAAAGCTTTTTCCGTTTTTTGGCGGCGCTCCTGCGGGGGATATTGCAAATGCGGCATATGGCCTCACTGAGGCTGCGGCAGAGGCTGCAGTGGAAGGTGCTGCTGCTTCAAGCTTTATGACAGTTTTCCCTAAATATGCTGTTTATTTAGTTTTATCGATTATATTCTGCTTCAGATTCCCTGAAAAGCTCTTTAAGATGATAAAGAGCAATATTGTAAAGGGAATTATTCTTGCAGCTATTTTTGCACTATGTATGGTCAGTGTATATAACGGCACTGGTGATACCTTCATGTATGCGAGGTTCTAAATATGAAAAATAGTAATATGTGGATGCTTATCCTATATGTTGTCATTGTTGCAGCACTATTAGGTAATGCAGTTTACTTAAAGAAAAATCCGCCAGAGGATGATACAGAAATTTCGGCTGCCGAGATGGATGAAATCATAAATGCAGCCAGTGATGATGAGGCTATAGATGACTTCTTTGGTGATGATGACGAGGATGATATTCAGATGCCTACTACGGTATCTACCTCGGATATGCTTGAAGACATCACTGAGACCATTACATCAGATGAAAATGAGGAAATTACCACAAAGTCTACTGATGACATATCAGATACGGATGATACTTCTTTAGCTGAAAATAAGGCCGAGTCTACCGCTGACATATCAGATACCAGTGATACTTCTTTAGCTGAAAATACAACCGAGTCTACTGATTCTACTGATCCTGATAAGGATAAAGAGGGAGGGAAAGATAAGGAAGGTAAAGAAGGTAAGGAAGATAAGGATCAGAAGGAGACTGATGAAAATGGTCAGGAAATAACCACCACCTCTGATGGTGAGGGTGAAAATCCAGAAGAATCCACCAAGAAGACCAAGAAGACAAAGAAGACGACCGCAGAGGGCGAAGATAGTCAGGATAAAACTACTACTGAAAAAGCCTCTGGAGAAACTGAAGATACGACTGAAAAGACAAAGCAGAAGACGACAAAGAAGACTACTGAAAAGACGACTGAGGCTACAACTACAACTGAAATCACTCAGATGAGTGATGTTGTATCTATGGACGATGCGCTCTTTATTGGTGATTCTAGAACAGTTGGTATCCAGGCGTATTCAAATATAAAGGGTGCTGATTTCTTCTGTACTGTTGGTATGAGCGTTTATAAGGTAAATACTGAAGAGATTGAAGTAGGGGAGTTCGGAAAGATCACCTTAGGAAAGCTTCTTAAGAAGAAAAAGTATGGTAAAATTTATATCATGCTCGGTATAAATGAATTAGGTTATGACAGAACAACTACCATAACTAAGTTTACCCAGTTAGTTAAGGCTGTTCAGAAGAAGCAGCCGGATGCAATTATATTTGTTGAAGGCAATCTTCATGTAACTCATAACTATGCGATTAAGAATTCTGTTGTAAATAACAAGAGCATTAATAATTATAATAAGGCTATTAAAGAGCTTGCTGATGATAAGAAGATTTTCTATATCAATATCAACAAGGTATGGGATGATGAATATGGCGCCTTCCCACCTGAGATGACAGGTGACGGAGTGCATCCAAAGGCTCAGTATTATAAGCAGTGGGGAACCTGGATAATAAATAAGACTACTGAAATATATGCAGAGCATGGATTTGAGATAAAGTGATTTTGGAGGAATGATGAAGAGAGGGAGATTTTTTAGAGCTCTGGTGGTTGTGCTCTTTACTCTCTTGTTTGCCTTGGTGATAGTTTTTTTTACTGCACTGATTGTTCATGGACTTGATGAAAAAGAAACAGAGAAAAAAATCAATGAGATCAAGGAACAGATGGTGACAGTACAGCCACAGACGACTGCGGCAACGACTAAGGCAATTGAAAGAGAAATAGAAAGTACTACAGCCACAACGGTGACCACCACTAGTACAGGGAATCTTGTTCCAATGGCGCTTGATATGTCAAGGGCGCTTTTCATAGGAGATTCAAGAACTGTAGGTATTCATGATACAAGGGTGATATCGGAAGCTACGTTTTTTGCAAAGGTAGGTGCCACTGTATTTGATGCTCTAGGTGCTGGCTTTAATGTTGAGGGCTGGGGGCAGATGACACTTGACAAGGTACTTACAATAAAGAGCTATAATTATATTTACATTATGTATGGTGTAAATGAGCTTGGCTCTGATGATGAAGTGATCTTGAATGCGTATAAAAAGCTTGTAGATAAGGTGAGAACTGCTCAGCCTTGGGCTAGGGTGTTTGTTATGGCAAATCTTCATATGTCAGCTTCTTTTTCCGAAAAGAGAGATGACAGCATGACTAATGAAGCTCTTGATGCGTTAAATGAAGAAATATCAAAGTTTGCTGATGAGGATGATATGATTTATTATATCGATGTCAATGAACTCTTTGATGATTATAATCACGCAATGAAGGGCTCGGCTACTGGCGACGGACTTCATCCAAAGTCGCAGTATTATGCTGAATGGGCAGGATGGCTTCTTCAAAAGACCTGCGATGCTTTAAATTTTGATTAACTAAATTCTATTTAGATTAAAAGGACTTAAAATAGTAATAAATTACTGTTTTAAGTCCCTTTTTTATTGCAAATCAGCGAAAAAAGTGGTATAATGATTTAGATTGTGCATGTGATATGATGCCTTTTTTGTTTATAAAAGTTTACTTATCACATGCAACCTTGGAGGCATTGGTTAAATGAAGAATGAAATTACTGCTTTAAGAAGCAAAATGGTTGAAAATGGCTATGATCTTTACTTTGTAGTTACAGCCGATTATCATGATTCTGAGTATGTGGGGGAGTTTTTTAAGTGCAGACAGTTCTTGTCTGGATTTAGCGGCTCGAATGGTACACTTGTGGTCACAAAGGATAAGGCTGCTCTTTTTACGGACGGAAGATATTTTCTTCAGGCTGAGCAGCAGCTAAAGGATACCGGAATAGACCTCATGCGCATGGGAGAAGAAGGAGTTCCGAGTCTATCTCAGTACATTCTCTCTCAGGTGAAAGAAACAGCAGTACTTAGAGGAGAAAATTATTCCATAGGCTTTGATGGAAAAACAGTAAGCTATAGCTTTATTAAATCCTTAAAGAAGCTTTTAGCAGACGAGCTTGAAAATTCAGGCATTTATTTTAACGAAGACATACCTGATATTACTAAAGATCCTGATTTTCCGGTAAAGCTCCGTTATGAAAAGGATCTTGTAGATGAAATCTGGGAGGATAGGCCGGCTTTATCTGCAAAACCTCTTATGGTGCTTGATGAAAAATATTCAGGAGAGAGCGCAGATAAAAGACTTTTAAGACTTCGCGAGAAAATGGAAAATGATGGCGCAGCCTTCACCATTATTTCTACACTTGATGATATTGCATGGCTCCTTAATATCAGAGGCACAGATGTTGATTTTAATCCGGTTGTTTTATCTTATCTCATTGTAGGAGAGGATGAAGCTACCATTTACCTGAATGAAAGCATTTTAGATGAAAAGGCAAGGGCTTATTTTGAAGAAAAGTCCATTAAAATAAAGGCTTATAATGATATCTATGAGGATGTAAAGCATCTTAATAATGCCTTTTTGGATAGTAAAAGAAGAGCAGGTGTAATTGTAGATCCGTCTCACCTTAATTATGCTCTTTATGAAAATATCGACAAAAAGTGTAAGAAGCTGGAGATGAAAATGCCAACTCAGCTCTGGAAGGCCATCAAGAATCCAGTTGAGGTGGAAAATGAGAGGAATGCTCATATCAAGGATGCAGTTGCTCTTATTAATTTCTTTTATTATATTAAGACAAATGTAGGTAAGGAAAAAATTACCGAGCTTTCAGCAGCTAAAAAGCTTGAAGAATTCAGGCAAAAGGGAGAGGGCTATCAGGGACAGAGCTTTGAGCCTATCTTCGGATATGGTCCGCATGGTGCGATAGTTCACTATGAGGCAACTCCTGAGAGCGACGTAGAGTTAAAGCCAGAGAGCTTTGTTCTCATAGATACCGGAGGACAGTATCTAGATGGTACAACTGATGTTACGAGGACAATTCCGTTAGGAAAGCTTACTCCTCAGGAAATGGCTGATTATACGCTTGTACTTAAGAGCCATTTGGCACTTTTAAATTCTAAGTTCATTTACGGAACCCGCGGTGTTACTCTAGATTATGCGGCAAGAGAGCCAATGTGGGAATATGGACTTGATTATAACCATGGTACGGGACATGGTGTAGGCTTCTTTTTAAATGTTCATGAGGCGCCTAATAATTTCAGATACAAGATGGTGGATTCTTTGCCGGATGTTAATGAAGAGCTTCCTGTATTTGAAGAGGGTATGATTACTTCTGATGAGCCTGGTGTTTACATAACTGGTAAATTCGGTGTTCGTCTTGAAAGTCTTATTGTTTGTGTAAAGGATTACAAAAATGACTTCGGTCAGTTCATGAGATTCGAGCCACTTACAATGGTGCCTTTTGATAAAGAGGCAATAAATCTTGAATTTTTTGACGATGTTGATATCGATCGTTTAAATAGCTATCATGAGCTTGTACGCGAGACGATGCTTCCTCATATTAAGGATAAAAAGGTTCAGGAATGGTTAGTTAAGGCATGCAGAAAAATTAAGAGATAGGTTCTATAATAAAATAAGCGAGGGTATTATATGAGCGATATTGAGAATAAGAATAAGGATGCTGTTAATCCTGAGGTAAAGGGTGATACAAAGAGCACTGCTAATGCGGGTAATGTTGCAGCTGCAACTGCAAGTTCAAATGCAAATGCAGCAAAGGCAGCTTCAAATGCTGCATCAAATGCAAGTGCTGCATCAAATGCTGCACCAAGTGCTGCATCAAATGCTGCACCAAGTGCTGCATCCAATGCAAATGCTCCAAAGGCTGCTTCAGGTGCAAGTGCTGCATCGAATGCAAATGCTCCAAAGACAGCCAGCTCAGAGGGAAACGGTGCAGGTTTCAATGGATATGTTGTAGATAGCAATAATTTTGGCAGTGTATCTAAGGATGAGAGCTATGAGCAGTATAAGAAAAATTCCGAAAATGAGGCTGATAGCATTATTGCTGAATTAAGAGAGCAGGAAAGACTTGAGAGACAAGATACGGAGCGTGCAAGATCTGCAGAGAAAAATGCACAGATGCCTCAGCCTGTTTCGCATACTAGCAGCAATAAAAAGCTAAGAGATGCAGCTGAAAGAATCAAGGTAGAAGAGGCAAAGAGAAAGGTAAAAGAAGCAGAGAAAGCAAAAAAGGAAAATGAAAAGGCAATGAAGAATGCAGCCCGCGCTAGTAAGAGGGCATCAAAGCCTAAAAAGGAAATGAGCAATAAGCAGCTCTATGCTCTTGCCTTCATTATTCCGCTTGGTCTTATGGTAATTATATATGCTTTTCTTAAGATATATCCATTTGGCGATAATGTTTATCTTCGCTGCGATTCATGGCATCAGTACGCACCTTTCTTCGGAGAGCTCTGGGAAAAGATACGTGCAGGCGGAAGCTTTACTTATTCCTGGAATATCGGAATGGGAACTAATTTCTCAGCCATAATTCCATATTATTTAGCTTCGCCTATTGATTGGCTGATTTTCATATTCCCTAAGGATGATATCCTTGAGGTTATTTCATACATTATTGCACTTAAGGTTGCTGCATCATCACTTACATGCACAATCTACCTTACAAAGCATTTCCGTACAAAGCGCTTATCTACAATCGCGTTTGGCCTTATGTATGCAATGAGTGCTTATATGGCAGGCTATGTATGGAACAACATGTGGCTTGATGTTATTATCATGCTTCCTATAGTATTCCTTGGTCTTGAAAAGCTTGTTTTTGAGGATAGCTGTCTCTTATATGCTCTTTCTCTTGGCTTCTCAATTTTCTCAAATTACTATATTGGAATTATCCTTTGCATTTCATGCGTACTTTACTATATTGTGCTCATTCTTATCTACAATGTAAGAGATCACAAGAGTCTTCTTCCAAGATTCAAGTACGTTAATGGCGAGAGAGTAGATCTTCCGCCAGAAGGAATTCATAGACCAGCAGCTTCAGATATCGAAGAGGGTCCTTTGACTGTAGGCATGTTCTTTAAAAAGACCTTCCGTTTTGGCTTCTATTCCCTTATCGGTGGAATGTGCGGAGCGGTTATGATTCTTCCGGAGGCTTATGCGCTTTCTCTTTCAGCTTCAGGACAGTCATCCTTCCCAAAGAGCCTTTCAGAGTACTATCCTTTGATCGAGACCTTTGCCCGTCATTTGTTCAATGTACCTACTGCAATAAGCGGATATCTTCCAAGTCTTTACTGCGGAATTGTGATTTTACTTTTAGTTCCACTTTATATTATTGATAAGAGAGTTAATTTAAGGGAAAAGGTTGTTAAGGTTGCACTTCTTCTTTTCTTCATCCTTTCCTTTGATTTAAATGTTCCGGATTATATCTGGCATGGATTCCATTTCCCTAACTGCCTTCCATCAAGACAGTCTTTCGTATATGTATTTATACTTGTGGTAATAGGCTATGAGGTAATCCGTGATCTTATGTACTTTGAGGCTAAGGATCTTCTTGGTGCCTTTGGTATAGTATTATTATTCATTGTTTATGCTGATTCTAAGTATTCAGGAAGTGACATCTATACAACATCTGTCATTTTCTCATCACTTGGTTTCGTAGTTCTTTATCTTGCACTTATGTTCCTTTACAGAACAGCAAGAATGAAGAGTAAGAAGGTAATGAAGAGAGTTGTTACTGTAGTTGCCTTTGTTGTGGTCTCTGCAGAGCTTACCTACAACATGGGAAATAACATGTCTCTTGGCTGCGCTTCAAGATCTGGTTATCTTCGTGATAATAAGGGCGTTGACGCAGTTGTAGACTATGCAGAGCAGCTTACTCCTGATGAGTTCTACAGAATTGAAAAGTTTAATGGTTATAGAACAAGAAATGATGGCGCCTGGTCAAATTATAGAAGTACATCTGTATTTACTTCTATTACAAATTATGAAGTTGAAAAGCTCTTTGGAAAGCTCGGTCTCTTAAAGGGCGGAAATTCATACGGCTTTGGCGGTGCTACACCTGTTACAGCATCACTTCTTGGTGTTAAGTATGAAATCAGTAATTCAGTTCTAAAGGAGAGCAGCCATCTTACCTATGTTTACGGTGAGGACGGAGAGCTTCTCTATCAGAACAATGATGCACTTCCTATCGGTTTCATGATTAAGAGCGCTGATTCCTTCGATTTTAATTCTTCTTATAATGTAATCGATGCTCAGAATGACCTCATGCAGAATCTTACCGGTATATCAGATATCTTCACATACATGGGAAATCTTAATGCGGACAATTGTGAAATCGTTCCAACAGAGAATCAGTACATTCTTGTTGTTGTAAGAAATAATAGTGATTGCAAGACTCTTTATGCTAATATTAACGGCGAGACAACTACATTTAATTATCTTGATACCGATAATATGATCTGCAATCTTGGCTTTGCTCATTTAGGAGACGAGATAACTGTTACTGGTTCTTCAAGACCAGATCTCCTTGTTTATTCAATGAGCGTTGAAAAGCTTACAGAGGCCATGAACTCTCTTAAGGCCGGAGGTCTTACTGTTACTAAGTTCAGCGATACAAAGATCGAGGGTAGTGTAAATGCTCCTGAGGGCGGTACTATGATGTTTACTATTCCTTATGATGAGGGATGGTCAGTTTATGTTGATGGCAAAAAGGCTAATACCTATTCTATTAGAGGTGCCTTCATCGGCGTAGATATGACAGCAGGAAGCCATGATGTTAAGCTTAAATATACTCCAAAGGGACTTTCAGCAGGATTTATTATTACGATTATAGCATTAGTTCTCATTGTGATTTTAGCTCTTCTTTATAGAGTAAAGAGAACCAACAAGGGAAGCTATTACAATATGCCTGGTATTATAAGACTCTTTGTATAATTGATTTTTGGGAGAGAAAATGAAAAAGTATTACAAGGTGTTTATAAGCACTATTTCAATTATATTTATATTATCGGTGCTATATTACATCATCTTTCCTTCAAAAGGAGAATATAATTCTGATTCAACAGATACGATTTTATGGGCCAAGGCGTCAATAGACGCCGGAGGCCTGTTTAATGAAAATTTTGAATATGCAGCCTTATTTACCTTTGGAGGACAGCTATTAATGATTCCTTTTATAAAGCTGTTCGGCTATGGAATTACTGCTAATATATGCGGGGTGGTGGTGTTTTATCTGTTATTTTTGACAGCACTGTTCTTTATATTTAAGAAAATGGATTTTTCACTGACCTGGAATTTATTTTCACTTGCTGTAGTGATGATGCTCATTTCCTTATCTGTAAAAATGAGGGAAATATTCTGGCAGCATATTATTTATTACAGCCTCGGGATGCTGTTTCTTTATGTGGGTATCTGTCTTGTGGATACGAGCGCGAAGGAAATCCATAAGAATCTGGTAAAGTATGATTATAAAGAGATGGATGGGAGCACCCCCACTCAAAAAATCAAAAATAGAGTAAGGGAAATAGTGCTTCTTCTTATCACCTTCGTTTGGTTCATGCTTTGTTCTACAAATCAGACTGTTACCTTTGCGATGCTTGTTGTTCCGGTACTTGGGGCTCTGATAGGTCTTATAGTTCTAAACCCACTGACTCCTAAGGTATATGCGGATAATAAGCTTGAAAAAAAGCACTTTGACAGTATTATTGTTAAGCTTATCAGCGCAGTCACTTTAGCTTCACTTCTTGGCTACCGCTTTGGAACGTTTCTGAAAAGGAATGTTTCCTCATCCTATCAGGATGGATATTCTAAGATGTCACTTCCTGAAACCTGGTCGGATCATCTGAAGGCTTTTTTCCCGGCGCTCCTTGATATGATGGGAATAGGCTATCTTGGCGATGTACAGCTTATGTCGGCAAATGGCGTTATTGCTCTTTATAAGGTGGTATGTGCTATTTTACTCATAATTATTCCGTTTCTGGCAATCATTTCCTGGAAGAAGATAAAGAGCATCAAGTTCAGATTTATGATATTGATACATTTTATATTGTGTACTATAATAATGCTTGGTTATATATGCGGCTTTTTATCAGCTGCGAACTGGAGAATAAGTCCGGTTTATGTTTCTTGCATTGTGACTAGTCTTGTATATGTAAAGTGGCTCTTTAAGGATGTAAAGACCAAAAATCTTTCAGTGCTTATCTGCACAGGGATGTTTGCACTTGCGGCAATAAGCTTTTTTGGAATCTGCAAATTGAAGCCGGATTATGGCAAGGATAAATTTGCTATGAAGATGGTAGATTATCTTGAGGAAAATGGCTATACAGACGGTTATGCAACCTTCTGGAATTCAGCTCTTATAACTCTTTTATCCGATGGCAAAATACGTCTTAGGAACATAGCCATAGATGGCGCTGATATGAGGCTTTACCACTATCAGCAGGAGTCGAACTGGTTTAAGGATGAAGAACTTGAAAAAAATACTTTTATTTTAACAACCGCTGATGAATATACCAATCTGGTGCTAGATGGCTGTGAGGTTGCTAATTATGCAAGCAATTTCATTGTGGGTGATGATTTTGTCATCATGGAATATACTTTTAATCCAGCATCTGTAATGAAATGACTTATGATAGAAGAAAATCATTTAAAAGCTTGGGTATAATATGTTAAACGCAAACCATTAAACGTAAAGTAATATATCCGATGCAATAAATGTAAAACTATAAAAGCAAAGTAATAAATGCAAAGTAATAAACGAAAGAGCAATAATCGCGATGCGTAAATGGGGGAGAAATACAAATGGAAAATAATGTTAAAAAAGTAGAGGAAGATTTAAATAAAGCAGGGGCAGAAAAGACGGCGCCTGCTGCAGTGGGAAAGGTAAAAAGTAAAGAAAAGAAGGAAATGGGAAAGGTATTAAAAGCCTTCCTTACGGTAATCTGGTACATAGTTTTTGTACTTTTGGGTTCGGTTACCTTTATCCTTCTATTACATACACCGCTTCTTAAGAGCATGGAAGTATATATGTACAGAGGAACTGCACTTATAATAATTACAGGAATTCTTCTTTGGACCATGCTTTTACTGCTCAGATTAAAGCCTTTAAAGATACTTGATGTCAAGGATACGGTGTGTATAGTTTGTTTCTTCTGCTGCATTAATATGGTAGTGTTTACGCTTTTCCCGGTTACTGTAGAAAGATCAGTTTCAGTTTTCCTGCTCTCAAGCATGGATGCTCATGATGATCATGTCTATAGCAAAGAGGAAATCGAAAATCTTCTTGAAGAGGATTATATCGAAAAGAACAATGCGGTAGATAAGCGCGCCATGGAGCAGCTTGAAACAGGTTCCATAGAAGAAATAAACGGCGGCTATAGGATTACTGAAAGGGGAAAGTTCATAGTGAGCATGTTCAAGCTTTGCTCAGAAATCTATAATTGTAATTCCTCATCACTCAAGCTTGCAGCTGAATCAGAGGTTGAGGAGGAAGATGACCTTCCTGAAGCCGAGGTACTAAAGGATTAAGAGTTTTTTGAAAATATTTATTTGAGATAAGTTTTAAAGTATTGTTTTTTATGCCATTTAGTGTTATTATGGCAAGGTGTTAAATGGGCTTTGAAAATGTTAGGGTAGAAAGGTGAAATATTATGGAGAACAGAAAAATAGTTGTTGCATTAGGCCGTGATTGCTTTGGAAATAGCTTTTCTGAGCAGAAGGATAATGTAAGGCTTGCATCAAAGGCAGTTGCAGATGTAGTAGAGGAGCGTTATTCAGTAATTGTTACACATTCTAATGGACAGCAGCTCGCACTTATCCATTCAGCAATGGAGGATTTTGCGAAGGAGGAGGAGCAGAAGGACGTAGCTCCTATGTCAGTATGTTCTGCTATGTCAGAGGGTTACATTGGCTTTGACCTCCAGAATGGAATAAGGACAGAGCTTCTAAATAGAGGAATATTTAAGACAGTATCGACCATTATTACTCAGGTAAAGGTAAGTCCTTTTGATAAGGCGTTTTCAAAACCAACTAAGAAAATCGGCCGCGTTCTTTCAAAGGAAGAGGCAGATAAGATGGAGGCTTCAGGAAAGTTTGTTACTGAGGTAGAGGGCGGCTATAGAAGAGTTGTAGCAACTCCTGCACCTATTGATATTTATGAGATGGATGCAATAAGGACTCTTGTTGATGCAGGTCAGGTCGTTATTGCTGCAGGCGGCGGTGGAATACCGGTACTTGAGCAGGGAACAGTGCTTAAGGGCGCAAGATCAATAATCGAAAAGGATGCTACTGCTGGAATGCTTGCACAGCTTTCAAAGGCAGGAACGCTTCTTTTTGTTACAGGTACTGAAAAGGCAGCAGCTTTTTACGGCACCGTAAAAGAAAGACTTCTTGATGAAGTTACTCTTGATACAGTTAAGAATTTAAAGCTTGATAATGCCTTTGAAGGAACAGGAATGCTTCCAAAAATAAAGGCTGCCATTACCTTCCTTGAAAATAATAATGAAGGCAGAGTAATCATTACTGACATGGAGCATGTTTCAGCTGCTCTAAAGGGCAGAACAGGAACGATTATCACAGCTTAAAAGAAAGGAAATGAAGTTTATGGCGGGTTCGTCATTTGGCAATATTTTTAGAGTTACTACTTGGGGAGAATCCCATGGTTATGGAATAGGAGCAGTTGTAGATGGAGTTCCTGCAGGTATTCCCATCACAGAGGAATATATTCAGAGTTTTTTAGATAGAAGAAAGCCTGGAACCTCCAGATTTACTACTCCTCGTAAGGAAGCTGATAAGGTCATTATAGGCTCAGGCGTTTTTGAAGGAAAAACTACTGGTACGCCGATATCTCTTATGATATTAAATACAAATCAGCGTTCTCAGGATTATTCTCAGATAGCAAGCTATTTCAGACCAGGCCATGCGGATTTTGGTTTTGACACAAAGTACGGCTTCAGAGACTATAGAGGCGGCGGTAGATCGTCAGGAAGAGAAACTGCAGCAAGAGTTGCAGCAGGCGCAATTGCAATAGCTATGCTAAATGAACTCGGAATTAACGTTAAAGCATATACAAGAGGCATTGGAGCCTATAAGATAAGCGATGAAAAAGCAGAAGAAATAAGAAGTCAGATAGCCTTGGGAAATTTTGACATTGAAAAGCAGGCAGGTACCCTTGCAATACCTGATGAGGCTATTGAAAAGAGTGCTGAAGAGTATCTTGCAGGCCTTATTAAAGAGCTTGATTCGTCAGGTGGAGAAATCGAGTGCGTAGTGGCCTCTGTTCCGGCAGGAATCGGAGAGCCTGTATTTGATAAGCTTGATGCAAGACTTGCTCAGGCTGTAATGTCAATCGGAGCTGTTAAGGCTGTTGAAATAGGCGATGGAAAGCTTGTAAGTGAAAAGACAGGCAGTGAAGATAATGACGGCTTTGTCTATGAAGACGGAAAGGTAGTTACCTCTTCAAATCATGCAGGCGGAATACTTGGCGGCATGAGCGATGGAAATACCATTATCATAAGGGCAGCTGTAAAGGCAACTCCTTCCATAGCTAAGGAGCAGCAGACCGTTAATAAGGACGGAGAAAATATTACTGTCAGCATTCATGGAAGACATGACCCTGTAGTTGTGCCAAGAGCTGTAGTTGTAGTTGAGGCCATGACAGCGCTCACCATTGCAGATCTTCTTCTTATGAATATGTCCTCAAAGCTTGAGAACGTTAAAAAGGTGTATTTAAATAAGTAAATATTGACAATTTTTGTTTTTTAAGCAAATTCTACTTGACAAATATTGAAAATTGCTATATAGTTGAAGAGTAGTTTAATAATTAACAGATTCAGGAGTGGGCAGCGGTCCACTCCTTTATTTGTGGTTAATAGGAAATGGCGGGTCATATTATTATGGCAGAAAAGAAAAATAGCAATAAAGGAATGGCAGAGAAATATAGTGCCAGGACAATCGAGCTTTTAGAGCCTATTCTTTCTGAGAATAAATTCCAGATGGTAGATGTTGAATATGTTACCGAGGGTGAAGAAAATTACCTTCGCATCTATATCGATAAGGAAGGCGGAATCAGTCTTGATGACTGTGAAATCGTAAGCAGGGCTGTTGAATTAAAGCTTGATGAAGAAAATCTCATTAAGGAACCATATATTCTTGAGGTATCCTCTCCAGGGCTTACAAGAAAGCTAAAGTCTGAAAATGATTTTAAATTCGGTAAGGGAAAATATGTTCTGGTTATGCTTTATAAGCCGGAAGACATTGCTGGAAATGGTAATAAGGTAAAGAGTTTTTGCGGTATCCTAGAGGACTTTGATCAGGAAAAGGTAGTCGTAAGTGTTGATATGTCTTCTCTTGTAAAGCCGGCTAAAAATGGCGCAAAGAAGAATTCAAAGACGGCGCAGAAAAAAGCTGCAGAGCTTCTTAAGGAGCATCCGTGGGATGGAAAGGCTTTGGTAAAGCGCTCAGATATCTCTCTTATTAGACTTGAGATTAATGAAGATGATTTTAATTCATCTAATAAAGAGGCAGTCGAAGAGATATCGCTTGAAGAGCCTGTATCAGAAGATAGTTCTTCAGGAAATGGCTCTTTTGAGGAATAATTTTTTTTAATAGTGATGTGTAATATTTTTTAAATATAGCTATGTATAGACAAATATAGTTGCTGGCCTGTAAAGAAAAGGGGTTCGGCCTAAGGAGGAAATTAATTATGAGTGAGGATGCACTAAAAAAGACAAGAAAGACTACTAGAAGAAAGGCTGCAGTTATCGAGGGAAATAAGGAACTTATTGATTCTCTTGATGCAATCGAGAAGGAGAAGGACATAAAGAAGGAAGTCATTCTTTCAACTCTTGAAAATGCATTACTTCAGGCTTGTAAGGAACAGTACAAGACAGCAGATAATATTAAGGTCGTTATAAATAGAGATAATGGTGCTGTTCATGTTTACCAGGAAAAGACAGTTGCGGATGTCGTTGAAAATCCTGTTCTTCAGATTTCTAAGGCTATTGCAGATGAAAAGGAACCAAGTGTTCCTCATGAAGAAGGCGATGTAGTTCAGCTTGAGGTTACTCCAAAGAATTTTGGTAGAATTGCAGCTCAGAAGGCTAAGCAGGTAGTAATCCAGAAGATTCACGAAGAAGAGAGAAGAGTTCTTTTCGAGCAGTTCGAAGCAAAGGAAAGAGATATCATTACTGGTGTTGTTCAAAGATATTCAGGAGCAGATGTTTATCTTGATCTTGGAAAGGTTGATGCAGTTCTTACAGCTGCAAATCAGATTCCAGGTGAAAGCTATAGACTTACCGAGAGAATTAAGGTATATCTTTCAAAGGTAGAGCAGACCACCAAGGGACCTAGAGTTACAGTTACTCGTGCTCATCAGGATTTCGTTAAGAGACTTTTCGAAGAAGTAGTTACTGAAATCAGAGAAGGCATTGTTGAGATAAAGGGAATTGCCCGTGAGGCAGGCGCAAGAACAAAGATGGCTGTTTATTCAAACAATCCAGACGTAGATCCAGTAGGAGCCTGCGTTGGTTTAAATAAGGAAAGAGTTGAGGCAGTTATCGGCGAGCTTAAGGGTGAGAAAATCGATATCATCCGCTGGACAGATGATCCAGGAATGCTCATTGCAAATGCTCTCAGCCCATCAACTGTAGTATCAGTTGAGGTAGATCCAGAGCTTAAGGAAGCAAAGGTAATAGTACCAAGTTATCAGCTTTCACTTGCTATCGGTAAGAGCGGTCAGAATGCAAGACTTGCAGCAAGACTTACTGGCTATAAGATCGATATCAAGGGTGATGGAAATATGGATGCAGATGGATATTATGATATTCCAGATGTAGATGCAGAGGCTAATATGGGAGAGGATTACATCCCGGAAGAAAATGGTGAGGATAATCAGTAATGGCAAAAGTACAGCCGCTCCGTACCTGCGCAGGATGCCGCGAAAAGAAGGCGAAGAATGAATTGATCCGCGTAGTTGCAGAGCCAGATGGAAATATTACACTTGATGAAACCGGCAAGAAGAATGGACGAGGTACTTACATATGTAAGAATCCGAATTGTCTTGCACTTGCCATAAAAAATAAGGGCCTTGAAAGATCTCTAAAAATGAAGGTCCCGGAAAATGTCTATGATTCACTAAAGACATATTTTGATAATCAGTAAAGGTGAAAATGCAGGAAGAGATAAGAATAAGAAAATTAAAGTCGATGCTGGGCATTGCAGCAAAGGCAGGAAAGGTAGAAAGCGGCGGCTTTTGTTCAGAGAACTGCATAAAAAGCGGAAAGGCTTTTTTGGTAATCTGTGCAGAAAACGCATCAGATAGAACAAAAAAAACATTCAAGGATATGTGTGCCTTTAGAAATGTCACCTACCGAGAGGTATTTGACAAGGACACATTAGGTCATGTGATCGGTAAGGAGGAAAGAACTTCAGTAGCGGTTAAGGACGAGAAAATTGCAGCGGTCATCCTTAGCTTGATAGATGTACAATAACAAGTATTTGGAGGTAGTAATGAGAGTCAGAGATTATGCTAAAGAAATAGATGTAAAGCCAGGTGAACTTGCAAAATGGCTGACATCGAAGGGCAGAGAAAAAACGGCCGCAAGCAATCTTGATGCTGAAGATATTGAACTTATCAAAGAACAGTATAAGAAGGGCGGCAGTAATGCAAAGCCGGCAGATAATGCAGGGGCTAAGGCAGAGAGCAAGCCAGTTGAAAAACCAGATGAAAAGCCGGTTGAAAATAAACCAGCCGAAAAGCCGGTTGAAAATAAACCAGCCGAAAAGCCGGTAGAAAATAAACCAGCCGAAAAGCCGGTAGATAATAAACCAGCTGAAAAGCCGGTTGAAAATAAACCAGCCGAAAAGCCGTTAGATAATAAACCAGCTGAAAAGCCGTTAGAAAATAAACCAGCTGAAAGATCAGATAATAAAGAAGGAAGTGTTAAGCAGGGAAATAAATATGTTTTCAAGCCTAATAATAATCAGCAGATGACTTCCTTCAGCAGTGATTATCCAAATGGTGGAAAAATGTATCATAATACACCAAAGATAGTTACCAAGATCACTGTTAAGTCTTCATCAGATAATAAGAATGGTGATTCTGGAAATAGAAATAATAATCAGAATCAGCAGTCAAATATTCAAAGACCTAACAATTCTGGTAATAATGGCAATAATGGAAATAACGGCAATAGAAACAGAAATAATAATCAGAAGCAGGGAAAGCGTGAAGTATTAGGCTCATCTCTTTCATCAGTTTTATCAGGTTATACCTTTAGTAAAACTGCTGAACCAGAGGTTAAAAAGCAAAATAATGCTCCTGCGGTAGAAGGTCCAAAGAAGACCATTTCTGCTGAGGAAAGAGCTGCTCAGGCAGCGGCAAAGGCAGCAGAGGCGGAGGCTAGAAGGGCAGCAGAGCAAAAGCAGGCAGCTGAGGCTGCAGCAAAGAAGGCCGAAGAGGAGAAAAAGGCAGCTGAAGAAGCTGCGAAGAGGGCTGAGGAAGCTAAGGCAGCAGAGGCAGCAAAGGCAGCTGAAGAGAAGAAGGCAGCAGAGGAAGTTTCAAAGGCAGTTAAGGAAGCCGAAGAGAAAAAGGCAGCAGCTAATGGTACTGTAGGAAGTCTGGAAAATAAGTCAAGCGATATTACAAGGGGAGAGAATTCATCAAATATGGATGGCAGGAACAACGGTGTGCAGGAGAATACAGAGAAGTCACCAAGAGAGAACAATAACAACAATAACGGAGCAAGGCCAATGAATCAGGGAAGCAACGGAAGAAATGGCTCCAATCAGGGTTCTTCAAACCAGCAGAATGGTGGAAACTCCCGAAATAATGATAGAAGAAATGGCCAGGGCGGTTTCAAAGATAGAAATGCTCAGGGCGGAAATGGTCAGGGCGGTTTCAGAGATAGAAATGCTCAGGGCGGAAATGGCCAGGGCGGCTTTAGAGACAGAAACGCTCAGGGCGGAAACGGCCAGGGCGGCTTTAGAGATAGAAACGCTCAGGGCGGCGGCTTTAATAAAGATAGAAACGGCCAGGGCGGCGGTTTCAATAAGGATAGAAATGGTCAGAGCGGTGGCTTTGGCGGAAGAAATGGTGGCAGAGGCTTTGATAAAAAGAAGAATTCTGATACACCAGAGATCACTGTAGATCGCAGCAAGGAGCAGCGCGCTCAGGCTTATTCTAACAGAAGTAAGGATAAGAAGCATGAGAGAGGCTACTACGAGGATGAGGATCAGGAGATCCAGACAAAGCAGAATAAGAAGGGTGCATTCATCAAGCCTAAGGTAGAGGAAAAGCCAAAGGAAGAAATCAAGAATATTACTATTCCTGATGAAATCACCATCAAGGATCTTGCTGATAAGATGAAGATTGTTCCTTCAGCTATTATTAAGAAGTATTTCCTTGAAGGAAAGGTTTATACAATCAACCAGGAAATCAGTTATGATGAAGCTGCAGAAATTGCCCTTTCTTATGATATCCTTGCAGAGAAGGAAGAAAAGGTCGATGTAGTTCAGGAGCTCCTTAAGGAAGAACCTGAGGATGAATCAACTATGGTTTCACGTCCTCCAGTTGTCTGTGTAATGGGTCACGTTGACCATGGTAAGACATCACTTCTTGATGCAATCAGAAAGACAAATGTTACCGCAAAGGAATCAGGCGGTATTACACAGCATATCGGTGCTTATATGGTTACATTAAATGATCGTAAGATCACTTTTCTTGATACACCAGGTCATGAAGCCTTTACTTCAATGCGTATGCGTGGTGCAATGGCAACAGATATTGCAGTACTCGTAGTTGCAGCTGATGACGGTGTTATGCCACAGACTAAGGAAGCCATAAGCCATGCTAAGGCAGCTAAGGTTCAGATGATCGTTGCAATCAATAAGATTGATAAGCCAGGCGCTAATATTGAAAGAGTTAAGCAGGAATTACTTGCAGAAGGCGTAATGTCAGAAGATTACGGCGGAGATATCCCATTTGTACCAGTTTCAGCTAAGGCAGGAACAGGTATCGAGGATCTTCTTGAAATGATCACTCTTCAGGCTGATATCATGGAGCTTAAGGCTAATCCTAATAGAAAGGCCCGCGGTATCGTTATCGAGGCTAAGCTTGATACAGGTAAGGGTCCGGTTGCTACAGTTCTTGTACAGAAGGGTACTCTTCATGTAGGTGATTTCGTTGCAATCGGTGCAGCATTTGGTAAGGTTCGTGCCATGATCGATGCAACGGGCGAGCGTCTTAAGGAGGCAGGTCCATCAACTCCTGTAGAGATCATCGGTCTTAACGGTGTTCCAGATGCAGGCGAGGTTTGCCTTGTAACAGATACAAACAACGATGCAAAGAAGATTTCAGAAGCATTTATTACTCAGAACAGAGAAAAGCTTCTTGCAGAGACAAAGAATAAGCTTTCACTTGAAGGTCTTTCAGATGCTATCAAGGCTGGTAAGCTTAAGGAATTTGATATTATTGTCAAGGCTGACGTTCAGGGTTCAGTTGAGGCAGTTAAGCAGTCACTTATAAAGCTTTCAAATGATGAGGTTCAGGTAAGCGTTATCCATGGCGGTGTTGGTGCAATCAATGAATCTGACGTTACACTTGCAGCAGCATCACATGCTATTATCATCGGCTTTAACGTTCGTGCAGACAATCAGGCAAGAGAGACAGCAGAGCGTGAAAAGGTAGATGTAAGAAATTATAAGGTAATATACGATGCTATCAATGATGTAGAGGCAGCAATGAAGGGTCTTCTTGAGCCAATCTACGAAGAAAAGGTTACAGGTCATGGAGAAATCCGTATGATCTTCAAGGCTTCTGGCGTTGGTAACATTGCCGGTTCATATATTCTTGACGGTAAGGTATTCAGAGGAACAAAGTGCCGTATCATGAGAGGTGATGAGAAGGTATTCGATGGTAATATCGAGTCACTTAGACGTGGTAAGGATGATGTTAAGGAAGTTAATTACGGCTATGAGTGTGGTCTTGTATTTGAAGGCTTCAATGATATCCAGGTCGAGGATAAGATGGAATTCTATCAGATGGTAGAGGTTAAGAGGTAATACAGTAAATATGAAAAAAAATAGTACCAAGAATTTAAGAATCAATTCAGCGGTTCAGCGTGAGCTTTCAGTTTTAATTTCACGCGAGGTAAAGGATCCAAGAATCAGCCCTCTTACATCAGTTACTGATGTAGAGGTTGCTACGGATCTTAAGACAGCTAAAGTATATATAAGCGTTTTAGGAGATGAAGAGGCAAAGAGCAATACTCTTGCTGGATTAAAGAGTGCTGAGCCATTTTTAAGATCAGCTTTAGCACGTAATGTAAATCTTAGAAATACTCCAGAGCTTTTCTTTAAGCTTGATGAGTCTATTGAGTATGGTGCTCATATAAATGAGCTTCTTGAGTCTGTTAAGGATGATTTAGATCCAAGGGAAGAAGCAGAGGAAGATCTTGATGAGGATTCTGACGAGGCTTCAGACGAGGAATAATTTATTACTGAATATTTAAACTATATATGCATACCAAATATTCTTTGGTATGCATATAATTTCAACAAAAAAAACAAAATATAGTAATTAATAGTAAAAATATAGAAAATTGGCGGAAAATTTACAAGTTTCTTGAGAGGTAGTAGGTATAATGTATACTAATAATTTTGAAAAGGATTTTTTCTGGGATGAAGTGAAAAAGGCTAGAAGAATCGGTATTTCAGCACATGTAAGACCTGATGGTGATGCCATTTCCTCATGCCTTGCGATGTATGATTATATCACTGATAATTATAATAAAGACGGTGCTAAGACAGTAGATATCTTTTCAATGGACTTTTCTGAAAAGTTCTTAATTATGAAGAATTCAGATAAATTCATTACAAATGATGATTATAAGGAGCCTTACGATCTTTTTATCGTTTTAGACTGTGGAAGCATTGACAGAGTATATGCAGATGATAAAATCGTAAATGGTGCAGGAGAGGTTTTCCTATTTGATCACCATGTAAGCAATACTGGCTTTGCAAAGTACCAGGTAATTAACTCTGAATCAGCTTCAACTACAGAACTTATTTTTGATTATTTTGATGAGGATAAGATTTCTAAAGACTGTGCAATAGCTCTTTATATGGGAATCATTCACGATACAGGTGTATTTAAGCACACTAACACTACTGAAAGAACGATGGTAGTAGCAGGAAAGCTCCTTTCCATAGGAAAGTTCAATCAGGAAGAATTAATCGATGGAACCTTCTATGCTAAGAGTTATAAGGAAAATCAGATCCTTGGCAGAGCCTTGATGGAGAGCATCATGCTTGCTAATGGAAAGATAATAGTTTCTTGGCTGAGTAGAAAGGTAATGAATTTTTACGGCGTTGAGAGCAAAAATCTTGAGGGCATAATCGATCAGCTTCGCGTTACTGACGGAGTTGAGGTAGCTATTTTCATCTATGAAACAGCTGACCTTGAATATAAGATAAGCATGCGTTCTAATGGTGTTGTGGATGTTGCTAAGACAGCTGTATTCTTTGGCGGCGGCGGACATGTTAAGGCTGCAGGCTGCACAATGCGCGGACAGCTTCATGACTGCATCAACAATCTTACACTTGGAATCTGCCATCAGCTTGAGGAACATGGAGTTAAGATCGACTAATGGATGGAATTGTAGCAGTTTATAAAGAAAAGGGCTGGACCTCCTTTGATGTAATAGCAAAGGTAAGAGGTATTCTTCATACAAGAAAGGTCGGACATACCGGAACCTTAGATCCTATGGCAGAAGGCGTGGTACTTGTATGTGCAGGTCAGGCAACAAGGCTCTGCAGTCTCATCGAAGGGATGCATAAGGAATATCTTGCAGGTCTTTTACTTGGTGTTTCTACTGATTCTCAGGACATTACGGGAAATGTTACTGAAAAAAAGGATGTTAGAGTATCAGATGAATCAGAAATCAGTCTTAAAAGTGTAAAAGAAGCGGCGGCTTCCTTTTTAGGAGATTATGATCAGATACCGCCTATGCATTCAGCTAAATCCATCGATGGCGTAAGACTTTATGAGCTTGCTCACGAAGGTATTACAGTAGAGAGAAAAGCAGCAAGAGTGCATATCTATAAGTCCTCCATTTTAAGTGAGGAAGAGGCTTTTAATCTTCTTCCAGATAAAATCAGCGAGGAAAAAAAGCAGCAGAATATTGCTTATACCCTAAGAAAGGATAGAGACTATCTTTTGAAGGGCTTTAATACTGATGCAAAAAAGCTCAGCGAGGGCGTAAGTACCGCGGTTTTCCCACTTTTAGTTAATTGCAGCAGGGGAACTTACATAAGAACTCTTTGTTATGATATAGGCGAAAAGCTAAAGGTTCCAGCTTGCATGTCTTCATTGGTGAGACTTTCAGTCGGGGATTTTTCAATAAAGGACACCTATACGGTCGATGAGCTTGATGATATGATGCATAGAGGGGATTCCTCTTTTATGCTATCTATCGATGAAGCTATTGATAAGATAATGAATCTTCCTTCGGCAAAGGTAACTGAAGAAGAAAATGTTCATGTAATAAACGGTGCAACTATCCCTTCTAAAGAGGTAATAGTTGATATAAAACCGGAAAATAACCTGACATTAGCAGTAAATGGTGAAGAAAAGACTCTTTTTAAGATGCATACCGTAGACGACAGATGCGTTGGTATCTATGAAAAGGTAAGGGACAAAGAAGCTGCAGAAGATGTTTTTAAACCATATAAAATGTTTAAGGCACTTAATACAAAATAGTTTTGCGAAGAATATATGTGAGTTCTAAGTAAGTTTTTGTATAATGTTTTTTAAAAAGGGGCTAAATAAGGCTATAAATAGTAATAAAAATGCAGTGAGCACCCTGGTTCACTGCATTTTTAGTTTTCTAATTAACGAAAATAAACAATCACATAATAGTGATGTAAGGTTTACTATTTAAACTTTAAGGAACTTAAATGGATCCTTTGGATCTGAGTTGAGGAAGAGAGTTAGAAGATAGGCAGCTCTTATAGATACGAGCTTGTTCTTTAAAATATCCTTTACAAAAGCCTTATCAGCCTTGAAGGCTTCAATTCTTTCGCTATTTTCTTCCTCCTTATCAGAAAGTTCGCCTTCAGCAAAACCAAAAATTGTAGTGTTACATTCATCGCAAAGTCCCTGGCTCTGGATGAAAGGACGAGTGAAATAACCATTATAATCAGGAACAGGAGTAAATAAAAGACCGGTCTCTTCTTTTATTTCTCTAATAGCAGCCTCATTTGGTTCTTCACCTTTATCTATAAGTCCAGCTGGAAGCTCATAAATATAATCGCCTATAGGATAACGGTACTGTCTTAATAATATAATCTTGTTAGGATCCTCCTTGCATATAGGATACATAACAACAGCATCACTTCTAAGGATTCCGGTCTGGCACATTAAATCGCCGTCATCTCTTCTTGTTGCAAAATAGTAGTTGAAATGGGAACCATCTCTAGCAATGGCATCCATATTGTACATATTTAAAAACTTATTATTTGTCTGTTTGGTAACTGATGAATAATTCTTATCCATTTCAAAACCCCCTCATGATATTATTACTGTTGTTATTTCAATGAATTTTATTCAAAGAAATTATCTTCGTAGAAATTATTTTTGTAAAAAATGATGCATATTTCATCATATACAAAAGCATTATACCATTTTTAAAAGAATAATGGTAGTGTTATTTTTGCCTAAGGGTTTTACTCCTTTAGGCTGTTGACTGAAAAAGTGGTTTGTGATAGAATGTTTATTTGATGAAAAGCATAGGAGAGCATAGGAATTTAGTTAAATCTCCTTACTATAAAAGAACAATGAATGGAGGCAAGAGATGAAAATATATCAGTCAGTAGCAGAGCTTGTAGGACATACCCCCCTGCTGGAATATAAGAGAGTTGAAGAAAATGAAAAGTTAAATGGAAGGCTTATTGCAAAGCTTGAGTCCTTTAATCCCGCAGGAAGCGCTAAAGACAGAATAGGCCTTGCCATGATTGAAGAGGCTGAAAAGGAAGGAAAGATTAAAAAGGGAAGCATTATAATAGAGCCGACAAGTGGAAATACTGGAATCGGTCTTTGCGCCATAGCTGCTGTAAAGGGTTATAGAACCATTATTGTAATGCCAGATACAATGAGCGTAGAGAGAATAAATCTCATAAAGGCGTATGGCGGAGAAGTTGTGCTCACTGATGGTGCAAAGGGTATGACAGGAGCCATTGAAAAGGCAAAGGAAATAGAAAGAGAAAATCCCGGAAGCTTTATCGCTGGTCAGTTCACCAATCCAGTAAATCCAAAGGCACATTTTGAAACCACAGGACCTGAAATCTGGGAAGATACAGATGGAAATGTAGATTATTTCGTAGCTGGTATCGGTACAGGTGGCACTATTACCGGTGTAGGCAGATATTTAAAATCTAAAAACAGTAATGTAAAGATAATTGCAGTAGAGCCAAAAAGCTCGCCGGTTCTTACAAAGGGCATATCAGGACAGCACGGCATTCAGGGAATAGGTGCAAATTTTGTTCCGGAAATTCTTGATACTTCAATTTTAGATGAGATAATTGACGTTGAGGATGAGGCGGCCTTTGAAACAGGAAGAATGATAGGAAGAACCGAAGGTACTTTAGTTGGTATTTCATCAGGCGCAGCTCTTTGGGCAGCTATACAGGTGGCAAAAAGAGAAGAAGCTAGAGGTAAGAATATTGTTGTGCTTCTTCCTGATACAGGTGACAGATATCTTTCAACAGCAATGTTTACCTGATTTTTTTCAGAGACAGAAACTTTATCGCGGGCAAAAAAGGCCAAGGAATGGAAAGTAGGCTAAAGAATCAAGAATATTTGACACTTTTAATAGATTGTGCTATACTTTAAGAGTTGAGGCGGCTCCTGGATTTAAGGAAAATTAATATTAAATTATAAAGGCTGCTTAATATGTGTGTATGTAGGGGTTTTTGTTGAAATGGCAAAAAAAATAGCTGAATTTAATAAAAGAGTCAGTGAGAAAATAAAAGGAACTCCGGATTGCGGCCCTATACTTGGCGTATGGGATTATACTGTAATACTTACTTATATGAGCCTTGTATCAGCGGTTATCGGAATGACGCTTGCGGTAGATAATAAGAATAAATATGCTCTTATTTGTCTAATTATTTCAGGAATATGTGATATGTTCGATGGAATTGTTGCAAGAACCAAAAAGAACAGGACAGACATGGAAAAGAAGTTTGGAATTCAGATCGATTCCTTATCTGACACTGTTGCCTTTGGAGTTCTTCCTGCGACAATAGGCTTTTCAATGAGTAATCAGCATTATCCTGTTTTAGGACAGGTTGCAGCAGCGCTTTATGTGCTTGGAGCTGTTGTCAGACTGGCTTACTTTAATGTAGCTGAAGAAGAAAGACAAAGCATTGAAAAAGGTGGAAGAAAGTATTATCAGGGACTTCCTGTTACTTCATCAGCACTTCTCCTTCCATTAGTATATTGCATAACCTATAGATATTCTGCAGATATTCTTGCAACAGTTTATTCTATTGCTTTAATAGTAATTGCAATTATGTTTGTATCTAATGTAAAGGTAAAAAAGCCGAAGGGCCTTGGAATCTGCATCCTTTCTGTTATAGGAATGCTGGTTCTTGGAATGGTCTTAGTATGGCTATAATATGCTAAAGTTCAAAAGCTTATCATTCTA
>JAEEGF011404487.1_pt1 | contig 54447 bp, 42 predicted proteins | sample 9134171 | NCBI WGS metagenome assembly JAEEGF01 (sample SAMN16246542, study PRJNA631951) | gut metagenome | biome: gut microbiome; feature: rumen; material: AP-attached | host: Bos | place: Iran: Karaj | collected 2018-10 | reverse complement strand
CATCATAGTGTGTCTCTGGAACAAGAGCCAGTGATCTATTCTCACGAGGCAGTCCGTCGGTATACAGATACTGGTCGATAGTCTGACGCGTTACACTGACACCGTTCTCCAACTGACGCGAGTTACCATGCATGATGGTAGCGCCAGCGCCGTTAGGTCCATACACCTTTACAAACAGATTCTCCTTATTCTGTCGACCCTCACCATCAAAGTAGAACAGTTTCTGATAGTCAGGATAGAGTGCATGCTTACCACTCTGAATGATTCGTTCCGCAGCATCTACAGCCATCTTAAGATGAGCCTTTGAATCGCTGTTCAGCCCGTGATACTTCACGAAGGTACCTTCATAGAGACCGATACGCACCATCAGCGCACGGGCTGCCGACTTAGAGACACGTCCCCAGTCGGCCTCGCTACTCACTGCGTCGATCTCTGGCAACCACTTCTCGGCAAACTCCAGGTCATGGTAGCACTGCTGGATAACCTCTTCACGAGGTGTACGAGCCATTTTGATGTCGGGGGCGCTGGTAGAATCGAATGCTTTCAGTATCAAGGGCACATCACCATATTTCTTGACCAGATCGAAGAAGTGGTAGGCACGGAAGAAGTAAGCCTCAGCTATCCACCTGTTCTTCTGGGCATCGGTAAGTGGTGCCACGCTGCCCTTCGTTATGATATTGTTGCACACACCTATTCTATTATAAGGGTTGGTCCAGTCGCCAGATGTTGAAGGCAGGCTCCAGTTACCACTCGATGTGCCGTTAGCAGCCGTACCGATGAGATCATCGGCACGACGATCATGGTCAAAACCAGGCAAGTCTACATATAATTTATTGCAAGCGCCACGCAAGTCAGTCTCACTCTGCCAGAATGTGTTATCTGCCAGCGTGGTTTCCGGTAGGCGGTCGAGTTCACAGCCTGTGAGCATCATCATACCACAAAGCGCCCCTGCAGCCCAAACGGTCTTAAATATCATCTGTTTCATATTTCTTCTTTTTCAAAATTGATTATAATGTAATATTTACGCCAAAAGCCCATGTACGGAAGAAAGGATAGTAGTTACGTCCTACATTATTGCCCGACTCCGGATCAAACACTTTCAGGATGTCGGACTTTTCCCATACATCGTTTCCACTGATGTAAACGCGCAGTTTCTGGATGTAACGCTTTGAGACAGGAATGGTATAGCCCAACGTTACATTCTTCAGACGCAGATAGGCAGCGTTCTGCACCCATTTATCCGATGGCTGGAAGTTGAACATATCACCATTGTAATTGTAAAGACGTGGCCAGAAGGCATCAGGGTTATCCTCGGTCCAGTAGTCGCGATGGATGGTCCAAGGCATCTGATGGGTGCGGCCAAAGGGGGCGATAGCTTCTGTATCTATAAGTAGTTTGCGTTTTCCAACACCTTGGAACATCATCGCGAAATCGAAGCCTTTCCACTGAGCAGAGAGATTCAGACCATAGAGATAACGTCCATTGGCATCACCCAGATAAACCAAATCGCCATGATTCTCCTTTGTTCCATCGCCGGCACCTATCTGATGACCTATGTTTCCATCCTTATCGGGCAGTGAGAGGTAGCGCACATCACCAGCGCCAACCTTACCATCACTGAACGACTTGTAGCCAGGATGCGCTTCCTTGTACTGCTTATATTCATCGAGACTGCTCCAGTAGCCATCGGTCTTGTAGCCCCATATGGTATTCATAGCATACCCCTCAAGCAAGCCAACTGTACCGGCATAAATCACGTTTGCACCATCATACTCCATCAACTTGTTCTGTGCATCCGAGATATTGAAGGCCACTTGATAGTGGAAATCACCGATGCGATCGTTCCACTTCACCTCGAATTCCCATCCCCAGGTTTTCAGCTTACCGACATTGACATTAGGAATACCAATACCGATGGTATGCGGCAACTGCAGTTTCGACAGCATATCGTTGTTGTACTTCCAATAGTAGTCGAACGAAGCGTTCAGACGGCCATTCAGCAAACCGAGGTCGATACCCACATTAGTGGTCTCGATGGTTTCCCAAGTCTTATCCTTTGAAGCCAGCTGGCTCTGATAGTACGACTTCTCACCCATATAAACCGTGCTCTGTGCAATGGTGGGAATATAGTCGTAGAGTCCAAGAATGGCACCATTACCCAATTGTCCCCAAGAGGCACGTAGCTTCAGATTGCTCACCCAGTCGAGTTTAAACCACTCTTCCTGGCTGACACGCCAAGCAGCCGATACAGAAGGGAAGGCTTTCCAGCGCTTCTCTGGTGCCAGGCGCGACGAGCCATCATAGCGGATATTGGCCTCGAACAGGTAGCGGTCGGCATAGTTATAGTTCAGGCGTCCGAAGTACGACATCATCGACCATGGGGCAATATTATCGCTCAGAGAGGTGTTGGTAGCCTCAGCAGAATCATAGTAGTTAAACGAATAGAAATCATTCGAGTTCATATTCTTGGCTGTTGCCGAGAACTCATCCTTGCGATAGTTCTCGTAAGAGGTACCGGCTAACAGTTTGTAGTTATGACGCTTCACATCGAACTCGTAGTTCACGGTAGCCTCAAACAGATCGTGGAAATCATTGTTCTTGATACGATAGAGCTGATTAGGGTCGTTGTACGACTGACGCTTGTTATTACCTGTCATGCCATACCACACCAGATAGTGACGCTCGGTGCGCCCTGTGTAGTAACCGGCACGACGGCTGGCACTCAGGTTGATACGCAACCCTTTCAACAGGTTCTTAATAGTCAGATCGCCTTTACCGATAAAGCTCTCGTAAAGGGTCTCTGCCTGCCCACCCTCTTTCATCAGTTGGATGGCATTGAACTGCAGGTCGCCATTATAAGGATTCACGTCATGGTTCACATCCTCTTCCGGATTATACAGCAACTGACGAGATCGTGAGCCATAGAGATTGTTCAGGATAGCACCTGCGCCTGCTGAGGGCGCATTATTCTTCTTCGACTGATACTGCACATTCACACCAACAGCCAAATACTTGTTAAGTTCTGCATTCACCTTGGCATGCAGGTTTACTCGCGTATTGTCATTCTTGCCATACTTCAGCATACCATTCTTATAAAAATAGTTGCCTGAGATCAGATAATTGATTGTCTTTGAACCACCCGATACCGAGATGCTATGATTGGTCTGGTCTGAATGCCCGCGTGTTCCCTCATCCACCCAGTTGGTTGCAGAGAACTGATCCCAACGGCCGTTACTGTTGTTGGGGCGGTAATTGAAGTTGCGGTTGCCCACCCAGCTCGACTGCTCCGGGTTCCACTCCGGTTTACCACCTTGATTCTGTCGTCCGATGTTGATCCAATCCTGCTCTTCCCATGCAGGCAGACGCTCTGGCATATTGCCTGGCAGGTTAGTGGCATAATAGCCGCTATAGCTGATTTTAGGTTTTCCTTCATTACCATTCTTAGTGGTAACGAGTACAACGCCAGCAGCCGCTCTGGCACCATAGATGGCACAGGCAGCAGCATCCTTCAACACCGAGATGCTCTCGATATCCTCTGCATTCAGTAACGAGAGGTCGCCCTCTACGCCGTCGATGAGCACGAGTGTTGAGGTTGAGTTAACAGATGAGAAGCCACGTATACGCATGCCGCTGGTCTCATTACCAGGCTCACCGCTACTACGTAGCACAGCCACACCTGGCAGTTCACCCTGCATGGCGTCGAGCACATTGCTCGATGGCTTGGCAGCCAGTTTCTCTCCATCAACGGCTGATACCGCACCAGAGAGGTTCACCTTCTTCTGTGTGCCATAGCCCACCACGACGATCTCGTTCAACGTTTTGTCGTCTTCTGCCATCAGGATCTGTCCATGGGCCTTGGCTGGCGACAGGCGCAGACTCTTATAGCCAATAAACGAGAATTGAATGGTTGCACTCGATTTGACGCCTGTAAGGACAAAATGACCATCAAAATCGGTCACTGTCCCATTCGACGTACCTTGTTCCAGTACACTGACTCCTATCATAGGCTCACGTGTACTCATGTCGAGCACGGTACCCTTAATGGTCTGAAGGCCTTGCGCCCATGCGCTGGTTCCCATGAGTAGTAACATACAGCTCATCAGCATCAGCTGTATGCCCTTTGTTGATAATGTTTTTGTTCTCATATAAAAACAGGTATTTAGTTGGATAATAAAAAAAATTGATGCCGCAAAATTAAGCCTTATCTCACTTCAACACAAACTTTCTGCCACATCTCGATTACAACAAACCCGCACAAGCACTACATCACGATTTTCTCACCAAAAACGTATCTATCTATTTACCAGTGCATTATATCCAATAATCACCACATCAAGCACACATGATTATTTTCTCAAATACTATTGCACATTCCAATAATTATGTTTATCTTTGCCAAAAAATAAAATCGACATGAAGAAATGGCTGTTATTTCTTATCGCTATCGTTACAATGCCGGTAGCAGCACAAAGTCCTTGGCAGAGAGACGTGGTGAACTATTCGCGCCAGTCATATCACTCAGGCAACCAGAACTGGCAGATAGGTCAAAGCCCTGAAGGGTGGATGTATTTTGCGAACAACAATGGTCTGCTGGAATACGACGGTGCTAACTGGAACACCTACCCGCTACCAGGCAACACCAAGGTACGTTCGGTGCTACCTGTGGGTGACACCATCTATGTGGGTGCATTGGGACAGTTTGGTCGATTTGTTCGCAACACCAAGGGCAAGATGATCTATCAGGACCTGTCAGGCCATCTGGGCGAGAAAGAGCAGGTGAACGTATGGCATATACACCGCATTGGCAACGATGTTTTTTTCCAGACCGACGGTACATTCTACATCAATGATTACAAGACCAAGATGGCCGCTCACCCTGGCATACACTATTCAACTGTTGTGTATAACAAATTATATATCACCTCCTCAAAAACAATCTCGGTACTTGTTGGCAAACAGTTTATACCGCTGCAGGGCATTGATATCAGTCAGATGTCGAGCATTGTGGCCATACTGCCCTGGCAGCAGCAGCTGCTCATTGTGACCAGCAACAAAGGTCTGTTTCTGTATGGCAACAATAAGCTACAGCCGTTTCATGTGGCTGGCGCCACAGATTGCAAGCAGCTATCGTGTGCAGCCCTCTCGGGTACCACGCTGGCATTAGGTACGTTGCAGGATGGTGTCATTATCATAGACCTCAACAGTCATCAGACAGAGCGGATATCCACCAACAACGGCTTACAGAACAAGACGGTGCTCTCGGCAGCCTTCGACAACGATCATAATCTCTGGCTGGCACTCGACAACGGTCTCGACTACATCCAGCTCCATTCGCCCCTGCGATTCCTTAACAGCAGGATGTCGCTCATAGGTAGCGGCAACTGCAGCATCGCCTATCAAGGCCAACTCTATTTCGGAACAAACCAAGGGCTGTATGCCATGGAGGGCAACCAGATACGATTCATCGAGGGTACAGGCAGTCAGGTGCTCAGCCTCGACACCATTGGCGGGCAACTTTTCTGTGGCGGTCGGCAGTTTTTCCTCAATATCAACGGGAAACGCATCACCCATTACAACAACCGTGGCGTATGGGCAGTACGCCGCCTGCCAGGCCACTCGGATATACTACTCACCAGTTCCTACTGGGGATTGCGGCTCATGCGCTTGACGCCTCATGGCTGGCAGATGGCTGAAGAGATTAAAGGTGCCAATATCTCGGCCAAAACATGTTATATCGAAGAGATGACCAATGCCGTATGGGTGGCCAACAAGGAGAAAGGTCTCTACCGCCTCACGCTCTCCGATGATCTGCTGAGTGTAACACACAAAAAATGCTATAACTCGGCAACCCTACCCAAGGGTAACAACGTATCGATAGCCAAGGTTGACGGTGAACTGGTGATAGCCAGCCGCCAAGGCCTTTTCAGTTATGATGCCGCCCACGACAGACTGGTTCGTAACACCCAGCTCGAAGAGCGTCTGGGGGGTAACACGGCCTACACCTATATCCAGCAGACAACCGACGGGCACATCTGGTATGCCAGCGACGGTGCCATGCACGTGAGCGACGGACAGAATCGCCACAGCTACCTGAACGACTGTCTGATGGTGGATTTCGAGAACGTGAGCTTCACTAACCGCCAGCAAGCCATCATCGGCACAGAAGATGGTTTCGCCTTGTTAGAGAACTACCAGCCACAAGATACTACACGCCAGATCCGGCCTTTTATCCGTCGCATCGTTATTGGCAACAATGTTGACACCCTCTACTACAAGGCAGAGCGCCCACAGATAAGATGGGCAGATCATTCGTTGCGTTTCGAATACAGCGCCAACAGCTATGATCCCACCCAGACTGTGAGGTTCAGCTATTGGCTCGAAGGCTCCAGCGAACAGGACTGGAGCCCTTACACCCGCTTACATATCAAGGAATACACCAATCTGCCGGAAGGGCATTACGTATTCCATGTAAAGGTTATCACCTCTGATGGGCGCGTAGGCGGGCAGGCCTCGTTTGCATTTACCATCCTGCCTCCCTGGTATCGCTCGTGGTGGGCATATACCATATATATTATAGCGACCCTGGCTGTCATGTATGCTATCTATCACCGCATCATGCAGAGTCGCCAGCAACTCATCAAGGAGAAAGACGAGCAGATTGAGAATCTGGAGGAGGAAAAGCTACAGATAGAGTTACGCGCCCGACAGGATGAGCTGGTGCGGTCGCGCATGAATGTGGTACGCAAGAACGAGATGCTGCAGGAGATTAAGAAGACTGCCGTAAGCATCAACAATGGGCTGAGCGAGGATAACCTTCCTGCCATCAAGCGCCGTGTGGTGCGCCTGATAGGACAGATTGACACCAATATCGAGCATGACGATGACCTTGAGGCGTTCCGCAACTCGTTCGACAATGTACATCACAACTTCCTGAAGAGCCTTGGCGAACGCTATCCCCAGCTGTCGCATAAGGAAAAAATGCTTTGTGCCTACATCCGCATGAACCTCATGTCGAAGGAGATAGCCCCGCTGCTCAATATCTCCATCCGCGGCGTTGAGATAGCCCGCTACCGCATCCGACAGAAGCTCGCGCTGGAACAGAAAGACAGTTTGACGGAGTTTCTGCAGTCGCTGTAGATAATCCATAAGCCAAGAGCTGGCTGTTCTGATATCATACATCAAAAAAATAACGGGATTCAACCCCAAAATCAGAAAAAGATCCGGGATTATATAAAAAAACAGTACCTTTGCACCCATGTTTGTAGTAATGATGACATTGTTTTGCATCGTCATAGTAGGTTACGTTGCAGGCAAATTAGGATATTTGGGAGGTGACTTTGACAGACAGTTGTCAAGATTAGTCATCAATATGACTTGTCCGGCACTGATCCTGTCGTCGTCCATGACTGGTGAGTTACCCGACCGTGAGTATATACTACCCCTGTTGCTCATCAGCATCATCACCTATGCCGTATTAACAGGCGTGGCCTATCTATTGCCACGCTATCTCACCAGGAAGAGAGATGATGAAGGCATCATCGGCTTTGCACTGATGTTTGGAAACGTAGGATTCATGGGCTACCCTGTGGTAGCATCGATATTCGGGCACGAGGCTGTGTTCTATGCCGCCGTACTGAATGTGGTCAACACGTTTGCCGTGTTTACCGTGGGTACCCTATTGATTACAGGTAAGAACGATGTTGAGCAGAAGCGCTTTGAGAAGAAGGTGCTCTACTCTCCCCCCATGTTATCCTGCTATCTCACCATGCTGATTGTAGCACTGCGTATAGACAACATACCGGAAGCCATCAGCGCACCACTCACCATGATAGGCAACATCACGGTTCCTGCGGCCCTGCTGATCATCGGTTCATCGATGTCGAACCTACCAGTCAGATCGCTATTGGGTAACGTCACTGTTTATGCTACCACGCTGTTCCGTCTGGTCCTACTGCCTATAGGCATCTACTATCTATGTAAAGCGTTAGGATTCAGCGCGTTTGTAGTCAACATCAACACCGTTGTCATCGCCATGCCAGTGGCCACCTATGGCACCATCCTCTGTCTGAAATACGGAAAAGATACAGCAACCATCACTGAGGTGACTTTCATCACCACCCTCATTTCGATGCTTTCCATACCACTATTGGTATTATTCTTTCTATAAGCAGATACCCACAAAGCATCAGCACGTAGACCAGCACCACCTGGAGCACGCTCGGGTGGAGGCCATCTATGCTGGCTCCTGGCAGGGAGGCTATCCAGAACAAAACGGCATTAAGCCCTTGCACAATCAGTAATAAGAGGTGTACAAACGATGAGGAAACCCATGATAGCAATGCCAACAGAAGGATGACGAATGCCGTGGGAATAACAACAAAGTTGGTGAGCAGGAAATAGGTGGGAAAGCATCCGAAATAGTAAGCCACCAGTGGCGCCACCCCAAGCTGGGCAGCGCATGACACCGTCACCAGGCCCCACAGCCATTTGACACAACGGTGGGACATGAGATACTCTGCAGGCACCAGTCGTTCGAGCAAAGGCACGAACACCAAAATGGACCACACAGCCATAAACGACAGTTGAAAGCTTATATCAAACAAGGTATCAGGACGCCACATCAGTATCATGATAGCCGCAAAAGCCAAGGTGTTGACCGACATCCTGTCGCGATGTCCTAACGACAGCAGGGCATAGACACTCAACATGACCGCCGCACGAACAGCACTGACAGGTAAGCCAACCAGAAAGACAAACGTCCACATGGCCAACAACAGCAACAGCTGCGACACCGCAGGCCAGCGCCGTCGAGGCAGGAAAAACGAAAGCAACATATAGATGATGCCCATGTGCAGTCCACTGAGTGCCAATACATGCGAAGCACCACTCACTGCATAGGCATTCTTCACCTCATGAGTCAATGCAGACTTATCACCCAACGACATGGCAGCCACCACCGCGTAGGCTTCACCCTCAAGACCTGCATCAGAGAGATGCTTTAGCAAGTGGCTACGCTCTTGGAGAAAGAAGACACGGCAACGTTCCAGCCGCTCCTCGCCCCACATACCAGAAGGCTGAGAGAGATGCCGTTGCATGAGAAGCATGCCAAGCAGCAAACAGCACACCAGGATCATGGCAGACTGCACCCTGCCATACTTATGCAACAGGCATGCAATCGCCACCATCGCCACGAATATGGGCAACACCGGAATAGGCAACAGCACATAGCTGGCCACAACGATGCCTGCCATCAGACACACTGCAACCAGAACCAACGGACACTTGTTGAACATCCTACTATGCATACTTCTGCGCAAAAATACAACTTATTTTGGTATTACACGAAAAAACTGAAATTAATTTGGCATTTTGCCAACTTAATCGTAACTTTGCACCCGTTAATTAAGAAATCAATAAAGTATGGAAATGGTAAATATCCCCATGTGGACATGGATATTGTTCTACATCATGGTACTCGCCATGCTGCTCATCGACCTGAAATCATTTGGCAAGAAAGGGCAGCATGAGGTGAGCGTATCAGAGGCACTAAAGATGACAGCCGTGTGGATTGGCGTCTCACTGGTATTCTGCGGAGGCATCTATCTGTTCTATCCAGGCGATGCGCACGAGAAAGCCATGGAGTTTCTTGCCGGTTATCTGATAGAAAAGTCATTGTCGATGGATAACCTGTTTGTTTTCCTCATGCTATTCTCATTCTTTGGCGTACAACGGAAATATCAGCATGAAGTACTGTTCTGGGGTATCTTCGGAGCTCTGGTGCTGCGTAGCATCTTCATCTTCGCTGGCACAGCCATGATTGCTCAGTTTGAATGGATACTTGGACTGTTCGGTCTGTTTCTCATCTATACCGGCATTAAGATGTTCAGTCATAATGACGATGAACAGATGGACCCATCGGAGAATATCTTTGTGAAACTATTCAAGAAGTTCTTCCCTGTGACCGACCAGATGCACGAAGGCAAATTCTTCATCATAGAGAACGGTAAACGTCTGGCCACCCCACTCTTCATCACCCTTCTGGTCATAGAAACCACCGATGTGGCCTTTGCCGTCGACTCCATCCCCGCCGTGTTCTCCGTGAGCCGCGATCCGTTTATCGTGCTCACCTCCAATATCTTCGCTATCCTCGGTCTGCGCGCCCTCTATTTCGCCCTTGCCGCTGTAGCCAAGTACTTCACCTATCTGAAATACGGTCTGGGCATCATCCTAAGCTTTGTAGGCATCAAGATGCTATTAGCGATGAACGAATACATCAATGCCCTGGGCGAGATGGTAGGTATGAACATCCACATGCCCCATATCGAGGTGCCCACCCCACTCTCACTGGCCATCATCTTCGGAGTGCTTGTGCTATCCATGGTGTTGTCAGTCATCGTTTCAAGAGCAAAAAAAACTAATAGCTGATAGATAAATATGGAAACCAGAAACTATACCAATGATGCCATACAGTTGCTTAGGGACCTGATTGCGATCCCCTCGATAAGCAGAGACGAGACCATGGCTGCCGATAAGCTAGCAGCATACCTGCAGATGTGGAACCTACCATTCGGTCGCGAAGGCAATAACCTCTGGGTGGGTTGTCCCGACTGGGACAACCATCGTCCAACGGTTATGCTGAACGCCCACATAGACACGGTAAGACCTGTTAACTCATGGACACGCGATCCCTTCGCGCCCACCCTCGAGGGGGATATACTCTACGGCTTAGGTTCGAACGACTGTGGCGGCGGCCTGGTAGCATTACTACAAGCCTACCGCATCATGCTTCACAGGCCACGCAGTTATAACCTGCTATGGGTTGCTTCGGCAGAGGAAGAGATATCGGGTCAGAACGGCTTTTCAAGAGTACTGCCTCTCCTGCCCTCAGTGGATGTTGCCATTGTAGGTGAGCCAACCGGCATGCACCCCGCCATCGCAGAGAAAGGCTTGATGGTTATCGACGGCTATGCCCATGGCAAGTCGGGGCATGCTGCCCGTAACGAGGGCGTGAATGCGATCTATGAGGCACTCGATGACCTGGTATGGCTGCGAGACTACAAATTCCGCAAAGTCAGTCCGTTGTTAGGACCGACGAAAATGACCGTCACCGTAGTAGAAAGCGGAACGCAGCACAATGTAGTGCCCGACACGTTACATTTCATCATAGATGTCCGCACCAACGAATTCTATCAGAACGAGTATCTGTTCAATTTCCTCTGCAAGAAGATGACCAAGTGTGAGCTTCGTGCCCGTTCGTTCCGTTTGCATTCATCAGCGATCTCCCCCGAGCATCCGCTCATCAAGAGATGCATTGAGCGCGGCATGCACCCCTTCGGATCACCCACGCTGAGCGACCAGGCACTCATGCCGTTCCCCTCATTCAAGTTAGGGCCCGGCGAGTCGAGTCGTTCGCATTCTGCCAACGAATTCATCAAAGTTTCTGAGATAGAACATGCTATCAATACCTATATAGGATTGTTGGACGGATTGACACTCTGAAGTGTCTATCTCGCCAACCATCCTTCTGGATTCAGTTTCGCACTACCATGGCGTAACTGGAACTGCATCAATCCTTCAGCACCCACTCGGCCAATGGTCTGACGGGTGCTAACTTTTTGTCCACGGCTCACATTGACCGAGGCCAGATCGCAATATACAGAGAGGTAACTTCCGTGACGCACAATGACTACTGTAGTGCCTGCATAGCTGAACACAGCACTCACCTCGCCATCAAAAATACAACGCACGGCAGCACCTGGCTGTCCCTTGATATCAATACCTTTCTTATCGAGTGTCACATGACCTTTCACATCTGTTACGTGATTGGTTCCAAAATGATTCACAATCCGATAGCCGCCAGCGATAGGCATGGGCAGGCGACCGCGATTACTCTCAAAGTTACCACTCAATTTACGGTCTTCGGAAGAAATCGTGTAGACAGGCTCAGCCTTACGAGCCTCGGCCACCTCTTTCTCGTGCGCTCTCGCGTCAGCAGCAGCCTTACGCTCAGCGGCCAGTCGCTCACGCTCCGCCTCAGCAGCAGCACGTTCTGCAGCAGCCTTCTCTTCAGCATTCCTACGGGCGGCGGCGGCACGAGCCTCTGCCTTGGCTTTCTCTTCACGTGCCTTAGCCTCAGCTATACGGCGCTCGTTCTCCCTGCGGGCAGCCTCAGCGGCCGCCTTCTTTCTTGCCAGTTCCTCTGCCTTACGTTTGGCTTCGGCCTCGGCAGCCTTACGACGAGCCTCCGCCTCGGCACGCGCTTTGGCACGCGCTATCTCCTGAGCAATCAATCGGTCGATCTGGGCATTCAACTCTGCATCACGTTTGGTTTGCTGGGCAATAATTCCCTGAATCGTCTTCTGCTGTTTCTGCAATGAAGACACCATCTTCTTTTGCTCCTCCTGCTTACCCTCAAGCGAACGGCGTTCCTGTTCGTCACGCACCAACAAGGCATTCTTCTGTTTCTTCGTATCAGAGAGTTCAGTATGAGCCTCTGCCACCTGTGCCTTCATCGATTTCACCGCTTCAGCCTGATTCTGCTGATAAGCAGCATACTCACGAACAAAACGCAGACGACGATACATCTGCGACAGATTCTTGGCACTGAACACAAACATCATCTTGCTCTGCAGGTTGCGGTTACGATGCATATATTTCATCGATTTGACGAAACGCATCTTACGCTCCTCCAGTTCTTTTTCAAGATATTGCATGTGAGCCTCCAAGGTATGGATATCACCATCCAATCGATTGATATCATGACGAATCGTATCGATGGACTTACGCTTGTCGGCAATCTCATTGTTGATAATCAACAGATTCTGCAGGCGCTTCTTCACATCGCGCTCATTAGCCTTCAGTTTACGCTGCTGTTCTGCTATCTGCCTGCGCACCCTCTGCTGTTCATTCTTTAAACTGCTAACCGTTACAGGCTCTTTGGTAGCGGTTCTTTTCCTCGAAGCTGTTTTCTTCCTGGTAACAGTCTTCTTTGTAGAAGTAGTACGCCTATGGGTAGACGTTTTCTTCGCCTGCTGGGCAACAGCAGGCGAAGAAAACGCGATGAGTGCCACCAGCACCATCGTCCAGCATTTGATACTCAAAACCCTACTCATCATAGAGCCATGAAACGACGGAGTATCTCATCCACTGTTACCTCACGATACTTATTTGACACTTCTGTACGTGGCTCCCACTCTGTATCAGTACCCAGATAGTTCAAGGTGATACCCAATTTCACGACCTTCTCGGGTGTGGTCAGTGTGATGCCATGCTTCTTGGGGAACATCTTACGGCCAAAGACCTCGTAATCCGAATAATCCCAGTTAAGTTGGGTATTGCCTTTAAAACGGTCTTTATACAGGATGTTTGACATGCGGATCAAAGCAGTATGCTTACTTGCCAGCCAGCTGTAGGCCATCTTTCCGTCCTCAAGACTGATAATCATATCGTCGCCACTCTCTACGGTAGCAAAGTTGCCTTCGCCTTCCTTCGTCTTATCAAGCACGACCGACTCACTACCCTGATTGGGTTTGAAGAGCTCGTTCCAGAACAAAGCCTGAAGAGCAGAGAAGTTCAAACCGCTATTACGCAGGAAGTCTATCTGACGATAAGGCGCCTTGAGATACTGCTTATTGATACGGTCCATAATCAGTACATAGTCCTTGGTAAACTCAAGACGTCCGGCCTCAACGAATCCGAATGCCATCAACTGCAAGCGAATCACGTCGTTACGACGCATCTTCAGATTGCCCGTCAAGGTGAGTTTCTGAGGGCCTACCTCGACCGAGAATTTAACCTTTGAAGTGATAAACTTATTTGTTTGCTGATTATCACGTACCTGATTCACGAAGTCGGTAGTCTGGCGCTGTTCAAACATAGGTGTTGTTTCAACGACCTTCTTGTGCGACTTACACGAAACAAGAACCAACGGTAATGCCAATACGGCCATTCTTACGATACTCTTCAGTTTCATTATTGTTTTACTTTTTGTTTTATTTTATCTGCATGTTCCCGAATCACGGTGTTATCTTGCGACTCGTCTAAATTCTGTAATGCCTGATCAATATATATCATGGCCTCAGAATAGCGCCCCATCATATAAAGTATCCAGGCATAAGTATCCAAATAGGTCGCATTCTTAGGTTCAGCCTTGATGGTCTTATAACTCATCTGTTCAGCCTTGGAGAGTTGCTCGCCATTCTCGCTTAGGTAATAGGCATAGTTGTTAAGACAGCTCACATTATCCTCCTTCCACTGCAAGCATGAGTCGTAGGCTTCATAAGCCTCCTTTATCATCCCCTTCTGATGCAGGATGTCACCCATGACTGCATAGAAATCAGACACGATGGCCGGATCGCTATCTTCCTTGATGACACCGATGCCGTTCTTAAAGGAAGAAAGAGCGGCATCAAGGCTATCGCGACGATAATAGGCCACACCCTGATAGTAATAGAATGCCATCTCGTCAGGATTATATTGTCGGGCATCCTGACAAAGTGAGATGACGCGTGTCATATCGTCAGCTTCCCAGGCATAGCCAATAAGTTGCAAACGTGCAGCAGAGTTGGCCGGAGCGATATCGAGTGCTTTGGTAAGCACTTTGGCAATACTATCCTTTGGCATTTTCTTCACGTTCATATACGAGGCACAGAGGATAGCCATGTTCTCATCGGTCTGAGGCTGAGCCAGTATCTTATCAAACAACTGGAGTACTCTCGTACTGTCGCCACCGGCATTCTCACTGGCAGATATTTCCTGACGCAGCAGGTGTATTTTCTCCTCCATGGTGGCATTCTTACTGAGCAGCACGCGCTCCGTCAACGAATCGGCCATCTCATCATGTCGCAGCGCCAGATGGTAGGTACGAAGCGACATGAGTACACGATTATTATCGGGCTCATCCTTCAATATCCGGTCATAGACCTTCAATGCTTTCTTGAGTTTGCCGTTCATCATCAGCGTCTCACCGTAAAGGGCCAAGTAGTTATAGTCGTTGGGATACTTATCCGATAGCGCCTTCATTTCTGCAATGGCAGCCTTCTTATCCCCCTGACGGGTGTATATCTCACTCTTGGCCACAGAAAGACGTTCACTCTTACCATCAATGGTCTCTATGCGATTAAGCACCTCTATGGCTTGGTTATAGTTACCAACCTGCTGATAGAGCTGAAACAACATCTCCAACAAATCCTCGCGCTCCTTATCCTGTTCATACAATTTCTCAAAGACAGGAATGGCTGCTTCATAGTTCTGCTGACGGATATAAGCCTGTGCCAAGGTTTCCAAATAAGTGTCATTGTCCGGAGCAAGGGAAACGGCCTTTTGAAGATATGCCAAACTCTTTTCGTCATTCTTCAAGGCATTGTAATACTGAGCTAAGAAATAATAAGCCTCAGGGGCTTCCGGATTGATTTCCAGGCAGTGGCATAACAAATCAAAAGCGGCATCGTTGTTACCCTTTTGGCGCTGCATCATAGCCTCGAGGAAGAACTCATCGTAGGTACGCTGTCCATAACCAGCGGTTACGGAGAGTAGCAACAGCAATGACAGCCCTATTTTCTTTATCATATGCATCACTTCACACCAGTATGTCCATACCCGCCCTCGCCGCGTTCGGTTTCATCGAGTTCTTCAACTATAACAAACTCCCCCTGTTCATGGCGCGCAATGACCATCTGCGCAATGCGTTCACCGTCCTCGACCACAAAGTCCTCATTCGACAGATTGATCAGAACCACGCCAATCTCTCCACGATAGTCAGCATCGATAGTGCCTGGAGTGTTAAGCACGGTGATACCTTTCTTCAGTGCCAATCCGCTACGCGGACGGACCTGTGCCTCATAACCAACAGGCAGGGCTATATGCAGCCCCGTTGGGATGAGCCGGCGCTCAAGGGGTTTCAGGGTGATAGGTTCATCTATGTTTGCTCTCAGATCCATGCCGGCACTCTGCGCTGTGGCATACTGCGGCAATGGCTGATGACCTTTGTTTACGACTTTGATTCTAAGCATCTTTTAAAATATCATTTTAATCCACGTGCAAAGGTACGCCTTTTACCTTAGAAATCACCCTTTCAGTGGCTATTTTTTTGTTTTTTTCGTTAATTTCTGCGAAATATGCTGCTACTGCGCGTATTTTTCGTACCTTTGCACTCTGATTATGATGAATTGGCAGCAACTGATATCAAACAAACGGCTTGGTCAGGAGCATCGTCATCCTGAACGCCATGACGACAGAACAGAGTTCAAGCGCGATTACGACCGCTTGGTATTCTCTGCTCCTTTCCGTAGATTGCAAAACAAAACCCAGGTATTCCCACTACCGGGAAGCATTTTTGTGCATAACCGTCTGACCCATTCACTCGAAGTGGCCAGCGTTGGCATGTCGCTTGGAAATGATGTAGCCGTACAACTCACGGCCAAACATCCAGAGCTGAAAGATACCTTGTTCCAGGAGATCGGACAGATTGTAGCTACTGCCGGACTGGCACATGATCTGGGCAATCCGCCATTTGGTCATAGTGGCGAGAAAGCCATCCAAGCCTTTTTCACTGAAGGTGCCGGCTACGACCTCCAGCGTCAGGTGAATTCCAACTTCTGGAATGACATGACACATTTCGAGGGTAATGCCAATGCCTTCCGTTTGCTAACACATCAGTTCAAGGGGCGCCGTCCCGGTGGTTTTGTCATGACTTATTCCACCCTTGCCAGCATCGTGAAATATCCATATGCCTCGAGTGCCGCAGGCAAAAAAGGAAAATTTGGATTCTTCGATTCCGAAAAGGCCGACTACCGTCGCATTGCTGAAGAATTAGGCATTCCATGTCAATCAGAGATGGGCGAGCCTTTACGCTATGCCCGTCACCCACTGGTGTATCTCGTAGAGGCTGCCGATGACATCTGTTATGAAATCATGGACATCGAGGACGCCCACAAACTTAAAATTATTTCGCATGCAGAAACCATGGATCTTCTGTTGGCTTTCTTCGACGAAGACACCCAGAAGCACATTTTGAAGCGTATTGAAGACGAGGGGGTGACCGACAATAATGAGAAGGTGGTATATCTGCGTGCATGCGTCATCGGTAAACTCGAGAACGAGTGTGTGCACCGATTTGTGGAGCATGAAGAAGAGATTCTCAACGGCACCTTCCAAGGATGCCTTATCGATCATATCAGTGAGATTCCGCAACAAGCCTACAAGCGTTGTTGTGCCCTCTCGGTAGACCGGATCTACAAGAGCCGTCCCGTGCTCGATGTAGAGCTATCCGGTTATCAGATTATCCAGACGCTGATGGAGCAGTTTATCAATGCAGCCGTCCACCCGGAGCGGTTCTACTCCAAGCATCTCATCAGTCGTGTATCGAGTCAATACGACATCGATGCGCCCGACCTTGAAACACGCATCTTAGCGATTATCGATTACATCAGCGGTATGACCGACGTATATGCCCTCGACGTATACCAGAAGATCAACGGCATATCGCTACCTATTATTTAACTTGAGCATGATGAAGAAATTATATATTGAAACGTATGGCTGCCAGATGAATGTGGCAGACTCTGAAGTAGTAGCATCGGTGATGCAGATGGCTGGTTATGAAACCACAGAGAACCTCGACGAGGCCGATGCAGTATTCCTGAACACCTGCTCTGTTCGTGATAATGCCGAGCAGAAGATTTTCCACCGCCTCGACGCTCTTGATGCAGAGCGTCGCAAAGGTCATGCCATGATACTTGGTGTACTGGGGTGCATGGCCGAGCGCGCTCAACAAGATTTGTTGGACCATCACCACTGTGACTTAGTAGCTGGTCCTGACGCTTATCTCACCCTGCCCGACCTCATCGCTCAGGCCGAGTTGGGACATAAGGCCATGAACACCGAGCTTTCTACCACCGAAACCTATAAAGACGTTGTTCCCCAGCGTATCGGTATCGGTCATAAGATCGGTGGATTTGTCAGCATTATGCGAGGCTGTAACAATTTCTGCCACTACTGCATAGTACCCTACACTCGCGGTCGTGAGCGTAGTCGCGATGTAGAGAGTATCCTCCGCGAAGTCCGTGACCTTCGCGACAAAGGCTTTAAAGAAGTCACCCTCTTAGGTCAGAATGTCAACTCATACAAACTCGACGATTTCGATTTCCCCAAGCTGCTGCGCAAGGTAGCAGAGGAGGTTCCGGAAATGCGTGTACGCTTCACCACCTCACACCCTAAGGACATGAGCGATGAGACCCTGCATGTCATTGCCGACATGCCTAATGTATGCAAGCACATCCATCTGCCTGTACAGAGTGGTAGCGACCGTATTCTGAAGTTGATGAACCGCAAATACACGCGTGAGTGGTACATGGACCGTGTAAACGCCATCCGTCGTATCATTCCTGATTGCGGACTCTCTACCGATATCTTTGTGGGCTATCACTCAGAGACCGAAGAAGACCATCAGCTTTCACTCTCACTGATGCGTGAGGTTGGCTATGACTCTGCCTTTATGTTCAAATACTCTGAGCGCCCAGGCACCTATGCCTCTAAGCATCTGCCCGACAACGTGCCTGAGGAGGAGAAGATTCGTCGTCTGAACGAACTCATTGCGTTACAGACTGAAATGAGTGCCATCCAGAACAAGAAAGACGAAGGCAAGGAGTTCGACGTACTCGTCGAAGGTTTCTCTAAGCGCAGCCGCGAACAGCTCTGCGGCCGTACAGAGCAAAACAAGATGGTAGTATTTGACAAGGCCGGTCACCACATCGGTGAGACGGTTCGTGTCCGTATCACCGGATCTACCAGCGCAACATTATTTGGCGAGGCATTATGAAGGAGTTTCTGAACGTACTGAGGCGCTTTGTTCCGCCATATAAGAAGTATTTGGTATTGTCGGTCATCTTCAACATTCTCTCGGCAGTGCTGAATATCTTCTCTTTTGCGGCGCTCATCCCTATCCTACAGATCCTATTCCAGACGGGTGACGCAAAATCAGCTACAAGTCTGATGCCATGGGATTGGAATAATATTCAGGATGTGCTTATGAACAACCTGAACTATTACGTCACGCAACTGATTGCCGATTATGGTCAGACCACCACGTTGCTGTTGATAGGCATATTCCTGGCGTTCACCACAGCACTGAAGACAGGCGCCTATTTCTTGTCGTCAGCAACCATCGTCCCTATCCGTACAGGTGTGGTGCGCGATATCCGCAACCAATTATACCAAAAGATCAATGCCTTGCCCTTGGGGTTCTTCTCCGAGGAGCGTAAAGGCGACATTATTGCCCGCATGAGCGGTGATGTGCAGGAGGTGGAATCAAGTATCATGTCGAGTCTCGATATGCTGTTCAAGAACCCGATTCTCATCCTTGTCTATTTCACCACCCTTCTCTTTGTGTCGTGGCAGCTCACCTTGTTCACAATCATCTTTGTACCCCTTTTCGGTTGGTTTATGGGCATTGTGGGACGCAAACTGAAGCAACGCAGTATCAAAGCGCAGGCCTTATGGAGCGACACCATGAGCCAGGTGGAAGAAACACTTAGTGGTCTTCGCATTATCAAAGCGTTCTGTGCGGAAGATAAGATGAACGCCCGTTTCGACAAGATCAACTCCGCCTACCGCAACGATATCCTCCGTGTCAATGTGCGCCAGTCGATGGGACATCCCATGAGTGAGTTTCTGGGCACGGTGATGATTATCATCGTGCTGTGGTTCGGTGGCATCCTGGTGTTGAATCACCAAACCATCACCGGTCCCACGTTCATCTACTACATGGTGATCCTGTATAGCATCATCCAGCCATTGAAGGATTTCTCAAAAGCCGGTTATAACATTCCGAAAGGACTGGCTTCAATGGAGCGTATCGACAAGATTCTCCATGCAGAGAATACGATCAAGGAAGCAGCCCGTCCCACTCACATAACAGAGTTCAAACAGCAGATAGAGTTCCGACATGTATCATTCAAATATGGTGATCAATGGGTGCTCAAGGATATCAACCTCATCATCCCGAAGGGCAAGACCATAGCCCTTGTAGGCCAGAGCGGTAGCGGCAAATCGACGATGGTCGACCTCATTCCCCGTTACTATGACGTGCAGGAAGGCGAGGTTCTCATCGATGGTACAAATGTCAAGGACCTTGGCATCCACGACCTTCGTCAGCTCATCGGCAATGTGAACCAAGAAGCTATTCTGTTTAACGACTCATTCCGCAACAACATCTCGTTTGGTGTGGATAACGCCAGCCAAGAACAGATAGAGGAAGCAGCGAAGATTGCTAATGCCTATGATTTTATCATGGCTTCGGAACAAGGTTTCGACACCAACATCGGTGACCGCGGCGGCCGTCTGTCGGGTGGTCAGCGCCAACGTGTGAGCATTGCACGTGCCATTCTGAAGAATCCACCTATTCTGATTCTTGACGAGGCCACCTCTGCCCTTGACACAGAGAGCGAGCGATTGGTACAGGATGCCCTTGAGCGGCTCATGAAGACACGCACCACTGTAGCCATTGCCCACCGCTTGTCAACCATCAAGAATGCAGACGAGATTTGTGTGCTCCACGATGGTAGGATTGTAGAGCGTGGTACCCACGAGGAACTGTTGAATACTGACGGATATTACAAGAAGTTACATGAGATGCAGAGTTAAGTTTCTGGTCCATACTTACCTATGGACCGTCATCGTGTTCATCATGGCCAAAATAGCCTTCATGCTATTCTGCGGTGATGGCCATGAGTACGGCATAAGGGAGATCGCTCAGGTCGTGGGACATGGACTCAGCCTTGATCTCTCTACTGCGCTTTACTTTCTCATTATACCGTTCCTGCTCTGCATGATTCAGATATGGTATTGGGCTAAATGGCTCGATAAACTTTTATGGGGCTATTTCCTGCTCATCTCCCTGGCTTTTGCCCTGGCTTTTGTTGCAGACAGCAGTCTGTACCCTTTCTGGGGATTCAAACTTAATGCCTCATGCCTTCAGTATCTCGAAAGTCCTAATGAGATAGCGGCAAGCGTCTCTACGCTCTATCTGGTATGGCGTTTCTTGGCATGGGTTGTCACAGCCATTGTCATCTTTGGTGGCTACCGTCATCACCTTCCTGACCACCCAACAGAAACAACACGTCAGAAAATAGTAGAACTCATCGTCTATATTCTCCTCATCCCAGTCATGGTGATCGGTATCCGTGGCGGATTCGATGAGTCGACGACCAATACCGGTCAGGTCTTTTTCTCTAAGGATCTGTTCCTTAACCACTCGGCCGTCAACCCCGTCTTCAGCTTTCTCTCATCCTTTGAGCATAGCGAAGACGATTATTATCACTACAACTATTTTAAAACGGAAGAGTGTGAAGCCCTCATCCAGGATGTCTATACCACAGAGAGCATAGCTGTCGACAGCCTGCTCACAACCAAACGTCCCAATGTGATTATTATCCTTCTGGAAAGTTGCGGAGCAGTATTCACAGAGCTGGGCGGACATCCTGAGACCATGCCCCGATTCAGCAAGATAGCAACCGAAGGCATCACCTTCACCCAGTGCTATGCCAATTCCTGGCGCACAGACAGAGGCACTGTCTGCACATTGAGTGGCTGGCCTTCATTCCCCAACGTCTCGGTCATGAAGATGCCTGACAAGAGTCAAACAATGCCCTCTATCGCCAAGACGCTCAAACAGCAGCAATATCACACCCACTACCTCTATGGCGGTGATATCAATTTCACCAATATGCGTGGCTATCTCGTAGCCACCGGATGGGATAAGCTCACCAGCATGGACGACTATCACAGGAGTCAGATTACATCCAAATGGGGTGTTGCTGACGATACCACATTCGAGACACTCTATCAGATGACCGTCTCTGCTAAGCCGCCATTCCTTTTCGGTTACTCCACATTGAGCAGTCACGAACCATGGGAAGTACCCGTCCACCATTTTGACGATAAGATCCAGAATGCATTCTATTATCTGGATCAGTGCATCGGTGACTTTGTGGACCGTCTGAAACAAACTGAAGCATGGAAGGACCTGCTCATCGTGATGCTTCCCGACCATGGCATCCAATATCAGCAACTTGATGAAACCCAACCACTACGCAACCTGATCCCGGTAGTGTGGACAGGAGGTGCTGTCAAGGCCCCCAAGCGTATTGACAAAATCTGCAATCAAAGCGACGTGGCAGCCACCTTGTTAGGACAGTTAGGACTTCCCCACGACGACTTCACCTTCAGTCGCGACATACTGAGCAGCACCTACCGCTATCCATTGGCAGTGCATAACTATAACAATGCCCAATCGATGATAGACTCAACAGGTTTCATCCTCTACGATTTCGATGCGTCGCACTTCATCAAGCGCGACAGCCCTGCTGCCGAGCGCATGCTCAAGGTAAGCAAGGCCATCCTTCAGAAAACGACAAACGATCTGAAAAACAGATAACAATTACAGACAACAACATCCAATGACACATATGAAAACAGTACCCGTCAATCGCACATTTTTTCTTTTAGTTGCAATCTGTTGTCTCACATTGCTCCCATTCCTCGGTTTATCCGATTATCATACCAAGGGAGAACCACGTGAGGCCATTGTATCCTATTCGATGCTTGCCACCGACAACTGGACCCTACCAAGAAACAACGGTGGAGAGATAGCCTACAAACCGCCTTTCTTCCATTGGTGTGTGGCAGCAGTCTCAGCCATCAACGGGTCTGTGACCGAGGCCACCTCACGCATGCCATCGGCAATAGCGCTCATTGTCATGATTGCATGGGGATTCTGTTTCTTTCGCAAACGTACCGATAATGCCACAGCACTACTCACCGCTCTGATTGCTTTCACCAGTTTTGAGTTGCATAGAGCAGGTGCCAACTGTCGTGTCGACATGGTACTCACCATGCTTACAGTATGTGCGCTGTACCAGCTATACCGGTGGTATGAGAATGGTCTGCATGGCATACCGCTGTTGGCCATCCTGCTGATGGGATTAGGTACACTCACCAAGGGGCCTGTAGGCTCTATCATTCCCTGTATGGTTATTGGCTGTTTCATGCTACTCAGAGGTATTAACTTTTTCAAGACCTTCTTCTTACTTGTTGCTTGGGGCCTACTCTCCCTCATCCCCTATGCCATCTGGTTCTTCTTTGCCTGGCAACAAGGCGGACAGGAGTTTCTTGACCTGATGTACGAGGAAAATATTGGCCGTATGACCAATACAATGGGCTATAACTCATGTGTAGAGCCTTGGTATTATAACTTTATCACCGTTATCGCAGGTTATGTTCCCTGGATGTTGATGTTGGTTGTCTCTTTATTCTTTATCCAGTATCAGCGTCCCGTGCTCGCTGGTTGGTGGCAGCGCTTGACTCAGTGGATTCGCGGCATGAAGGATATCGACCTGTTTGCACTCACCGCCATCGTCACCATCTTCGTGTTCTATTGCATTCCACAGAGCAAACGTTCGGTGTACCTCATGCCTATCTATCCGTTCATAGGCTATTTCATCGCCCGTTATATCCAGTGGCTTGAGGCTAAGAGAAAGTCTGTTATCAAGATCTACGGAGGTATCCTATCCACGTTAGGCATCATGCTTTTCGGGTGTTTTCTCATCATCAAGGCGGGCCTCATTCCAGAGAGCATCTTTGGCACAGGTCGTCATGCAGCTCAGAACATACAGATGCTGCATGCCCTGCAACAAATCAGTCATCCTATCCAATGGTTAGCCCTTATACTGCCAATGCTACTGGGTATCTGGTGGTTCAGAACTCAGCATAAGAACGTCTGGGGCGTGCTAACAATCACCTTCGGATTATATCTTGCCCTCGACAGCACCATCAACCCTACGGTCCTCAACGTCAAGTCGGTGAAGGCTGTCTCTGCCGATATCGACAAGCATGTACCAGCCAGCATGGGCACACTCTACGAGTATATTGAGGCAGGTGTTAAGGCCAAGGGTGACCCTGTTCATTTCTTCGAGGTCAACTTCTATTTAGGCAACCGTATAGAGAACTTCCACCTGCAGAAGCCACAAGAGGGTTTCCTGCTTATCAGCAAGACCGATGCAGAGCATAACATGGCCACCTTCGAAAGCGAAGGCTATCAGATGGAGCTCTTTTACGAGACTGGTAAGCGCGACATGCAGGTTTACAGATTCAAGCGCCCCTAAGCAACCTTAGGGCGCGCTTCTTTATGCTTATTCGTCGTGTTGATGACGCATCATGTATTCGGCCGTCTGTATCATCGAGAATACATACTGCTGTAAATCATCATGACTGGAAACGGGCTTACCTTCCTGGAAGCGCTGACGGGTAGCAGGCATATAAACCAAACGTCCTCCTTTGTCGCGTGCAGCAATCTGATCATCAGCTGTATAGAAGACCTTATCTCTAGACGCTTTCAGCAGATTCACGCCAAATCCGTCAAACTCATACCCTGCCCCCAGCAAGCCAAGCACTGTTGGCATCACATCTACCTGTGTTGCTAACTCATGCGAAAGATGTGGTGTCACACCAGGGCCAAAGATGATAAGGGGAATATGGTTATACGATTCTGGCAGTTCAGAGTCAACCTGTCCTACAATCTTTCCATGATCAGCCATGATCACAAAGAGCGTATTCTGATACCACGACTCCTTTCGGGCCTTAGCCAGGAAATTGCCAATACACCAGTCGGCATACTCTACAATCTGTAGCTCTTCATCGCTGGAGCGAGGTTTGAACCAGTCGGGAATGACATAAGGCGGGTGGTTGCTAATGGTGAGCAGCGTAGCCATCCATGGTGTACCTGTCTTCGAGACCTCATTGATACGGTTCAGACCGTATTCGAACAGGAAATGATCGCTTACACCAAAGGCATTAACCCTTTCACTCATCGGATAGTCCTCCTGCGCATACACATCATCATAGCCGTTGGTCCGGAAGAAGGCATTCATGTTATCATACTGCGACTCATGGGTCATAAAGAACATGTTGTGATAGCCCAACTCTTTCAGTACGGAAGGGAGTCCATGTCGACGAGGCGTCACTGTTCCTTTCATCAGGTTACGCTTCATCAGAGCAGGAAAGGAATACAGTGAAGCGGTAATACCATGATTTGTATGGATGCCTGCCGAATAGCATTGGGTAAAAGCCCACGAGCAGCGATAGAGACTATCGAGAGTAGGTGTTACCTTCTCTTTCTGTCCCAACGTATGAAGGAAAGAGGCCGACATCGATTCCATCAGAATAATCACAATATTTGGACGACGCTGTATCGAGTCAGCTTCAATGCGACGCTTCAACACATCCGTCGAGTCAACAGCTCCCTGAATATGCAGCTGATGACGCACATAAGTTATCGCATCATCATATGCCATCAAGTGCAGTTCCCGGTTCTCCGGCCGCATATCATCGAGCCAGCTGGTGAGTAGGTTGAAAGATGGTGAGATACCCAACTGATTAAGGAAAGGATCCTCACAGTAATAAGCCTCACTGATCTTGATAGGGTTATAGCCTACACGACCACGAATACCAAAGATGCATAGCCCCACCACACACAGTACGGTGACGACACGTGCTGCTGACGTTTTGAACGAACAAGCATGCTGGCAGCCCTGTCCGATTAGTTTATCAAACAGACGACGAATGCCAACAAGTCCACAGGCAAACAGTGACGCTGCAACTATGAACAGGATGATATACAGCCAGTATGACGACTCACCCACAACCATGCCGACTGTGGTATTGGCATAGCCAAACCAATTGAATATCGACGAGTTAATATTCTTAGCAAAGTAGGCATAATAGGGGATATTAGATGCCGATATAGCCAGCACAAGTGTATAAAAGACGAGGAACCACCATTGCACAAACAGACGCCATACCTGTTGGAACCTATTGCAACAAGCAGCTACAAGTACCACTACCAGCGGCACAATCAGGATATAGCAACCTACCACATTATCAAACCACACGCCACGTACGAAGGCCCCCCAGGCAGAGGTGTCACTCTGCGCTGTCAGCATCGTTCCTCGAAGAGCCAGATACTCCACCCCACGGAAAAGGGTTGTAAACAGCAAGCCCCACAAGTGGACACACAACAAGAATGCCAATGTCAGACGGAAACGATGCATCGCATTTCTCTTATCTTGATTATCCATATAAAGACTATTTCAGAATCTCTTGGATATGATACAAGGGACGCGCCTTCACTTCCTTATAGATCTTTCCGATGTACACACCCACAGTGCCAATACCTATCATGAGGAAGCCACTCGTCATCCATACCGACAGAATCAGTGAAGCCCATCCTGGCACAGCTGTATGTACAATCAAGGCATGCAGCACATAAACACCGATACAAAGACTGATGATCAGGAACAACACACCTAAATAAAGTATCATATACAAGGGTTTCACACTGAATGATGTGATACCATCTAGCGCAAGACTCAGCATCTTGTGCAGTGTGTACTTCGAAGCGCCAGCATAACGCTCGCTGAGGCGATCCTCCACAGTAGATGTCTGAAGTCCTATCTGAGGAATCAGTCCACGCAGATAGAGATTATGCTCTTTATACGAACTCAGCATTTCGAGTGCACGACGGCTCATCAGTCGGAAGTCAGCATGATTATACACGCTCTCTACACCCATCGAGCTCTGCAGTTTATAAAAAGCCATGGCAGAAAGACGCTTCATGACAGGATCAGCCTGTCGCGAAACTTTCACGCCATACACAATGTCACTGCCATCGCCCATCTGTCTCACCATCTGGGGAATCGCCTCGATGTCATCCTGCAGGTCCGCATCAATGGTCACCACGGCATCAGCCCAGTCCTTGGCGGTCATCATACCAGCCATGATGGCATTTTGATGCCCCACATTACGTGCCAGATTGATACCTCTCACGTAATGGTTCTGCTGATGCAGTTCGGTGATAAGCTGCCATGTCCGGTCACGACTACCATCATTCACGAACACCATCATCGAATCATTACTGATGAGTCCTTCATTCACCATGCGGTCGAACAGCTCAGTGAGTCGTTCCACCGAGTGCACCAACACGTCCTCCTCATTATAGCAGGGCGATACCGTAGCCAGTCTTATCATATTTCTTGTCTGTTAACGAATTCTGTAAAAGTTATAAACTCATGGTGCTGTGCTTTCAGCATCTTCACCAGTCGATCCAAGCGTTCCATCATCTGCCTGCCACTATGATTCTTGATAATGAATGGCATCTTAAATTCCGGATGCTGTTTCAAGTCATAGAACTCCCACGGATGGAAATAGGTAACAAAGTAGCCATCGTGCTTCAACACACGTCTGGTCATCCAGTGATACATCCACTCTGGCAGATTATGCAACGACAACCAGAATAGGGGGAATCGCATCCATGGTGTTACAGAGGCGGGGATCTGCATCACCCCATCCTTCATAAACCAGGTACGCGGTGCTGTCAAGTGCATATATCTGCCAGGAATAAAGGCAGGGTTCAAACTGGAGTTATAGCGATAGCCTGCACGTTTAATCTCCGATTCCACCACAGGGAACATACGCGGCTGTCGATAGCCATAAACCACACGGCCAGTTTCCTTTTCCACAATCTGTTTCGACTCGTAGAAATCGGTCTCCTTGGGCTGCCAGTGGTCCACGCCATGACAGGCCACCTCATGGCCTTCGTCCATAATACGCTGCATGATGTCAGGGGCATTCTTCACGAAATTGCCTGTACAGAAAAAAGTAGCTTTTACCTGATTTTGCTTGAGGACATCCAGAATACGGTTCGTACCTTCTTTTGAAACCTCCATGCCCTCTTCTAAAGAAAAGTCCACGCCATGTTCGCGAGGCACATCAAACTCTTCGGTATCAAAACTCAGTAATATCATGACTAAATAGATAATTTTGCGGCAAAGGTACTAAATAATACCGAATTATTTGTATCTTTGCACCAAAATTTAATAAATATGCCCAGAAAAGAAATAATAGGCCAACTTATACGCTTTGGTATTGTAGGCACCACGGCTGCAGCCATCCACTATGCTATCTACTGGATACTACAGCATTGGATTAACGTCAATGTGGCCTATACAACGGGATATATTCTCAGTTTTCTAGTCAATTATTACCTCTCTGCCCGTTTCACCTTCAGAGAGAAGACTTCAGTCAAGAACGGCATAGGCTTTGGTGGTGCCCATCTCACCAACTATCTGCTTCACATCGTGCTGTTCAACCTGTTCCTGAGCATCGGTCTCAGTCGCGAGATAGCCCCTCTGGCCGTACTTGCCATCGCTGTACCTACGAATTTCGTGCTTGTACGATTCGTATTCAAACATTCCAGAAACAATTAAGTTTTTATACTACATATACATGAAGAGAATACTCTATTATCTGCTATATACTATCGTCTATCTGCTGTCGCTCTTGCCGTTCTGGTGTCTCTATCTTCTGTCCGACATCATGTTCGTCATCGTCTATCATCTGGTAAGATACCGCCGCCGCATTGTATGGCGCAACCTCACCTCTTCGTTCCCAGAAAAGACCGAAGGCGACCTGCATATCATCGAACGTCAGTTCTACCATTGGTTCTGCGATTACGTTTTCGAGACCTTCAAGCTTCTCAGCATCAGTGACGAACAACTTCTGCGTCATATTGAGTTTCGTAACATTGACGAATTAGAAGCGTGCTTTGATCGTGGTCAGAACTGTGCCGCTATCCTGGGGCACTACTGTAACTGGGAATGGCTTTCTGCCAGCGGTTTGGTTTTTAACCGTTACCCTGATGCTGTGATGGGCCTCATCTACCACCCATTATACAACAAGGCTGTCGATCGTCTATTCATCGACATCCGCAAAGCCCACGGCGGCACCTGCATACCCAAGAAGGATATCCTACGCCATCTCGTCACGCTCAAACGCCAAAACAAGCATTCACTCTTTGGCTATATCAGTGACCAATCGCCCAAATGGGAGAACATGCACCTGTGGCTCAACTTCCTAAACCACGACACCCCCGTGTTCACCGGTGCCGAGCGCATCATGCAGAAGATGAACGATGCCGTTTTTTACGTCGACATGGAGCGTCCTTGCCGTGGGAAGTACATATGCACTTTCCGACTTATCGCTGCCGAGGCCTCCAAAGAAGAGGCGTTTGCCATCACGCACCGTTTCTTCGAGCTGCTGGAAACGAGTATCCGCCACCAGCCAGCCTTCTACCTTTGGACCCACAACCGTTGGAAACGCGGACGCGAGGAATTCAACATGAAGTTTGATGTCATTGATGGCAAGATTATCCGTAAAGAAACATATAAATAGGCATATGAGAATCGTTGTTAGTCCAGATTATCAGCATTTGGCATATTGGGGAAAACAGGTTCCTGGTTTGTTTGCCACCGATAGCGGTGAGTTACTCTATAACGGCCGCAATCAGGTGCGTCTTTTCGTGGTAGACGGACAGAAGCTGGTGGTGAAACGTTTCAAGCGCAACGATCTTTTCAAGCAAGTGGTCTATACCTTTTTCCGCAAGAACAAAGCGCGCCGTTCTTTCGAGAATGCCGTCATGCTTCGTCAGAACGGCTTTAACACCCCTCATGAGGTGGCTTACATAGAAGAGACCGCTTGTGGCCTTATCACACAAGTATACTATATCTGCGCCTATACCGACAGACTCCCCATCCGTCCTCGTCTCATCGAGCAGGAGCCTTTCGACAAGCCATTAGCAGTGGCATATGCACGCTATGTAGCATCGCTTCACCAGGCCGGCATTCTACATTGCGATCTCAACCCCACCAATGTATTGGTTGATGAAGAGGCGCATTTTGAGCTGATAGATATTAATCGTATGCAGTTCTTTGATGGTCCTGTTCCTAAAAAAAGATGCATGGAGAATCTCACATTATTTTACTGGCTTACGCCAGCCTATCGATTTATACTTGAAGAATATGCTCATCAGCGCGGATGGACCGATGAAGACATCAAAGAGGCCATCCGGATAAAAGAGCGTCACGATAAACTCTGGATACTCCGAAAAAAAATAACCCATTTAGGCCGTTATGAAGTATCACATTGAGCACAGGTACGAATCATATCATCACACAAGATTTTGGTAATTATATAAAACATGGTTTAACCGCTGCTTACGCATATCACAAACAAACATATGTATAAAATCCGCTTCATGCCCTATCGCGAGGGACTCGCCACCATCATGCACCGCCAGACGCCTGGTCACAACCTGCGCTCGCAGGATGGCCGTTATGAGTTTTGTTTCGACGACACCATGGACGAGGCCGACTTCTGGGTGGTTCAGGGCAAGGGTGTGCGTACCGAACAAACATGTCGTGTAGCCCCCGAGAATACAATTCTCCTTACCACCGAACCCCGTTCCGTACTCGTTTACCCCCAGCGTTATATTGATCAGTTCGGGCTCGTCATCTCTTGTCAGGAACAGATGCGCCATCGTCATGTGCAGTATGGTCCTGCCATCCTGCCTTGGTTTGTTGGCTATCAACCAGCTCCACCCTCAGCTGGCATTCCTTATACCTATTCCCAGGATTTCGACTCTCTGAGTCAACCTTCCAATCCTGCTGAGAAGACCAAGCTGTTGTCGGTTATCACTAGCAACAAGGCTTTCACACGTGGTCATCTGGACCGTATCAAGTTTGTAGAAAAGCTCAAATCCCATTTCGGTGATCAAGTAGATATCTTCGGTCGCGGTTTCCGGTCCTTCAATGACAAATGGGATGTGCTACGCCCCTACAAGTATCATATCGCCATTGAGAACTCGTCAGACCGGTATTACTGGACTGAGAAGATCTCCGACTGTTTCCTCACCGAAACATTCCCGTTCTATCATGGTTGCACCAATCTGTCCGACTATTTCCCAACCGACGCATTCCAGCCCATCGACATCCGTTGCCCCGAAAAGGCCATTGCAACCATCGAGTCCACGATTTCTGATAACCGTTACGAACAGTCTACGGCTGTATTGGCATCGTGCAAGCAGCTGGTGCTAGGCAAGTACAATATGTTCGAATATGTGGCCCATCTCTGCGACCAGATGAATCCAGATGCCATCAAAGAGCAAGTCACCATCCATCCCTGTCGTTCGGGTATGGACTGGCACAACATGATGCACTACGCCTTTAGTCAGAACTATTATAAGCTCCTAACAAAGTTACATTTTCTTAGACATGGAAATCAACTCCAATCCAAATGAACAGGTCATGGCGCTGCACGGTGATCGTGTAGACCAAGAGACACGCCAGGTGCAAGCCCGCCTGTTGAATATTCTAAAAGCGATCGATCACGTATGTCGTGAACATCACCTCACTTATTATCTATTGTGTGGCACCATGTTAGGTGCCGTACGTCATGGCGGTTTTATCCCTTGGGACGACGATGCTGATGTAGGTATGCCTCGTGAGGACTACGAAACACTCTTAGCCCATGCCGATGAGTGGATGCCACAGGGCTACGAGGTGGTGAGCGGTGGTCGCACCAAGGGTTATCCATATCCCTTTGCGCGGGTTCAGGAGACCAATTCCACCTATCGCATGCACCGTAGCTACGACTTTGTTGGCGGTCTTCCCATCGATTTGTTTCCACTCGACGGCATGATACCAAATAGCAGTGCCCGTCGTCGTCATTACTTCCGTTATAAGATATGGCGGAAGGTACTTTATTTCATTCACACTGATCCATATAAGCATGGTCATGGTTTCCGCAGCATGATAACCTTACTACTTCGTCGGTTGTTCAATCCTACACATGTACATCAAAAACTTGACGAGGTGCGTTGTCAGTGGCACATTGCCAACAGTCCGCTAATAGCTGACCACGACTATAGTCCCGAGAAAGGCGCCATGCCCAAGGAGTGGTATGGCGAGCCTGTGCCTGTCAAGTTCGAGGATTGTATGCTGATGGGGGTTGCCAAGCCTCATGAATATCTCTCTCATCTCTATGGCAACTATATGGAGATTCCCAGTGAGATACCACCACGCAACTATCGCTATCTCGACCTGAACAAGCCTTGGCGCACGTATCTTTCTGAACAAAAGAAATAAAGAAAAAACAAATACAGCATCATCAGTTATGAAGAATTGTAAAACAGGTTTTATCTACCTTACGCTGGCCACCATCTTCATGGCCATTCAGTTTCTGTTTTTCATCAAAAGCAGCACAGCTTTGGCATCGATGGATTTCAGTGGGTGGTTATTTTTCATCACTTCCTGTTTCTCTCATGCTGCCACACTCGCACTCATACCCTTCCTGATTCTTTATCTGCCTTTGGCAGCATGGCGCCATTGGAAAATAGGTGGCAGCATCATGGTAGCAGTATTGTCTGTGGTTTCGATACTGATATTCCTCGACATGCAAGTCTACGATCTCTACCGTTTCCACATCAATGGTTTCATAATCAACATGGTCTTTTCCACCGGTGCATCCGAAGTATTTGCCTTCGACACCCTGCTCTATCTTAAGGAATTGGGCTTGTTCTCCTTCTTCATAGCTATCCACGTGCTGTTGTGGTTCATCTCTTGCCGATGGACCCATCGGTGTAGCAAACGGATGGTATGGACCATTATTGGCCTACTCGTTGGAACCACGCTCTATGCCCACTGTTATCACATTTATGCCTCATTTCAACAGCAGCAGTCGGTTATGAAGAGCCGTCGTCTGTTACCCTACTACTTCCCCACCACCGCTTATGGTTTGATGACCAAGATGGGCTTTACGCCACCTGTCAACAATGGTGCTGAGAACCTTGGCAGCCTCTCTGGTGATGTAAATTATCCTTTACATCCCATCGTTGCCGATACGGCAGGGGTGCGTCCTAACATCGTCATGATACTTATCGACTCCTGGAGCACACGAAGTCTAACAGCCGAATGCATGCCTCATATCTATCAGTATGCCCAGTCCAATAGCTGGTACCAAAACCACTTTAGCTGTTCCAACGGCACACGCAGTTCTGTGTTTGGCATGTTCTTCTCCATACCTTCCTATTATTGGGATGTTTTCGAGTCCAATCGCCAGAGCCCTGTTTTCATCGACGAGATGCTACGTCAGGGCTATCAGTGTCAGGTCTATCCCAGTGCCTCTTTTCGCAATCCACCGTTCAACCGTGTACTGTTCCAGCATGTCAAGGGATTAAATGTGCAAACCAAAGGCAAGACGGTCTATGACCGCGATGTACAACTCACCAAGAACTTCTTGGCCGATCTGCCCCAACGGGCCGCATCAGGCAAGCCCTTCTTCTCCATGCTGTTCTACGATTTGGCACATAGCTACGAAATGCCTCAGGATCGCAACACCCGCTTCCAGCCTGCCTGGGCCTTTGCCGACTATACCAAGCTCAACAATGATATAGACCCGACACCCTATTATAATCTCTATCGCAACTGCTGTTATCAGATTGACATGATGGTTCACCAGGTACTCACAGCTATCGAGCAGGCGGGTCTTGCCAACAATACCATTGTGCTCATCACAGGCGACCATGCGCAGGAGTTCAATGAGAACAAGAAAAATTTCTGGGGGCATAATGGTAACTTCTCACGCTGGCAGGTATGCGTGCCGCTCATCCTGCACCATGCATCGACTAACCAGCAGGCAGCTACCTACACCCATCGTACTACCCATTATGACATCGTACCCACATTGATGCAGGAAGCCCTTGGTGTGCAAAACGACATGACCGATTACAGTGTGGGCCATCTGCTTAACGACACGCAGTCACGCCGCTGGCATGTGGTAGGCAGCGAGCTCAACTATGCGTTTATCATCGATGGTGATACCATTCTCGAGAAGACCGCTGATGGCAGCTTAGAGGTCACCGATGCCAAACTTAATCCAGTTAACAACTACAAACTGGATGCCAAGGCCTTCAACCAGGCCATCACACAATTGAATCGTTACATGAAGATGAAATAATTATTATTTCACCCAACCGAACGTTTTCACGCTCACATATTTACGCCACAGGTTGAGTTTGCGTTTTGCAGGCACACCGTGGCGTTTGATATAGTCTGCCACCCCTTGGAGCATACGCTCGGCACAACGGCCGTCGGTATAGGGGTCATAATTGTCTATAATCCATTTTCTACGTTGGGTGAGTGCCTCGTTGCTGAACAGCTCATCATAGGCTCCCATCAGTTCGTTGGGGTCATTGATATCCTTCCAATAAGGATCTGCGCTCACGGTATCGATGGTCACTACGGGTTTATCGAGCAACAGCATCTCATAGATGGTGGATGAGGTATCACTCACCATGGCATCCGCCATCAGCATGTATTTCGTCACGCTGAAATCATCTTCAAAAAGAATATGAGGGTGTTCCTGTGCCATCTGTCGGTATTCCTCCACCCATTCGGTAGCGGTGAGGGGATGCAGTTTGATGAGCAGCAACACATGTCGCTCCTCCACCAGTTTCACCAACTGTTCCTTAATCTTGGGCAACGAGGTAAGTCGTGGCGAGAAGGTCGGTGCATAGAGCACAATCCGCTCACAGCCATGCTCCTGCAATAATTGCTGTCGTTCCATCTCATAGTCATGACGATGACGGGTTATCCAATCCTGTCTTGTCCATCCAGTCTCGAGCACCTCAAAATCACGATACTTCTGTTGAAGTTTCAAAAACTCTTGCGTAAAATAGGGGCCTTGAGTCATATACATGTCATAGTAGTGCCGTATATGGAACTGGTCTCTTTTCTCTGCTGCATAACCATGGAAGATACTGCACTTCACGCCGCTCAAATAATATGGTACGATGTTTCCTGGCGCAAAAACGGCATCAGGTCTGAAATCATAAGCTGCCTGTATATCATAGGTCCACCTCACCTCATCCTTGAGTGGAAATACTGGTATTTTCTTCTGGTGCACATACCACAGCACCTCATGTCCGCCCTGCCTATCGGCTTCTAACTGCAGCGGATTCAGTATGTCAACCGCGTATTTGTTTTCACAAAACAATAGTATCTTCATTGCAATTTTCCTATTTTTGCAGCAAAGGTACTAAATAATTCATAATTAATACCTTTGATTCGCTTTTTTTTTCTACCTTTGCATCTATAAATATAAAGAATATATACCGTCATGCTTAATTTTACAGTAGGTCCGGTCATGTCGGGCGAGGCCGTAAGAGAGATTGGAAGCCATCAGGTTCCTTACTTCCGCACGCCCGAATTTTCAGAGGTCATGTTTCATAACGAACAACTGATACTGCAGTTTGCAAAAGCTCCCGCAGGCAGTCGTTCCGTGTTCATCACAGGTTCCGGTACCGCCTCGATGGAGAGCGTTGTCATGCATGTATTATCACCTCGCGACAAAGCCATCGTCATCAATGGTGGTTCTTTCGGTGCACGTTTTGTTCAGTTGTGTTCCCTCCATCAGATACCCCATCATGAGGTGAAGCTCAATTTCTGCGAGCCACTCACCGAGAGCCATCTGGAGCCACTCGCCAATCAAGGTTTTACAGCGTTGTTGGTCAATATGGGTGAGACCTCTACGGGTGTGCTCTACGACATGCCTATGATTAGTCGTTTCTGTAAACAGCATGGTATCCTGTTGATTGTCGATGCCATCAGCACTTTTCTGGCCGATCCTTTCGATATGGCTTCACTGGGTGCCGATGTCATGATCACCGGTTCACAGAAAGCGTTAGCATGTCCACCAGGTGTTTCAATCATTGTGCTTAGTCCCCGCGCCATAGAACGTGTCAACGCCAATCCCGATGTGTGTCTCTATCTCAGTCTTAAGCAAGCGCTTCTCAATGGCGAGCGCGGTCAGACCCCTTGGACACCAGCCGTGGGTACCTTGTTGCAGATCAATGCCCGATTGAACGAGATCGTCGCTCAAGGTGGTGTCGATGCTGAGGTGCAGCGCGTACGTGAGTTGGCACGCGACTTCCGTAGCAAGATAGCAGGTATGCCTTTTGAGATGGCCAGTCCGGCTCCACAGAATGGCGTCACCTCGCTACGCACCAGCGGCACATCTGCCTATGACATCTTTACCATCCTGAAAGATGAATACCACATCTGGGTATGTCCTAATGGTGGTGAGTTACGCGACCACATCTTCCGTGTAGGCCATATAGGTGCACTCACACCATCCGACAACACCACGCTTGTAGAAGCAATGAAGAATATGATAACACGAGGACTTATCAAATGAAAAAAGTAATCACATACGGCACTTATGACCACCTCCACTATGGTCATATCAAACTGTTGGAACGTGCTAAAGCCCTTGGCGACTATCTGATAGTAGGCATCACTGCCGATAGTTTCGACTATGCCCGTGGCAAGATTAATGTGGAACAGTCGCTCATGGAACGCATAGAGGCTGTTCGTGCCACCGGTCTGGCCGATGAGATTATTGTCGAGGAGTACGAAGGTCAGAAGATTGACGATATCCGTCGTTACGACATCGACATCTTCACTGTTGGTAGCGACTGGAAAGGTAAGTTCGACTATCTGAGTGAGTTTTGTCAGGTGGTCTATCTGGACCGCACCGAAGGCATCTCCAGTACCGATTTGCGCGCCAAGGAGCACCAATTACATTTAGGTTTGATTGGCGAGTCCCCCATTCTCAACAAGTTTGAACACGAGAGCCACTATGTCAATGGTCTCACCATCAGTGGTGTATGTAGCGAGAATGCCCACCATCTCTCTGCCACATTGCGCCAGCAAGCCATGCCCATGTCGCATCTCGACACCTTACTGGATCATAGCGATGCTGTGTATATCATCTCCAATCCACGTTTTCACTATGCACATATCAAACGGGCGTTGGAGCATGGATGCCATGTGCTTTGCGAGTCACCCATAGCCATCAACCCGTCGCAGTTCGACGAGCTCAAGACAATGGCTGCTGAGCGCCATCTGGTGCTCACCGACTCCCTGAAGACCGCCTACTCCATGGCATATAGCCGTCTTGTCTTACAGGCCAAGAGTGGCGTCATAGGCGATATCATCTCTGTCGATGCCACCTGTACAAGCATGAGCAACCTTGAGATGAGCGATGAACGCGACATGCCGTTCCTATGGAACAGCATCGGTGCTTGGGGCCCCACCTGCCTATTACCCATCTTCCAACTGTTGGGCACCGACTATAAGGACAAGACCATCTCCACCCATCTGCTATCGCCTGATAGTGATTTCGACACGTTCACTAAGATTTCCTTCATCTACCCCCATGCAGTGGCTTCTATGAAGGTTGGACAAGGTGTCAAGTCCGAGGGTGAGCTTGTCATCTCGGGCACCAAGGGCTATATCTATGTACCTGCTCCTTGGTGGAAGACCGACTATTATGAGATTCGCTTTGAGAACCCTGCGAATAACCGTCGCCACTTTTACCAGCTCGATGGCGAGGGCATCCGTTACATGTTAGTATCACTGATGAAGACCATCCAAACGGGTCGTGGCATCACCTATCTTGATGATACCATCTCGGCAGCTATTGTAGCCACCATCAGCGATTTCTATACCCGTAAGGATGTGGTACTCATCTAGAGAGTCCCTTGAACGCCATGCTTCGGCATGTTTTATTTGTAGCGTGCAGGCAAAGCGATGTTATGAGCCTCAAAAGCCTCTCTGAGCACTTTGAAGAAAGCCTCAATGTCAGGTGTATCGATGGCGCCTAACGCACAGAGTCGGAAGGTGTTCGTGGTGGATATCTTTCCGGGATAGATGGTAAACCCGTGATTGTAGCAGTAATCATGTACCTTCTCGAAATCCCAATTATCATCGTCGGGATAGCGGACGCTAGCCACCAATCCTGACTGGATGTCACGATCGATCACCTCTTGCAGGCCCATCTTCTCAAGGCCATCATGTATCGCGTCTATTACACGCTTGTGTCGTGCAAACTTCGCGTCTTCACCCATCTCGAAATACTCCTTCAGAGCCTGAATAGTAGCATAAATGGTTTGTACGGGCGGGGTAAAATGCATCTCTCCTGTACGTTCAAAGAAGTCATACTGCAAATACAGGTTACAATAGTATGAGCGTTTGGGATAGTCCTTACTCTTCTTGATTTCTGCCTCGTTGCCGATGATGAACGAGAGTCCCGTCATGGCCATCAGTCCTTTCTGTGCCGAGGCCATGCAGAAGTCCACATGGTCCTTTTCCATATCAAATGGTATCATACCGAGCGATGAGGTCGTGTCCACCACAAAGACAGCATCGTGCTCATGTGCCAGAGCACCTATCTCCCGGATGGGGTTGAGCACACCTGTTCCCGTCTCGTGATGAGTGGTATAAACCAGCGCTACGTCGGGGTTGTCATCGAGAGCCTGTGCCACAGCCTTCAAGTCAGGCTGTTCAAACACACTCGACTTCAGGTCTATATGTGGCAGTCCGTAATACTCGCAAATCTCCACAGCACGAGAGCTGTAGGCACCGTTATTCACCACCAGCACCTTTTTGTTGGCAGGTAACAACGAATTCAGACAGATGTCGATATTGATGGTTCCTGACCCGCAAAACAGCACCGAGGTGTATTTGCTTGCAGGTGCATGAGCCACCTTGAGCAAGTCGGCACGCAGGCTCTTCATCATACCGGCAAAAGCTTTTTCACGCGGACAGATATCAGGCACCACCTGTGCCATCTTCACTGTATCTGTCGTTGTAGCAGGTCCTGGATTCAACAGGACATTTCTTTTGATATTCATATATATTTGATAATATTTTCTTCAGCAAATTTCAGATCATTGACATCATCGATCTCATACCATTTCAATCCCTGCTCACAGAGCACATACACCGGCATATGGTGCTGCGACATATCAAGCAGTTCATATTCATAGCCCAGTTTGGGCTGTTGCTCCACCTTAGCGGCATAGTCGTCGCACATGGCACGATAGAACGTATGGCTCAACTTGTGTATTCCAACCAGCTCTCCTTTTGCATTCAACTCCTCCTTGTTCACCGAGCAATTAGTAAGCATGCCATTGTCGTCGCACGCCACGTAATACTGGTCCTGGAACTTCGTTACAGGTGTGATGAGCATCACATCAGGATGTTCACACTGCATAAGCGCCGTGATAGCGCGCTGTTCAAAAACCAGATCGCTCTCCAACAACAGGAAGTCGTCATGACCTATACACGCTCGACAGTTGTAAAGGGTATACATGCTGTTTGTCTCAGCATAACGCGGACTGAAGCAACATTCTATCTGCGGATATTGTGTGGCCAAGGCCTCATAAGCCTCACGCAGATAGCCCGTTCCAATGATGATACGCTCTATGCCACAGCTGATAAGTGTCTCTATCGAGCGTATAACCATCGCTTTTCCACCAGCCTCAACAAACCCCTTGGGCCTTTCCTCAGTCATATTACCGAAGCGGGTTCCCATCCCCGCCGCCATAATCACCGCTGTCTTAATCATAGAGCGCCAAGTTTTTTCATGAATGCCAGCTTATTCTCTACGGGTGTGGTGGTAGGTCTGCCCAGATCGTCACGTGAGTCAATCTTCACACGCAGCTCCACCAGTACCGGTCCTTCCAGCTCTTCCATCTGCATGAGTGCAGTCAGCATCTCCTCACGAGTCGATGCCCGCAGTGCATGCTTATAGCCGCATGCCTTGGCCATGGCCACGGCATCCAGCTCATAACCAATAGTAGGCTGTCCACCCACACTCTCGTGTGCGTTGTTGTTAAACAGGATATGATAGAAGTTCTTGGGTGCCATGCTGGCTACAATACCCAAAGCACCGGTGTGCATGATAAAAGCGCCGTCGCCATCCATGCATACGATACGTCTTTCGGGACGTTCCAGAGCGATACCCAGAGCGATCGACGAGCTATGTCCCATCGATCCTACTGTCAGGAAATCGTTACCATGTCCCTGCTGTTTTGCCTCACGATATTCAAACAACTCGCGCGACAACTTACCCGTAGTCGAAACCACCATATCGCTCTCGCGCAGATGATCCACCACCAGTTTCATAGCCTCCTCCCTACTCAGCGGGTTGTCGTTGGCAATGGTGTTTTGCAGTTTGTAAGCGCCAAAAGTGCCCTTTCTGATAACCAAAGCCACCGGTGCCTTACGGGCCAGTGCCTTTTCTACCATAGGAGCGATCTGACTCACATCCTCCAAGACCTCGTATGGTATTCTCATGGCATCGAGCAGTGTCAGAGTCACCTCTCCCTGTTTCACATGTTGCGGTTCATCGTGCACGCCCGGTTCACCACGCCAGCCAATCATCAAGATCATCGGTATACTGTAAACCTTCTCATCAGCAAGCGACAGGAGCGGATTAACCGTGTTCCCCAGTCCCGAGTTCTGCATATACACCAAGGCGGGTTTACCTGTTGCCAGGTAGTGGCCTGCCGCAATGCCCACTGCATTTCCTTCGTTGGCTGCGATGATGTGCTTCTCCTTAGGTGCCGTATCAGTGATATAGGCACACATATTCTTCAGCAATGAGTCGGGCACGCCCGTAAACATATCAACCCCACATGCCTGTAAGGTTTCATAAGCCTGTTTTACGTCTATCATTTTGTTCCGGGTATTAGTTCAAGAATCTGTTTGATGGGCATACACAGGTCGTTAGCATCGCTTGATCTATGATTCTCCAGAATAGAGGTGGCCACCTTCACCATAGCGGGATAAGCAGCTCGCAGCATATGGTTGGCATAAATCACCACCTTGATGCCCCATGCTGCCAGTTCCTCTTCACGGAAATGGTTGTAGGTAGTAGGTACAGCTACGATGGGCACATAAGGGTGCAACTCGTGGAACCGCTGGCAGAACGCCTTGATGTCCTCACCCGTCTTCTCCTTCGAATGAATCATGATACCATCAGCACCACCCTGCTCTACATAGGCACAACAACGCTCTATGGCATCATCCACGCTCTTGCCTGCTATCAGACTCTCACAACGTGCTATGATCATAAAATCCTTTGTTACCTGTGCATTTTTACCCGCACGGATTTTTTGGCAGAAGTTCTCAATGCTGTCCTGTGTCTGTATGGCATCAGTACCGAAGAGTGAGTTCTTTTTCAGTCCCACCTTATCCTCGATAATCACAGCAGAGATGCCATTACGCTCCAGTGTACGTACGGTAAACACAAAGTGTTCCAACTTACCGCCTGTATCACCGTCGTAGATGATGGGTTTGGTTGTACACTCCAGGATATTGGTGAGGTCCTGCATACGCGTGGTCAGATCCACAGCCTCGATATCAGGTTTGCCCTTCGATGTCGAGTCAGTGAGCGATGACGACCACATGCCGTCGAAGGTGTCGGTAAAGAGTCCGTTTTTCACTTCCAGGTTCTCAGCGATAAGTCCCGACAAGCCATCATGCACCTCGAGAATGCGTGTCACGGGTTTTGCGTCAATCAGTCTTCTCAGCGTCTTGAGTCGTACATCAGGCGTTGTACCAATACCTTTGATCTCCTTGTCGAGCGCACTTGATTCAATACCCTTGGTATAGGGAATCTCTATCACCTGTCCGCCAATCTCAGCCATCACCTGCATAGCCTCCTCCCGGAGTTCCTTGTCGGGGCCGTTCTGCCAGTCGTCGCCATGGATCATATAGTCTGGCTTCAGAAGTCTCAGGTTGGCAGCATAGCTCCACTCCTCCTGAGGTACCACCCTACTCACGCCTTTGATGTTCTCAACCACGTTTTTTCTCTGTTCGTAGGTCAGGTAAGGCAGTCTTTTATGCTGTGCAATGGCCTTATCGGTAAACAGGCCCACGATGAGGTCGCCGTATTTTGCGCCTTCCTGAATAATATTGATCAGTCCAGGGTGCATAATATCGGCTATCATTCCCAAATAAACCGTTTTATTCATATCACTTATTACGTATTTGGGGGCAAAGTTAGCAATTTTTTGCAAATTATTTGTATCTTTTCAGCACAAAATTGCTTATCTCCTGAAAAAGGACTGGTATTCAACGGTTCACAGGCGCCATCTCGCCTGCACTTCGATATCTGTCTGACTCGACCGGTTGATCTGCTGGTAGCTGCTACTGATGTGATGACGGTCAAAATAGTCTGTCACACCTATCTTTGCATGCAGTGTCAGGTTCTTTCCGACACTTGCCTTTAGTATCAGCCAATAGCGTATACCCTCACCAATAAACTGCTGCATGGAATAAGTATAGAGCAGCCCATTCTCGTACAGATATATCCTACTATTGCTACTATCAGTATTAAAATAGCCTGCCCCCACATTCCATTTCAGCCACTTATAGGTATAGGCCGCATTCTCGCTGACCATCATACCGAATTCCCTTTTAGTATCAGTGTACCAGCAGCCATCCAACTGGGTATTCATACTTAAAGCGCCCGTAGAGTAGTCGGCACAGAGTCGGGCACGCCGTATTTTATCTCTCACCTTCCAACGGTAACGAGCCGTCAGCTTCCACTTTTTCCAGATGTGCGCACCTTGTAACAGATAGTCCATCGCATAGGTTGATGTTTTCTCCAGATACCGCGCCCAGGGATAGTAGGCATAATCTGCATAAGCCATCAACTGCCATTTAGGCGATGGGTTCCATTGGAGCCCTAAGTAGGCCCCGCTTTCATTTTGCACCTTTCCGCCATCACTATAGCTTTGCGCATCCAACGATTCATACTGATAACTGTAGAACCGCTGCAGCGCCATCAAACTCCAGCCATTACGCATGGCATAGCTCAGCGTATTGATAGAAGCAACATGTCCGTTACCATCAACAGCGGTTTCACCGTTCAAGACCAGTCGCCTGCCACGGTAGCCATAATCCACACTCGCATTCAAGAAATCACTGCCATCAGGTTTATATTGGTTATATATCTGCGTTTTATTCGGTTTTAACAGACGATCCAGATGTACATACAAGCCATTCACCCCTAAGTGAAACCGCCCCACATCATATTGCACAGTCCCACCTATTCTCGTGGCATGCAGATTATGCTTCTTTGACATCTCAGTAGCCGTACGATGATAACCTGTTTCCACGATTGTGCGCGCATTCCCCAGCGTATCTAATGTGGCATCCATGGGCGTATAAGAAGCAAAAGCAGTAGCCTTCACCCCTCGCCCTAATCTCACGGTCGCACCAACACCCCGCAAATAACCTTCCGACCTCGAAGAATGAGCACGTAGCGTACGCGTGTTACGTCCCAGGTTTTGTAACATCGCCAACTTTCCTAGCGAGAAACTATTGTTCATGATCATGCCCATCCCCATCGACACGCGGAAATGCCCCACGACCAGCGTTTCCAGGCGCCCTAACTTCCGCCATTCAAGATAAGGAGAATAATAGTCATATCCATATTTGTTTTCATGCGCGAAGAAGGGTTCTCCTGCATCCTGCGCACCCACGATTCCCAGTTTGAGATGATCGCCTTGTTCCATCTGATACCTGAACCAGTGACGATAAGGCGACCCCAGATAGCCTTTCTCATCACCTGCCCGCTTATATAATGGCAGTTTAACCAAAGTTGTCAGTTCGTGTCGGATGCGCGCCGGTCTTTGATGCTCATCACCAACATAGACAAAGAATGACAATAGTTGCCGTGTCTGTCCACTAATCTCGGGTATCATCTCCAACTCCGACAGCGACTTCATACTACCGTACTGATACAAATACGCAACTAAAGCCTCCACCTGCTGCGTTGACAAGAATGGCAGCTCCTCCAGTTCCTCACGTGTGGCCATGTTAAGGTTTATCGGGTGCTGTTCCATATCGCACAGCAAATCATAGGTATGCTGCCACGTATCCGACTCCATATCGTCCACCATCATCACCTGGCAGAGATACTGCTCCCAAGGATGAGACTCTTGAGCCTGCACACTCAGAGCAAGAAGAGAAAGAAACAACAACTTCAATCTCATTGGTTGATATCATTGATGGCGCAAATATACAAAAAAATTATGAAATTAAACATTTAATCTATTTTTTCATGTTAATTCGCATCAATCATAACCTTTTTTTACGTACCTTTGCACCCGAAATGAGAAAGGGATTCATCATAGCAGGAATGCTCTATGCCATCTGTGCCGGTGCACAGGAGGAGAAGAGGCTAACCGCTGAGCAGGTGCTGGCGGAGATGGACTCGCCAACCTTTGTGCCTACGGTAAAGGTGGGTAAAGTACTACATCAGGGCGACAGTATACAGTACATGGAGATGAACAACGTATATGTATATCCGCAGCTGACATTCAAGAACAAGCGACAAGCGCAACAGTACATGCGTTTGGTAAACAACGTCAAGAAGGTGCTCCCCATAGCCAAGGAGGCGCGTATGATGCTGATAGAGACAACAGAATACCTGGAGACGCTTCCCAACGACAAAGCCAAAGCGGAGCATATGAAGCGCGTTGAGGAGGATATCTTCAAGACCTATAAGCCCAAGATGAAGAAGCTGACCTACAGCCAAGGTAAACTGCTGATTAAGCTGATAGACCGCGAATGCCACTCAAGCAGCTACGAGATGATCAAAGCCTTTATGGGTCCCATACGCGCTGGCTTCTGGCAGGTGTTTGCCTGGGGATTTGGTGCCAGTCTGAAAAAGGAGTACGATGCCCAGGGTGTGGACCGCCTGACAGAGCGTGTCGTGCTTATGGTTGAGAGCGGACAGATTTAAATTTGAGACACGCCTCAAGCATCTTTAAGCGGGGCATTTGAAAGCCCGCCTCAGCCGCCAGTTCGATGGGACGGGTATAGAGATAATGGATTTCCATGGGTCGATGGAAATCGTAATCCAATTTCATAGATGGAGAATAGGGTGTCATCGCATCGGTTGTGGCAATCATCTTATCGGCAAAGGCCTCATCGATAGCAGCTACGCCGCAGGCACGAGCCGCACCGATCACCTCCATCATCTGCTCCCGTATGAGTGCGCGGGTAGCAGGATTTTTCAACAAGCAGTCCGTTTGTGTTTCGAGCGCCACCGTCATACCATTGAAAGGCATGTTCCATACCGCCTTTCGCCAGCGCGCCTCCAGATAGGGCACCTCTCCTGTCTGAATGCCAGCAGCCACAAAATCACGAAGAATGCCTTGAAAGAGCGCCTCGTCATGACAAGAATAATTACCCAGGTTAATGCTACCGTAGCACTGGTGATTAACCAGACCTGGCTGGGTTTTAGCGCTGCAGATGAACGCCAAGCCGGCAATCAGCTGCAGTCCGGGGAACATCGCTTCCACGTCAGCTTCGACACCGATACCATTCTGGATAAGCACCACAGCCGTATGGGCATGAAGCAGTGGCGGCAGCAACTGGGAAAGCAGGTGATTGTTGGTGGTCTTAAGTCCCACAATAACCACATCGCACTGTGGCATATCCTCTGCATGCTGGCACACATGAATCTGCGGCAGATGGAACGAGCCGTCGCACGATTCCACTTTCAGTCCATGCTCACGTACATACGCATAGTCACTGTGCGACAGGAAATGCACATCCTGCCCGCTGTATGCCAACTTAGCACCATAGTACCCTCCGATGGCACCCATGCCTATCACACCATATCTTCTCATGATTTTCACATCTATTTAAAAATTACGGGTGCAAATTTACGGAATAATTTTGTATTTTAACTAAAAATATATAACTTTGCAGTCGAAATAATTAATTATTGTGTGGAAAAAACTGAGTTTAAGTTACTAAATAAGATACAGACACCTGAGGATTTGAGAAAACTGAAGGTGGAAGAACTGCCACAGGTATGCGACGAGTTGAGACGCGACATCATTGAAGAGGTTGCTGTCAACCCGGGCCATCTGGCCTCAAGCCTTGGTGTGGCAGAAATCACGGTGGCTCTTCACTATGTGTTTGACACACCTGAAGACCGCATCGTGTGGGACGTGGGACACCAAGCCTATGGACATAAGATTCTCACGGGAAGAAAAGACCGTTTTTGTACTAACCGAAAACTGGGCGGCATCAAGCCGTTCCCCTCACCAGAAGAAAGCCCCTACGACACCTTTGCTTGCGGACATGCCAGCAATTCGGTATCAGCAGCACTCGGCATGGCTGTGGCTGCAGAACTGGAAGGTAAGGAAAACAGACACGTGGTGGCTGTTATAGGTGATGGTGCACTTAGTGGCGGATTAGCGTTTGAGGGGTTGAACAACGTGTCGAGCAGTCCTAACAACCTGCTGGTCATACTCAACGACAACGACATGAGTATCGACCGTGCTGTGGGCGGCATGCAGAAATACCTGCTGAACCTGAGCACCAACGAATGCTATAACGCCTTCAAGTTCAAGGCCGTACGCTGGCTCAACAAGCACGGCATGATGAACGACGACCGCAAAAAGGGTTTGATACGTCTGAGCAACGCCGTGAAGAGTGCCATCTCGCACCAGCAGAACATATTCGACGGTATGAACATACAGTACTTCGGACCTTTCGATGGTCACGACGTGAAGGAGCTGGTGCGCATACTGGGACAACTAAAGGATATGAAAGGGCCCAAGCTGCTACACCTGCACACCAAGAAAGGACATGGCTATGCGCCTGCTGAGAAGGATGTGACCACCTGGCACGCACCAGGAAAGTTCAATCCGGATACTGGTGAGCGCATTGTGGACAACGACCCCACCAAACCGCAGAAATATCAAGCGGTATTCGGACATACGCTTCTGGAACTGGCGCAGCAGAACCCCAAGATTGTAGGCGTTACGCCTGCCATGCCCAGCGGCTGCTCGATGAACATCATGATGAAAGAGATGCCCGAAAGGACCTTTGATGTAGGAATTGCCGAGGGACATGCTGTCACCTTCAGCGGCGGTATGGCCAAAGACGGGCTGCTCCCATTCTGTAACATCTATAGTGCGTTTGCACAACGTGCATTCGACAATATCATACACGACGTGGCACTGCTGAACCTGAACGTTGTCTTCTGCTTTGACCGTGCAGGATTAGTGGGTGAGGACGGCCCGACACACCATGGTGCCTTTGACCTGGCCGCCCTGAGACCAATCCCTAACCTCACCATCTGTTCGCCATTAGACGAGCACGAGCTGCGACGACTGATGTACACGGCGCAGCTGCCCAACAAGGGTCCGTTTGTGATACGCTATCCACGTGGTGGTGGCGAGCTGCAGGATTGGCGCTGCCCATTTGAGGAGATCCAGGTTGGAACAGGACGATGCCTGCACGATGGCACCGATGTGGCCGTGCTGAGCATTGGGCCTGTAGGCAATAATGTGACACGTGCCATCGAACAGCTGAAAGCCGAAGGCTGCGAACTGTCTGTGGCACACTATGACATGCGATTCCTGAAACCACTCGACGAGCAGATTCTCGAAGAGGTGGGCAGGAAGTTCAAACGCATCATCACTCTGGAGAACGGCGTGATAACCGGTGGACTGGGAAGCGCCGTACTGGAGTGGATGAACGATCATGGCTACTCACCAACCGTACAGCGACTTGGACTGCCCGACCACTTTGTGGAGCACGGCACCGTCAACGAGTTGCAGCACATGGTGGGCATTGACGAAGAGGGAATAAAGAAAGCTATACTTAAAAAATGAAAATCGTAATCGTAGGTGCAGGCGCCGTAGGTACTCACCTGGCCAAACTGCTGTCAAGGGAACATCAAGACTGCGTGCTGATAGATGCCGATGAGGAGAGATTGGCCAAGATGGCCGACTTTGACGTGATGACATACTGCGCATCGCCAACCAGCATCAGGGCCCTGAAAGAGGCCGGCACCCCCAATGCCGACTTGTTTGTAGGCGTGACCCCGGAAGAAAGCACCAACATGAATGCCTGCATTCTGGCACACGCACTGGGTGCCAAGAAAACCGTGGCACGTATTGACAACTACGAGTATCTGGCACCGAGTCTGCAACCGTTCTTCAAGAACCTGGGTCTCGACTCGCTCATCTACCCCGAAGTGCTGGCAGCCATAGACATCAACAACGGCTTAAGACTGAGCTGGGTAAGACAGCGATGGGATGTGCACAATGGCGCACTCATCCTGCTGGGCATCAAACTGAGGGAACAGGCAGAGATCCTGAACCAACCGTTGAAAGACCTGTGCGGTCCCGACGACCCCTACCACATCGTAGCCATCAAGCGCGGAGGCGACACCCTGATACCTAGCGGACTCGACGAGCTGAGGGTGAACGATCTGGCCTACTTCATGACAACGAAGGAGTATATCCCCTATATCCGCAAGATTGTAGGTAAGGAACACTATACCGATGTCAAGAACGTGATCATGATGGGAGGCGGCAAGACCACCGTCAGAGCGGCTCTCACCACCCCCGACTACATGCACGTGAAGATTATCGAGAAGGATGCCAAGCGGTGCGAGAAGCTCAACGAGCTGCTGGAGAACCAGGACACCATGGTGATTCACGGCGACGGACGCGACCTAGGCCTGCTGGAGGAGGAAGGTATCCGCAACACCCAGGCTTTTGTGGCACTCACAGAGAATGCCGAGACCAATATCCTGGCCTGTCTCACCGCCAAGAAGATGGGTGTGCGCAAGACCGTAGCCATGGTAGAGAACCTGGACTACGTGAGCATGGCAGAGAGTCTGGACATTGGCACCATCATCAACAAAAAGACCATTGCTGCCAGCCATATCTACCAGATGCTGCTGGATGCCGATGTGAACAACCTGCGTTCACTGATGATGGTAGACAGCGAGGTGGCTGAGTTTACGGCTGCCGAGGGCTCACGCGTCACCCGCAAGCCAGTGAAAGAATTAGGTCTGCCGTTCGGTGTAACCATCGGTGGACTTGTGCGTAACGGCCACGGCATGCTGGTTAACGGTAACTCACAGATTGAGGCCGGCGACTCGGTCATGGTATTCTGCCATGAGCAGAAACTGAACAATATTGAGAAATACTTCAAGAAGAATGCGATATGGTAAACTTCCGTATCATCAGTAAGATCATCGGCTCACTGCTATTCATAGAGGCATTGTTCATGTCGCTATGCGCCCTGATGGCCTTCTCGTACCACGAAGACGACGTGATGGCATTTCTGATATCACTGCTGGTGACATTCGGAAGCGGATTCATATTCATGTACCTGGGACGCAATGCCGATAACAGTCTGACCCGACGCGATGCCTACCTGCTGGTAACAGCCGCATGGGCCGTATTCTCACTATTCGGTATGTTCCCGTTCCTTACCCATGGCTGTATCACCAGCATCACCGATGCCTTCTTTGAGTCCACATCGGGATTCACCACCACTGGCGCCTCCATCATCGACGATGTAGAGGTGCTGCCCCACGCCATACTGTTCTGGCGATCCATGACCCAGTGGATAGGTGGATTGGGAATCGTGTTCTTCACCATCGCCATCCTCCCCTCGCTGGTGGGCGGTAGTGTCAAGGTGTTTGCCGCAGAGGCCACAGGCCCCATCAAGGCCAAGATGCACCCCCGACTCACGACCACGGCCAAGTGGATTTGGAGTATCTACGTGATTCTCACCCTGGCCTGCGGACTGGCTTACTTTACAGCAGGCATGGATTGGTTTGAGGCACTGAACTACGCCATGACGACCACAGCCACAGGCGGATTCGCCATTCACAACGAGAGCACGGAGTATTTCCACTCACCTACCATCGACTATATCTCGATCACCTTCCAGTTCCTATCGGGCATCAACTTCACCTTACTCTATGTCAGCATCGTCAAGATGAAACTCAAGACGCTGTTCACCAACTCGGAGTTCAAGCTCTACGTCACGCTGGTGGCTGGTGCCACGCTGTGGATCATGTACCTGCTGCTCACACGCATGAACTACGACATGGAGCACGCCTTCAGAGTGGCCCTGTTCCAAGTCGTATCATTTATCACCACCACGGGTATGTTTAACGAGGATGCAGGCACCTGGCCCCACATCACCTGGGTCATCCTGGGTGTGGTGATGTATGTAGGCGCCTGTGCAGGTAGCACCAGCGGTGGATTCAAATGTGTGAGAGGTGTGATGCTGCTCAAAGTGATACGTAACAACTTCCGACAGATACTGCACCCCAATGCCGTGCTCCCAGTGAAGATCAACGGCATGAGCATCCCCCAGTCTAAACTGGTGGCGCTGTTTGCCTTCTTCACACTCACCATGCTGATGACCCTTGTCACCGCCACCATCATGATCGTGGCAGGCATCGACAATACCAATGCTATCACCATAGCCCTGAGCTGTGTGAGCAACGTAGGTCCAACTCTTGGCACCCAGATAGGCCCTGTCATGTCATGGTCTGTCCTGCCCGATTACATCAAGTGGATACTGTGTCCACTGATGCTTATGGGACGTCTTGAGATTATGACCGTACTGGTGCTCTTTACACCCAGCTTCTGGAAAGAGAATTAACACTAACACTTATTATATAACAGAACAATGTACAAATTCGAACCACTGCTGAAGCAGACCCTTTGGGGAGGCGACAAGATCATCCCCTTCAAAAACTTAAAAGACAAGCTCGAGAACGTTGGCGAAAGCTGGGAGATATCGGGCGTAAAAGACAATGAGACCATCGTTGCTGAAGGCAAGGACAAAGGCAAGAGCCTGAACCAGCTCGTACGTGAACAGAAAGGCCAGTTAGTAGGTGAAGACAACTACCAGCGGTTTGGCGACGAGTTCCCACTGCTCATCAAGTTTATCGATGCCCGACAGGACCTGAGCATACAGGTACACCCCACCGACGAGATAGCCCATCGCCAAGGCAAGAGTCGTGGCAAGACCGAGATGTGGTATGCCTTGGAGTCAACACCGGGCGCACAACTCTACAACGGACTGAAGCAGCAGATCACTCCCGATCAGTACAAGCAGATGGTAGCTAACGACACCATCACCGATGCGCTGGCGCGCTATGAGGTGAGCGAGGGCGATGTATTCTTCATCCCAGCCGGCCGTATCCATGCTATTGGTGCTGGCTGTTTCGTGGCCGAGATCCAGCAGACCAGCGATGTAACCTACCGCATCTACGATTTCAAGCGTAAGGACAAGAACGGCAACTACCGCGAGCTGCACACCGAACTCGCTGCAGAGAGCATCGACTACACCGTGCTCCCCAACTACCGTGCTGAATACGAGCGCACCAAGAACGAGGGCGTGCAGGTAGCCACTTGCCCCTATTTCACCACAGCTGTCTATGACCTTACGGAGCCTATGACGCTCGACTACACCGAGCTCGACTCATTCGTCATCCTCATCGCTGTCAAGGGCGAAGGCACCATCACTGCCAACGGCGAGGCAACCACCTTCCGCATGGGTGACACCATCCTGCTACCCGCCACCACTGGCGAGGTAAAAGTAGAAGGAACCGTCAAGTTCCTCGAAACCTTCGTGTAGTTTTTTCTTAGATAAAAAGAACATAAGGACATAAGATTTTTGCACCGCACGGCTTAATTATGTTCTTATGTTCTTATTATCTAAAAAAGCATTCTTATTATCTAAAACACGTTCTTATTATCTAAATAAGCGCGGATGTCTTCCTGAAGACGACGGAAGGGCTCCGAAGTCATGTAGCCCGTGTTCTTCTTAAGCATCACCTTAATGTCCTGCAGCGAGTTCTCGTAGCACGACATTTCATTTCGTTTCTGTGTACGATGAGCCGTGGCATGATAGATCTCATTCTGGCGCTCCTGGCGCAACAGGTTGCAAACCTTTGACAGAATGGGCGACACAACCGTGTCGAACAAGTGATGGCCCTGCATATAGAGATAGGTGGTCTGTGGCGTTACGCCTAAGGCCTGGATATCGTCCTTAGTACGCAGATACTCGTCCTTGGCATCGGGAAACAAGCGCTGCAGCTCGTTGATCTTGGTGTGCACCTTGCGCCGCACGCGGGCTATAGAGGTGGCAGGATTCTGCACGTTAAACCCGCCCGGATCGGCCACCCGACAGAAGTCGGTGATAGAAAACTGTGGATAATGGCCATTGCGATACACCATGACACTCCACACAAAGAGCGGGAAGATGGCCTCACTGAACTGTGCGAAATAGTCGCGGAAGTCGAAGATACGATGATCGTTCAATGTCACCGACACGCAGACATTATGCAACGAAGGGGCATAACACTGGAAGTTCTCAATCGCGTACACATAGGTATGAAACACAAAGGGACTCTCCAGCACACGCTGTGACTGGTGGGTACGCCCTTGTAACAGGTAGTCGTAATCGGCATCCACACAGGCAATCATGTCACGCCCCAAGGGTTCGCCTTCGAGAAAATTCATCAGTACCGATTTCTTACCGCGTGTCAGGTTCACCTTCGAGGGCAGCATCACCTCGAAATAGCGTTTGTCGTTTTCAAACTCGCTGAGCACCGTACGCCAGAAATAGATATCATCATAACTCTCAACATAGGCCACTATCCTATGTCGTGCCTTCTTGGAGGTAAGCGCATTGGCCGCCTCGAAATAGCTGGAGTTGATATTATCTCTTAACCGGTTGCTCATACCGTGATATCACTCACCTCGGTTACAGAGTCTACCCACCCGTTCATCACAATGGCAGGCGAATGGGTAGTAAGGATAATCTGCACATTGGGGTTGAGCTCCAGACAGAGATCAACCAAACGCTTCTGCCACTCCATATGAAGCGACACCTCAGGCTCGTCCATGAACAGCACATAAGGCTGGTTATCCTCCACCAGCACCGTGAGCAGGATGATGAGCATCTGCTTCTCACCACTCGACAGCTGATAAGGCAGCAGCATCTCGCCTATCTGGGTGAAACGCAGCTCGTTCTCTGTACGGATAATCTTCTTACCTGTTTCAAGGAACAGTTCATCCACAATATCCTGGAAGCGTGATTTCTTTTGTGATAGATGCTGGGCAGCCTCAGCATCACCAGCCTGCAGGCGCTCAATAATGCGGTTGCCTATATTAACCTGATAGTCCAGGTACTTGCGCTGCAGATTGTAAAGCTGGATATCAAGCAGCGAGCCGCCGCCCACACCTGCCAGTGCCGACAGGGCCTGCCGCAAGAAACCTTCGCCCTCGGCCAGGGCCTGCTGCAGGTTCGTATCAAGCGAACGGATCATGTCATAGCGAATCCACTTAGCATCACTGGGCTCTACATCCAGATGCACGCCCTTGAGCATGTGCGAAGGAAACTCGCCACCAGCTATCAAGCCTTTCACCACCTTATTAAGGATGGTGCTCTTACCTTGGCCGTTAGTGCCACTCAGGATGTTGACATGACGGTTCAACTCCCACACTACATGCTTCTTCCCGCTCCAGAGCGAGTCGATCTCAATGCGTTTAATGTAATCGGCATATTTAGGCATAGGCAAAAGGTTTTTATAAAGCTATTCGTTTTTATTTCTTCTTGGCGTGCCAGTAGTCGTAAAGGGCCACCTCGAATACCAGGTTGCTATAGCCGGGGATACTATTGTAATCGCTCTCGCCATAGCCCAGGGTATAAGGGACGCGCACGCGCCAATGATCACCCACATGCATGTGCTGAAGGGCGGTAGCGAAACCATCGACCCACGAAGCACCTGTAGCGGTAGCAGCACGGTCCCACTTGAAGTCGCCCTGATAGCTCTGGTCGAAAACCAAGCCCTCGGGATAAGAGGTTGTGGGGATATAATGCCCACGATAAGCCACGCGACAGGTATCGGTATAGAAAGGCGTCTCTGTGCCACTGCCCTCTTCGAGCACCTCTACATAGATATAGTCAGAGTTCTTGAGACCTGGCATATCGGCATTCTTGGTATAGGTAAGAATCTTCCGATAGGCGGGATTAGCAGCCCACTGCTCAATGACAGTCTCGTTCTTTTTCTGCCAGTCAGCAAACTCGTCTTCCTGGGCGGTATTGTCTTCGCTGCACGATGATACCATTCCCACAAGTGGGAACAGTATCACGGCGAGCCATATGTATTTCCAGTTCTTCATTGTTTACTGAAGCTTCTTAAGCAGACTGGCGATGCTAACCTTATCCTCGATGATAGAGTTCAGATCGCTGATGTTTACACGCTCCTGCTCCATGGTGTCGCGGAAACGCAGGGTTACCTTACCATCGGTGAGGGTGTCGTGGTCTACTGTTACGCAATAAGGTGTACCGATGGCATCCTGACGACGATAGCGCTTTCCGATAGAATCCTTCTCATCATACTGGCAGTTGAAGTGGAACTTCAGCTGGTCGATGATCTCACGTGCCTTCTCGGGCAGACCATCCTTCTTAACCAGTGGCATCACAGCACACTTCACAGGTGCGAGGGCTGCGGGCAGTTTCAGCACGGTACGTGTCTCACCATTCTCGAGCTTCTCCTCCTCGAAGGCGTGGCACATAATGCTCAGGAACATACGGTCAACACCAATAGAGGTCTCGATAACATACGGTGTGTAGCTCTCGTTGGTCTGAGGATCGAAGTACTTGATGCTCTTGCCAGAGAACTTCTCGTGCTGGCTCAGGTCGAAGTTGGTACGAGAGTGGATACCCTCTACCTCCTTGAAGCCGAATGGCATCTTGAACTCGATATCGGTAGCAGCGTTGGCATAGTGAGCCAGCTTGTCGTGGTCGTGGAAACGGTAGTTCTCAGCACCGAAGCCCAGGGTCTGATGCC
>JAEEGF010752452.1_pt1 | contig 54506 bp, 39 predicted proteins | sample 9134171 | NCBI WGS metagenome assembly JAEEGF01 (sample SAMN16246542, study PRJNA631951) | gut metagenome | biome: gut microbiome; feature: rumen; material: AP-attached | host: Bos | place: Iran: Karaj | collected 2018-10 | reverse complement strand
TCCGGTTCCTGTGCAGCCCCTACGATGTCGAGCACGGAGTCGATGTAGGCCTGGAGCTTCTTGTCAGGATAGGTCTGGAGCACATAGCTGGCACCCTCTATGGTTTTGTAGACATCGGTATCGTCAAACGAAAAGCCCATAAACTTCGAGACATCCCACTTGGGAGTCTTCAGTCCCTCGTGGCCAGGATGCTGCAGAGTATAGGCTGCCATGTTGAAGTTTTCGTAGCGGTGTTCGCTCTCACACTTCGAAAAAGCCAGAGGGATGGTCACCTCTCGGGCAGCACGGATGCGTTCCCCCCAGAAAGTTCCTGGAGTCACCTTGACAGCAGTAAAGGGTACTTGACTGATGGGATAGCCATTACTACGCGTCACTTCCTTCTTTGCCTGGATAGCCAAGCAGAGCATGACACTCAGCAGAATCAATGAAATTCGTCTCATGTTATTTACTATATTTTCGTTTTAAGACCGCAAAGGTAGTCATTTAGTTACAAACGACAAAACTTTTCGTCTTAATAAAAAATAAAGCACCCGATATGTACAAGCGTTTTACTCTCTTTTTCTTTCTGCTGATGGCTACGCTGGTGACCTCAGCACAACAAAAAGTGTATATCTCCACCTCGTTCCACGAACCCGCTACCGATGGTCTTCGTTTCATCTATAGTCATGATGGTTGGACGTGGCAGGCAATAGACGGCATTTGGCTTCGCCCTGAGGTGGGCAAGCAGCGTGTCATGCGTGACCCCAGCATCATCCGTACACCTAATGGTATGTTCCATCTGGTATGGACCAGCAGCTGGCGAGGCGATCGTGGCTTTGGCTATGCCTGTTCTAAGGACTTGGTACACTGGAGTGAACAACGTTTCATCGAGGTGATGCCTGACACCACCACAGTGAATGTTTGGGCACCAGAACTATTCTGGGACGATGTCAAGCAGCAGGCCGTCATCGTCTGGGCATCGTGCATTCCAGGTAAATTCCCTGATGGTCAGGAGGATCATAAAAACAATCACCGCCTCTACTATACCACCACGAAGGACTTCAAGACCTTTGCCCCCACGAAGCTGATGATAGACCCTGGGTTCTCGTGTATCGACGCCACAATGGTGAAGCGCGGCAAGAATGATTATGTGATGGTGCTGAAGGACAACACCCGTCCTGAGCGCGACATCAAGGTAGCCTATGCCAAGTCACCTTACGGCCCGTGGAGCAAGGCTTCGGAGCCGTTTACAGGCAAGATGATGGAGGGGCCGACGACAGCGAAGGTTATACGCAAGGTAGATAAGAAGATAGAAGATGGATGGCTGATTTACTATGACCGTTATCGACTCAAAGACTTCGGTGCCCACTTCACAAAGGATTTTGTGACTTTCGAGGACGTCAGCAACAAGACGACCGTTCCTGCTCTGCACAAGCACGGCACCATCTTCGAGGCTGATGAGACCATTCTGCAAGGACTGTTGAATGCCAAGAAGATTCACTATACAGGCAAGACGCTGAGCAATCCCAACCGCCACGATGGAGGGCTGAGTCCTGTAGTGGGTGTGCATAACATCCAGATACTGCGCGCCAATCGCGAGCATCCGTCAGAGGCCAATGGCAATGGCTGGACGTATAACCACCAGCCCATGATGGCCTATTGGAATCATCAGTTCTATGTGCATTATCTCTGCGATCCTTCCGACGAGCATGTACCGCCTTCTCATACCATGTACCAGACCTCAACGGATGGCTATTTGTGGAGCACGCCGCAGATGCTCTTCCCTGACTTGCAGGTGCCCGAGGGCTTTACCAAGCCCAATCGTAAAGATGTTGCCCATAACCTCATTGCCATCATGCACCAGCGTGTGGGATGGTACACCAGCAAGAGCGGACAGCTCTTCGCCATCGGCAACTACGGTGTAGCCTTCGACAAGAAGGATGACCCCAACGATGGCAATGGCATTGGTCGTGTCATTCGTGAAATAAAAAAGGACGGCACGCTGGGGCCGATATACTTTATCTATTATAATGGAAACTACGGAAAAGGGGTGAAGAGCGGAAGCTATAAGACTGCTTTTCCCTACTACACCAAGGCTCCGAAGGATGTCAGGAGTGCCTGCGAAGAAATCCTCGTCAATCCCCGCTACCGCATGCAATGGGTAGAGGAGGCAGACCGTAACGACCCGCTCATTCCTTTGCACAAAGAATACAAAGCCTATTGCGACTATACCCTGCCCGACGGACAGATTGCGTCACTGTGGAAGCACGCTCTCACCTCGACCTCCGCTGACGGAGGCCTGACATGGGCTCAACCCGTGGAACGTGCCAAGGGTTTTGTGAACAGCAATGCGAAAATTTGGGGACAGCGTCTTAGCGATGGCACCTATGCCACTATCTACAATCCTTCTGAATACCGTTGGCCACTGGCTATTTCCTTGAGTAAGGATGGCTATGAGTATACCACGCTAAATCTGGTTCAGGGCGAAGTGCCCCCAATGCGCTATGGTGGCAACTACAAGAGCTATGGTCCTCAGTATGTAAGAGGCATTCAAGAGGGCAATGGCACACCTGCTGATGGCGATTTATGGGTAACCTACTCAATGAACAAGGAAGATATGTGGGTGGCGCATATCCCCGTGCCCGTCCAGACGGAAGCCCACCAGCATGCTGATGGTAAGGAGTTTGGTGTCAGCAAACTGGCCAAGCTCACAAACTGGAATATCTATTCACCCGTCTATGCCCCCGTATCGCTGAGCGACGGCTGGCTGACGCTCTCTGACAGTGACCCCTTCGACTATGCCCGCGTCGAGCGTAAGATTCCTGCTTCGAAAGAACTGAAGGTAGTCTTCGACCTGCGTGCCTCGCAAAACGACAAAGGTCTGTTGCAGATAGAGTTCCTCGACGAGCACGGTACTGCCTGCTCACGTATCGAGCTCACCAACGAAGGCGTTATGCGCTGTAAGGGAGGTGCGCGCTATGGCGGCTTGGGCAAATACGAGCCCAACACCACGTATCATATCGAGGCGATCTTAAGCGTCTCGAGGCGGATGATAGAGGTATATATCAACGGCAAGAAGGCAGGTCAGCGCATGTTCTTTGCACCTGTCGAGAGCATCGAGCGCGTCATGTTCCGCACAGGTTCAGAGCGCCGATTCCCTGATATTGACACCCCTGCCGATTGGGATGGCACCCTCGACAATGCTGGCGACAAAGCCCCCACAGCGACTTTCGCCATTGCCAATGTTTGTACTGTGCCCGTTGGTTCTCCTTCGGGCACTGCCGCTTTCCTCCACTACGACGACTACAAGCACTACGTTGACTACTTCAACACGATGGAGGATGAATCCATCGTGCAGGCCATTCCCAACAGCAAGGCATGGGAGTGGATGACGCAGAACGTGCCCCTGTTCGACTGTCCCAACAAGGACTTTGAGGAGATGTGGTACTATCGCTGGTGGACACTTAGAAAACACATCGAACTGACGCCTGTGGGTTATGCGATGACGGAGTTCCTCGTCAACCGCAATTATGCAGACCAGTGGAAGCTCATCTCTTCTGGCGTAGGTCATCACATCCACGAGAGCCGTTGGCTGCGCGACACCACCTACCTCGACCAGATCGTCAACACTTGGTATCATGGTAACGACGGTCAACCCATGAAGAAGCTCGTCAATTACTCCTCATGGATAGCCCATTCGCTGTGGCAACGCCATCTGGTAGATGGTAGGAAGCAGTGGTATGTCGATATGTTGCCCTCTCTGGAGTGGGAGTATAACGAGTGGGAAACGACGCACACTCGTGAAGGTGGCCTCTATTGGCAGGCCGACGTGCAGGACGCGATGGAGGAGACCATCAGCGGTGGACGCAAGAAGAAATACCTGCGCCCCTCCATCAATGCCTACATGTACGGCAACGCAATGGCTATCGGCAATATTAGTGCGCTTGGCGGTTTACCCGCCAAGGCTCAGGTTTACTTCGCCAAAGCCAACGACCTGAAGGAAAAGGCCCACGCCAAGCTTTGGAATGAAGACCACCAGTTCTTCGAGACCCACCGCATCGACTCCAGCGCCAATGTCCGCGAAGCCATCGGCTTCATGCCTTGGTACACCCACATGGCCAAGGACGACCCCAAGTACAGTGTCGCCTGGCTTCAGGCTGCTGACGAGCAAGGCTTCTCGGCTCCCTATGGTCTGACCACTGCCGAGCGTCGCCATCCGCAGTTCCGTACCCACGGTGTCGGCAAGTGCGAATGGGACGGAGCCATCTGGCCCTTTGCTACCAGTCAGACGCTGACGGCTATGGCCAATTTCGCCAACGATTATTTGGGTGATAGGTGTTTGGTGATAGGTGATGGATATAACCAACACCCAACATCCAACACCCAACACCTTAAAATGGATTCCCTCTTCTTCGCTGAAATGGAGAAATACATGCAGAGCCAGCACATGCGAGGCAAGCCCTACATTGGCGAATATCTCGATGAAACCACAGGTTATTGGCTGAAAGGTGATCAGGAGCGCAGTCGATATTACAACCACTCTACGTGGAACGACCTGATGATTACAGGCCTCTGTGGTCTCCGTCCCCGTCAGGACAATACGATTGAAGTCAACCCGTTGCTGCCTGCTGGCAAATGGGATTATTTTTGCCTCGACAACGTGCTGTATCATGGTCACAACCTCACCATCCTCTGGGACAAGGACGGTTCGCGCTATCATGCTGGCAAGGGTCTGCGCGTCTATATCAACGGCCAACTGAAGGGCCAGCGCGACACTATCGGTCGCCTGCTTATCCCGAACGCTTTGTAATCCTTCAGTAATTATCCAAAATCCGCTGCAACCGCTCACGTCTACGCTGTTTCTTGGACTTACGGTCAGGGATTATCTTGTGGAGCAGATAGCCTAACAGGCTGAAGGGATTGACGCCAACGGTCATAGCTCCACCCACCTGGCTCTTTCGTTGCTCTTCCAACCAATGGCTCTGATGGGCCAGTTGCATCTCTGTCCGCAATTTAGGTGTCATAATGTTAATGGAGACTGGTGGATGTTTGGGTTCCATCTTCGTGGGGTCGTCGACGGGTATGGATGGTGCTATCGGACCAATGCCCAGCGTATCGTGCTGCTCTGGGCGGAGCGGTTCGTTGCGCAACCATTCTTCATAGTCGTTCGTTGTGGAGTCAGGCATCTGTATCCGTTTCCTGTTCTCATCAACCTGTGCCCTGACTACAATAGCCAAGGTGAGTAACGAGAGCATGATGATGCAACGCCTATAATCCATGCCAGTTGATAATATTGCTAATTTCCGTGCAAAGATATACAATCTGCAGAGAATAGCATACCAGGAAAGCGTTACAAATTCTTACTGATATTTAAATTTAAGCCTTTCTTATACTTTTTACGTTAACGAGTCTTTTGTGACCAAAGTGATAATTGTTCCGCAAATCTTTGGAACTCTTTCTATCCGAAGGCACTTCCTGCCTCGTCCGCACGGAGCAGACGGGTCGTCCGCACGGAGCGGGCGGGGGAGGAAGTGCCTTCGGGCGACCCGGGAAGTGCCTTCGGATGAGGCAGGATGTGCCTTTGGATGTAAGCGTATCCGCTGTAATCTGACGGGTTAGGGTGGGGTTAAGGTGGGGATAGGGTGTCGGCCTATACCCTAACCCGCTTCAAAGTCCGATGTACAGAGGGATTGAGAGGGGGCGGGTTAGGGTGTTAGGGTGTCTTGGGTGTTGGGTGTTGGGTGTTGGGTGATGGGTGTTGGTGTTTCGTGCCGATGCCTTCTATGGGTCGTGCGGATAATGCCTTGCCGGTGTTCCGATGGCACTTTCGAGACGAAGGGATGGCACTTTACCCCCCTAAACCCCTATCGGAACGAGTCGAAGGTGCCATGCCTTGCACTCGAAGGAAGCCTCTCTTCGACTCGAAGAAAGGCCTCCGTCGACCCGAAGATGATGACAAAAGAAATGCGCTATACGTCTTTATATTAGTATGAGACAAGTCTTGTTATTGCTATTGATGAGATTTGTGCTGCCGCTGTCTGCTCAAGAGAGTGATTTCGGCAGTGCCCAATGGATTGGTGCCATTACGCGCCAAGCGGCCAGGATTCCTGAGGGCCGGCTATTCCAGGGTAGCGTGTTGAAAGAGACACGTTCGCTGTGGGCACAGGTCGACACGCTGTCACGAAGGAGCATTATCCTACGGCGCGATTTCCAGCCCACAAAGCCTATCCGCAAGGCCACGGCATACATCTGCGGCCTTGGCTTCTACGAACTGACCATCAATGGACAGAAGGTGGGCGATGCTGAGTTTGCCCCTTTGTGGAGCGACTACGACAAGACCGTTTTTTATAACACGTACGATGTCACCCATCAGCTAACACCCAACACCCAACACCCATCACCCATCACCCTCCAAGTCCTTCTGGGCAATGGTTTCTTCAATGAACAGGGCGGTCGCTATCACAAGCTGAAGATTTCGTTTGGTCCTCCCACGCTATTGTTCCGCTTGCATGTTGACTATCAAGATGGCTCGCAGGAGGACATCGTCAGCGACGAACGATGGCAGTGGACGCTGTCGCCCATCACATTCAACAGCATCTATGGCGGAGAGGATTATGATGCCCGGTTGGAGGCCTCCCCCTCCCCCGCCCCCTCCCAAGGAGGGGAGCTTTGGAAGCCTGTGGTGATTCAGCAGGCTCCACATGGTGTATTGCGCAAGCAGATAGCGCACCCTGTTAAAATCATGGAGCGCTATGGGGTAAAGGACACGGTGCGCAAGGATTCTGTCCTTGTGCTCGACATGGGCCAGAACCTCGCTGGCTTTCCGGAAATCACTGTAGAGGGCAAGGCCGGCCAATACATTAAACTTACGCCTGGTGAGACGCTGACTCCCGATAGTTTCGTCAACCAAAAGCAAACGGGCCGTCCCCATTATTATACGTATATATTAAAAGGTAATAGCCAACACCCATCACCTAACACCCATCACCCAGAAGTCTGGCATCCCCGCTTCTCCTATTACAGCTTCCGCTATCTACAGATAGAAGGCGACATTGACGTGCTGAAGAAGGTGGAGTCATGCTTTGTCTATAATTCGGCTCCGAAGACTGGCTCTTTCGAGTGCTCTAATCCGCTCTTCAACGACACTTACCGGCTCATTGACCGTGCTATCCGCAGCAACTGGCAAAGCGTTTGGACGGACTGTCCTGCCCGTGAGAAGTTAGGATGGCTGGAGCAAGACTGGTTGAATGGCGAGGGATTGGTCAGCAACTACGACTGCCAAGCCATGCTGGAACAGACCATGCAAATCATTGCCGATGCCCAGCACGACGACGGTTCCATGCCAGAGATAGCCCCAGAATATACCGTCTTCACGGGGTCGTGGGCACGTCCCTTCCAGGAGTCGCCAGAATGGGGAGGAGCCATCATTGCCCTACCCTTCCTATACCGTGACTTTTATGGTGATGACAGCCTCATCACCCACTATTGGCCACAGATGAAGCGCTACGTCGACTATCTGGCGACGCAGGACTCTTGCTACATTCTGAAACAAGGACTCGGCGACTGGTATGACTACGGACCTGGACGGGCTGGGTTTGCCCAGAACACCCCTATGCCACTCGTCTCAACAGCCCACTATTATTGGTGGAACAAGCTGATGCAGGAGCCACGTGCGGACAGCATCAAGGCCGCTTTCATCCGCGAGTTCTACCATCCGGAGAGTCATCAGTTCGGCACAGGCAGTCAGTGTGCACAGGCTATCGCCCTCGAGATGGACCTCATCCCTGAGGGTGAGCGTGAGGCTGTACTGGAACAGCTGATAGCTGACATCCATGCTCATGGCGACCGTCTGACGACAGGCGACGTAGGCAACCGCTATCTGTTCAATGCCCTCATCCACAACGGCCAACAGGAGCTGTTGTACAAGATGCTCAACCACTATGATGTGCCTGGCTATGGCTATCAGATCAAGAAAGGCATGACGACGCTGACGGAACAGTGGAACCCTGAGCATGGTGCGTCGATGAACCATTTTATGATGGGCCACCTGAACAACCTGCTCATCCCTTACTTCCTTGGCATCTGGCGACAGGGCGACAGCTACACCATCGCCCCCCACCCTGTCGGCGACCTGACGTGGTGCAAGGGTTCGATGAATGACATCAGCGTGAGATGGCACTTCGAGGGCGACACGTTTGTGCTTGATGCTGACATCCCTGCTGGCAGAAAAGCCACTGTACGACTGCCATACGGCGGTCGGGAGCTGTCTGTTGGCAGTGGTCACCACACTTGGAAAGAACAAATCAACGATTAGACATATATGAATACTTGGAAACAGAATCTTGAAGAGACAAAGAAACACTATATCGACTGGTGGAACCACAAAGGCATCGTCCTCAATATGTGGGAACACTTTCAGGAAGGCGTTACACCCCATGCTGACATTCCTGCCCCCAAGCCCTATCGTGATCTGAACCAGCGTTGGTTCGACCCCGAGTGGCGTGCGGAGTATCTGGACTGGTATGTGGCGCATTCTTCCTTAATGGCCGATATGCTGCCTGTGGCTAACACCCAGTTAGGGCCAGGCTCGTTGGCTGCGATCCTCGGTGGTGTGTTCGAAGGTGGCGAGGATACCATCTGGATTCATCCCCGCCCCACTGTGGTCAACGGTTCCCCCGTTGACATCGACGAAATCCGTTTCGACCCCAACCACCCCAACTGGCTGTTGCACAAAGACCTGCTGAAGGCCTGCAAACAGAAGGCACATGGTCATTACTACGTGGGTATGCCCGACCTGATGGAAGGTCTCGACGTGCTGGCAGCCATCAAGGGTACAGACAAGGTGTTGCTCGACACGGTGATGCAACCCGAGGTGCTGGAGCGCCAAATGCAACAGATCAACGATATCTACTTCAAGGTGTTCGACGAGCTCTACGACATCATCCGCGAAGGCGATGAGATGGCGTTCTGCTATTTCTCGTCGTGGGCTCCTGGCAAGATGTCGAAGTTGCAGAGCGATATCTCGACCATGATCAGTGTCGACGACTACCGTCGCTTCGTACAGCCCTTCATCCGCGAGCAATGCCAGAAGATTGACTATACCCTCTACCACCTTGATGGTGTGGGGGCCATGCACCACCTCGATGCCCTCCTGGAAATCAAGGAGCTCAATGCCATCCAGTGGACGCCTGGTGTAGGTGAGCCTCAAGGTGGTTCGTCCAAGTGGTACGACCTTTACAAGAAGATTCTGGCTGGTGGCAAGAGCATCATGGCTTGTTGGGTGACTCTCGACGAGTTGCGCCCCCTACTCGACAACATCGGCGGTGAGGGCGTCCATATCGAGATGGACTTCCACAACGAACGTGAGGTAGAACAGGCGATGAAGATTGTGGACGACTACAAAACCAGCCGTAACCTGCATCCTGCCGACATGCAGGACGAAGTTGACCGTGAAGTGGAGGAAATCATCCGGATAGTGGAGAAGGATGTCACAAAAGAACCGTCCCCCTGTGATATAAGAGAAAGAATTCTCGTCCTCGACGGTGCTATGGGTACGATGATCCAACGCTATCAGTTACGCGAAGAGGACTTCCGTGGTGCCCGCTTTGCCAACCATCCGAAGGAGCTGAAGGGTTGCAACGACGTGCTCTCACTGACATGTCCTTTCGTCGTTCGCGACATCCATCGCAAATACCTGGAGGCTGGTGCCGATATCATCGAGACCAACACCTTCAATGCCCAGCGTATATCAATGGGCGATTACGGCATGCAGGACTACTGCCGCGATATCAACCTTGCTGCTGCCCGTCTGGCCCGCCAGTGTGCCGACGAGTTCAGCTCGTCGGACAAGCCCCGCTTCGTCGCAGGCAGCATCGGCCCCACCAGCCGCACCGTCGTCAGTGAAAAGATAAAAGGTAATAGTGAGGAGTTCGTCAACGCCCTCCATGAGGCCTATGCCGAACAGATTCAGGCCCTCGTTGACGGAGGTGTCGACGCCCTGCTTATCGAGACCATCTTCGACGTAGAGAATGCCCGCATCGCCATCGAAGAAGCCAAGCGTATTGCTCCCCAACTACCTATCATGCTAAGCTTCAACGTTTCCACGCCTGATGGGCATAACATGCTGGGACAAAACGTTCTGAAATTCATGGACTCGTTGGATGACACCAAGAAGCTTTTCTCGGTAGGACTCAACTGTGTGGCTGACGTAGAGAAGATGGTGCCGCTGTTGTGCGAGTTCTCACGATTCGGCACGAGGCTTAGTTTCTATCCCAATGCTGGACAGCCCGACGTCAATGGACATTACAGCAAGACCCCTGAGAGTCTGCTGGCTGACGTCTGGCCCCTGTTGGACGATCATTGTCTGAACATCATTGGCGGCTGTTGCGGCACCACTGACGCCCACATCGCCCTTATGGCAAGGGCCGTGGAGCCCGTACCCGGCATCTTCCTGACTCCCTATCGTACGGGTATGATAATTGATGCAGAGGACGAAGACGGTGAGCCGCTATTCCATGGTCACTACTTCGACGAGGATGAAGTCGAGGACCCTGTGCTCGGTGATTCCGTCGCCGAGAATTCCCCTGCTGAGCGACTCTTCGAAGCCATCCTTCACGGCAAGAGCGACGAGGCGGCGGCTGCGACAAAGGATGCTATCGAACAGGACATTGCGCCCCAAGACCTCATCAACGGGCAGATGATTCGCGCCATGAGTGAGGTGGGCCAGCGTTTCCAGGACGGCCAGGCCTTCGTACCCCAGCTACTGATGGCTGGACGCGCGATGAAGGCTGCTCTCGAACTGCTGAAGCCCATGATGGCAGGTGCCGCCTCTACGTCGTTAGGCAAGGTGGTCATCGGTACGGTCAAGGGCGACCTCCACGACATCGGCAAGAACCTCGTAGCTTCGATGTTGGAAGGCTGTGGCTTTGAGGTCGTCAACATCGGCATTGACGTCTCTGCCGACAAGTTCATTGAGGCTGTCAAGGAGAACCAGCCCGACATTCTCTGCATGTCTGCTCTGCTGACCACCACGATGGGGTATATGAAAGAAGTGATCGATGCCCTTGAGAAGGCTGGCATCCGCGACCAAGTGAAGGTCATGGTGGGTGGTGCCCCTGTCACTCAGGGCTTTGCTGACGAGATTGGTGCCGACGGGTATAGCGACAATGCCAACTCCGCTGTCACCGTTGCCAAGCAGCTGTTGTCAAGAACTTAAAAGCGTCATTGCAAAAAAACGGGATAAAAAGATGGTCATATCAGGAAAAAGTTGTATATTTGCAACATCTATCGCAAACAACAACTAAAAGCCAGATGATTATGACAAAAGTAGGTATTCCCAAGGAAATCAAGAACAACGAAAACAGAGTGGGCATGACACCATCAGGTGTCGCCGAGTTGGTACGTCGCGGACATCAAGTATTCGTACAGCATACTGCTGGCGAGGGCAGTGGCTTTGCCGATGCGGAATATGAGGCCGTAGGAGCCAAGATTCTGCCAGCTATCGAGGACGTCTATCGCGAAGCCGATTTGATAGTAAAGGTAAAGGAACCTATCGAACCTGAATACCCGTTGGTACGCAAGGGACAGGTGGTGTTCACCTATTTTCATTTCGCCTGCGAGGAGGAGCTGACGCATGCCATGATGAAGAGTGGCGCTATCTGTATCGCCTACGAGACGGTAGAGCGCAACGACCGTTCGTTACCCCTGCTCATTCCTATGAGTGAGGTGGCAGGACGCATGGCCACGCAGAATGGTGCCTACTATCTGCAGAAGACCAAGGGTGGCAAGGGTAAGCTGATGGCCGGTGTGCCTGGTGTTAAACCAGCTAAGGTACTGGTACTCGGAGGAGGCACTGTGGGTGAAGCTGCTGCACGTATCGCTGCAGGCATGGGTGCCGACGTCACCATCACCGATGTATCGCTGCCTCGTCTGAAACAGTTGGCAGCAGAATTGCCCGCCAACGTACATACCCTTTATTCCTCGGAACATAACATCCGCAAGGAACTGCCCGATGTAGACGTTGTCATCGGTTCTGTGCTCATTCCTGGCGATGCCGCTCCCAAACTGATTACCAAGGACATGCTCTCACTGATGGAGAAAGGAACGGTACTCGTCGACGTAGCCATCGACCAGGGCGGATGCTTCGAGACCTCGCATCCCACTACACATAGCGAACCTGTCTATGAGATTGACGGCATTGTCCACTATGCTGTGGCCAATATTCCCGGGGCTGTTCCCAACACCTCGACCATCGCCCTCACCAATGCTACCCTGCGCTACGCCATTGCCTTAGCCGACAAGGGTTGGCGTCAGGCTTGCAGCGACGATGTGTCACTGGCCCGTGGTGTCAATATGGTGGATGGCAAGTGTACCTATGAAGCTGTGGCAAAGGTGTGGAATCTGCCCTACACGCCACTGTCGGAAGTATAGCGTATGTCCTTAAACGGTCTTTTCCCTCCGTTTATAACACTTTTCGAAGTTACAGAGTCCGCAGGTATAGTCAAGTCTGCGGACTTCTTTTCCTATGCCGATGATACCGCTGACACTTTTGATGGGAACCATGAGCGACGAATCCGTTAGCGTAACGCCACAGGTATGTCCCTCGAACATCGGGAAGAGCAGTTGCTGTTGTGAGACATGCCAACCACAATAGCCTGGCGAGAAACGGTTGGTATGGTGCCAGCCCAGCTTGTCGATGCTGGCCTGCAAGGCCTGCTCCATCTGGTCGGAACATTTCTCGGCGATCACACTACCCAGGGCATCGGCAATAAACACACGCACCATATCACCTGCCTCCATCAGACGACGTTGATACTGCTCATACCTGATGCCTGCTGTGGCGATAAAGAAAGCATAGGCTTCTGAGCCTCGAAGCTGACGCAGGATAATATGGCCCATATCAAACGCTGGCAGGTCGCGGACAACAAAGAAACAGAACTGCGGTTGAAGCCACTCCCAGACCTCGCCGACAATAGCCTTTGTCTCACGCTGCGTCGCCTCATCGGGCTCTACGTCATGATAGCCCATTTGCTCGTAGACATCAGTAAGGGCAATACCTAAATCGTCGTATCTGAGAGTTTTCTCCGTCATTATCTGTGGTTCCAATCATTGAGAGTCTCAAAGAAAGCATTGATGTTGGCAATGGGTGTATGCGGTGGTGTGTCGCAGCCGCTGGAAAGCACGAAGTTAGGATAGTCGCGCATCTTTTCGAGCAATTCACTGACAGTCTGCCGCATCTCTTCCGGCGTTCCGTCCTTGAACACGCTGACTGGGTCGATATTACCCATCGCCAGTGCTGTTGGGGGCACATCCTTGATGACTTCCTCCATCCTGCACTTGTTGCCGAAGTGGTAGGCAGCAGCACCTGTCGACACCATTGCCTTCGTGCACTGCCCTGTGTTGCCACAGTTATGGAGAATCACGATGAAGTTGTCGTCCTGTACCTTATTAATAATATACTTCACATACGCTGACGAGAACGTCTGACAGTCGTCGTTCGACATCAAACCAGCAGCGGGCTCAGCCATCACCACACCGTTGGCACCTGTCTGTTTCAGGGCCTGGCAATACTTCTCAATAAACTGCGTACACTTCGCCAACAGCGTATGAGCGGCATCGGGATTCTCATAGATTAGCATCATGATGCCGGACATATCGTACAGGCGGCCTGCCAACGAGAAGGGGCCGATGCAGCCAGCAAACAATGGACGGAAGCCCCCTCCATCCTCCCCCGACTGGGGGAGGCTTTCCATTGCCCGAGCTGCAAGGATATTGGCTTTCAGATATTGTGGAATACGTCCTGCATGGAGTGAGGGAATCTGTAATTGGTTGATGCTCTCGACATCCTTCAACATGTGCCCAACAACGGCAGGTACCGCATCATCCGAAAAGGCTATCTCGGCACCAAAGGCCTCTGCTTCCGTCGTCAGGTCCATAATCGTACAGGCGGCAACGGCAGAGTAGGTCTCTGTCAGCCGCTTGACAGCCTCAGCATGAATGCGCCCGTTGCTGACAGCTTCACGAACAGAGTTGCCGTTCATCTCAATGCCTGGGTGCGTCATGACGGGCACTGCCGTTACTTCCTTCCGTTGGATGACGTCAGCCACCCATTGCTTCATATTTCTTTGCATGATTATTTTATCTTATGTTTGTTTTTTTATTCCATACGAAACGGACTGACAGATAGTAGAAAAGAGCATAGAACAGGAGAGCAGTGACGAGGCCAGCGAGGACATCAACGAGATAGTGGGCGAAGATGTAAACGGTGGACATGCACATCAGAATGAGGAAGAAGAGGAGGATGCCCGACAACCAGCGACAACGGGTGCGCAGGGCAAGGAGAAAGAGAATGGCAGTGATGCCGACATGACTGCTGGGGAAGGCAGCAGTGGGTCGTTCTCCAGAGTCGTGCGTCACGTCAAGCAGATGATAGAAGAAACCATCCGACCAGCCTGGTGCCGGCATGCGGAAATCGTGCGTCAGGAACCAGTTGCCCAGATCGGGAAATACGCCTGCAGCAATCTTGTCGAAACCCACGGCAGGATAGTAGAACTGAGGTCCAGTGACAGGTACAAGAACGAAGACGACATAATAGGCAAAGAAGGCAGCAAGAATGACTGTCGATGCCCATACGAACTCATGGTAGCGTCGTACGAAATAATAGAGTACGACAAGGACGATGAGTGGGAAATAGCTGACGTAGCCAAGACACATCAATTCGGAAAACCACCCCCACGGCACCTGCTGCGAGAAGAGCAAGGAAGGCTGACAGCCAAAGAGCGTCTGGTCAGCAGCAGCAAAGAGATGGTCAAGGTTGGGCAGGACGCGGTTGAGCTCATAAGTATCCGGATACCACCACGATAGAAAAGCCAACTGTACGGTGACACGCAACAGCATCGTCCAACGCGAAGGGCACCAATAATAGAACAACCATGCTGTCAGCGTGACTAACAACCAGCAGCCACGCCCGATGAACATGTCGACAGGATTTACCAGCTGTGGCCACCATATGGCCATTACCACCAACGTAAAGAGCAGATAGGCGATGACCACCCACTCGGGTGATAGGTGATGGGTGATGGGTGATAGGTGATGGGTGATAGGTGATGGGTGATTGTGGGTCATAACCATTTGTTTTCTTTGTACCACTTGATGCTGCGACGCACACCTTCTTCGAGTTTGACTTGTGGTTCGTAGCCTAATTCCCGACGAGCAGGCTCGATATCACAGCGCCAGTTACGCTGACGCAGAATATGGTATTTATCATTATTCAATGCTGTCACCTTACCTGTCAGCCGTCCGACGTACTCGCCACAGAAGGTCACGATGCGAAGCACCCAGATGGGGGCGGTGATGCGAATCCACCACGGATTGCCCAGCTCCTTGCGGATGAGGTTGCTGAAGGTGCTTGACTGGTACACCTCGCCGTCGCTGAGGAAATAGGCTCGTCCCGTCTCACCCTTCTCCATAGCCAGGAATACGGCCTGTACCACGTCGGAGACATAGACGAAGGTGATGTCCTGCTGACGATAGCCCACAGCAAAGTCGCTATGTGCCTTGATGCTCTTGGCCATCATGAAGTAGTCGCGTTCACGAGGACCATAGACCCCTGTCGGACGTAGAATGACGTAGGGAAATAATTTCTCATTTCTCATTTCTAATTTCTCATTCTGCAAGCTGAGCCAACGTTCCGCTTCGAGTTTGCTCTGGCCGTAAGCCGTATTGGGCTGAGGATGGTCGGTTTCAAGAATCTCGGTATAGGGCTGCTGTTCACGGATAGCACCCATGATGCTTAGCGAACTGATATAGACAAAGCGGCGTAATGGGTGTTGGGTGTTAGGTGTTAGGTGTTGGCAAGCCATCAGGGCTCGCACCAGGTTTTTCGTTCCTTCGGTATTGATACGGAAGAAGTCGCGCTTGTCAAGACACTTGGTGACGCCAGCAGCATGCACCACATAGTCGAAGGTGTGGCCGGAGAGCTGTTCCTTCAGCTGTTCTTCCGACGAGAGATTAAGCTCAATAAAATGAATGCGTTCGTCAGTCAGGAACTGCTTGGAGCTGCTGCGACGCATGGCTGCCCATACTTCAAAGCCCTTGTTAAGCGCCTCTTCCACAATGAATGAGCCAATGAATCCACTGGCTCCCGTTACTAATATCTTTTGAATCATTGTGCAAAATTACTAATAAACGAGGAAAATACAAAATAAACACGCAAAAATTTGGCGGATTGGGAAATATTGCCTACCTTTGCAAGCGAATATAGGACATTGCTAAAAGCTGGGGATTCCGACGGGCGAAGGTCGGGATTCTTTCTTTTTTCTGCGTCCGACTAAAATTGTAAATAATTAAATTGTAAATACTATGGCATACATGTCACAAGAAGGCTATGACAAGTTGATAGCCGAACTGCACCGCTTAGAAGCGGTAGAGCGTCCAAAAGCCTCTGCAGCCATTGCAGAAGCCAGAGAGAAGGGCGACCTGAGTGAGAACAGCGAGTATGATGCTGCCAAAGAGGCGCAGGCTCATCTGGAAGATAAGATCAATCGTCTGAAGGCCACCATCTCTGAGGCTAAAGTGGTGGACACATCACGTCTGAGTACTGATGCCGTTCAGATTCTGACAAAGGTGGAGATGACCAATCTGACCACCAAGGCCAAGATGAGTTATACCATTGTCAGCGAGAATGAGGCCGACCTACGTGCCGGTAAGATCAGTATCAAGACACCTATTGCCCAGGGCCTGCTTGGCAAGAAGGTGGGCGACGAGGTGGAGATTACCATTCCCCGCGGAACCATCAAGCTGCGCATCGAGAATATTTCGATTGCATAAAATATCGGTATTACGAAATAACGGTATAACGTTATAACGAAAATCATAAAGATTATGGATATATTTGCAAAGATTGCTGCCGGTGAGATTCCCAGCTATAAATGTGCAGAGAACGAGGAGTTCTATGCTTTCCTCGACATTAATCCGTTGGTAAAGGGCCACACATTGGTCATTCCACGTCGCGAGGTCGACTACTTCTTCGACATGGATGACGACGAACTGGCTCGTTATCAGCAGTTTGCCAAACGTGTGGCCATTGCCATCAAGAAGGCCTTCCCCTGCAAGAAGGTGGCTCAGGTGGTGCTTGGTCTGGAGGTGGCTCATGCCCACATCCACCTCATTCCCATGCAGAGTGAGGCCGATGCCGACTTCCGCCGTGAGAAGCTGAAGCTGACGGAGGAGGAGTTCAAGGAGATTGCTGCTAAGATTCAGGCCGCTTTTTAAACACGAACCTCAGGATGGTGAACTGCACCAGCATGGCGATTCCCATCACGAGGATTGGCGCGATGAGTCGGTGGACTCCCAATTGCAGCATAATGTTGAAAAGGACAACATGCAGTCCGAAGTTGACTGCATGACTGCCTGAGAATCCGAGGAATCGCTTGATGGTAGGCTTGGTGCGGAACGTGAAATAGCACGTCAAGAAAAAGTTGCCTATGAAACTGACAATGTAGCCAGTGACATAGGCAACATTTTCTATAGTCCATAGGAGCATGAGACAATAGACACCATAGTGGACACCTGACGACAGGCACCCATTGACCACAAAGCGCACAAACTGCCAAAAGCGCTCACTTTGCAGGAACTGGCGAACTATACTTTTTTCCATATTTTGCGGCAAAGTTACGAAAAGTCGAGCGTAAAACAAAGAAATACTTTCTTTTTTTACCGAGACGGAGTAATTTCGCCGTCGTAGACGGCAAAGTTACGAAAAAATTCGTAACTTTGCACGCAAAATGAAAGAATTCTTATGAAACTATCTGTTGTATCACCGGTTTATCATGGCGAGAAGATGCTGGAAGAGTTAGTACAGCGCATCCATGCCGCCATCCGTCCGTTGATGGACGACTACGACATCATCCTGGTCAACGACTGTTCCCCCGATGACTCGTGGCGCAAGATTACGGAAATCTGTGCCAAGGACAAACAGGTGAAAGGCATCAATCTGAGCCGTAATTTCGGACAGCCATACGCCATCACCGCCGGTCTTAGCTATGCCAAGGGTGACTATGTGGCCGTCATCGACTGTGACCTGCAGAACAAGCCTGAGGACCTGCCGGCCATGTACAAGAAGGCCTTGGAAGGCTACGACATCGTCAGTGCCCGCCGTGTGGTTCGCGACGACACATTCCTGAAACGCATGTCGTCACTGGTGTTCCACAAGACCTACGACTTCCTGAGCGGTTTCGACACCGACAAGGCTGTGGCAGAGTTTGGCATTTACAGTCAGAAAGTGGTGAAGGTCTATTGCAGCATCCCCGAATATTCGCGCTCTTTCGTGGAACTAGTTCATACATTGGGCTTTAAGAAGAGCACCGTCGACGTGCTCCACGACCACCGGTTGGAGGGTAAGAGCTCGTATAACCTGCACCGTCTGCTCACCCTGTCGTTCAACTCCATCATCTCAAACAGCAACCGTCCACTATACCTGGCTGTCACGCTGGGATTGATTATGTCTGCCCTCTCGTTCCTGATGGCCATCTACAACATTATTGCAAAATTTGCCGGTTTCAACGAGGTGGAAGGATACACATCGACCATCTTCTCTATTTGGTTCGTGGGCGGCATCATCCTCTTCATGATGGGCGTTCTGGGCCTCTATATCGGCAAGATCTTCGACCAGGTGAAGGGGCGTCCGGTCTTTATTGTCAGTGAAACGCTGAACGTTAAAGATTAAAAATTAAAAATTAAAAATTAGATAGATGATACCATTCAACAAGCCATACTGCTCGGGACGCGAGCTCAGTTATATCCAGGAAGTGTGCCATTCCACGACGATGTCCGGCAATGGCGAGTTTACCAAGTTGTGTCACGGATTCTTTGAGAAACGCTATGGTTTCCGCAAGTGTCTGCTATGCACATCGGGCACCGATGCCCTGGAGATGTGTGCCATGCTCTGTCAGCTGCAACCCGGCGACGAGGTCATCATCCCCTCCTATACCTTTGTGTCGACAGCGTTGGCATTCTTGCGTGAAGGTGCCTATGTGCGCTTTGCCGACAGCGGAGCTGATGACCCAAATGTCACAGCAGCACAGATAGAGCCGCTCATCAATGAGAAGACTCGCGTCATCGTGGTCGTTCACTATGCCGGTGTGGCCTGCGACATGGACAGCATCATGGCCTTGGCCGAGAAGCACCACCTGCTGGTGGTCGAGGATGCCGCCCATGCAGTCGACAGCTTTTATAAAGGTCGTGCATTGGGAAGCATCGGTCATCTGGCTGCCTTCTCGTTCCACGAGACAAAGAACATCAGCTGTGGCGAGGGCGGTATGCTGGTCGTCAATGACGAGCGCTTCGTCGGACGTGCCGAGATTCTCTGGGAGAAGGGTACCAACCGCGCCGAGTTCTATCGTGGTATGGTGAACAAATACGGCTGGTGCGATATGGGGTCGTCATTCCTGCCGTCCGAGCTCAATGCCGCTTTCCTGTGGGCACAGCTGGAACAATTAGAAGACATTCAGGGACAGCGCCGTCGTATCTGGGAACACTATGACAGTGCCCTGCGTGGAAAAATCGGTGCTGGCATCGTCATTCCCGACATCCCCGACTTTGCCACCCGCAACTACCACATGTACTATCTGCTCTGTCCGTCGCTCAGCATCAGGACGAAGCTGATGAACTACATGAAGAACCACGGCGTGCAGACCACCTTCCACTATCTGCCCCTGCACTCCAGCAAATACTACGAGGACAAGCACGACGGACGGAAGTTGCCCAACTGTGACCGCTATGCCGATACACTGGTGCGTCTGCCCCTCTATTATGAACTGACAGACGAGGAAACAGAGCGCATTAACAAACTGTTGCTGAAGTTTTGAGGTCATGAGAAATTGAGAAAAGATGAATAAAGTATTGCAAGGTCTCAAGTGGTTTTTCAGCAACAAGTGGTGTGTATTCTTCTTAGGACTGGCTATTGTGCTGCTGGCTACCACATTAGAGGTAGTACGCGGAAGGAACACCAACTACTTTGACTATCAGGACTCCACCCGCATGTTCTGGGAGGGTATCAGTCCCTATAACCTGGAATATGCACAGGCCAACAGCATCTATTTCCTCTACTCACCGGTGTTCAGCGTCATCTTTGCGCCCATCTTCTTCCTGCCCTGGTGGTTGGGACCCTACATCTGGAATATCTGCAACTACAGCCTGTTTGCACTGGCCATACACTCGCTGCCAGGGGCACTGAAGCCCTATCGCCACTGGATATTCCTGTTCTTGCTGTCGGTCGTGTTACAGACGGTGTTTTGCTACCAGCACAACATCATCGTGGCCTATATCTATATCTTCGCCTTCATACTCCTGGAACGTGGAAAAGGGTTCTGGGCCGTATTCCTCATCATGCTGTCGGCCACCACAAAGGTATATGGTGCTGCCGAGTTGGCCATCCTGTTCTGCTATCCCAAGGTATGGCGCAATTTTGGCTATGCTGCCCTCTGCGGAGCAGGCTTCCTGCTGTTGCCAGCTGTCAATACGGCCTTCGATAACGTCTTCGTGCTCTATCAGGAGATGTTCGACATGATTGCCAGTCACCATAGCGACTCCGACTTCATCGGCATCCTCTTTGCACGAGGCCTGAAGCCCTTCCTGCTGCCCAACTACCGACTGGTACAGATGACGGTATTTGCGCTGTTGGCTGTCGCCTTCTTCTGGCGCTACAAGCGTTGGAGCGATTTCCGCTTCCGTGTACAGGTCCTGGCTGTGCTGACAGGATTTATGATTCTGTTCAGCGACTGTCCGGAGACGCATACCTATATCATCACCCTGCCATTCTATGCGATGGCCTTCTGGCTGCAACCCCGTCGTACGTGGCTCGACTGGACGCTGTTCTGGCTGTTGGTGGTCAACTTCTGCATCCTGCCCACCGACGTGCTCTGTCCTGCTTGGCTGCATGAGTATATCCACCAGACGTTCTGGCTGGATGTCTATACCTACTTCATCTGCTGGCTGCGGATTATATGGCAAGCGGTAGGACCGGCGATTCAAATTAGCAATTAGAAATTAGGAATTAGAAATTGGCTGGCGCTATGAGATATAAACTGATATTTCTTCTTTGCTTGTTGCCTTTCGTAGGTTGGGCTCAAAACAGTAGGACGTTCGAGGTAAAGGGCGTTAAGTTCAATATGGTGCGTGTGGAAGGGGGCACGTTTATGATGGGTGCCCTGCCCGACGACAAGGAGGCTGATGCCGACGAGGTGCGCCATCAGGTGACCCTTCGCGACTACTATATCGGTGAGACGGAGGTGACACAGGCCCTCTGGGAGGCCGTGATGCCCAAGAACCGTTCGCGCCATCGTGGCAATGGCAACTACCCTGTGGAATATGTCACCTACGATATGTGCCAGGACTTCATCGCCCGACTGAATGCGCTGACTGGTGAGCAGTTCCGTCTGCCCACTGAGGCCGAATGGGAATATGCAGCCCGTGGCGGGTGCAAGTCAAAGGGCTATCGCTATGCTGGCAGCAACAACATCGACGAGGTGGCTTACACCCTCCATAATATAAAGGAACGCGTACAAAAGCCGGTGGGGCAGTTCAAGCCCAACGAACTCGGTCTCTATGATATGTCTGGTAATGTGTGGGAGTGGTGTTCTGACTGGTATCGGAAGACACCCGACAGCAAACCGTCAAGCAATTTCCATGTCATCCGTGGTGGGGGCTACGACTGCAGTCCACGCTATTGCCGGTCTACCAACCGTTATCTCTACGACCAGCGTCGCCGTCGTGACCTCGTCGGCTTCCGCCTGGCACTTTAGTGTAGCCTCCCGAAGAGTTTGGCGATGGTGCGCTTGACGATGATTCTCCTGTGAACTACCTTCAGGTCCGTAGTCTGAATACGACGGATGTCATCGTCGATGGTCTCTCCTAAGCGGTAGGAACGTACGAAGAACTGTGCGATATACTTACTCCAATAGTATTTGTTATGCCAATAGTGGCCAATCCATCGGTTGGCCTCCTTCATCTCTTTCGAACATTCATACAAGGCAATTGACAGCGCATACTGTTCCACGGTGACAGGTTCCGAGCCGTCGTCGAGCATGCCGTCGCAGACATCAAGAGCTAGGGAAATAGTCTTCTCTAACTGTGCAGCAGGGATGGCCACCACACCGGCGTTCCACATGTGATGTTGCCGGCTGATGGTCACACCGTCGTAGGTTTTTCCGTTCACCGTCTGCCACATGGCCAGCGACTTCTGTTTCATATCGCCCGGACAGCCCTCGTCCTTGTGCATCATGCCACAGCCTTCTTGCAGCAGCCTCTTGATCTCTGCCAAACTGCCGTACAGATAGGTGTCGCCATCCAGATACATCATCGCCTTGTCGGGCGACATCTGGGCTATCTGCTGCAACACCTTGATCTTTACGCGCCAGAAGAAGTCGTGCTTTCCGCGCCAGGCCTTGATATTCTCCTGACTGATAGAGATGGTGGTCACCTTAGGCAGGCCGGTATAGATGGTCGGCGTGTCCGTGACCACATAGATGCTGTCGTCATCGGTGGCTTGTGCCAGCATGGTACGGATGGAGAAACCCACCTGCTGGTGTATCACCGTCGAAGGACCGAGTACGAAATATACGATATTCATCTGATGATCTTTTTTCCATTACAAATATACAATCCCTTGGAAGGCTCAGTGACACGCCGTCCCTGCAGGTCGTAGTACTGGGTGTTGGCTGTTGGGTATTGGGTGTTGGTTATGAGCACAATACCGGTAGGATCTTCCGGTTCCTCCGTACCATCTGACAATTGGAAGCTGATAGTGCCGTCTTCATTCTCTGTGATGTCACGCAGGGCCAGTCCGATGGCACGGGTCGCGTCGCTACTGCTACTGTCGTGGAACACATAGTTGGGCAGGGCCATATCGTCGCTGAGTTCCGTGATATTATTTTTCCCTGGGAAGGGAGCACTGGCCATGCTCGCTGACCACTCAGCACTAGTATATTCCTTTTCGTTGCCTGCCAGCGACTTGTTGATAAGCAGTCCTCCAGCAGGCACGACGGCCACTGCTGGCATACCAGGGATGTTGTTTGGCGAGTCAGTCATGTTGACAGCATCGTTCGGATAGTTCACCTGATACACAAGCAGTCCGTGCCCTCTGGCTTTACTGTTCAGCCCGCGCTGCTGCATGTTCTCCAGCACGATATAGTTACGAGGGTTGTTGTCGTTGACTATCTTTAACGCCTTGCCGCCATCCTCGATGAGGGGCAGCATACCGGTGATGGGTGATGGCTGATGGGTGTTGGGTGACAGTGTCTCCAGCTCCGTCCACCCCATCACCTCCTGTTCCCAGGCAGTGTATGGGCTGGGAGCAAAACCGTTGTTGGTATACAGTCCATAGTCCATGATGTCCCATGACTCCATACCCTGGTTGTTCACAATGCCGCTGGCACGTGTAGCATAAAGGTCGGGGAGTCCCATGCAGTGTGAGAACTCATGAATGAAGACGCCCGTGCCATTGATATAGTCAGAATAGTCGTACTCCTGTCCTGTACTCGTGGTACCTTTGGCCGGATTGAACAACTCGCATGAGCAGTTAAAGAACGATATCGTGGTATCATCGTTCACATTCAGGTTCTGGCGCGACGCCTTGGCCCATACGGTATTGTTGCCACCGCCCTGATTCTGGCCATAACCGGCAAAGATGATACACACCAGCTCCACCCGACCGTCGCCGTCGTTGTCGTAGGGTGTCCAGTCGGTCACCAGCTTCTGTGCGGTTACCTCCTCTATCGCATCCTTGCACAACCCGCTGAAGTTGTCGTCGCTGCCAGCGCTGTTGGTTCCGCCATAATGCGCCATATCCTGAGGCAGCGTCACAGGACCTATCAGGTCAAACTGCGGCGAGAACTGTCCCTTGCTGCATGTCTCGAAATAATGGCGTACAGAGCAGTTTTGTATGGTATTATGGTTACCCAGGTCTGTCATCTCATCACCGTTCAGGATCTGGTTGAAGGCCACCAACGGCTCGTTCACCGTAAACGCCAGATCCTGATAGGCAACCAAAATGGTCAGAATGCGTGGACTGCCGCTGTGGGGCAGATAGCGACCACTCTCCGAGATGCTCATGGCACGACGAACGGCATGGCCACGCTCATGGAACAGACCGTGGCGCGACAGTTGACGCGATACCAAAGCCTGCTCAGTGGCCGTACGCAACGACTTCTCATGGGCCAACACGTTCGATGCCGTCAACCGTCCCTTGTCATCGATGTCAGCCACGTAGTAGCCCTTGCCCGTGTTCACCACCATCACGCCGTCGCTGGTCGTCGTCCAGTGGTGGTATTCGTCGCCAAACTGCTCAATGGTAATCCACGTGCCGTCAGCCTGCATCACCTTCATGGCTTCGCGAAATGCCGGTGCTGAATTTATACATATCGCTATCACGAAGGCAATGGCTGTCAAAATAAGTCTTTTCATACCTTTTTATATTAATTCGCTGCAAAGATACAAATTTTTTTTGTACTTTTGCAGGCATGAAGAAAAAAATGTTGCTGAGCATCATCATGATAGGCCTTCTGGCTGGCTGTGCCAAGAAACCTCGCCATACGTTCACCGACGTGGTCCGACTACCCATGACACCCGTAAAGGACCAAGGTAAGCGACAGCTCTGCTGGGCTTACGCCATGCTGGCTACCATTGAGACGGAACACCTGCTGCGTGGCGACTCCGTCAACCTCTCTGCCGTCTACATCGGAAGGGTATTGCCAGACTATCACTCAACACCTAACACCGAGCGCGCCATGGGTCAGACACTGCTCAACATGATCGGACGACACGGCATCGTGCCCTACGACGTACTCCCTGACGATGCCGATGACGACGCGCCCATACCCCAATGGGTGTTCATGCTCGGCGCCCGCTATACACCACAGGAGTTTGCCCACTCCGTGTGTGCCCCCGACGAATACGTGTCGCTGACATGCTTCCCCGATTCACCATATTATCAGAAGATTGACGTTCCCGTACCCGACAACTGGGAACACAACCGTTTGCTCAACATGCCCCTCGACACCCTGCGCCGTCATGTTGACCGCGCCATCATCCGTCGCCATCCCGTCTGCTGGGAGAGCCGTGGCCATGCTATGTGCATCGTCGGACTGGCCCGCGACGAGAACCGACGCCCCTACTACATCATGAAAAACTCATGGGGCACACGCGGCCCTTACGACGGACTCGTCTACATGTCCGTCTCCAAGATGTGGCACGACATGATTGCCGTCTACATGACCGCTGACGCATGGCAAGAATAATACGGACAGACTTCAAGACCATTAAGTATGCTGTTTCAGGAAATTGCTGGGGGTAAGACCGGTGATCTGCTTGAACTTGCGCTGGAAATAGGTGCGGTCGCTGAAGCCGCAGTGGCGAGCAACAGTTTCATTCGACCAGTCAGGGTGGGTGCGCAGGACTAACATGGCTTCACTGATGCGCAGAGTCGTCAGCCAGTCGCTGTAGTGCTGGCCCTGTTGTTTCAGCCAGGCCGAGAGCAGATAGCGGGGCACGCCGATGGCCTCAGCGGCACGAGGCAGGCTGAGTCCTGCCTGCAGGTGTCCGCCACCTTCCTTCCATGCTTCAACGGCCTCCTCTACGCGACTGAGTGTGCTGTCGGGTATGCGTTCCTCGCTCTTCTGAACCTCGCCGACCGTGGCCGGTGTGGTGCTATCGCTTGGGTGGACGAGATGGCCCACCAGATGTTTCAAAATCTTCATTGGCATAATAATGGTTATCTTTATGGTGCTGCAAAATTAGACAAAAATCGGGAAATAGCAAAGAAAAGTGTGAAAAATAACGCAATTTACACACCAAATTGTCACATTTTGTACACCTTTGTTGTTTTTTGTACACCTTTTTCTTTGATTGTTGGCTACCTTTGCAGCCGAAATAATCTTAACCGCTTAATATACATTATTTAAAAATGAAGAAAGCTATTTTATTTGCAGCTACCGGCATTGTATTGCTTGCCGGCTGTGCTAAAGACATTGATTTTTCCACTCCCGAGCAGGAAAAAGCAACTACCGAAGACATGCAGGCACACGTAAAGAGCGTGTTCGGCGTAAATTTCGACCCTGCACAGGACTGGTGTACCACACAGAGCAGTAAGGTGACCATCACCATCGACGATGCCGAGCTGGAGGATGTGGTGAAAGTACAGATTCTTACCAAGTCGCCCTTTGGCAATGGCGACGGCAACGGAGCCAAGTCGCTCAACGAGACGCCCGCATCCTATGGACAGACCGTGACGCTCTACTACGATGCCCCCAAGATGTACGACCGCCTCTATGCGGCCTGTGTCACAAAGAGCGGGCTCTATTATGTCAAGGGCTTCAACGTTGGTCAGCAGCAGGTGAGCTTCAACGGCACCTCTGCCCAAGCACCCCGTACCAGAGCCCAGGCTGGCGACTTCGACCTCCACACCCTCGTGGCAAATCTCGCCACACCTTCCATCGTCAGTTCCTGCCCCTCCTTCGGTGCCTTGCGTGCACAGGCAGGCAAGGCGGCATGGACCGGTTGGGAGAACGAGGTGCTCTACCAGCATACCGCTGACTTTACCAAACCCGACCTCATTTCCATTACCGACTACAGCGATGAGTACAAGACCGACCTGTTCAACATGATCTTCAAGGACTACCTGGTCAACAAGGAGGATAACATCGACAAGATCAAGAACAACCAGTATTATCTGAAGAACAATAACTACCCCATCACCACTGGTGACGACCCCATCATCATGGCCCCCATTTGCAAGAATGACAGCATCTATCATGAGATAGAGAACTGCGACCTCTACTACTATTATTTCAAGCCCCAGGACATCGAGGGCATGAGCGAGGCCCAGCAGATACAGTTCTTCAAGGACCGTCCCAAGTTCCGTGCCCTGGAGCTGTGGAACTCCATCAACGACAACCTCTACCACATGACCAACAACGTCATCAAGCGCGAGACGGCCTACGCCCTCATCTACTGGGGCGACGGAGAACCCTCCATTGGCACCACTGGACAGTATATCTTCCCTGCCGGCTATAAAATCGGATTCATGCTGCGCAGCATCGACACCAAGAACGATCCTGGTCACGACAAAGAGCTGCGCGACGGTGAGCTCTATGGTGACGGTCGTCTCAACGACGCCATCAACCAGCACGGACACTTCGCCAAGGCCAAGCTCAAGTCTGGCGACCCACGTATGGCGTGGTTCTGGGCCAACAACCACAACTATCTGTGCTGTGAGTCTGGTTCCGACAAGGACATCAACGACATTGTCTTCGAAGTGCTCGGCGGTCTGATGGTACCCCCTCCCCCCACCATCGACGAGAACAAGTACACCTTCTGCTTCGAGGATACGCAGTTTGGCGACTACGACCTGAACGACGTGGTCATCCGCGGCTATCGTAAGAGTGCTACGGAAGTGGTGTGGCAGGTGGTGGCCTGTGGTGCCAGCGACCAGGTTTTCATCCGCAATATCAACGGTCAGATCATCCGTGACGACAACGAGGTGCACGTGATGATGGGAAAGCCCGGCAAGCAGTTTATCAATACTGAGAGCACAGTGCCCGAGACAGCATTTGTAGAAGAGACGGTTACCGTCCCCGAGAGCTTCTCGTTCCTGGACCAGGCCTGCCAGCCCTACATCTTTGATAAGAGCAACGGTCTGACCGTCAAGATTGCTATGGCAGGACAGGATCCCCACGCCATCATGGTTCCCTACGAGTTCCGCTATCCGTTGGAGAGAGTGAAGGTCTGCAGAGCCTATTCGCTGTTCAACTCCTGGGGATTGGGAGCAGTCATCACCGACGATGGTTTCAAGTGGTATCTTACCTTCAGCGAGAATCTGGTTACCAGAGCCGTACCGACGATTGAAGCCACTTACAAGCCCTAACACGCAAAAAGGGGTAACGCAAATAAGGGGGACGATTCTGCTCAGAATCGTCCCCTCATTGCATTAGTAGTCAGTTTGTATGTAGTGATTTATCGGGAGAGTGTTACTCTACTGGTTCGAGAATGATCAGCATAACTATACTCTCAGCACTTCCCTTAGTCAACTGGTATTGTGTGCCGGCAGTAATGGCAATGGGAGCCAGCTGGTAGTAAGCCCCCTCCGTATTCGTAATGGTGGCATCAGGGGTTTGCTCTCCGTTGAGCTTCACGTTCTTACCACTCTTCGCCGTAGCCAACACCAGTGTCATGTTGTAGTTCTTCTGCGGTGTGAAAGTGATGGAACCACTGCTGTTCATCTTGACACCCGTCTTGTAATAAGTACCATTGTAGGTGATCTTTCCGTCGCCATAGCTACCTCCTACGGTAAACATGCTGTGTGAGGGACTGCCGTCGAACGATGCAAGAATAGTACCCTCAGGCTGATCGCCACCACCAGGCTGGTCACCACCGCCAGGATTGTCACCACCGCCAGGATTGTCACCACCGCCAGGCTGGTCACTGCCTCCGGTCTCGTCGCCAAAGAAACCTACGAAGTTTGAAGTATAGCTGTCAAGCATACCACCCAGCGTAGAGTCGTAGGCAGAGTCAGTATCATCGACACCCACATTGTCTGAGAACTGATAGGTGAAGTCACCGTGGTTCATGCGGCCTGCACCATAGTAGCCGGTAACTAGGGCGGGAACATCCTCGGCAGGAACGGGGTTATAGGCGTACATCAGCGACTGGTCGGTATCGAAGTTATTGTAGGTCGTACCACCCACCAGTGTCTTTTCCGATGCAGGCACCTGATCGTCGCGGGAAGCCGTCTCGTAGGCGTCGTAACCCTTGGAAGAAGGATTGGCCTGTGTGTAGTAGCTGAAGTGAGCGGCTGTGCGGTCGAAGTAGTTGCCGTAAGCCTTAATCATACCACCATTCTCACCAGAGAAAGTACCACTACCCAGTCCGTCGGTACCCTGCAGGGAGGAGAGGATGGGCTTCTTGGTCTTCAGGAAGTAGTTGTTCTCGACGAAGACGCTGGCGCCGCTGGTAGCTCCCACGCCGTACTTGGCGACATTGTCGAAGTAGTTGTTCCATACGTGAACAGACATGGTACGTACACGGGGATGACGGGAGTCTGAATGGTCGAACCAGTTGTGGTCGTAAGAGATGTAGTTAGGACCAGACTCCGACTTCATGCCGAACATGTTGGTCTTGCCGGTATCCCAGAAGCGGTTGTACGAGACGGTGACGAGTTTCGAGTCGCTCTTCACGTCAACCTGTCCGTCGCCCTTATCGTGGTCACCGCTACCATGCTTACCGTAGAACATATCCATGTGGTGAACCCAGATGTTCGAGTTGTCGGTATCGAGAGAGACACCGTCGTCCATGCAGCGCATAATGCCGAGGTTACGGAATTCAACGCTCTTGGAGTTGCGTACCAGGAAACCGAAGCCACGGATGGTAGCATCGTCACCGATACCCTCGAAGGTAATGTTCAGCTCAGAGTCAGCTCTCTTGCCCTTTACCTGAATGCCCTCTTCACTGCTGCCAACAGCATCAAGGTCGTCCTTGGTCACCAGCCCGATGAAGCGGAAGGCGATGGGAGTCGTATCACAGCCCTTCTCGTAGCCAGCGATAATGGCCTGCAGACCAGTACACTCCGTCGTATTACCCTTATTGTCAGTGACAACAGTGGTGGAAATGGTCTTGGCGGTATTCTTCGTGACATAGAACACCTTGGCACCCTGCTTCAGCGTACCGTCGCTGTTATAGGCACCGGGGTCACAACCCTTGAAGGCAAAGCCCTCGCGGCTGTAGTTTTGTACGGCCAAATTGGTAGCCTCATTAGCAGTAGCAGCCACCTCTTCACCATTGGCATTGACAGCCACAATCTTCATCTCGTAGGTACCTGCCTGCAGACCTACGGCATCGGCACGGCCATAGCTGCCATAGTCGCGTACCAGCTGCTGGTCGATCTTGGTGTAGCTGCCATACTGTCCGCCCTTGACATAGACGTTATAGCTCTTGGCATTGTCCATCTTCTGGAACTTGATGTAGGCAGACTCCAGCCAACCCTTGGCCTCCGTAATCTGTACGGCACCCTCGGGATTAACAATATCACCCTGTCCGCTGTTCTCGGCCTTACGGAAGCTGATGGTGCGAACACTGCTCTTATAGAGGTCAAAGCCATCAATATTCTTCGGTGTAACTCTGACGTTGCCACCGTCGAAGTCAATGCTTTCCACTTCCTCAGTATTATAATACTTCTGACTCTGATCCTTCAAAACCAGAATGGCCTGATTCTTCTCCAAGTTGGAAGTGGTGGAATAGTTCGAGATGTCGCCTCCGGTATCGTCGCCGCCACCTTGTTCGCCACCTCCCTGGCCACCTTCACCTTCAACTTTTATGCTAAAGACATTGAGAGAGCCGCCTGTGCTCTTGAATGAAACCACACCATCAGCGGCAACAGTGCCCGTGCCGGTCTGTGTGGTGTTCTTGTCAGCAGCCGTAAAGCCACTGGTTCCTGACAGGTTGGTCAGTCCGTCAAAAGTAACAGCATTGTCACCTGTTGAAGCAAAGACAATCGTTACCACCTGACCCTTCTTCAGTGTGGGAGTGGTCAGGGGGATATTCTTGCCTGCCAACTGCAAACGGCTGTTAACATCGATGCGGATTTTCTTTTCAGCAGCATCCACGGTCAGTCCCTGAGTCATGGTCAGTTCTGTACCACCAGCTGTGATAGCACCGTTGATGGCTTTTTTACTCTCATAACGATCGCTCTTCTCAACGTAAGTCCACTCGCTGGTAGCCCTTCCCAGAGCAGTAACATCACTTTCAGGTGTCTGGGTGAAATCCCAGGTCTTCTGTGCCTTCACACTTGTGCTCAGTCCCATCATGATGGCGAGCATCGTCAGAATAAATGTCATTCTTTTCATGTTAATGTTCCTCCTTTCGTTACCTGATAACAACCTTTTTACCATCAATGATATAAATACCCTTTTCCAGACGGGCAGCACTGGTTCCCACCAGCTGACCCTTCAGGTTATACACGTTCTTGCCTTCAATGCCGGCCTTCTCGGTGATGGCCACACGCTCTTCAATGCTGGTTGCGGAGCTCATGTCGATAGTGACAGCCTCCATCTCTGCCGTACTGGTCGTGCCGTTCTTGTAGTGCAGCACCACCTTGTCACCCTCGAAAGCAATACTCGAGAGCTTTGAACCATCAATCTTTTCGCCGTCTGCCATCGCACCCAGCGACAAACAGAGGGCCAGACTCATCAGGAATAGTTTCTTCATAACTCGTATTGTTTTGTTTTAGTATTTCTGCGTGCAAAATTACGAATTAATGCTTAATTCTTAATACTTAATGCTTAATTTTCACCCGTAATCGTTTGCAATCCACCCCATTTCTCATTTTTCATTTACATTTCTCATTTCTCATTTCTCATTTCTCATTTCTTTTTATTAATTTTGCACCCATGAAACTGGAAGACTTTGAAATCATGGCTCCTGTGGGTAGCCGCGACTCGCTGGCAGCAGCCCTGAAGGCAGGGGCTGACAGCGTGTACTTTGGCGTAGAACAGCTGAACATGCGGTCCCACTCAGCCAACCACTTTACGATTGACGACCTGCGTGAGATTGCCGCCACCTGCAACGAGGCTGGCGTGAAGTCGTACCTCACGGTGAACACCATCATCTACGACGAGGACATCCTGCTGATGCACCAGATTGTGGATGCTGCCCGTGAGGCAGGCATCACGGCTATCATCGCCTGCGATATTGCCGTCATGCAATATTGCCGTTATGGTATTAGCCATCACCCATCACCCATCACCCATCACCCGATGGAAGTCCACCTCTCGACCCAGCTGAACATCTCGAACGTCGAGGCCCTGAAGTTCTATGCTCAGTTTGCCGACGTCGTCGTGCTGGCCCGTGAGCTGAAGATGGAACAGGTGGCCGAGATCCATCGTCAGATAGTTGAACAGCACATCTGCGGACCCTCAGGAGAACTGGTACGCATAGAAATGTTCTGTCACGGAGCCCTGTGCATGGCCGTCAGCGGCAAGTGCTACATGAGTCTCGACAACACGGGCAGAAGTGCCAATCGTGGTGCCTGCATGCAGATTTGCCGGCGTTCGTATCTGGTTACCGACCGTGAGACGGGTACCGAACTGGAGATTGACAACAAATACATCATGTCGCCCAAGGATCTGAAGACCATCCGCTTCATCGACAAGATGATGAATGCCGGCGTACGCGTATTTAAAATAGAAGGACGCGCGCGAGGTCCTGAATACGTGCTCACCGTGGTGCAGTGTTACAAGGACGCCATCCGCAGTGTGCTTCATGACAACGATAACGTTAACGACAACGATAACGAAAAACTGTTTACCGAAGCGCGCAAGGATGCCTGGGACACGCGGCTGGCAACAGTCTTCAATCGTGGATTCTGGGACGGCTACTATCTGGGGCAGACGCTGGGCGAATGGAACTCAAACTACGGATCGAATGCCACCGAGCGCAAGCAGTATATCGGCAAAGGCGTCAAATACTTCTCGAAATTAGGCGTTGCCGAGTTCACCGTCGAAGCCGACACCTTCAGCGTAGGCGACAAGATGCTCATCACCGGACCTACCACCGGTGCCCTCTATGTCACCGTCGACGAGATCCACGATGACACCCATGCCGTAGAGACCGCCCAACAAGGCACTCGCGTCAGCATTAAAGTGCCGGAAAAGGTGCGCCCCAGCGATAAATTGTTTAAAATTATCAAGTCGTAATAACGATATAACGTAATAACGAAAAAGCGAAAAAGCGAAAAATATGTCTATCAACGAAATACAAGACGAAATTATTGAGGAGTTCTCTGGCCTTGACGACTGGATGGACCGCTATCAGCTGCTCATTGACCTGGGTAACGAACAGGAGCCGCTCGACGAGAAGTACAAAACCGAACAGAACCTCATTGATGGCTGTCAGAGCCGTGTGTGGCTGCAAGCCGACTACGCCGGAATGAGAAATGAGAAAGGAGAAATGAGAAATGTCATTCACTTCGCTGCAGAGAGCGATGCTTTGATTGTCAAGGGTATCGTGTCGCTGCTCATCCGCGTGCTCAGCGATCACACTCCACAGGAAATTCTTGATGCCGACCTCTACTTCATCGAAGAGATTGGACTGCGTGAGCACCTCTCTCCAACCCGCTCGAACGGTCTGCTGGCGATGGTGAAGCAAATGCGTACCTACGCCCTCGCCTTCCAAGCCAAGGAACAGTCTTGACGCAGTTGGCGCGATGCCGTGAATCTGTCCCTTTGTGCGGCTTTATCGTTTCAGATACTGTGACGGGCTGACGTCGTAGATGCGCTTGAAGGCTCGGATAAAGCTGGAAACCTCCTGGTAGCCACACTGCATGGCAATGTCGGCGACGGAACTATTGGTGTTTGCCAGCAGATGGGTGGCTTTTCGCATCTGTATAGCCGTGAAATATGCTTTGGGCGACTCTTGGTTAAAAATGCGCTGATTTTTAGAAATCCAAGAATCTACAGGAAATCTGACTCTCTGACAAGTGGAAGTACTTGAATCCTCGGAAACCCTTATAAACAGAGGTTTTGGAGTACAAAAAAGCCTCAGATTTCTCTGAGACCTTCGTGTGGACCAGGTAGGGCTTGAACCTACGACCTCCAGATTATGAGTCTGTTGCTCTAACCAACTGAGCTACAAGTCCGGTGCCTTGTTTAAAGCGGCTGCAAAGTTACTAAAAAGATTAAAGATTAAAGATTAAAGATTAAAGAATTTTGGGTTTTTAACATTTTTATGTAACTTTGCACCGTGAAAACAGAGAAAAGGCAAGGATTAACAGCCAAAGAGGTGCTAAGGAGCAGGGAGGAGCATGGCGAGAACGTGCTGACACCGCCCAAGCGTCCTTCGATGTGGCGTTTGTATTTGGAGAAATACAAGGATCCGATGGTGCGCATCCTATTGGTGGCTGCTATTGTGTCGCTGGTATTGTCGTTTGTAAAAAACGACTATATCGAGACTATCGGCATTATTGCCGCCATCTTCCTGGCAACGACGGTGGGCTTCTATTTCGAGCGCGATGCCGCCCGTAAGTTTGACGTACTGACGCAGTTGGGCGAGGAACAGCCCGTGAAGGTGCTTAGAAGCCTCACCCCCGACCTCAGCCTCACCCCTAACCCCTCTCCAACGGGCGAGGGGAACTATAAGGGCGAGGGGGGACATAACACCATCATTGAGATTCCACGTCGTGAAGTCGTGGTAGGTGACATTGTGCTGGTGGAGACTGGCGACGAGGTTCCTGCCGACGGCACGTTGTTGGAGTCGACAGAGCTTCAGGTTGACGAGAGCTCGCTGACGGGCGAGCTACTGACGACGAAAACCATCACCCATCACCCTTCACCCATCACCCATTCTAGTGAGGAAGCTTATGCGAAGGACATGCTGTTGCGTTCGTCGATGGTGATGTCGGGTACCGGACGGTATGTTGTGACGGCTGTAGGCGACCAGACGGAGATTGGTCATGTGAGTCGTCAGGCGGCAGAGATTACGGGTGTCAAGACACCGCTGAACATGCAGCTGGAACGGTTGGCCAAACTGATAAGCAAGGGCGGTAGCGTGTTGTCTATAGCGTCCTTCGTAGCCTTCCTCGTTCATGATATCCTGACCAATCCGCTATGGCACACCACCGACTATATCGGTATGACGGAGGTGGTGCTGAAATACTTCATGATGGCTGTAACGCTCATCGTGATGGCTGTTCCTGAGGGTTTGCCGATGGCTGTGACGCTGGCACTGGCCTTGAACATGCGTCGCATGCTGAAGTCGAACAACCTGGTGCGTAAGCTGCAGGCCTCAGAGACGATGGGTGCCGTAACGTGTATATGTACGGACAAGACGGGTACGCTGACCGAAAACAGAATGTCTGTTTTCGGAATGAGAAATGAGAAAGGAGAAATGAGAAATGCCACTCCAGAGCTGGCTAAGGCCATTGCTCTGAATACGACGGCGACGCACGATGTGGGTAACCCTACGGAGCAGGCACTGTTGCGGTGGCTGATGGATCAGGGCGTGGACTACCAGAAGATACGTGAGGAGAACCCCATCACGGCACGCGAACCATTCTCTACCGAGCGCAAGTATATGACGACGACGGTAGGGGACACCATTTATATAAAAGGTGCACCGGAGGTGGTGATGGGCATGTGCGATATGACTCCCGATGAGCGCCAGCAGGCCCAGCAGCAGTTGCTGGAGTGGCAGCAACACGCTATGCGCACATTGGCTATCGCACAAGACAGGACCCTGCTGGCTATCGTGGCTATCAGCGACCCGTTACGAAAGGAAGTGCCTAACGCCATCCGTCAATGTGAACGGGCAGGAATAGACGTGAAGATTGTGACGGGCGACACCTCAGCGACGGCATTGGAGATTGCAAGACAATGCGGGATTTGCGCTCCGCTAAATGAGAAAGGGGAAATGAGGAATGAGAAATGTATCACTGGTGCAGAGTTTGCGGCACTCTCTGACGAAGAGGCTTTAGAGCGCATCAAAGACCTAAAGGTGATGTCGCGAGCACGTCCTACGGACAAGCAGCGATTGGTGGCCTTGCTGCAACAGACTGGTGAGGTGGTGGCAGTGACGGGCGACGGTACCAACGATGCACCGGCACTGAACCGCGCCCATGTAGGCTTGTCGCTGGGCTCTGGTACCAGTGTGGCCAAGGAAGCCAGCGATATCACGCTCATCGACGATTCGTTCCGCAGCATCGTACAGGCTGTGATGTGGGGGCGTTCGCTCTATAAGAACATCCAGCGCTTCATCTTCTTCCAGCTCGTTGTCAATGTAACAGCCTTGTTGCTGGTACTTTTCGGTGCCTTTGTGGGTACGGAACTGCCCCTGACTATCACGCAGATACTATGGGTAAACCTCATCATGGACACCTTTGCCGCTATGGCTCTGGCATCACTGCCACCCAGTCGTGAGGTGATGCAGGAGAAGCCGCGCGCCAGAGATGCCTTTATCATCACGCGTAGCATGGCACACGGCATTGCCGTCATCGGAGGCATCTTCTTTCTGATTACCTTTGCCCTGCTATGTTATTTCGAACGGATTGCCGGTGTCGATCCCACGGAGCTGACCATCTTCTTCTGCATCTTTGTGATGCTGCAATGGTGGAACCTGTTCAATGCCCGTACGCTGGGCTCGTGCCATTCTGCCTTCCGTCGCCTGTGGGCTTGTCGTGGTTTCCTAACGGTGTTGCTCATCGTTCTGGTGGGTCAGTGGCTCATTGTCACCTTCGGTGGAAAGATGTTCCGTACGGTTCCATTATCGTGGGACACGTGGCTGTATATCATCCTCGGCACGTCGCCAGTGTTGTGGGTAGGAGAAATGTGGAGGAGATTAAAGATTAAAGATGAAAGATGAAAGATGAAAAATTAAAGATTAAGATTTAAAAATTAAACAATTAAAAACTAAAGATGGAGGGGTATGTAGCGACGATAGGGATGTTCGACGGTGTCCACCTGGGCCACCAGTTTGTGTTGCGCCACGTGGTAGAGAGAGCCCATACGATGGGACTGCAGTCGCTGTGCATCACCTTCGACCATTCGCCACATCGCGAACAGATACTGACACCACTCGACGAGAAGCTCAGACTTATCCGCCAGACGGGCATCGACCGTATCGAGACACTTGCCTTTACGCCAGAACTGAAAGCACTTACCGCCAAACAGTTTATGACGCAGGTATTAAGGAATCAGCTGGGCGTCAGCGTATTGCTGACAGGCTATGACAACCGTTTCGGCCATAACCGCGAAGAAGGGTTCGACGACTACGTACGCTATGGTCAGGAGCTGGGCATCGATGTAGAAAGCCTTCCCCCACTCGCCCAACATCCATCACCCAACACCCATCACCCATCACCCATCACCCAACACCCATCACCCAACATCTGCTCCTCGTATATCCGACAACTGCTTCAAGCAGGCAACGTCAGTGAGGCGACAGCATGTCTGGGACGTCACTTTACCATTACAGGGCGTGTGGTACATGGTGAGCATATAGGGACATCATTGGGCTATCCCACTGCCAATCTGTTGCCCGACGACCCACGTCAGCTGATACCCGCTGCTGGTGTCTATGCTGTGCTGGTATCACCCAACACCCATCACCCAACACCCTTTAAGGGCATGATGAACATCGGTACCCGTCCCACCTTCGGACAGCATCCACAGACGTTGGAGGTACACCTGTTGCATTATCAGGGAGACCTGTACGACCAACGGCTGAGCGTGTCGTTTGTCAGTCGCATACGTGAAGAACGCCGTTTCGACAATGCCGAAACATTGAAAGAACAAATCAAACAGGACGCCATTCAGGCAGAACAAGCAATAAAAAAAATATCGCGATGAAGAAAGCAATCAGCTATCTAGTTATTTTTCTTGGCATTCAGATTCTTGGGGGTGCCGTCATCAATACCCTCTGGTCCATCATCACCAAGTCATCGGACCGTACTGCAGCCCTGATCATTACGCTGACAGCCGTTGTCAGCATCATCACCATTCTCGTCTTCCTGCTTGCCAGATGGACGGCTGTGTCGCCAAACTGGCTACGGACACGTCCCTGGAATGTGCTGGCATGGAGCGTGATAGCTGCACTGGGAGCACTCATTCCATCAATGTGGCTGCAGGAGATGATACCAGAGCTCCCTAACTGGGCGGAGAACGAGTTCGACATGATTCTCGGCAATCGCTGGGGCTATCTGACCGTCGGTCTGCTGGCACCATTGTCAGAGGAAATCGTCATGCGCGGTGCCGTCCTGAAAGAGCTACTGAAATCGCCCAAGCTATCGCCCTGGGGAGCTATTGCTCTCTCCGCCCTGTTCTTTGCCCTCATCCACATGAACCCCGTCCAGATGCCCCACGCGTTCCTTATCGGACTCTTGTTGGGATGGATGTACTGGCGAACGGGCAGCATCCTGCCTGGCGTGGCTTATCACTGGGCAAACAACAGTGTGGCATACGTGCTCTATAATGTCTATCCTGACTCGGACATCAAGCTGGTTGACATCTTCAAAGGGTCGGAGTTGCATGTCTGGATGGCCATTGGTTTCTCATTGCTCATCCTGTTGCCGGCCATCTACCAGCTGAATATGTGGATGAAAAGAAACTAAGGGAGTTATCGAAGTTAGCGAAGTTAACGAATAGAAATTGAAAAGGCTGCCATCTTCTCGTTAGAAGGGCAGCCTATTCATCGTTAGTATGTAATGAAAAATTTGAGAGAATCGAAACTTCACAGTTTCTTTTTTTTGCGTGTTTTAACTAAACATGATTATTTTTATAGAGAAAGCATAGAATTAATTTCTTAATAAGTGGGTTGTACCGGTGTTGTCACCGTTGTGGCGCTATCGGTTGCCACGTCACCGACGTTCTCAGCCTGGATGGGACTCACCGTTGCTACGGTGTCAGCCTGCTGCAGATTCTTGGCATAGTCGCGGGGATCATCCCAAGCGGAATCCCAGGGAGCTTGCAGCGCACCGCCGAGAGTCAGAATGATAGCCACCACAGCAGCAGCCTTGAACAATGGCATCAGCTGTCTTGTCAGCGTCACCTCACGGGCTTTGACGGCCACAGGCGTCTGCTGGCTGTCAGCACTCATGTCGCTGCCTATCATCTGCATCATCCGCTCATCGAAGTCATCTCCCAAGGTCTCTTCCTTTTCGAGGGCAAAGAGTGGGCGCAATGCCTCCATCTCAGCCGGAAGGTCTTTCTGACTGAAGAATGTGCGCAGGATATTCTCCTCTTCAAGGGTTGTCTCTGCGTCCCAATAGCGCTCCAAGAGCTGTTCGATGTACTTATAATCCATAACTGTTTTCTTCGGGTCTCTATAAAAATGACGATTGTCAAACGCAAAAGTTACACGGGACATCAAATTTTTCATTAAAAAATCAAATCCATCGTTTCAGACACCATATTGTTCTGCTTCCCTGAATCGCTCCTTGATAGTTCTGCGGGCACGGAAAATGTTGATCTTCACCTGTTCCTCGCTGATATTGAGAATGGCAGCGATATCACGATAGCTCTTGCCCTCAATATCACGCAACTGCATGACAGAGCGCTGTTTCTCAGGCAATTGGTCGATGAGTCGGCGTACCAGATGCACGCGGTCACGCTGTACGGCATGTTCCTCAGGATTAAAAGCCACCCTGTTGTCAGAAGGGTCTATGGTGCTGTCTAACGACTGCACCTGATTATCCATGCGCCTGAGCTTGTCGAGCGACAGGTTGCGACAGATGGTCAGACAGAAGGCTTCTATCGACTCTATGCGTTCCCATTCATCGCGCCGGTTCCACACTTTCATCATCGTTTCCTGCACCACATCCTCAGCCTCCGCAGGATTCAGGGTGATGCGGAGTGCCAAACGATAGAGCTCGTTTTTCAGCGGCAGGATGTCGTTTTGGAAACTGATCATGGGGTGATGGGTGTTGGTTAAGTGGTGATAACTGTTCCCTGTTTACCGTCAATGGCGGTAGCCAGCGTAATAATGACCTTCGAAACGCCAGCATCCACAGCACTCAGCGCATTCTCTATTTTAGGCAGCATGCCACCACTGATGGTGCCGTCGGCCTTGTAGCGTTCGAAGTCTGCGTGCGTGATGGTAGGGATGACAGAGTCGTCATCGTCAGGATTTCGCAGAACACCTTTCTTCTCAAACGAGAAGATGAGTGTCACATCGTATATCCTGGCCAGTGCTTTGGCAGTCTCAGAGGCCATCGTGTCTGCATTGGTATTCAGGATATGCCCCTCGCCATCGTGCGTCAACGGTGCCACAACAGGTACGATGCCGGCCTCAATCAGGTGTGAAAGCATTTCACCATTGGCAGCATCGACATCGCCGACAAAGCCGAAGTCGACGGGGGTGTCGACGGGGGAACCGTCGACAACCTGTTTTACCACAACAGGGGGGCGTTTATGGCTGCGTATAACGTTGGCGTCGGCACCCGTCAGTCCGATGGCGTTGACACCATTGGCCTGCAGACGTGCCACGAGGTTTTTATTCACCAAACCGCCATAGACCATCGTTACTACCTCCAGCATTGCAGCATCGGTAATGCGCCGTCCGTTGACCATTTTGGTCTCTATACCCAGTCGCTCAGCCATCTTGGTCGCCTTGCGACCACCACCGTGCACTAATACTTTGCGACCTTCGATGGCAGCAAAGTCGCATAACAATTGAGAGAGCTGTAGTTCATCTTCAACCACAGCTCCACCAACCTTTACTATTGTCAGTTTTTCTTTCATTTAATTCTTCGTTATATCGTTATCACGTTATTACGTTATAACGTTATTCCAGATAAGTATAACCATAAAGTCCTGAGCGATAGTTGCTGAGGAACTCCTTACCCTCCTCCAGCGTTATCTTACCCTGCTTGACACTCTTGGCCACCCAGATTTCCAACTGGCGCACCAGTTTCTTGGGATTGTACTGCACATATTCGAGCACTTCCTCCACCGTCTCACCGTCGAAAATCTGGTCGATGTGGTAGTGCCCATCCTTGACAGAGATATGAACAGCAGTGGTATCGCCAAAGAGGTTGTGCATATCACCAAGAATCTCCTGATAGGCTCCCACCAGGAACACACCGAGATAGTAGCTCTCACTCTTCTTCAGGGCGTGAACGGGCAGTGAATGCGAGTTATGGCGATTGGTGGCGAAATTGGCTATCTTACCGTCGGAATCACACGTGATGTCCTGGATGGTGGCATTGCGCGTAGGCCGTTCGTTCAATCGCTGGATGGGCATAATGGGGAATATCTGGTCGATGGCCCATGAGTCGGGTAGCGACTGGAACAGCGAGAAGTTGCAGAAGTACTTGTCTGCCAGCAGCTTGTCGATGTTCATCAGCTCCTCTGGCACGTGCTTCAGGTTCTTGGCTAAAGCATGAATCTCGTGGCAGACACTCCAATACATGGCCTCAATCTCTGCACGTGTCTTCAGGTCGACGATGCCATGGGCAAAGAGGTCGAGCACCTCCTCACGAATCTGTTCGGCGTCGTGCCAGTCCTCAAGGACATTACGCGGCGACAAGTTGTCCCATATTTCGTAGAGGTCTTTTACCAGCTGATGGCTATTCTCATCGGGCTCAAACTCCTCAGGCATCTCAGGCAGTGAGGCCGTTTCCAGAACATCGATGACAAGTACTGAATGGTGAGCTGCTAACGAACGTCCACTTTCAGTAATCAGATTAGGATGGGGGATATCATTACGGTTGGCAGCATCAACAAAGGTGTAGATACAGTCGTTGACATACTCCTGAATGGAGTAGTTGACACTACTCTCACTGGACGGAGAACGCGTGCCGTCGTAGTCGACGCCCAAGCCGCCACCGCAGTCAACAAAATCGACATTATAGCCCATCTTATGCAACTGCACATAGAACTGCGAAGCCTCGCGCAGGGCTGTCTGAATACGGCGAATCTTGGTAATCTGCGAGCCGATATGGAAGTGGATCAGGCGCAGACAATCTTTCATATCTTTCTTCTCCAACAAATCCAGGGCTTCCAGAAGCTCCGCACTGGTCAGTCCGAACTTAGAAGCATCGCCCCCACTCTCTTCCCACTTACCTGCTCCGCTGGAAGCCAGTTTGATGCGGATACCGATATTGGGCTTGACACCCAGTTTCTTGGCCTCACGGGCAATGATGTCGAGCTCGTTCAGCTTCTCTACCACGATAAAGATACGCTTACCCATCTTCTGTGCCAGCAGTGCCAGTTCGATATACGACTGGTCCTTGTAGCCGTTACAAATGATGATGGAGTCGCTCTGGCACTGTACGGCGATGACGGCATGCAACTCAGGCTTCGAGCCTGCCTCGATGCCAAGGTTGAACTTTCGGCCGTGTGAGATAATCTCCTCGACCACAGGCTGCATCTGGTTTACCTTGATGGGGAACACCACGTAGTTCTCAGCCTTGTATTCATACTCCGTAGCCGCTTTCTTAAAACAGCTCCAGGTCTTCTCGATGCGGTTGTCCAGAATATCCGGAAAGCGCAGCAACACGGGAGACTGCACGTCGCGCAGCGACAGTTCGTCCATCACTTCGCGAAGGTCAACCTCTGTGCCGTCCTTACAAGGCGTCACAAAGACGTTACCATTTTCGTTGATACCGAAGTAGCTGGTACCCCAGCCGTTGATGTTGTAAAGCTCCTTGGAGTCATCGATGGTCCATTTCTTCATAGTTGTTGGGTGTTAGGTGTTGGGTGATGGGGGTTATAAGGAGAGTAATTGCCGGAGTCGGGTGACACTATCGCTGATTTTGTCACCACTATCCATGATGCTGACATCGAGGGTGTGGGCAGCTTTCTCGTAATAGGGCTCACGTTCCTGCAAGTGGTTGGTGATATAGGCTATCAGCTCGTCAGGCGTTTTCCCTTTGATGAGCGGACGTTCCACCTTACCCATGAGCAGATGGCGGTAGAGCACTTCGGGCGTAGCCTTCAGGTAGACGACGTCACCTTGCTGGTTGAGGTAGTCCATGTTATCGAAGAAACAGGGTGTGCCACCACCACAGCTGATGATGACATCCTCGAACTCAGCCACCTCATGGAGCATGTTATACTCTATCTTGCGGAAGCCTTCTTCACCCTTTTCTGCGAAAATCTGTGCCACTGTCTTGCGCATACGACTCTCGATATACCAGTCAAGGTCGTAGAACATCATGCCTGTCTCTTTCGACAGTGCCCTGCCAATAGTGGTCTTGCCAGAGCCCATGTAGCCGATTAGAATTACTCTGCGCATATATCAAAATGAGAAATCATTTCTCATTCTTCTTAATAATAGCCATGCACTCGTCGTAAGTCAAGTCAGCAGCCTTAGCATGCTGTGTCTTGGGAATACGGTAGTTCTTGCCGTCATAGCAGATATAAGGACCATAACGACCGTTTAGTACCTGCAGTTTGTCATCTTCCAGGAAGTCCTTCAGGTGCTTCTGGTTCTCCTGCTGGCGCTTCTCAAGAATAAGATGTATGGCCTCGTCAAGCGTAACAGCCATAGGATCAGTGCCCTTCGGCAATGAGGCATATTTTTTCTGATGGAGGACATAAGGTCCGAAACGACCAGCACCTATGACAACGTCAGCGCCTTCGAACTGGCCCAGTGTGCGAGGCAGTCTAAAGAGCTCGAGAGCCTCCTCGAGCGTAATGGTCTCCATGCTCTTGTCGGCAGGGACCTGTGCAAATTGAGGCTTCTCAGAATCTTCAGCAGCACCAATCTGAACCACAGGACCGAAGCGGCCAATCTTGACATAGACCGGTTTGCCGCTCTTGGCATCCTTGCCTAACAGACGTTCACCGGCCTTACGCTCCTGACGGGCATTCATGGTGCGTTCTACAGTAGGCTCAAAGCTCTTGTAGAACGACTTCATCATATCAGTCCAGCGTTCATCGCCCTCTGCAATCTTGTCGAAGTCCTGCTCCACTTTGGCTGTGAAGTTGTAGTCCATAATCTCCTTGAAATGCTTCATCAAGAAGTCATTGACCACCATTCCGATATCCGTAGGCAGCAGCTTACCCTTCTCAGAACCTACCACCTCGCTGCGGGTCTTCTGGCTAACGACCTTGCCCTTCAGCGTATCGACAGTATAACTGCGTTCCTCGCCCTTCTTGTCACCCTTGTGCACGTATTCGCGCTGCTGGATGGTAGAAATGGTGGGTGCATAGGTCGAGGGACGACCAATGCCCAGTTCTTCAAGCTTATGAACCAGCGAAGCCTCAGTGTAGCGCTGAGGTCCCTGTGAGAAGCGCTCGGTGGCTTGTATCTCACGGCGTGTCAGCTCCATGCCTTCCGTCAACGGTGGGAGGATATGGGTTTCCTCATCCTGCTGGTCGTCATCATCAACACTCTCGCGATAAACCTTCAGGAAACCATCAAACTTGATGACCTCGCCAGTGGCAACGAACAGAATAGCCCCTCCTAACCTCCCCGAAGGAGAGGAACCTTGCCCCCCTCCTTTGGAGGGGTCGGGGGAGGCTTTAATCTCGACAGTGGTCTTCTCCAACTCGGCATCAGCCATCTGAGAGGCGATAGTACGCTTCCAGATGAGGTCATAGAGGCGACGCTCTTGTACCGTTCCTTCAATGGCGGACTTGTCCATATAGGTGGGACGGATGGCTTCGTGAGCCTCCTGAGCACCCTTTGAACTGGTATGATACTGGCGCACCTTCGAATATTCTTCGCCGTAAAGACCTGTAATCTCCTTCTTGCTGGCATTGATGCACAGACCAGAGAGGTTCACTGAGTCGGTACGCATATAGGTAATCTGTCCGTGCTCATACAGGTGCTGTGCCACCATCATCGTCTGGCTCACCGTGAAGCCAAGCTTACGGGCTGCTTCCTGCTGAAGGGTTGACGTCGTGAAGGGAGGTGCCGGCTGACGCTTTGTGGGCTTCTTGCTGACGCTCTCTACAGTGAAGGTGGCCTCCTTACATTGCTCCAGCAACTGAAGTACTTCATCGTGAGTCTTCAGACGCTGGGCCAGCGTTGCTTTCACCTCTGTCTGTGAACCATCGGGGTTGGTAATGGCAAAGATACCCATCACGCTATAATAGGCCTCGCTGACAAAGTCTTGTATCTCACGCTCGCGTTCAACTATCAGACGGACAGCGACACTCTGCACACGACCTGCCGAGAGGGCGGGCTTTACCTTACGCCACAACACGGGCGACAGCTTAAAGCCTACCAGACGGTCGAGAACACGACGGGCCTGCTGGGCATTCACCAAGTTCATATCCAGATGACGTGGATGTTCAATAGCCTCAAGAATAGCCGGTTTGGTGATTTCGTGGAATACGATACGGTTGGTCTTCTTTTCGTCCAATCCCAGCACCTCACACAGGTGCCACGAGATGGCTTCTCCCTCGCGGTCTTCATCGGATGCGAGCCAGACCTTCTCGGCTTTCTCTGCGTTGGAACGCAGATCCCTGACCAGCTTTTCCTTTTCTTCGGGTATCTCGTATTCCGGAGCAAGCGTCTTTGTGTCAATGCTCATCTCCTTTTTCTTCAAGTCACGGATATGACCATAACTCGACATCACTTTGAAGTCCTTACCCAAGAACTTCTCAATCGTTTTGGCCTTGGCCGGTGACTCTACTATCACCAAATTCTTTTGCATATCTTTTACTGTTAATGATTCACTGTTTTCTCGTCACTCGACGAGTTTCGGGCTGCAAAAGTAGGCAAAAGTTTTGGTTACACCTTATTTATATAGTAGAATTTTTATTTTCTTAACGTTTCGGCCAGAAAACGGATGACGGCATTTCGGATGCTCGTAAGACCAAATTCAGCCGGGTTAACTTCGTTAACAGGAATCCAAAAAGCCTCTGCGGCATCATCAGCGGCTGTCACAGCGAAAGAGTCGCTGTGAACCCTCACTAAAAAGTCCATATCAAGGGTATGGACACCCATACCGCTGTACATATAGACATTGGGGGAAGAGAAGAGGTACTGGATATCAGCGACCTCCAGCCCCGTCTCTTCCCTGATTTCACGACGCATGCCCTCCTCTACCGTCTCGCCCATGTCGACAAAGCCGCCAGGCAGGTCGAGCGTTCCCTTGGCAGGTTCCTTGGCACGCCGCACCACCAGCATCTCGTTCTTGTCATTAATGATAAAGGCAGCAGTAGCAGAACAGGGGTTGGCATAATACGTAAAACCGCAGTCCTGGCACTTCTTACTCTTGAAGTTGTTCACCACAAAGTGCGCACTGCCACACACCGGACAGTAAACAAACGTGTTAAGAGGATGTTGTTGCTGGCATTCCTTCATTTCTTCATTTTCATTTCTCATTTCTCATTTCTCATTTGCATTAAGCATTACCACTCATCAGTTCTAAATGGGAACAAAGGCAAGTTACCTGCATTCTTCACATTACCCAACTGGAAGTTACGGAAGCAGTAGCGCACAGCCACAGGTTTCTGAACCTCAGGACTCTTCACAATGAGGGCTTCATCCCAATAGCCTCCACCAGGACGCCAGAAGTGGTGGGCCTCGGCAGGATGGAACACACGGTCTTCACCAGCAACCTCGAAGCCACGGATCATCTCGTAGGGCGCATCGGCGTGGTAGTTGTCCTGCAGATGGATGAAGACAGTATCGTTGCGAACGGTCATGTCCTTATAAGACGAACTCTTGTAGAGCACCTGTTCGAAACCATAGTCACGATTCAGGGCCGTCCAGGCCAGACGCTCGCCAACCTGTCGCTTCTGTGTGGGGTGAATCTGTGTCATCTCGTAGGGATAAGCCAGGTCGTTGGTGCATACCAGCGAACTATTGGGGATGATCTGTGAGGCACGGAACTGCTGTTCGCGCAGGAAAGCGCCACTCAGTCCGTTGACATCGTCGCCATCGTAGGCGTATGGGGCTATCTGCACGAAGTAGAACGGAATCTCGCCCAGCTTAAACTGTGAGCGCCACTGTTCGACGAGAATCTTCAGACGCTCAGAATACTGATTGCCAGGATCGCCTACGTTGGAACAGCCCTGATAGAACAGGATGCCCTTCACGGTATAGTTCAGGATGGGATTGAACGTGCCATTACCCCATACCAGCGCACGATGATAGTCCCACTCCGGCTTGAAGTTGACAATACCCATGGTGTCCGTAGGCTCCTGCGTATATTTCTCCAGATTCTCCTTCGTCAGCCAGCTCTCCACACGGCTACCGCCCTTGTTGGCCTCGATGAGTCCGATGGGGATATCCAAAGCCTGGTGCATGACACGGGCAAAGAAGTAACCTGTAGCCGAGAACTCACCAACGGTCTTGGGTGAGCAATCGCGCCACTCTGTCTGGGCATCCTCCTGAGGTTCCATACGCATGATACTGGGAATCTTGGCACTACGCACACCACTGTGGCGGGCTGCATCGATGACCACCGAGTTGTAGTCCTCGACAGGACAGCCCCAGAAGCCCTTTACAGGCATCTCCATGTTCGACTGACCAGCACAAACCCATACCTCGCCCGCGAGTACATTATTTATGGTAACCTGTCCGTCACCATCGTCAAATGTGATTGACAATGGGGTGTATGATGCCTGTGGCGACTTCACTGTCAACAGCCAGCGGCCTTGCTTATCGGCCTTAGCCTCAGCACGCAGTGTCGACCACGACGTGGTGGCCGTCACCTTGCTGCCAGCCTTTGCCCAACCCCACAGGCGCACATCGGTCTGCTGCTGAATCACCATATTGTCACTTACCAGATGGGGTAGCTTTACCTTACCCTGCATACTCATGGTCATACCCATCAGCATGGCCAGCGAAAAGAAGAATTTATTCATAGTTACTTAAGTTTTTATTCGAATAATGGCGCAAAGTTACAATTTTTTCTTAACTTTGCAAACTATAAACGTAATTATTATGAAAAAATATCTTTTCTTCCTCATGATGTTTGTGTCAACAATAGCATCTGCACAGCAACCTACCGAAATGAATTTGTGGCCCGACGGCCCGCGTACAAGCAATGGCGATCCAGAGGATATGGCGAAAGTCACCATCTTCCTGCCTGACGAGAAAAAGGCCACAGGGCGCGCCATCGTCTGCTGCCCAGGCGGTGGCTATACGCATCTGGCCATGCAGCATGAAGGGTTCGACTGGGCACCCTTCTTCAATGGTCAGGGCATTGCCCTCATCGTCTTGAAATACCGCATGCCCCACGGAAACTTCACAGTACCTGCTGAGGATGCCGAAGAGGCCATGCGACTGGTCAGAAGGAATGCAGAAGCCTGGCATATCAACCCGAAAGACGTAGGTATCATGGGATTCTCGGCTGGTGGCCATCTGGCATCGACTGTAGCCACTCATGCGTCTTCTGATGCCATGCCAAATTTCCAGATTCTGTTCTACCCCGTTATCTCTATGGAGCAGGGCATCACCCATCAGGGGTCACGCGACAATCTGTTGGGGAAAGGACCGAAGCGTAAGCTTGTGAATCAATATTGCAACGAGCAGCATGTCAACAAACATACGCCACGCTGTTTCCTGGCATTGGCTCACGACGACAAGGCTGTTCCGCCTATCAACAGCCTCAACTACTACGAACAGCTATATACGCACAACGTACCTGCTTCCATGTACATCTACCCCTCTGGTGGTCACGGCTTCGGCATCCGCCAGTCGTTTGCCTACCACTTCGAGATGATGCTGGAACTGAAAGCTTGGCTACAAAGCTTTTAGGTGTTGACGCTATCACCCAACACCTATCACCCAACACCTATCACCCAACACCTATCACCCAACACCCAATAATTTCTTGATCTCCTGTTCCAAGTCCTTGATGGTCTGCATGCGACCTACGATGTTGTTGCCGCGGTCTATCAGGAAATACTCAGGAAGCCCTTGGATATTATAGAGTGCCAGCGTGGAAGAGTTGATGCCATTCTCATCGCGTACGCTAATCCAAGGCAGGGCAGCAGTCTGCTGTTTCCAGAAGTGTTCGTCACCATCCAGACTCACCTGGTAGACCTCCAGTCCTTGAGCGTGATACTTGTTATAGAGTTCGCGCAACAGGAGGATACGGGCTGGCGACTCATCCATCGCAAATACGTGGAAGTCCAGTAGTACCACCTTACCCTTCAAGTCAGTCAGACGGCGCACCTTCCCCTGATTGTCGCGCAGAGCGATGTCAATCAGTCCTGTCGTCGTCACCTTCGAAGCATCGATGGTCTGACTGTTCTCGGCATCAATGGTGCGCACGTTCTTCATACCCTCAATGGCAATGTTGTGCAGGTTACGGCCACGCTCTGCCTCAGGCCAATAGGTATCCCAGCTGGTGGCAACAGCTGCAAAGGCCTTGATATCGTCACGGTTGCTGCGAGGGTTGAACAGCAGCATGTTGCCCATGGTCTGGAACAGTGCGAAATAGGCGTAGGGCTTTGCGGGATTCTCGAAGATATAACGTCTCTTCACATCCTCCTTGTATGTATTGATCATCGACAGGATGCTGTCGTTGACTTGGTCAATATTCAACGTTTCGTCACGACTAACCTTCAGCGCACGCTGCTGCAGATCCATCTGAAGCAGGGCCAGTTCCTTGATTTTCGCGCAGTTCTCCGAACCACTGACCTCATACTGGCTGGCCATCTGCGGATATTGTGCCTTGATGGCCACCGTCTCCGTAGAGTCGATAGACAGGGAGATAATCTGGTCACGGATACGCAGACGATAGAACTCAGGAGCCTCCGTCTGTTCACCGCTAAAGCTAAACTCACCATCGTCTCCCAGCTTCACGGAATCCAACAGCTCCGGACCTGCCAGACTGATATTCTCAAAATAAAGCACAGAGTCCTTGGCATTGGTGATGGCACCTTCTATGTGGAACTTTTTCTGGCCGCACGAAACCATACCCAGCACGGCTATTGCGCATATCAAAAATTTCTTCATGCTTGTCTTACTTTTCGTTTTTCGGCTGCAAAGGTACGAAAATTAAATGAGAAATGAGAAATGAGAAATGAGAAATGTAAATGAAAAATGAAAAATGATAGCTGCGGCAGCAAATTTTTCACTCTTCACTCTCCACTTTTCCCTTATTCTTTGTATCTTTGCGGCATGAAAATGAATATCTGGCAACTCCTGAAGAATATCATGCCATTTGTACTGCCCTACAGATGGCTGATAGTGATTACCCTGGTACTGACCCTGATAGGCTCGCTGATGGCACAGGTCAATGCTGTCGTGCTCGACCGTGCTGTCGACGCCATCAACGCACTCATCCAACAGCCTGGCGGCTTTGTGTGGAGTGCGGCAGTGCGCATTCTTACCATCATCACCATCATCCTGCTGGGCAAAGAGGTAGTGGGTGCCATCGTCACCTTTTTCCAGCGTTACTACGGTGAGCGTATGCGCATCCTCGTCAGCCGTGACCTGTCGTTACAGGTGGTAGAACGCATGCTGTCGTTCCGCATGGCCTTCTTCACCAGCGAGGGCAACGAGACGGGTAAGCTGCAGTCGCGCATCGATCGCGGCATCATGAGTCTCTCGAACACCGTCAACAACTTCTTCATCGAAATCCTGCCGCTCTTCACCAGTGCCATCCTGGCCTTGGTGCTGATGTTCATCGCCAATGTCTATGTAGGACTGGTGGCACTCTGCATCGTTCCCGTCTATTTCTGGGTGACCTACATCCAGGCCTCGAAGATGAAGGGAGGGCGACGAGGCATCTTCGGATCCCATCAAGCGGTTAGCCAGGGCATTCTGAACATCATCGAGAGCATCACCGTCATCAAGTCGTTCAATCGCGAACAGATTGAGGCAGACCGTCAGGCCGCCATTCAGCGCGAGATGACTGGTCTGCAGCTCAACACGCGCAAGAAAGCTTATCTCTTCAATGGTCTGAAGAGTTTCCTCGAACAGATAGGCACCGTGCTTATTATCATCCTCACAGCCTACCTCGTATTGATAGATTACCCTGGCATGTCCATCGGAAAAATTATGTATCATGTCATGCTTTTTGCCAATGTCAGCGCACCCATCCGTCAACTGCATCGCATCTACGACGACATGAATGATGCCCTCATCTATGCCGAAGGATTCTTTGGCATCCTGAAGGCTGACGACGAGGTAGAGGAAACTGGCAAGCATCATCCCGAAAAGGTCGCTGGCGACTTCGAACTACAGGATGTTGACTTCACCTACAGCAATGGTACTCAGGCACTTCACAAGGTATCGATGCGCATTGAGCCAGGCAAGATTACAGCCCTCGTAGGACTCAGCGGTGCAGGCAAGAGCACCATCGTCAACCTGCTTGACAAGTTCTACCAACCCCAGCAGGGCAGCATCCGTCTTGATGGCGTACCCTTGGGCGAATGGGACACCGAATGGTTGCGCGAGAATGTAGGTTTGGTGTTACAAAAAAATCACATCTTCGATGGCACCATCGAGGAGAACATCCGCTATGGCAACCCACAGGCTACCCACGACGATGTGGTACAGGCTGCCAAGCAAGCGTATATCTACGACCAGATTATGCAGCTGCCTCATGGCTTCGACACGATGGCCCTGCAACTCAGTGGCGGTCAGCAGCAGCGTATTGCCATTGCCCGTATGTTTATCAAAAACCCACCTATCATCTTCCTCGACGAACCTACGGCCAGCCTCGATGCCATCGCCACGGAGCAGATCAAGTCCTCTATCGATGCCATCAAACAGGGTCGCACCGTCATCATCATCTCGCATAACATCGGACAGATCATCGATGCCGACCATATCTACGTCCTCCAACAAGGTCGCGTGGTGCAGTCAGGCACCCCCTCGGAGGTCTACCAGCAGGGCGGCCTCTATAAGGACATCTTCGATGCCAGTGCGCGTAGCATGAATGTGGATAAGATTGCCAGCACCATCCAGGCCGGCTAAAATGCCGGCACTGGTTAGTAGGCTATTCCCTGGTTAGTGGGCCGATACTGCTATCTTCTTGCCATTAATGATATAGACACCCGCATTCAGCAGCTGACGCCATGTGCCGTCCTTCACCTGCTGCTCCGTGGCCACCTTACGACCCGACAGGTCGTAGACGCAATTATCGCCGCTAATCTGCGTACTACCATCCGGCTGCAGTTCCTCGTCCTCGTCGTCAAAGATGACTGGAATGAACTCAACACCTCGCGTCATAGCGGGGGCTGGAGAAGGATCAGCACGATAGTAAATCTTGTTGTGTAGCACATAGCGGTTGTTAGGTGTCCACGCTCCAGTATTATCACCTAATTCCTTATTAGGATTCGCATTCACGAAGAAACCGACACCCTTCTTAGCTTGGTCTCTACCAACAATGTCAGTTATTTCACCATTGCCAGATCCCGTTGTCATAGTCATATCACCATATCCGCTGATAGGCAGACCAAAGGTATAAACCTTGTCGTTATCTGATAATGTCTCCCTTGACAACAACTGTTCCAAATACTCTCCTGAGAAGACACAAGAAAGGGCAGACGCAGGAGACGTAGATGGAATGGTCAATTTAATCTTTTCCGTATTATCCGTAGTACGGATGATGACAGGCGTACCTGCGGGCACGAACTTACCTTCGAGGTAAGTATCTATTGCAGGAACCTTTGTTGGATGAATAACCTGCGCATTCCATTCTGTGCATACATACGCATAATAATTGTTAGAACCAGCGTCCTTAGGCAACTGCACATCAAAGGGCACACATAATGTGGCGTAGAAATAACCATCACCACCATCATTGGTCTTTATCATCAGTCCTTGGTTTTTGGCAGGTTCCAGACACCATTTGGCATCATCGGTGGGAGAATTATGGAAGAACTTCAAGTCATAAATCATATTTACACTCTCGCTACTGATGTCTTTATTATACGACTGACTAAAGTTCAAATATTTCCTTGATGTTGGATCTGAACCATCATGTATTAGGAATACAGCACCACCGATATCCATCAGTGTAAAGGTCGTTGTTCCGTCTCCTTCTGTGGTGGCTGTCATCGTTGCATCACCAGTATTCTCTGTATCCTGCTTGCCTTTCACATACAATCCCTGCGTTTTCAGCGTTGCTGTACTGATGGTTGTATTTGTCTCAGGATTTGTTATACTTCCATTGATATAGAAGATGGTTGACGGGTCGTACTCTGTTGCAGGAACAGGGATGGCTCCTTGAGTAGCATTTGTCTTGGTAAACCCAGAACCCAAAACCGTACTTTCATCGCCTTCAAAGGTTGTGCTTACATTGGTCTTGCTATAGAAATGCATAGGGATAGCCGTGTCACTTTCTCCTGCCGTCTTCTCAATATCATGCAGATAGCCACTGGCATAGCGCACAGGACTGATACTAGATACACCAGGCTGATTGTGCAGACGGTAGTAGCCACTAGCAAATGGCACGATATTGGCATCTTTATAAACGATTCCTTGTACTGACATCAGCTGGGCAGCAGTAGCTGTTCCGTTCTTGATAGCATTAATAAGTGTTTCACCCAACCCGTCATACGCAGTCTTCGTCAGTCCACCTGCATAGCCTACACGCTCCAGATAAGGCTGAATCAGCGTCGGGCTCAGGCCAAATCTCCATTCGCTAGGAGTAGTAGAGAGTTCTGCATAGTCACCCGTACCTCGTTTGATATAAAGCGTCTTGCCTGTGTCTGCGACAGGATGAATAAGGAAATAGCCTGGAGTGGTGGTCTCCTCTGCGAGCAGTTCATAGACCTCATAACCAGTAGGTATTTTGCCTCCACCCTCATCTGAAGATCTATCTGTCACGCCAGGTTCAGCCATCAGCAACCTTTTCTCTGCAGCAAGAGAAGGCGTAGTCATCACGTAATTAGGTTTCTCGCTGTTCTTACACATATAGCGGTTATACATCTTGAAACCGTAGGGGTCGCCGAGTGGTGTCCACAAGTAGTCGTTTGTATAACGGGTGGCACGCCCCTGCATAGACTGTAGTCCCCAGGCATTGGTATAGTGTGCTAAATAGGGTGTCGCATCACTGGTTTCGAAGGTGTACCACAGGTCTTGGCCCACACTGGTGACAAAGCCATCACCAGCATTAGTTGTCAAACCAGAAGCGAATCCATAGGCTACATTGATTTTTACTGCCTTACCAATGAGGTCTGCGTCCGACATCAGTTTAGTAATTTCCAGGCCCTTGTATCTATTATTTAAGGCAACGATTTCATCTGTAGATGTTGCGTCGGTACAGGCTTCATCTGTATAAATACCTTCTACGTAATAAAGATAAGAAACGTTCGGACGATAGAACGTCGCTGGGACTTCCAATTCGTCTCCTAGACTTACCTTGCCAGCATCATGGTTAGTGAAACTATAGGTGGTCAAATCACGTTGGGTAGTACCTTTAATCATTAAGGTGTCCGTGGCTGCCAATGTGCTTTCCGCTGTATAATCACCTTCTTTTCCTGATCGATAAGGTATTACTGTATGTACATTGGTGGTGTTAATCACCAAATGATAAATCAAGTGATAGACGGAAAGGGCGAAGGGAATGAACTTGGTTGGGGCACTCGTTGTGGTTGTCTGACCGTATCCGCTAAGGAAAGTTCCCTGATTACCAGTCTCTGCCAGTACACCATAGTCATACCCTTCACGCTTCAGCAGCATAAAGGTCTTTGGTGTAGTATTAAGCGTAGCCGTTCCATCGACATATTTCGCAGGATTAGTACCATCACGCTTTATCTTGATGGCGTAGGGATCTCCACCCTCAAATCTCCACATATCCTGAGAATTAGCAGAAAGATCATGACTACCAGCATTGTCTCCTCCATCAATGATATCGGTTCCATTTGACGACCTCATCATGTTGTCACTCTCCCAGATAATGTTATAGGGCAGGTTACCACTAATATCGATAGCCACATCATTAGAACCCGAACCTACAGCGACAGGAGATGTGTTGTTACGTGCATTGGGCACCAGATAAGGTGTGTTGTCTCTGCTAAAAGCAGGATAGCGCACATACACCACGTCATCGTATAGACCATAGAGGTTGTCTACCTGAGAATTGTTATCAATAGTATATTTCCCATCCGCTAACGGGGCTGTTCCAT
>JAEEGF010322430.1_pt1 | contig 54559 bp, 42 predicted proteins | sample 9134171 | NCBI WGS metagenome assembly JAEEGF01 (sample SAMN16246542, study PRJNA631951) | gut metagenome | biome: gut microbiome; feature: rumen; material: AP-attached | host: Bos | place: Iran: Karaj | collected 2018-10 | reverse complement strand
GAACACACGCGCTGTAGTAGGTGTCATATAAGTGATGTTTTTGTCGGCAAATTTAGATAAAATTTTCGAGATTATAAGCCAGTCGAGATAAAAATGTGAACAAATTGCCCCGAAAAGTTAACAATGTCACAGGGACGGGTGAGTGAAATCTGAAGTCTGATGGAAGATGGAAAATAAAAAAGTTGCTCTATAATTTGGAAGTTTCAGAAAAAGTTCTTATCTTTGCACCCAGATGAGAGTTGCATATAGGCGCGATGACATCAAGCTCCGCAACCGTCGAGTTATAAAGCCGTTGGTCGAGTACCTACGGCTTTAATTCATTTATGATGTCCTCAATCTCTCGGCGTGTCTGCTCTTTGGCATTGACTACAACGGCTTCACCATGGAACACGATATAACAAGCTTCCATCATTCCTGAGGTAAAATCAGTCTTTCTACGAGAAATATATCTTGATAGCTCAAAGGGGCGTACCTGACAGATATGCTCGTCAAGGTCAATGACAACAATCTTGCATCCTTGTTTTTTAGCGGACTTAAACCCTGCAGTAATTCCCTTTTCTGACATAATACCCTTGCGGTCACCCAAACGACTATTAATTGTATATTCTGGATTTTTGTGGCCTAATTCAATGGTATGTGTATTAATGATAATGTAAATATCAGAAAAAGAATGTAGAATTGCACGTGCGGCTCTGATATTGCTGGATAGCTCTCGCTTATCAGCACGAGTGCTTATAAGTAACCTTTCACCATATATCTCGTCTGGTATAAATTCAAATTTTTGTTCCATAGTGCAAAGGTAAAAAGAGTTTATGAAATATACAACTTTTGTGGAAATAATAATTCAGAGAATTGGACAATATGTAAATAATGACACGTACCAGGTTCTGAAGTGAACCCCAAAGTTTGGACGGTTAAACAATTGAAGCTGTAAGCATCTTTCTGTATTGTACAGGCGACATGCCATTAAGTCTCAGTTTTATTCTCTCGTTATTATAGTATTCTATATAATCTGTCAGGTCTTTGATGAAGGTGTCTGCTGATGTGTACTTGCCTGGATACAGCAGTTCCGACTTCATGAGACCAAAGAAATTCTCCATCATGGCGTTGTCTAGACAGTTTCCCTTACGAGACATGCTTTGGATGATTCCATGCTTCTTCAGACTTCTCTGATAGATTACATGCTGGTAGTGCCATCCTTGATCAGAATGCAGTATAACGTCTTTAGGAAGATTCACGCTCTCATACAACTGGTTGAGCATCCGGGTTACCATCTCTATATTTGGTACTTCTGTAATGACGTAAGACAGTATTTCCCCATCCCACATGTCAAGTATAGGTGATAGGTAAATCTTGCGTCCACCTATCGTCATCTGGGTCACGTCAGTTGCTAGCTTCTGATAAGGTTTCTCGGCAGTAAAATTTCTGTCGATGAGATTGGGAGCAGTCTTACCCACCTCTCCCTTATAGGATCTGTATTTTACTTTCCTCACCTCGCTCTTCAGCTCCAGTTCGCCCATAAGCTTCTTGACTGTCTTGTGATTGATAAGACAGCCATCTTTACGGAGTTCCAGCGTTATACGCCGATAGCCGTAACGACCTTTGTGCTTATGGAATATAGTGTATATCATCTTTTTTACTTCCTTATACTTGTCTTCCTTCTTGCCTTGCTTGAGGTGATAGTAGAACGTACTACGTGCCATCTTCTTGAGCTCCAGCAGGACATCTAAATCTGCATGCTCATTACGCCTTAGTTCTTCGATGGCCCATGCCCAATCGCTCTGTTTTGGGCTTCTCTTTCCTCGACTAAGGCTCTCACTTTTTTTAGCAGGAGATTCTCTAGTCTTAAGCGTTCGTTCTCCTTGCGAAGGCGCTCATTCTCCTTCTCGCATTCTTCTTTAGGAAGTCGTTTCATTCTTTTCATATCAGTCTTAGGCCCACGTTTCTTTGGCATCAGCGCGTCAAAGCCATTGTCTTCCACTAATCGAGCCCAGTTGCCCAATACCCCGCTTGATACGCCATATTTACCAGAAAGCTGGTACAAAGTTAATTCAGTTTCATGATATTCACGAATAATCTTGCATTTTTCTTCATATGGAACCCTTTTTTTCTTTTTTCTCTTAGGCTTTAAACCACGAATTCCCATATCACTATATGCAGCCAACCATTCATATAGATTATTACGATTTAAATGGAGTTTGCGGGATACAGAACGAGCAGAATGACCTTGCTCTACCAATTTAATTGCTGCTAGTTTTTCTTCTAAACTAAAATCTTTTTTCATTTTGAACCTTTAAGTTGTGTCCAACTTTCTGGGTTCACTTCAAATTGCGCAAGAAGTTTTGCAATGTAGCATTGATTATTATAATGACACAGATGATGTCGGTTCGCCAGCAAAGGCACTGCCTTTATGTGAATACGCTAAAGCTGTCGCTGTTGGTAATGCTGCCAAACAAAGATGTGAGCAGAACTATGATGTAATTAAAGAAGCATACGAAAATATGCCTCCAAAAGAGGTCGCTAAAGAAGCCAAAGAGATTAATGATCTTCTTACATGGTATGCAAAACAAGCAAAGACTTCCAAAAAGGCTTTAGAGTTACTGAAAAAAGCCCAAACCCCATTGGTCGCAGTTAAAGAAAAAGTGGGAAAGACCAACTCGTATTATCTTGAAACTTCATCACTTTTGGGTAGTGCTGCCCTCAGTAATGTCATAGATGAAGTTAATAATGCCCAGAAAGAAGACAACCCCAATCCTCTTGAAGGTTTGTTTGGAAGGTCATCTTCATATAGCATGTTTAGCGATATTCTGGGTGAACAAGAGCGGCGCCGTCAAAAAGTTTTGAAGATTAAAGCGGCACTTCATGATGCTTGGGAGACGATAGTACATATTGATTTGCTTGACAAGACAGAAGACTTTAATAAAAACAGATATCAGCCCAATAGGAAAACCTTATATTCTATAATTAACGGGGTGAAAGGATTTGATTACCCAGACAATAACTATATATTAACAGGTTGTGCACATGGCATATCTGCTTATAAAAAGTTTTTCTGGTGTGATTCTGAATTTTACGGAGAATGTTCAAGTAAGAATGAATATAAGGGGTACTTACAGCGTTTTCCCAATGGTAATCATGTCGAAGAAGCAAAGAAAAAATTGGCTGAAATCGAAGAGAGGGATAAACAGATTCGTAAATACATTTTAATTGCTATTGCAATAGCTATCATTCTATTCCTCATAATTTTTACTGCTAATGGCAAGAGTGGCAGTAGTTCAAACTATAGGTCAACACCAGCTTACAGCTCCGGCTATTATGATAATTCCGACTCATATGAATCAGATGATAACGATAGTTATTCAGATGATACCGATGAAGAAGATGATAACAATTATGATGAAGATGATTATGAGGAAGAAGATGACGATTATGACAATGAATTCTAAAACAAAGAATATGAAACAGTATTTGTTACTTTTTATTTTGGCGATTGCAGTAAATAGCTCAATAGCCCAAACGACACAAGGAGAGGATGTTACTCAACTTAAGAAAGATGTTTCTGCCTTACGGCAACAACTTGGCAGTCAAAAGTCTTTGTCGTCTTCTCAACAACGGAAAATTGTATCTCTCCAAATTGATCTTGTCAAGTCTAAGACTATGATTGATAGTCTTCAATCACAAGTAGGCAACTTGACAAATGCTCTTTCCTCAGCGGAAGAGAAGTTTGGATCAGATATTACAAAAACAAATCAATCTATTGAAAACAACACTGCATCCATAAAAGAATCAATAAGTAATAAGTCTATATTAGGTATCTTTATTATTCTTGCTGTGGCTGTTTTAGCAGGAATTGGTCTGTTTATATTAAGAAAAAAGGTTTCAAGTAGTGAATCTGCTATTGATGCGGTGAAAGATGCTCAAAAGAAGCTTGAAGAAGAATCCATTAAGTTAGACAATCAACTGATAGAGGTGCTAAATAATCAGATAAATGCACAGTCTATAAAACAACAGTCAGTTCAGGCACAACCAGCTACTCCTGACCACTCATTAGTGCTCAAGGTGGCAGATGAGATTACAAGAATTGAACTCAATTTGTCACGCATGGATCCTTCTGTTAAAGGACTTAAGCAGTTGGCCAAAGGCGTTGAACGAATAAAGAACAATTATCTTTCTAAAGGATATGAAATTGCAGACATGCTCAATAAACCTTATAACGAAGGTATGAGGATTAATGCCGATTTTGTCCTTGATGAGAACCTTGAGCCAGGGACACGAATCATAACTTCAATAACTAAGCCGCAAGTAATTTATAACGGAGAGTTAATTCAAAAAGCAATTGTAACTGTTACACAAAATATTTGATATTATGGCAAGAATTAAAATTGACTACGGCATTGACCTTGGTACAACGAATTCTGCTATATGCAGAATGGAAAAAGGCCAGCCAGTGATAAAAAAAATCGAAGTTACCGATGACACTATGCCATCATGTGTTTTCTTCAATCGTAGAGGTGGAACAGTTGTGGGTGCAAGTGCCTACCGTTCTATGAAAAGTGATAAAAAGAGTGCCACCAAGTCATGGAAGATTGAAGGCTCTAATACCTATGTAGAGTTCAAGAGAACGATGGGTACTGATAAGGTCTACCATAGTAAAAATATGGAAGATAAAGGCCTAAAAGCTGATTATACTTCCGAAGAATTATCAGCAGAAGTCTTGAAGGCACTTAAATCATTTGTGACAGATGAGACATTCCGCTCTGTTGTTATTACTGTTCCTGCTAAATTTACCGTTAATCAAAAGACGGCAACCAAACAGGCTGCTAAGTTGGCAGGGTTTGAACATTGCGAATTACTCCAAGAGCCTATTGCCGCTTCTATGGCATATGGACTATCGTCCGATCAGAAGAATGGTTACTGGATGGTGTTTGATTTTGGCGGTGGAACTTTTGATGCAGCATTGCTGAAAGTTGAGGATGGTATCATGCAAGTATTTGATACTGAAGGTGACAATTATCTTGGAGGAAAAAACTTGGATTATGCCATTGTTGATGAAATAATTATTCCCTATCTTAGAGATAACTATGCTATTGACTCTATTTTGGCTGACGAGAAAAGGAAAGAGGTTCTTCGTGATGCGATGAAGACCTACGCAGAAGACTTGAAGAACAAATTGTCTTTCCAAGATAAGGAAGACATTATTTCAAATCTTGGTGAACTCGGTGAAGACGAGGAAGGTGAAGAAATAGAACTTGATCTCACAGTCACACAAGAACAGGCTTTTGCTGCTATGAGACCACTCTTCCAAAAAGCTGTTGATATTTGCAAAACCCTTCTTGACAGAAATAGCATGAGAGGTAGCCAGCTTGACAAGATCATCTTGGTTGGCGGTCCAACACATTCACCACTTATTCGTCAGATGCTTCGTGAGCAAATTACAGAAAATGTTGATACAAGTATTGACCCAATGACCGCTGTAGCATCAGGTGCTGCGCTCTTTGCATCAACACTTGATGCGGATGTCAAAAGTGATGATGTCGAAGTTGGAACAATTCGGCTTAATGTTGGTTACGAGTCTACTTCTGTAGAGACTACAGAATGGGTGAGCATCCAATTGGATAAGGCCGCAACAGGTGCGAATTGTCCTAATAAGGTATTTGTAGAACTTGTAAGTAGTGACAAGACTTGGTCAAGCGGAAAAACCGAAATAGATACGAATGGCAATGTAGTTGAAGCGCACTTGCAAGAGGGGAAAGCCAACTCATTCTCTATTTTAACTTATGATGAACAAGGAACCGCCTTAGATTGCTTCCCTAATGAGATTACGATTATTCAAGGTTCAAAGGTTGGAGCTGCTCCATTGCCTTACTTTATTGGTATAGAGATTTGGGATGAAGATAAAAAGAAACTCGTTTTCCAGCCAATAGAGGGCCTAGAAAAAAACAAACCTCTTCCTGCTACAGGTGCTTTAAACAATTTGAAAACGACCTCTCAATTGAGACCTGGAAACATTTCTGATAGCTTGGTTATTCCTGTTTATCAAGCTGATGAATGCGAAGAAGGAACTTCTTCAAAACTGTATGAGTATGTTGCAAATGTAGTTATAGATGGAGGTGATGTCAATCAACTCATACCAGAAGATGCGAGTGTTGACTTGACTATTAAAGCTGATTCTTCTGAAATGATGACAATTGAAGCATACTTCCCATCATTAGATTTGACAATCTCAAAAGAATTAAACACAGGAAAGAAACAGTCTCTTGATGATGCAAAGAAGACAATTGCAGACAATTTCGCAGAAGCGGAAAGAAATATCTCCAAACTTGAAAAACAAGGAATTGATACATCAGATTTGCGTTCTAAACTTCAAGAGGTTAAAACTGAGGACTCCAACAATACAGAAACAAAAATGGTGCTTCAGCACCAAAAGGAGGTTATGCGTGAAATTGAGAAGCGCGACTCAGAATCAGAGTTTGACCGTGTTGAAAAGGAGTTAAAGCGTGTATTCAAGATGACTGAAGAAGACCAGAAGAAATATGGTAGTTTCCAAACAGGTCAGGTCCTTGATCAACTTCGTGGTATAGTAGATGAAGCTATTGCGAAAAGGGATGTTAAGTTGGCAAAAGACGCTTTAGACCAAGTTCAAGCTCTTGACTATAAACTAGCTCTTGTTGAGTATTTCGTAGCTTGGATTGGAAGCTGGAATAAGCGCTTTGATACTATTGCTTGGAAGGACAGAACGCGAGCAAGACAATTGATTAACAGTGCTATTGGCATCATCAATGATTCTCCAACAGCAGATAAGTTAGAACCCTATATTGACCAGTTGGTAGCCCTTCTGCCTCCGACTGATGTTCCCAAGGGTGCTGAAGGTCGTTTAAAGAGAGGTTAATATGATTTTTGAGAAGAAACAAAAAATTGGTAACTACACTGTAGCTTTTCCGCATAAGCAGGGCGCTTATGCGGAAACCTACCGTGTTAAAGATGGCAACGGGAAAATACTCTTCCTAAAGTTGATTAGCTTTGCCAAACTTAATGCTTCACAATATAGTGCCGATGGCAAAATCATAGAAGTAGAGGTCGCAAAATCATTATCACATAGCAATTTATGTGGTTTTGTTGATACTGGAACCATGATTCATGGAGGTCAGCAATACGCTTACATTGTTACAGAGTTTATTAGTGGTGAAACTGTAGCTGAGAAGATGGGGCGTGAGGAAACTCTAACCGTATATGAAACAAAACAGATTGCTCGGAGTGTTCTTAGTGCTCTGTCGTTTGTTCATTCGTTGCAGCGTCCTATAATACATAATGAGGTGACTTTACAGAATGTGTTGATAGACTTGTCTGGTGAATTAAAAGATGCGAAACTGATAGATTTTGGTCATGCAAGATTTTTGGATTTGCCACCATCTAAAGATGATATTGGAAATATCAATCCTTTCTATTTGGCACCAGAGCGTTTTAATGGGGTCTGCTCTGTGCAGTCTGATTTGTATTCCGTTGGAGTAATGATGTATCAGATGATTTTTGGTATGCTACCTTGGTTCATAGATCTATCACAGTACAAACCTGCAGATAGAGTACGGGCAATTCTTGCAAGAAAATGTTCGCCTCTACAGATTCCTTCTATGAATGTTTTTGAGCTGGATGAACAACTTATAAATATTATAGGTAAAGCAATGGCCTATGATATTAATGATAGATTCCAAACAGCGGATGAGTTTATTAAGGCTTTAGATGGAGCTGTCAACGTTGAGAAACCAAAGACTGCATCATTTAAGGAAGCTCCATCAGGGAAAAAGACAAAGAAAATTGGGAATGGATTTGCAGATGTTGCCGGAATGAACGAATTAAAAGAACAACTTCAATCTGACGTTATAGATTTGCTCAAAAATCCAGGTCGTGCAAAAGAATTAGGGTTGTCAATTCCCAATGGATTGCTTTTTTATGGCCCTCCAGGATGTGGAAAAACATTCTTTGCCGAAAGATTTGCTGAAGAAATCGGCTGTAACTACATGTATGTTCTTTGTTCCGATGTCGCTTCACCATATATTCATGGCGGACAAGAGAAAATTGCTAATCTCTTTGAGGAAGCAAGAAAGAATGCCCCGACCATATTATTCTTGGATGAGGTGGAAGCGATGATTATGGATCGCAGTAAGCATAACAATGTGAGTGAGCAAGGCGAGGTAAATGAATTTTTGGGGCAACTGAATAATTGCGGCTCAGAAGGTGTCATGGTTATTGCTGCAACAAACAAACCAAACCTTATTGATCCAGCAGCTCTTCGTGCAGGTCGTCTGGAATTGAAATATTATATACCACAGCCAGATAAGGAAACGAGAATTCAGCTTTTCAAAGTAGGACTTAAAGGACGTAATACAGAGTTGGGAATCAATTACGAGCGTTTGGCTGATCTAACAGAAAACAGAGTGTCTTCTGACATTACGTTAATTATTGATACGGCTGCTCGTATTGTCTTTAGAAAAAAAATCGAGAAGATAACACAGGCTATCATAGAAGAAGCTATTACTCAAATTCAGCCGACAGTAAGTCCTGATGAAATTAGAAAGTGCGAAAAGATAAGAGATGAATTTATTGGCAAAAAGCCAAATAGAATCGGTTTTTAATTTTTTGAAATATGGAAGAGTTTAATAAAGTATTGTTACTTACCAGCGTGTGTTGTATGGCATGTGATGGTGAAATCGCAAAAGAAGAAGTTTCAACTTTAAGAAAATTGTCTGATGAACAGCAACTTTTTGGGAAGGAAGATCTAAATTCTGTTCTTCCTATAATAATGGATTCATTAACCAAGTATGGTTATGAGTTCGTAAAGTCATATTTGGAACTTCTGGAGAAAGCAACATTCAGTGATACTCAGGCTCTTCAGATATTAGATGTTGCCACTAAAACTATCTATGCAGATAACAAAGTGGAATATGACGAAATAAAATTCTTTAAATCTATTCGCAGATACTTAAAACTGTCAGATGAGCAGATTTTATCACACGTAGAAGGTGTTGAAGATTATTGGCTGAATGTTGATGCTCAAGATAATAACATGTCTGCATTTGAAGTGAATTTCAGTAATGTTGATTATAGTTCTTTGAAGTTAGAATAATGAGAATACAAGAAGGACGTATTATTTCAGAAAACCCGTTGAGGATATTAGGTGTATATTCTGATACACCTAAAAAGGAAATCGTGGCCAATTTGGGAAAACTAAGAGCTTTTGCAAAGACAGGGAAGGCTTTAAGTTTTGATTCTGATTTCACGTCACTTCTTGGACCAGTCAATAGGACATTAGAAACCATAGAAAAAGCCAACAACGACATTTCATTGCCTAAGGACAAATTGCAGGCAGGTATGTTTTGGTTTATGCAACATACCGACAATGATAAATTGGCAATGGAGAGTCTTAAGGCAGGCAATGCGGATGAAGCTATGACAATTATCCAGAAGAAGGGCAATTATTCTGGTGTTGTCAACATGGCCGTTTTAGCGCTTGTTCTTAAAAGATGGGACATAGCCCTTTATAGTTATGCTTATCTTTTAGAATCCCCATTGCGAAGAGGAGCGTTGATAAAGGCTTTTACCGATACAGAAGATTACTTCTCGGAAGATGATTTGGTTGATTTCATTTCAACCAAACTTATTCAAGACTTTCCAAGTGCTCATTGGGTAGAACAACTTCAGCATGAAAATGTGGAGTTGGGTGAAAAAACATATCCCTTTAAGTCCCGTTTTGAAGGTAGCAAGCTACTCAATAAGATTGTATCAGAATGTACAGACAGTATAAAGAAAAGCATTGATAAAGTTTTAGACAAGGCATCATCTGTTTCGAGGAACGATGCCAGAGCAAATTTGTCTATGGCTGCATTTGTTGAGGAAAAATGTAAGCCTTTGCTTAAAGAACTCAGATTTGCATTAGGAAAAGATCACGTTACATATATTGAATATGCCGATAATATTTCAAATCAGATACTTGATAATTGTATAGACTATTATACTCATGATGCAAATAATGAGAATAGAGCATCAAGTGTTATGAAGTATACGCGCTATGCATATCGAACAGCAGAGAGTAAAACTACAAAGGAAAGGGCCAAAAAGAATCTTGATATTTTAAACGAGGTTAGAGAAAATACAATTCCTGCATCAATACGAGAGGAATATGACAATATTGATAGACAGGTGACATATTTCAAGGCGAACGAATCAAAAATTGATTATTGTGACAGCCTATCTACTATAATACCATATTGTTGTAGTCAGATACAAGCTATAGAGGCTAAGCTTGGGGGTAATAATAAACATTATCTTGCTATTTCAGCAGATTTCGGATTGTTTGCAGATCAAGCTATCATAAAACACGTAAATAGTTTCCTTTCTAGTATTGGTTTCAAGAATTCAGTAACTTTGTCATTGTATAACCTTAGAGCAGCTCATAAATGCTTAAAGTGGGCAAATTCTATGTATAGAAACTTGGATGTTATTACTTTCACTGATAATCTAAGTGCAGATAGTCCAGTAAGAAGGTATCTAAATAATCGGTCATATGTCGAAAAGCTATTCATAAGATTTGAGAAAGAATTTAATGAGCATCCATTAAATAAAACTGTGATACCTTTTAGCTCAACAAGGATTAATTCAAAGAGTGGAGCTAATAAGGAAATAAATCAGAATCGGTCATCACAAGTTACAAGTCCAAGAGCCAATAGTGACCTTCAGGGGAATGACAACTCGGCAAAATACGCCTTTGGAGGATTTTCCCTCATTGTAATCGTCGTACTATTAATTGTATGGGGAACTAATAATGCAGGTTCTTCAAAAGATATTGTTCAAAACGAAACTACATATAAAGAACAGGCGGCTACTAGCGATGCAGTCTCAGATTTTAGCTCATCTACTAATTCTGACTATTCTACAGATGATTATACTTCAAATGAGATGGAATCTACTTCATCGTACTCTAGTGATGATAATCAACAAACTGTTGAGCAGATAGAAGAGCCTGTTAATATAGTTCATTTAAATACAGGTGATAGGCCTTATCAAGGCACTTATGGTAGAGGTAACTATGATAGTAATACTCAAAATAGCCTCCTAATTAGAAATGGAAGTTGTACTGATGCAGTAGTTTTTTTGGAAAAGACTAATGGAAAGAAGATTAGGCATGTCTTCATTACCAGAGGAGAGAACTTTACAATGACCAATGTTCCAGGAGGACAATATATTATAAAAGTAATGCAGGGGACAGACTGGAACACAGAGAAAGATAATGGTGCAGGTAATCCCAAAGGAGGTTTTATGTATTCATGTTCTATGTCTAAATCTGAGTCGTATGATGCTTTTGATTTTCCATACCCCTCATCAGGGCAATATGGGCAATTTGAAGTAACTCTATACAAGGTGCAAAATGGGAATATGCAGACAGAATCTATAAATGAGAATGATTTATTTTAGTAGAAATGGAGAAAAATAAAGGTAAGTTTAAGAAAATTGAAACATTTGATGTGGTCGTATTATTATTGTATGTACTACCACTGATTTTTGTAGCAGGTTACTATTTGGGATATGTTACGGCATTTAGAATCGTAGCCTTAATTATTGGGCTGATGTTCCTTTGGAGTGTGTATGAAAGGCTTAAAAATAGAGACTTAAGAACAATGGGAATATTATCATTAGTTATTTTTCTCATATGTGCACAACTTGGATTTCTGATAACGAATAGTATAATAGACGGTGTTTGCATGGGATGCTATTTGGCAATGGCATTTGGGGCAATCGAATCAATCTATCATAAAATTAAGGGTGATTGGAGTCTCACAGAAGACAGCCAGGAATCCCAAGATTAATATTTCTAGTTTTGATAAGATGAAAAAGATAAAAATACTTTTGTTTCTTATAGTGGTTTTATCCCAACTTTGTTCTTGTGGTGAACGTCGTTTTGGCGGGTATCTGTTCCCAATACAAGAAAACGGATTATATGGTTATATCGATTCTGTAGGTAATCATATTATTGAGCCACAGTTTTTATGGGGGTCTAACTTCGCTAATGGAGTTGCAATGGTTGTTGTTGACACTATATATAAAGAATACATAAACTCCGATATGATGGAAACTGGGGAGGTGAGTGAACCACTAAAGGAGTATCGAATGTTTGTAAAGTATGGCTTTATAAATAGGTCTGGAGAGTTTGTTCTACCCCCAAAATATGTAGGGTATGTAATAATGCCTGAATATGGGTATGTTGAGGACAATATAGATGATTGTTCTTCAGCTCTTTATCGATACCATTTTAGGAATGAGCGTGCAATGTTTAACGATACCATAACGTGGAGATGTGGCTATATGGATTTAAAAGGTAAGATAGTTGTTAAACCAACATATTATTGGAGTCGTCGTTTTAGGTCAGGTTACGCGGTGGTGAACAAGAAAGTTGCGGAGCCTTTATATATAAAAGATTTGTGTATTACTCCAAGCAAACTTCGATATGCATATATAGATAGGGATGGTAATGAAAAAACAGACTTTATATTTGAAACATTGACTGATTTTGAGGCAAATCGTGGTATTGGCATGCTCAAAGTATTATCTGATGAAATGGATGGTTCTTATCAAGTACACAATATTGTTATAAATGAGAAGGGAAATTATATTGATACTTTGAGTTTCTTTTATAAATATTATGGGTATACTGATGAAGGGATATGTGTGGGAGAACAGCAACTTTTTGTTGGCTTAGATAATACACATCCTTCAATGGAGTTTTTTGACAAAAACGGGAAAAGCTTACAAGCATTAAAAGGTCTTTCTGAAGCTCAACTTAATATTCTTGGTAAGCGTAAGGATATTATGCAAGTATTTCCCGAGGATGTGGATTTTTATGATGTTACTTTTTTCAGTGATGGCCTAGCCGGTGTCACTGCGGATGGTGAGCATTGGTTCTTCATGGACCGCTACAAGATTATACATGGATATGGAGAGGAGTCTATATATCAGGCTATAAAAGGGTTTACATGGGGACTTGCTGCTGTTAAGAAAAAGGGGAAATGGGGATTTGTTGATAATAAAATCAAGGAGCTAATACCTTGCAAATACGATTCTTGTGGCGTGGTTTATCCTTATTTGGTAGAAGCATTTGAATTAAATCCTGATGGCAGTATAAAAACCAAAATGTATGTAAATAGGAAGGATAGCGTTGTATGGAAAGTGCAAGTTGCTCACAAAGAAGATGTAAAAAATAAGTATACAGGTAAGAAAAAACAGTATTGGCATAAATGGCTTTAATGTTTATTCTCTGATTATCAAATATAAAAAATATGCATATGTTATCATTATGGAAGCGCTTCGTTGCTAGTTGTCTAGATAAGTTGACGATACTTTTCATTTTCGTCATCGTAATGCTTTTTGTGCAGTATACTCCATTCACAGCAGCAGGTAAGCTAGGTATATATGTGGCTGAATTGTCTATGGCGCCATCTAATTATGAATATCTAGATTTATCTGGTCATTCATCATTCAATACAGATTCTGGTGTATCGGAGTATTATCAGTTACGCGAACGTATTGAAAATGCCCAAATTGGAGAACAATCAGCTAAAGAGGTTGATTTATCGATTACAATATGGTTTGTCATTATCAATTTCATATATTTTCTCACTGGTGAACTCTTTATGGGTGCATCCTTTTTTAAGCATTTATTTGGAGGATTACTTGTGAATAAAGAGGGAGAGAAATTAAGTAAATATAGTATTCTTGTGAGGAATTTTCTATTTTTCATTATACTTTGTTTGGTGGTTTTTCTCAGGTTTTTATTGAATACAAGTTATATCTTTATAGTAGTCATTTTCTTCATACTATTTGATTTCATGGTGTTTACCAGAAAGCAGAATCTCCTTGATGTAATAATTGGAAGTTACTTGGTATCTCAAAAAAAAGTAGATCGAACAATATCTGAAAAGGATGCTCTTCTCGAAAACGTCAAAAGATATATAGATGAAGAAGGGGAAACACTAAACGCTGAACAAAGAGAATACTACAACGATTTCAATTACAGTACGAAGAGCAAAGAAGATTTTGCATCATTGAAAAGTAACTCTCCTATTTATTTTACAAAAGACATAGAACCATCTAGAAATGAAGAACGTTCCATTCCCGACAAAGTGCAAATCAGTCATTATAGCTCTCGGAAAGGAGCCGATAAAAAATATATTGTCGCATTTTGGATGTTGCTATTAATACCATCATTATATCAATCTCACAAAATTTTTACTTATTTCCTTGATGATTATTATAATGTCGATAATTACAATTTAGAAAAGGATGTATACCGTAATCAAGAGACAGCTAATGAAAAGCGAAAAGAAGTTATAGCACATCAATATAATGAATACACAAAGGAATGTTTTTTGGCTTACTCTAAAATAGGCGATAGTATTTCCATTATAGACAACAAATGGCTAAATTTTGACTTTGGCCCACTGCCTAAGGGGAGATACATATCCACCTACCAAGGTTCTGAGTCGGATTCTTATTTCGCAGGTAACAAGGTTGTTACGAGATATAGACAATATTATGCACCCAAATACAGAATTGTTGATTACGGCTATGGAATAACCGATAGGGTTTTCGATGGCTATGAAACGAAATACGAACCTTACAAAGACTATGATCCAGTTTATTTATCATATACTTGGAGATATGCTTTAAGTACTTTTGATATAGGTGATAAAATTTCTTTTTATGAGAACGAAGATTCTGCGTACAGCAGGTATCTGAAAGATTTTGAGGTTCAGCTTAAAGCTAACTTTAAATATAAATCACATTATACCAAAGCTGCGGGCAAAAAGGCCTTTGTCTATTATACTGATAATGGGACTCCTCTGAAGCGTGTTTTGTTCTGTGCAAATGGAAAAGCATATTTTATGGAGACCGAATCCATCACAGACCTTGATGGACATTCTGGAATTGCCTGTTCAAAGCTGAATGTTAAAGATTTCAATCTGAATGCAAAAGATAAGTCTTTTTTAGGTATAGCTTTTTTAACCATTCTTCTATGCTCTTTGATAATTATAATTTTCTACATTCTGAAATATCGTAAACTCCCATGTGTCAATCCACACGCTTATAAATGTTTTTTATTAGGACTTGGAGCAATTGCTTTTAATTATGTAATAGCACTTATTCAGTCATATCAAATATATTCTACATTGGTAGCATCTCCCAAGTCTGCTTTTGCTCTGATTGGTTCATTACTGACTATTTCTCTTGTAGTTATGCCACTGTGTGTTTTCTATCTGAAAAAATCAAAGGAACCAAAGACTTACAACTACTTTATTCCATCTTTCATAAGGAAAAACATCTACGATAGAATCACCAATGGAGCCAACAAAAGATTATACCTGACATTTGTCGTCTATCCATTAATGATGGGGACCATGCTTCCATTAAGTGTTTATATTGTGTTGCTGTATATCCTTCCTGCCATTTTATTATCTGCTTTGGTCTTGGGGATAATAAGATGGTTCAATTGGGTAAGAGGGGGCAATTTGAAGTAACTCTCTTGAAGGTGAAAATGGACAAAAGCAAACAGAGACAATCAACGGAAACGATTTTTAAGAGATATGAGTAATATTGATAGAAAGATGAGTATGAGAAAATGAAACATGTATATCTTGTCCTTGCAGCATTGATGCTGCTGTGTCTTGCGCCAATGCCATACGGATACTTCCAGTTGGTAAGGTTTGTGGCAATGGTGGCTTTTGGAATGATTGCATATCGTTATTATGTAATCCATAAGAATATTGCTGCATGGGTGTTTGGCCTATTGGCATTGTTGTTTCAGCCATTTCTGAAGATAGCATTAGGGCGCATTATATGGAATGTGATAGATGTATTAGTGGCAATCCTGCTAATTGCTATTTTTGTGTATGAGAAGCGGATGGAGCAAAAGACAAGGGTTCATAATCAGCCTTTACCACCTGATGATAAAAATAAAATAGATGGAAATAAATTCACATTTCAGATAGAGGGCAAATTAGGCCCCAAAGAACTGATTTATGTTGCCAGCGAGGAAGATAAGGAGCTTACTGATTATTTTGAAAAGAATCCGGATGTGTTGGAAGGATGGGGGAAGATGATTGGTTTTCAGGTTATCTATCTGCCTCTATTGATGAAACGGCTGGCTGATGTAGATGTGGTGCGTTATAGAGCCCCTTATCTTAAGGATTCAGAGTTGAAAAGTCATGTCGTTGGCAATGACTTCTTGTTGGAATACTTGGAGAATCCCGATGATAGGAAACACATCAAGCAGGGTTTTATCAGAACTTCGAATATTCAAAGGAAGGACGGGGAGGATAAGGCGATTAATCGCTTTTACCCATTATCTTCTCAGAACGGGGAACCTATCAATGACCAACTGCATAGAATTGGCAGGCAAATATCCGATGAGAAGAATCGACAAAAGTGTTTATTAGAAAGAAGAGATAACTATGATGATTGGGGTGGCGATGAAATAACTAACGCTGATGATCGTTTCAATTCTCAAATTGAGAAAGAGAATATCAACGACTTGATAGATGAAGTGAAGGAGCGGATAGCCAAACTAAGACAAAGGGGTATTTCCCAATATATCTTGGAACAACTGATTCATCCAGATGACAGATTGAGCACACTGGTTATCACATCTGATTATCGTATCTTACTTCCGGATTATAATGATTTGGAAATCAAAATGGAGCCTTTGGTGAAGGCTGTGTATCTGTTGTTTCTGAAGCATCCAGAGGGAATACTTTTTAAGCACCTGCCAGACTATCGGGAGGAACTTATGCAGATATACGTAAAGCTGAGACCAAATGGATTGACTGACAGGGCCATCCAGAGTATTGAAGATGTCACTAATCCTTTGCTCAATTCCATTAACGAGAAATGTGCAAGAATCCGTGGCGCCTTCGTGGGCCAGTTTGACGACCATCTGGCCAGACATTATTATATTGATGGCTTGCGTGGCGAGGCCAAGAAAATAGCTCTGCCTCGCGACTTGATTGTCTGGGAGGAGGAAGATGTATGATGTATGATGTCTGATGGAAGATGTAAGGGATAAATCTTCTGTTTTCACAAGAGGGTGTCAAGGGACAGAGGTGACATCTAAAAAATGTTTTTCAATTAGAAAAGCTACTCTTTATTAAAATTTTTGTATCTTTGTAGTCAGAAATAAGATAGGAGCATAGAGTTGAAATAACTTTCTATAAATATATGGCAAAACGAAGAGAAATAAGAAATAGTACAGCGGAATTCCTTATCTTCCAGATAGAAGGGAAGGAACAGGGTATCGAGGTTTACTATAAAGACAAGACGGTGTGGTGTACTCAAAAAGCAATGGGTATGTTGTTTGACTGTACATCTGATAATATTAGTGTACATTTACAGAATATCTATGAAACAGATGAACTGAAGAAAGAGGCAACTACCGAGAAAATTTCGGTAGTTCGACGTGAGGGTAACAGGGATGTGAATCGCACCCTTCAATTTTACAATCTTGATGCCATCATTAGCGTTGGCTATCGTGTCAACTCTATCCGTGCCACTCAGTTCCGGCAATGGGCTACGAGTGTACTGCGGGAATATGCCATTCGTGGCTATGTGTTGGACAGAAAACGCATGGAGAATGGTACATTCCTTGATGAGGACTACTTCGAACATCTGTTGGCAGAGATACGGGAGATTCGTCTTTCGGAACGTCGATTCTATCAGAAACTGACGGATATCTATGCAACTGCCGTTGATTATAATCGGGATGCTCCTACTACAAGGTTGTTCTTCAAGATGATGCAGAATAAGATGCACTATGCCGTTCATGGGCGTACTGCTGCTGAACTGATTGTGGAACGGGCTGATGCGGAGCAGGAGCACATGGGACTGACGACTTGGGAGAATGCACCCGATGGAAAAATAGTGAAGACGGATGTGACGATTGCAAAGAATTATTTGAAGGAGGTGGAATTGGCTGACATGGGACAGTTGGTGAATGGTGTGCTTGAATTGGCTGAACGGATGGCGAAGCGGCATATACCTATGACCATGGAGGATTGGGCAAAGCAGATTGACACGATTCTTGCTGCTGGTGGTAATGATGTGCTACAGACTGCTGGGAGCGTGAGTGCAGAAGAAGCCAAGGAGCATGCTGAAACAGAGTTCGAAAAATACCGTATCATTCAAGATCGTTTATTCCAAAGCGACTTTGATAAGTTTTTGGGAGAATTACCTTTGTTAGACAATAACGACGACTCATGACTATCATACAAATCATTCTTTAAAAGAATATATTAACAAGTAGCAATATGGAATGGCATATAATAAAAATAAATCTACTCCTGACTTATGTAGTTACAGGAGTAGATTAAAATAGTGAAACTAATTCTCATCTTCCTTGAAGAAAGAACCTGTGGGCATAGCGGCATCCTCGGCAACACAGCAGTTGTAGCTTATTCATATCTTTAAAGAAGATTTTGCGGAAAAATTAAGCAAAGAGGTGATTTTTTTTGTATTTTTGCAGAAAATATATCGAGCTATGTACTATCAGCGACTGTCAGACGAAGAGATTCTGAACGGTTTCCGCGAAGGCGATGCCGGCATTATCCGTGAGTATTTCTACGGGTACTGTCAGGTGGGCTATAACATTTTTGCCCAGCGATACCAATTGCGCGATAAGGAGAACCTGGACTTTATGTCGCTGGCTCACCAGTATGCGCTGTACCTGATGGAGCACGACTGGAAGCCACTGGAGGATCACTCGCCAAATGTGAGTCTGAAGACGTGGCTCATCAACGGGTTCCGCTATGTGGTGCTCGATGCACTGAAATGGTACCGAAAGGAGTACGGCAGCATTACGTTCGAGGACTATCTGATGTCGTTCGACGTGACCAGCGACCTGCGGCTGCAATTCAACAAAATGGTGGAGGACGTGTGCGACCATGCACCGTTGGACCGTCAGGAACGGCTGATTATTGACATGCTACTGTTGCAGGGATTCAAGTCGAAGGAGATAGCTGCGCAGATGGGAATGACACCATCTGCCATCTCGCAGAAGTACAAGAAACTGAAGGAACAGTTTATTGTTCCGTACTTTAAAAAGTATTTCGATATGGATTTGGAAATGCCTGAGGTAATGGATGATATGGCCATCCTGCATAGAGAAGCTACGATGGGCAAGGCCAAGATGTCGATGCCTGTACCGCCTATGTCGGGTTCTATGGCAGAGCCAATGGCATGCGAGGATATGGACTTTAGCAGAGAAGAAATTATGGAGCAGAAGAGGACGACACCGGAGTTTATCACGGAACTGCAGCCGAACGAAATCTTTGTATTCGGCAGCAACCTGAAGGGAATGCACGGCGGTGGTGCGGCGTATATAGCCTACCGCAAGTTTGGAGCCATTATGGGGCAGGGCGTAGGTCTGCAAGGACAGAGCTACGGCATACCTACGATGCAGGGTGGGGTGGAAACCATCCGTCCGTATGTGGATGAGTTTATCCAGTTTGCCAAGGATCATCCAGACTTGACGTTCCTCGTGACGCGTATAGGATGCGGTATTGCAGGCTTCACAGACGATGAAATATCGCCGCTGTTTGTGAAAGCTCATGATGTGGACAATATTGTGCTGCCACCACGATGGTAATGAGCATGGAAATGTGTAAAATATGGCAAAAGAACAGTCACAATTGCGAGAGCGGCAACGGACCGATTTGAGGGAGCCGCGACGATATAAGGTCATCATCTACAACGATGATTTCACAACGATGGAGTTTGTGGTGATGATACTGAAGCAGGTGTTCCTGAAGAGTGAGGAAGAGGCAGAGGCGCTGATGCTGCAGGTGCACCACTCCGACAAAGCGGTGGTGGGCATCTATAGTTACGACATAGCGGTATCGAAGGCACGCAAGGCGACCACAATGGCGCGCGAGCAAGGCTATCCACTGAGATTAACCGTTGAGAAAGAGGAGGATTAGCAAATGGCAGAGATCAAACAGACTTTAAGAGTGTCGAGGGCACTTAACAAAGCCTACGAGTACTGTAAGGCATACAGACATGAATTTATCATGCCGGAGCATCTGCTATTGGCACTACTGGAGGAATTTAATTTCAATGCGGCAGTGAACATCTTCTATAGTCCATACCAGTTGGAAGACCGTATTAAGGAATATCTGGAGGGCGTGGAGTCGTTGCCTGAAGGGACTGAATACGTTCCAGAGACTTCTGCACAGATGGGAAAAGTGATAGAACTGGCAGTAGAGCAAGTGAATTCGAGCAGTGCCAAAGCATTGGACATTCCACATTTGACAAGAGGAATACTGGCGCTTGAGGATTCGTGGGCTGCCTATTTACTGAAAGACTGCCTTTATGGTAAGGAGGCTAACTTTATGAGTCAGCTAATCAACTTCTGTGACTTTGACGATGAACTGGAGGAGAAAGGTGAACAGTCGGGCGATAAGGCTGCATGGAAGAAACTGGTGACCTGCATGAACGACCTGTACAAAGAGCAGAACCCGCTGATTGGCAGGGAGCAGGAACTGCAGCGGACCATTCAGGTGTTGTGCCGTAGAGATAAGAACAATCCGCTGCATGTGGGTGAACCAGGTGTGGGTAAGACGGCACTTGTATGGGGACTTGCTCGGATGATTGAAGAAGGCAGAGTGCCTGAGCGACTGAAGGGGTGTAGGATTTACCAGCTCGACATGGGAACGCTGCTGGCTGGAACGCAATATCGTGGCGACTTCGAGAACCGCATCAAGATGATTATGGACGGTGTGGCTGCTGAACAGGACAATCCTGCTGAACCCGTGGCCAACATCGTGTATATCGACGAAATACATACGATGGTGGGAGCCGGTGCTACCAGCGACAGCGCGATGGATGCGTCGAATATGCTGAAACCCTATCTGGAAGCAGGAACCATCCGCTTTATCGGTTCTACGACCTACGAGGAGTATAATCGCTATTTCTCACGTTCGAAGGGTATCGTCCGCCGTTTTCAGCAGATTGACATTCCAGAACCGACAGTTGAGGAGGCGAAGCATATCCTTCGACAGTTGCAGCCCAGATACGAGGAGTTTCACCATGTGAAATACGACGACGAGGCGATTGATTTTGCAATTGAGGCAAGTGCAAAGTATGTGAACGACCGTTTCTTGCCTGATAAAGCTATCGACCTGATAGACGAGGCGGGAGCGAGCTCCGAAGTAAGAGGGAAGATGGCTGATGTCGGATGTCTGATGGCTGATGTAAAAGGGAAGAAGGAAGATGTAAGAGTGACCAAAGCGGATATTGCGGACGTGCTGGCAAAGACGTGCAAGGTGGATGCGATGGCTGTGGCCGAGGATGACGACTACCAGCGATTGGAAAGTCTGGCTCCGCGAATGCTCTCACAGATTTACGGACAGGATGAAGCCATCCGTCAGGTGGTGGAATCTGTGCAGATGTCACGGGCAGGGTTGTTGGATGATAACAAACCGCTGGCCTCGCTGCTCTTCGTCGGACCAACTGGTGTGGGAAAGACAGAAGTTGCACGGGTACTGGCCAAAGAGCTGGGCATAGAACTGATACGTTTCGACATGAGTGAATATACGGAGAAGCATACTGTTGCCAAGCTTATCGGCTCTCCAGCTGGCTATGTGGGATATGAGGATGGGGGACTGTTGACAGATGCCATTCGCAAGTCGCCCAATGCCGTGCTGCTGCTCGATGAGATAGAAAAGGCCCATCAGGATATCTATAACATCCTGCTGCAGGTGATGGATTATGCCCGACTGACTGACAACAAAGGGCGCAAGGCAGACTTCCGCAACGTGATACTCATCATGACTTCGAATGCAGGGGCCCAGTTTGCCGGTCAAACCATCGGATTCAATCATAACGTCAGTCGTGGTGAGGCGATGATGAAACAGGTGAAGCGGGTATTCAAGCCGGAATTCATTAACCGTCTTTCAGGTACAGTCGTGTTCCATGATATGGACAAACAGATGGCTACGCTGATTCTCAAGAAGAAACTGCGTGAACTGGAAGCTAAGTTGGCAGCCAAGCAGGTGAAAATGACGCTTACAGAGGATGCTTTCGACCATCTGTTGAAAGAAGGCTATACGCAGGAATATGGTGCCCGCGAGATGGATCGTGTTATCGCTCAGCAGTTGAAACCCTTGCTGATGCGCGAGATACTGTTTGGAAGTCTGAAAGAGGGTGGGGAAGTCACCATCGGAATGATGGATTATGCATTAAGCATTAAGCATTAAGCATTGAAAGGATGGCAGTCTGGCAATTGGATGACGAGTTGTGGTTTCCCAATCCACGCTGGGGTGAGGAAGACGGTCTGGTAGCCATTGGCGGTGACCTGTCTGTCGAGCGTTTGGTATTGGCCTATAGTAACGGCTTTTTCCCCTGGTATGCCTTTCAGATGGAGCGCGAGCCGCATTGGTATTGTCCGCTCGACCGTTATGTCATCATTCCTGAAGAGATTCATGTCAGCCACTCCATGCGACAACTCTTGAGGCAGCAGAGATATGAAGTGACTGTCAATCAAGACTTTGAAGGCGTCATCAACGGCTGTTCTAAAGCCCAGGGGCGCAATGAAGAGGATGGGGCTTGGCTTGGACCTGATATTATCGAGGCATTTACCAGTCTGCACCGTCTTGGCCATGCTGCAAGCGTTGAGGTGTGGGAGTCTGTTGATACTGCATCCGGCAAGCGACTTGTGGGCGGTCTCTATGGAGTGACTTTGCGCAATGCCTTCTTTGGCGAAAGCATGTTCTCTCTGGTTCCCAATGCTTCGAAACTGGCACTTATTCACTTGGCTAAAGCCATGCAGCGCATTGGCGGCAGTTTGATAGACTGTCAGTTCGAAACTCCATTATTCAAGTCGATGGGTGGCAGACACATATCCTATGATGAATATATGAAACTGCTGAAATGATTTTTATTTTCAAATACTAACATATCAATAACATGAACATCAAAAGACTATTGCTAATTGCTGCTACAGCCAGTTCGCTGACAGCATCGGCACAGACAATTACGGGAAAGTATGAAATTCCCAAAGTGCCAGAATGGGCAAAAAATGCCGTGTTCTATCAGATTTATCCTCAGACATTCTGCGACTCTGACGGTGATGGTATTGGCGACCTAAAAGGTATTATCAGTAAACTCGACTATGTGAAGAGTCTAGGCGTTGATGCCATCTGGTTTAATCCCTTCTTCGACTCACCTTTTATGGATGCCGGCTACGACATCCGCGACTACTATAAGATAGCACCTCGCTATGGTACTAATGAAGATGCACGACGCCTGTTCGAGGAGGCCCATAAGCGTGGCATGCATGTCATCTTCGACTATGTCATCAGCTATACTGCCATCGACCATCCCTGGTTTGTGGCTTCGCAGAAACAGGAGAAGAACAAGTATTCCAACTATTACATCTGGACAGAGACCAATTGGGTTGACCCTCCCCGTGAGTTTGCCGGTTCCTTCATCAAGGGCTATGGTCAGCGCAATGGTCAGTTCATGCGTAATTTCTATTGGTGTCAGCCTGCTTTGAACTTCGGATTCTCCAATCCAGATCCAGAACAGCCTTGGCAGTTGCCTACCAATCATCCTGACATTCTGGCAATGCGTGAAGACTTGAAGGATGTGTTGCGTTTCTGGATGGATATGGGTGCCGACGGCTTCCGAGCCGATATGGCTGGTGCCTTGGTGAAGACACGTTTCGTCAGGGGTAACGAGCAGTTCTATAATACCAACGAGAACGAGACCAAACTCTTCTGGCGCGAAATACGTCAACTGCTGGAGAAGGAATATCCTCAAGGGTTTATGGTGGCAGAATGGTCGTTCCCTGTCGATGCGCTCGACAATTGTTTCCACGTAGATTTCTTCCATTGGTTTAACGGTTACAACGATTTGTTCCAGAAAGAAAGCTGGCGCATCCTCAATGGTGTGAGTGAGGGCCATAGCTATTTCGATAAAGAGGGGAAGGGCGACATCCGTGCCTTCTTGAAGAGCTATATGAACCAATACGAGAAGACGGTGGGCAAGGGGTATATCAGTCTGCCGCTTGGTAATCATGATAATGCCCGTTTGGGTAATCGTCGTTCCGACAAGGACTTGGAGATTATCTATGCCTTCGGTTTCACTATGCCCGGTGTTCCGTTCTTATATTATGGTAACGAGATTGGTATGCGTCAGTTGCCGAAGGACTGGCCACAGGTGGAAGGTGCCTATCAACCACGTAATGGAGCCCGTACACCGATGCAGTGGACCAGTGGTAAGAATCTGGGCTTCTCCAGTGGCGAATCCTCTCAGCTGTATCTGCCTGTTGACCCTTCTTCCGATGCACCTAATGTGGAAGCGCAAGAGCAGAACCCCCATTCGTTGCTTAACAAGACACGTAAGCTGATTGCCTTGCGCCACAGTGAACCAGCACTCGCCAACTATGCCGAGTTTGTACCTATCTATCCTCAGGCTGACGACGAGCGTGCCTCCGTCTATCCCTTTGTCTATGCCCGTGCAGCCGGCAAGGATGTGGTGCTGGTGATGCTCAATCCAAAGGGTGAGGCTTCCGAGGCTACGTTTAATGTCAATGTGAAGTTCAAGAAAACCAAGTTGCTGGCAGGCGACAATTTCAAGATAGCGCATGATAAGAAGACGGGCGATATGACCGTTCACATGCCAGCCACCTCGTATGCCATTGTGAAACTTGTGAACTAAGCTTCTTCAATCCGTCTTGTCAGGAAGAAGTTTTGAGTCTTCAGGAAATATAGGGCTACTCCTATCGCATTCATCACGGCAACAGTCCAGAATGCAGCGGAGTAGCCTGTTATTTCGGCTATTGCTCCACCTGCCAGTACCCCCAGTCCCATACCGATGTCCCACGAAATGAGTATGGTGGAATTGGCTGTACCTCGTTCGTTATGGTGTGCCATTGTTATCATCATGTTCTGGAAGGCAGGCCACATGTGGCCGTTGCCTAATCCGATAAGGAGTGCAGAACTGTAGTATCCGATGAAAGTGAAGAGTGAAGAGTGAGGAGTGAAGAATTGGCTAGCGCCTATGGTGGGCATGAGGATGAAGAGGGTATAGCCGATGAGTGAGATGACCATGCCCTCAGCCGCATTATGAGTCAGCCGCCCTTGTCGCAGGGCCTTTCCGCCTTGCAATCGTGAAAGGATGAGTCCGATGGAACAGAGCATAAACCACGTGCCCGTACCTCCCGTTATGCCTAATTCCTGTTTGCCGTATATGGCGAGATAGTTGCTCAGTACTCCGAAGCAAAAGCCGAAGAACGCCATGTTCACGCCCAGTAGCCATCCTCGCTCCAAGAAGAAACGGTCTAATGAGAGTTTACGAGGTTTGATGGATGATGTCTGAAGGCTGATGGCTGATGTCTGATGGCTGATGGCTGATGTCTGATGGCTGATGGCTGATGTCTGATGGCTGATGGCTGATGGCTTACATCTTACTTCTACCGTGGCATCAACTATCCAGCCGAAGGTGGCGATGGCGAAGGCCAGCCAGAAGAGCAGTTCGAAGTTGTGGGTCTCGGCAAAGACGAAGATGGCAAAGGTGGGTGCGATGGCCATAGCCAGGTTGTTAGACAGCCCATAGTAGCCGATACCCTCATTACGTCGCGAGGAGGGAAGCACGTCGATGGCTACGGTAGAGTTGGCAACCGTCAGAGCACCAAAGGGACCGCCATGCAGTGTGCGCACGATGGTGAACAGCAACAGCGTTCCTGCAGCGAGATAGCCTGCAAAGAAGATGGCGAAGGCGGCATAGCTCACCATCAGTACTGTCTTGCGGGGGAAGGAATCAACTATATAGCCACTGAACGGACGGAACAGCAGTGCCGTGATGGTGTATCCCGACAGCACCAGTCCTATCACGTCCTTTGTGGCCCCGAAAGTCTCACTCAGGTAGAGCGGCAGCAGTGGCGTTAACAAATAAAAGGCGAAGAACAGCGCAAAGTTGGCTGTCATCACCTTTATATAGTTCCGATTCCAGAGTCGTTCCATTTAGTATTGTCGCAAGGCGGAGAGCAGTTCGTTGTTCTCGCTCTTCATTCCTATGGTGATACGCAGACAATTGTTGCAAAGCTGTACGCGGGTACGGTTGCGCACAATGATACCTTTGTCAACCAGATAGTCGTAAATCTTCTGTGCGTCCGTCATCTTGGCGAGGAAGAAATTGGCATCCGTCTTATACACCTGTTCACAGATGGGCAGTTCCTGGAAAGCCTGCATCAGTCGGGTGCGCTCAACCAGAATGGTCTTCACCCACTTGTCAATCTCAAACGGATCCTTGAGGGCTTCCAGAGCCTGTTGCTGCGTCAGCATATTGACGTTATACGGATACTTCACCTTATTATATATAGCCACAATCTCCTTCGAGGCGAATGCCATACCGAGTCGGATACCTGCCAGTGCCCATGCCTTCGACATTGTATTCAATACGATGAGGTTGGGATATTTCGCCAGTTCCGTGCGCAGTGTCTTCTGCTGTGCAAAGTCGCTGTATGCCTCGTCCACGACGACGATACCCTCGAAGCCCTCAATCACTTTGATCATCTCGTCGCGGTTGAGCGAGTTGCCCGTCGGATTGTTGGGGCTGCATATCCAGATGATTTTAGTGTGCTGGTCGCACGCCTTCAGCAGGTCGGCAGCCTTGAAGTCGAAATTGTCGTCGAGCATGACGGGACGATACTCCACATCATTGATATCGGCACACACCTTATACATGCCGTAAGTAGGCTGAATGGCTACTACGTTGTCCTTGCCGGGTTCGCAGAAGATGCGGTAGGGCAGGTCGATAGCCTCGTCGCTGCCATTACCGAGGAATATCATGTCCTCAGGAATGCCCTTTACCTTTGCAATCTGCTTTTTCAGTTCGCGCTGCAGTGGGTCAGGATAGCGGTTGTATGGTGCGCCATACGGATTCTCGTTTGCATCGAGGAACACATGAGCCTCCTTGCCAGAGTATTCGTCACGTGCACTGCTATAGGGAGCCAGATGCCAGATATTCGGTCTTACCAATCTCTCTAAACTAAACATAATTCTCAATTTTCAATTCTCAATTGATTTCATTCTCACCGTCATTGCATTCTTGTGAGCCTCCAGTTGTTCGGCTTCAGCCATCAGTTCTACGGCACGACCGATGTGCTGAATACCTTCTTCCGTCAGATGCTGGAATGTAATCTTGCGACAGTAGCTGTCCAGATTCACACCATTATATGCCGTTGCATAGCCGTGTGTCGGCAGGGTGTGATTGGTACCGCTGGCATAGTCGCCGGCACTCTCGCAGGCATACTTTCCGAGGAACACGCTGCCTGCGTTGACCACCTTCTCAGCCAACTGCTCGTAGTTCTCAACCTGCAGGATGAGGTGCTCGGGGGCATAGGCGTTAGAGAGGGTGATGGCCTCGTCAACCGTATTGACGAGCACGTAGCTGCTGTTTTCTAATGCTTTGGAAGCCAATTCTTTACGTGGCAATTGCTCCAGTTGTTTATCCACCTCTTGATGTATCTCTTCGAGCTTGCTTTCTGAAGTGGTAATCAGTAGCACCTGTGAGTCGATGCCGTGCTCAGCCTGTGAGAGCAGGTCGGCAGCAACAAACTCAGCATTCGCTTTTTCGTCAGCAATGACACAAACCTCAGATGGACCGGCAGGCATGTCAATAGCAACCTCGTCGAGACTCACCTGTTGCTTGGCAGCCATCACGTATTGGTTGCCTGGTCCGAAGATTTTGAAGACCTTGGGCACCGATTCCGTACCGTAAGCCATAGCGCCGATAGCCTGCACGCCACCAGCCTTGAAAATTTTGCTCACTCCAGCCACACGCGCCGCATAGAGAATGGCGGGGTTGACCTTACCTTCCTTGTTAGGAGGTGTGCACAGCACAATTTCCTTGCATCCGGCTATCTTAGCTGGTGTTGCCAGCATCAGCACGGTGGAGAAGAGTGGGGCAGTGCCACCGGGAATGTAGAGGCCCACCTTTTCGATGGCGACACTTTTCTGCCAGCAGGTGACGCCTTCCTGTGTCTTGATTTTCTGTCCTACGAAACGTTGCGAGATATGGAACACCTTGATGTTATGGTGTGCCAGGATGATAGCGTCTTTCAATTCGTTGCTGATCAATCCCTCTGCCTCGTCCATCTCCTGCTCGCTGACAGCCAGCGAGGTCAGCACGGCTTTGTCGAATTTCTCTTCATATTCGCGCACAGCTTCGTCGCCACGTTTCTTCACATCGGCAAGTACCGATGCCACCGTGGCATTCAACTGTGACAAGTCGAGTCGTGGACGCTCAATAATAGCATCCCACTCTTCACGTTTCGGATATCTGTATATTTTCATTGATTCTTCACTCTTCCCTGCGGCGGCAGCAAATTTTTCACTTTTCACTCTTCACTTTTCACTTTATAGTATCATTTTCTCAATCGGTGTCACCAGAATGCCCTGTGCCCCCATTTCCTTCAGTTTGCCGATAATCTCCCAGAAGCGTTTCTGGTCGAGCACGGTATGTACGGAGCACCATTCCTCGTCGGCCAATGGAATGACGGTAGGACTCTTCAGTCCAGGCAGCACGTTGATGATTTCCTGCAGACGAGCCTTGGGCGCATTCATCCGAACGTATTTCTTGTCCTCGGCATCCTTCACGGCCTTGAAACGGAACAACATCTGTTCCAGAATGTCACGCTTGTCTTGCGACATCTGCTTATAACCGATGAGCAGTGCCTCGCTCTCCATCACCACTTCTACCTCGCGCAGGTTGTTGCTGACGAGGGTTGATCCACTGCTGACAATATCGAAGATACCGTCAGCCAGTCCGATACCCGGACTGATTTCCACTGAACCGGTGATGACGTGAATCTCGGCTTCAATACCGTGTTTGTCGAGGTATTTGCGCAGGATGTTCGGATAGGAAGTGGCAATCTTCTTGCCGTTGAACCATGCCACGCCCTGATAATCGATATCCTTGGGAATGGCCAACGACAGACGGCACTTCGAAAAACCTAAGCGAGAAATGATTTCGGCATCTTCGCCTCTTTCAACAAACTCGTTTTCACCCACCACACCGATGTCGGCAACACCGCTTGCCACGCTCTGTGGAATATCATCGTCGCGTAGGTAAAGTACTTCCAATGGGAAATTACCCGACTGTACCAGGAGGGTGCGTCGTCCTGAACTAACCTTAATATCTGCTTCTGCGAGCAGGTTCATGGTGTCGTCAAACAGACGACCTTTTGACTGTACTGCAATTCTTAACATAATCACTAATTAGCTAATTTAGGATGCAAAATTACGCATTTCTCGCCATATTTCCAAGAAAATGATTAATTTTGCAGAAATTTTCGGATAAATTGATACGTAGAAGCATATATATTCAACTTTTAGGTGTTCTGCTATTGCTTGTTTCCTGTGCTAAGAAACAGCCGGAACCAATGACACCATGGGGTGGTGAGGAAGACCAGACCTCGGCTACCGATTTCGATCTCGACCAGATTGTGAACAATGGCGAATTGATAGCTTTGGCGCTGACGGGGCCCGAGACTTACTACGACTATCGTGGCAAGCACCTCGGAACGGAGTATATGCTTTGCCAGCGCTTTACTAATAAAATAGGTGTCAGTCTCCGTGTGGAGGTTTGTCGCGACTCAGCCGAGATGATGCGACGCCTGCAGGATGGCGAGGCCGACCTCATCTTGTTTCGCAACTCACCCAAAGCCAAACAACTGGCTTGGCGCATTGGCGACGATAAGCCCGATTTGAGCAAAGCCCTTCGCGAGTGGTATCGCCCGCAATTGCTTGACGAGGTGAAGAAAGAGGAAGACTATCTGCTCTCCTCACGTTCCGTGAAGCGTCGTGTCTTTGCGCCCATGCTCAATGCCAAGGGTGGCGTCATCTCGCATTACGATGCGTATTTCCAGCAGTATTGTCGCGCCATCCGTTGGGACTGGCGACTCATGGCTGCCCAATGCTATCAGGAGTCAACCTTCGACCCTCAGGCGCGTTCATGGGCAGGAGCCTGTGGCCTGATGCAGATCATGCCCACCACTGCCGACCATCTCGGGCTGGCTCGCTCCGATATGTTCAATCCCGAGAAGAGTATTGCCGCTGCAGCCAAACTGATTGGCGAACTGAATCATACGTTCAGCGACATTCCCAATCAGCAGGAGCGCATCAAGTTCATTCTGGCTGCCTATAACGGAGGTGCCAATCATGTGCGCGACGCAATGGCGCTGGCTCGCAAGAACGGGCGCGACCCACAACGCTGGTCGGATGTCAGCCATTATATCCTACTTTTGGCACAGCCTGAATACTACAACGACCCTGTTGTGAAGTATGGTTATATGCGCGGTTCCGAAACGGCTGGTTATGTTGATAAGATAATGCAGCGTTGGAACGGTTATCGGGGTGTCCACACACCTCATACGCCAGGACTGTCGGGAACGCCCCAGCGTGCTACTCACGAAAAGAAGAAATTTAAGATTTAGGATTCCTTGAACACGTATTGTCCGCGTTTCATCTTGCCCCAGTGTATGGCGTGACGCGGACAGTGGTGATAACAGGCCAGACAGTTCGTGCATTCCCCATTGTGTTTCCAGTGGGGCTTTGTGCCTTCAATATCATCCACTGGACACAGTTTCTTGCACAGTCCGCATCCTATGCAAGCCTCTTCGTCCACCCAGAAGTGTTCGTCCGTAATCAAGTGCTTGTTGTAATAGCCGCCTATCACGTAAGTATAGGTGTAGGGAATGGCACCCTTCACCAGTTCCTCTACGCCCCGCTGCTTCTCAGTCACCACTTGGCAGATGTGTGCCATGCGCTGTTTGGCGGCCTCAATCTTCTGATGCTCCCGTTCGGGCGTGTCCAGATGCAGGAACGAGAAACAAACGTTCGATTCAGGCATCACAATGGCAAACGCAGCATCGGTGTGCAGTCCCTTCTGTCCCAGTTCCTTGTTCAGTATGCGCATGGCATGCCCCATGTTGTCGCCACAGGTGGTGAGGGCATAGATATAGAACTCTCTCTCAGTCCCATTCCCGCTGATGCGCCTACCCGTAGCCTTTCCGAGGGGGGAAGTAAAGGTGGCTTTGCGGATGAATTGGCGTACAATGCGTGGCACCTGCCATCCATGGGTTGGGAAACAGATGCCCAGTCGCTCGCCCTCTTGCAGTGTATATTCCAGTGTGCCCTTCTTGAGTTCGTCTGGAATATAGTATAACGAATCGTGGGTCGCCGAAGCCAGTTGCTCAGCGGCCCACTTAGTATTACCTGTTCCTGAGAAATAGAAAATCATGCGTGCAGTTCAAGAACGAAACGAGTACCCTTCGTGAATTCCGGGTCGATGTCCAGATCACCGTTCATCTTCAGTGCCATCTGTTTGCAGATAGGCAGTCCCAGTCCGTCGCCCTTGGTCAGGTCGCGGATTTCGAGGAAAGGCTTAAACACGTCCTCGCGCTTTTCTTCCGGAATACCGCAACCCGTGTCAGCCACCAGGAATTGATGGGTGTGGGCACTGCGTTTCTTGTATTCCAGCCAGATAGTTCCGCCCTCCGGCGTGTATTCTGCCGCATTGTTGAGCAGGTGCAGCAGAATGTGCGATACATATTCCTTGTTCATGTCGACATTCATCTTCGGGGCATTCACCTTCAGTGTAACTTCGGGCTTCACCTTGTCGCGAATCTGCTCGATGAGTCCCTCGCAGAAATTAGGAATCTGCACGTCCTCCTTCTCAATCTCTTCTTCCGAATTCTCCAGTTCTGAAAGCGTTTGGATATGTTTCGAGAATTCCAACAGTGCCTTCACCTCTGGCTTGCTGCTGTCGAGTTTCTGCAGGGTGGGGTCGAGCTGTGCTGAAATGTTGCTGATGAACTTAGCCTTCAGCGCATTATTGTCGTTGGCCAATTTTATCACCTTCTTCTGTTTACGTGTCAACATGATGAAGCGCAACAGGATGATGGCACCCACAACCAGTGCAGCAGCCAGCGCACCTGCCAATATCAGCAGACCGACGATGAACACCCAGCGAGTGGTCAGCGACGAGTCCTTCTCGGCAATCGAAGCCTCGTTGTCGGCAATATGTTTCTTCAGTACGGCTATCTCGTCGGCGTGTTTCAGTGCATTTGCCGAGTCCTTCCAAGCTACATAGTTGCTATATGACTGAGCCACCATATTGACATTGTTGCTCTTACGTCCGTTGGCGATGAGTTGCTTATACACCTCGTCCACCTTATCATATTCCTTCGAGGCTGTCAGTTTCGTAGCCATCTCCTTGAACACGGCATCGCCCTGTGCATTTAGTCCGAAACTGTAATAATAGATAGCCTTTTGGTACAGCAGGTCGTTCTGCAGTTTAGCGTCGCCAGCTGCTGCCACCTGTGCCTCCATCTGGGCCAACTGCTCCTTGGCACTGTCAGGTTTGCGGAACTTCATATACATCTTCAGTCGCTCTTTGGTGACGAGATAGTGCAGCGCAGCCTTCTTGTTGCCGCCCTTGGCTTCGATGGTCTGATCGACGGCACGCAGCATTTCGAAAGCCTCTTTGTGTAGTCCGTCTTTTGAGTATAGCTCGGCAGTTTTTGCTCCGCACTCTACTGCCTGCTCCATGCGTCCCTTGCTGGTGTAGTCCTCGTAGGCTCGTTTGTAGTCGTAACGTGCAGCGGGAATGGTTTGTGCTACTTCAGCACTCTTCTGCAGTTCACTTTTCTGATTTTCCTGAGCGCTGAGTGTTGCACAGCACAGCGACAGTCCTAACACTAAGATTGATATTTTTCTATTCATGAGTATAGTTATTTTTCTTTTTTCTTACATTTATCATGCAAAAGTATGAAATTATTTCATCACCACCAAATAAAACAGCCGTTTTTTCAATTAAGTTTTTAAGTTTGTGAGTTTTTGAGTTATAAAAAGCCTCCTCCCGACCTCCACGAGGGGAGGAGAGGAGGAGGAAATATAAAGTACGATCAAGAATTATTTCACTACTTTCTTGCCATTAATGATAAAGTCACCAGCAAAGAGTTCCAAGTAGAGCAATGAAAGAATTTCGCAATTTATTCATCGCAGCTTTTAACCTAATTTACTGTTGTTAATGCGTGTCTTGACCTTGTCCACGTAGGCATCGATGGAGGCAACGGCTACGATGTTGACAACATCGCGGACGGATGCACCGAAATCGACGAAGTGGATAGGTTTGTTGAGTCCCATCTGAATCGGGCCAATGATTTCGACATCGGCATCGAGCATCTGCAGCATCTTGTAGCTTGAACGAGCTGATGTGAGGTTGGGGAATACCAGGGTGTTGACATCCTTGTTCAAAAGGCGGGTGAAAGGATACTGGTTGTCGCGCAACTCACGATCGAGGGCGAAACCTAACTGCATTTCACCGTCGATGGCCAAATCGGGATACTTTGCCTGCATGATTTCGGTGGCACGGCGCACTTTCATAGCTCCGTCGGATACGGAACTGCCGAAGTTGGAGTGGGAAATCATGGCAACGACAGGCTTCTCGTTGAAGAATCGTACGCTGGTGGCTGCCAGCTTGGCTAAATCGGCGAGGGTTTCGGCATCAGGGTTCTCGTTAACGAGTGTGTCGGCAATATAGAGGGTGCCCTTCTGCGAATTGATGATATGCATGGCTCCGAAGTGATTGTATTCGGGACGGATGCCAATGACTTCCTTGACCACCTTGACGGTGTTAGAATACTTGGTGTAGAGACCTGTGATGTAAGCATCGGCATCGCCTGTCTCAACCATCATCATACCGAAATAGTTGCGCTCGAACATCTTGTCGTTGGCCTCCTGGAAGGTGTAGCCGTCGCGCTGGCGCTTGTTGGTGAGAATCATGGCATAGCGCTCACGACGCTCTTGCTCGGAGGGATGGCGCAGGTTGACAATCTCGATACCGTCGATGTTGAGGTCGAGTTTCTTTGCCAGTTTGGTGATAACCTCATCGTTGCCCAAGAGGATGGGTTGGCAGATGCCTTCGGCCTTGGCTTGAACAGCGGCCTTGAGCATGGTGGGGTGAACAGCCTCAGCAAAGACGACGCGCTGTGGGTGGGCTGCTGCTGTAGCAAAGAGTTTCTGGGTAAGTTTTGTTTCCTGACCCAGCAGTACGCTGAGCCAATTCTTATATTCGTCCCAATTATCGATGTTCTTGCGTGCCACACCGCTGTCGATGGCGGCTTTGGCAACGGCAGCACTCACCTCGGTGATGAGTCGTGGATCGACTGGTTTCGGAATGAAATAGTCGCGACCGAAACTGAGGTTGTTGACTTTATATACATCGTTGACAACATCGGGCACGGGCTGTTTTGCCAGATTTGCAATGGCGTAAACAGCAGCCAACTTCATCTCTTCGTTGATGGCAGTGGCATGAACGTCGAGGGCTCCGCGGAAAATGTAGGGGAAGCCGATGACATTATTAATCTGATTAGGATAGTCGGTACGTCCGGTTGACATGAGTGTGTCGGGGCGTGCCTCCATCGCATCCTCATAGCTGATTTCAGGAACAGGGTTAGCAAGTGCGAAGATGACAGGGTCTTTTGCCATCGTCTTCACCATCTCCTTGGTGAGCACATTACCCTTTGACAGTCCGACGAAGACATCGGCACCATTGACGGCCTCTGCCAGGGTGTGGATGTCGGTGCGCTGGGTGGCGAAGAAACGTTTCTGCTCGTTGAGGTCCTGACGGTCAACGCTGATGACGCCCTTGGAGTCGAGCATGACGATGTTTTCCTTAGAGGCTCCGATGGCCATGTACAGTTTGGTGCAGGAAATAGCCGCAGCACCGGCTCCGTTAACGACAATCTTTACTTTGCTGATGTCCTTGCCATTGACTTCGAGAGCATTCTTCAGTCCGGCTGCAGAAATGATGGCAGTGCCGTGCTGGTCGTCGTGCATGACGGGGATGTCGAGGGTGCGCTTCAGGCGATCCTCGATATAGAAACACTCAGGAGCTTTGATGTCCTCGAGGTTGATACCTCCGAAGGTAGGAGCGATGCGCTCTACAGCCTCACAGAATTTCTCAGGGTCTTTTTCTGCCACCTCGATATCGAAGACGTCAATACCACCATAGATTTTGAAGAGCAGACCCTTACCCTCCATGACGGGTTTGCCGCTCATGGCACCGATATCACCAAGTCCGAGTACGGCAGTACCGTTGGAGATGACAGCTACCAGATTGCCCTTGTCCGTGTATTTGTATGCATCGTCGGGATTTTCCTGTATTTCCAGACAGGGGTAGGCGACACCGGGAGAGTAGGCTAGCGACAGGTCTGTTTGTGTTCGATAAGCCTTTGTTGGCTTTACTTCAATTTTGCCAGGACGGCCAGCCTCATGATATTCAAGGGCGGCCTCTTTTGTGATTTTTACCATAAAGTGTTGTGTATTATTAATGTATTACTTTTCCAAAATCCTCGCAAAGTTACAAAAAACTCTTTAAAAAGCAGTCTTTTTTTATATATTTTAGTAACTTTGTAGGCAAAATGATTAGTTATGCAAGAAATAAAAGACTTATCAGCCTATCGTCAGTCGTTGAAAGTTAAGATTCTGGAAACGGCAACCAAGGCTTTTCTGTCGCGCGGAATCAAGGCTGTGAAGATGGACGATATAGCCTCGGCACTGTCTATCTCGAAGCGGACGGTCTATGAGATTTACGGCGATAAGGAGTCGCTGCTGTTTGAATGCATCAAGGATGGGCATGAGAAACGGCATAGGGAGATGACGGAGTTTGCCGAACAGCACAACGTGATGGAAACTGTGCTGGAGGCCTATCGCCGTAAGGTGGAGGAATTCAGCACCGTCAACCACGCTTTCTACGAGGACGTACAGCTCTACCCTCAGGTGATGGATTATGTTGAGGAGAAACGCCAGAGCTCCCATCAGTATTTCATATCGTTCATGCAGCGTGGTGTAAAGGAGGGATACTTCCGTGAGGGTGTGAACTTCGAACTTATCAGCAAGATGTTTGAAGCGATAGGGCGCAGCATTGGGCAGGCATCGCTCTACACACAATACCCTTACGAGGAACTGCTGACGAACATGATGCTGATTCCGATGCGGGGACTCTGCACGTCGAAGGGCATCAAGATACTGGATGCAGTGATGAAAACTTAATGAAAACGTACTAAAGCTAACCTGAAAAGAATGAAGAGAGATAAATGCAGATTATGGCATAGATGGTTATTGTCGATGGCATTGTTGACAACCGTTCTGGCTGTTCATGCCGATGAGTCGGAACGACTGTTCAAAGTGTTTGACAGTGCCGACGGACTGGCAGACAACGGTGCACAGGTTATATTATGTACGAAGACGGGCCGTATGGTCATCAATTCTATCGGACATATCAATTTCTATAATGGTTCGTCGTTCGAGCATATCGACCCCTTACAGCAAGACATCTATGAACTGCCAAATTATACAGGATACTACCATTTATATTTTGACAAGAAACACCACCTATGGGTGAAGGACAAGAAACAAGTGACCTGTGTTGACTTGATGACCGAGCAGTTTGTCCACGACGTGAGGGGAGAACTGCAGACGATGGGTTTCACTGGTAAGGCCGACGACCTCTTTGTGGACGACGACGGGTGTGTGCTGGTCATGTCGGGTAATAAGCTGCACAATTTAAAGAACCAGCAAACGTATCCCGTCAGAAACGGAAAAAGATTGCAGGACATAGGCTCAGTAGAAGACCAGATGGTCATACTCTTCTATGACGACAGCAGTATAGAAGCCTTCAACCACGAGACGGGAGCCGTTATCTATATCAAAACGGCGCTGAGCTCCGATATGGCAGAAAAATACAAGAAGACATCGGTGCTTTGTAATCAACCGATGGGGTTCTATCAGATACGTTGTGGCGATGCCGGTTCGGTGCTGATGCATATCGCTTCGTATACAGGTGAGGCGAGTGTGGTGATGGAGGTGCCTTACCGACTGAACAATATGGCTGTTCATGGCGACTTGCTCTATATTGCTTCCTCGAAGGGATATTGGACATTCAATATCAAGACAGGCGAGAAGAACCACTACGAAAAGTTGACACGTATAGACCATCAAGTGATAGAGACCAGCATTAACGACATCTCGTTCGACTTGCAGGGCGGTATGTGGATAGGTACCGGGAAACGGGGACTGCTCTATTCGAAACCTTACACTCCGCCTTTCAAGGTGTATTTCATGAACGACCCCAAGGCCCGACAGTATAGCGCCATGTTGAAGAAATATGCCGAGGAGCGTCTGGACAGTCTGCCGCGTCGCGTCAACTGCCTTTTCCGCGACAGCCGAGGCTGGAGATGGGAAGGTTCGAACACTGGACTCAGACTGTATATGACGGATAATGCTAAGCCCATAGTATATACTGACGTCGACGGACTGAATAACGATGTAATACACTCCATTGTAGAAGACAGCGACCATAATATATGGGTCAGTACCAGTCACGGCATCTGTGCGTTGGTCGTCAGCAAGGGTATGGTGGCAAAAATAGTGTGCTACGATGCTGACGACAACATCCCGAACGGCACCTTCGACAACGGACTCGCCATGAAGCTGGAGGATGGCACCATCATCATGCAGTCGCAAGATTATGTCATAGAGTTTAATCCCTCCAATTTCCATACGACCAAGCGCATCGATATTAAACTCTATCCTAAGCTGATTCGTTTGTCGGTGAACGGACGGAACATCCAGCCTGGTATGCTGCTCAATGGAAAGATGATACTGGACCGTGCTATCACCCGAGCCAAGGAGCTGAACCTGAGCTACGATCAGAATACCATTAATTTGCTCTTTACAGGACTAAACTATTTCCGACCCGTGCAGACCTACTATCGTGTGAGGGTGAAGGGATTCCAGGATGAATGGAAAACATTCGCCGTGAACGATGAAAGTGGACGCGTGGATAGCAAGGGTATGTTGCACTATCCGATTTTCGGTATCCAACCGGGTAAGTATATCATTGAGGTTCAAGCCTCTATGTCGCCCGACGTGTGGGAAGTGGAACCTTATGAATGGATACTCGTCATCAACGAACCTTGGTGGCGTATGACCATTGTCTATGCATCGTTGGGACTGCTGTTGCTGGGATTGCTGATAGCAAATTTCGTGTACTTCAATCGTAACACCAGGCTCAAACTGAGTCGCAGCAACATTGAGGGAGGTGTCATCAAGCGCGTCATGGCCTGTGCTGACATCTGCTGTAACATGGAGAATGAAGAGCTGTCGCCGTTATCGTCAGAACTCAGCACGGAACAGGACGAAACTGCACAAGACAGGTTTGCCGACATCATGCTGAAGATTATTCCTTATGTGAAAGACAAGCAGAGTCATCAACTCACGATGGTGAAGTTGTCGGAACTGGCGCAGGTGGATGTCGATGAGTTCTTCCAAATTATGTCAGGCAATTTGTATAAATCGCCTCGCATCGTCGCTCTGAAGTTGCGTTTGCAACATGTAGCCGAAATGCTGAAGAATAGTGAGAAGAGTGTGGATGAGATAGCTGAGGAACTGCACTTCGCGTCGCCCAACTTCATGATAGCCAGTTTCTATCATCTATTCCGGATGACGCCCGATGCCTATCGTGCCAACAATCCCCGATAAGCTACGAGTCGCCAAGAACGGGCTCCCAGACTTTTGTGATAAACGAAAGCCTGATACTTGTTGCCTGTTTGGAAGAAGTTACCCTCGGTAGGGGCTGGTCGTCCCTCGCGCGTAACATATTGATAAGAATAATACCCCTGTTTCTGCATGACCTGTGCTAAATAGCACTGGTTCTGGGAGTCGTACTGCAGTTGGTAGGCTGTGGGGTCGGCATTGGTCGTCCATTGTCCCTGCAGGAATATCTCGCCGAGATAAGGGGCGTCGATGCGGTAGTTAATCCATACATAGTCGCAGGTATATGCCACTTCGGTTCGATTGCTGTTACGGATATAGAAGGCTCCGTTGGCTGACTCGTCAGTCAGATAGTTGCGTCGCAGGGTAGAGGCAAAGGGGAAGGCCTGATAGTGTGTGCCGTCCCAACCGATGTGGTCGATACCCATTGTGGGATGGCTGACGTCGAGCACTTCAAATTTATGATATTCATTGCCAGCATCGAAGATGAGGTCGCGTTGGTGTTCCCATCGCATGCCCTGGTGAAACTGATAGGTGGGTAGGGGATTGATGCGGGCTGTCTGTTCGTTCCAATTCTGCATGACAACGGTATAGATTTCATCCTCAGGACGAATCACGTTAATGCCCTTGTAATCAATCGCCATCGTCAGTTGTTGGTGGCTCCTGTTGACGTCGATGTCGGTATTGGTAGTCATGCTAAGACTGACAGTCATCAGGGGTTCTACCACATAGAACTCAGCGTCGAGCACTTTCTCGTGGTTGGCATCCTCGTCATAGATGGTCAGACGGTAGTTGCCACTCATGCGAATCCTGCACTGGCTGTTGGGAATCTGGAACTCATAGTGCGTATAATTGACAGTTGTATTGAGCGAGTTCTGGTAGTCGTCGATGGGATAGTCGTTGAAGCCCTGCAGCCAGTCACTCTCAAATAGTTCGGTGGATTCCTCCCAATCGGCTTCACAACGCGTGATATGGCAGATGTAGCGATGAATGTCGTGGGAGAGTTCGTCAAACCCGATGCGAAGTACATCGAAACTGCCCAGTTCCATCACAGGGCGCTCCTGCCATTCGTTATTAACGATGGTAGTCAGCGTCTTGACAGTAGGCGAATATATCTTGTTGCCAGCCTGTAAAGTGGTCGCAAACAGCAGAAAAGTCACTAATAAGTATCTCATTGGCTGCAAAAATACAAAATAAATATGATAAATTTGGCATTTCTCTCGATTTTATGTAATTTTGTAGTCGTTATGAGAAGATTTATGTTGATAATGCTTTCCGCAGCACTGCTCATTGGTGCATATTCCTGTGGCAACAGGAAGAATGCTGCCGACTATGCCCCTATGCTTGACAGTATTCGCAAGGCAGAGGTAGCAAAGGATTTGCTGAAGCCGACAGCTGGTGATCCCGTCATAGCTTTCTTCGACTCGCTGGAGATGAAATCCATCCCAATGAAGTACACACCGGAGTTCGTGGAGTATCTGCCCCAGATGAAGAAGGTGCCTGCTGTCTTTAACAGCCGTTTCGACTATGAGAGCAATGTCGAGCTGTTGGCAGTCAAGCTGCCCTCTTATCGGAACTTCCATGTGGTGTTGCTGGCAGAGAAATTGGACTCAGTGTCCACCTCGCTCTATGTCTGTACGATGAATCAGTCGTATGTGCTGGTTGACCGTCTGTGTATCTATGAACAGAAGATAGAAGACAAGAACGGGCAGTTGGGTGTGTTGCGACAGGAGTATTACATCACGAGCAAGTATGAATGCACCCTGTTCAGCTATTTCCGTGGCGAGGACGACGAGACAGAGAGCGAAGAGGCTGCCTATCGATATGTAATAAACAAAGAAGGAAATTTTGAAGAAGTTGTTATAGATTTATGATAGAAGTAACCATTAAGGACGCTCTGTTGCGTCAGTCAGCTCAAGAAGGTACCGATGCCTTTGTTCAGGCATTTATCGATGCTATCCGTCAGGCCATTCACGGCGAACTGACTCAGGAAACGATGATGCAGCTCAATGCCAATCAAATCACATTGCTGGCATGGGACATCCTGCATGAGGAGGTGATGGATGGCGGTTTCGTGCAGTTGATACATAATGGCTATGGTCCCTTTATCTTCAAGAATCCTTTTGCCAAGGCAGTGAAGTTGTGGGGACTGCGCGATCTCTCGAAACTGATTTATGAGGCGCATACCCTCTATTTGAAATACCACGAGCAGATAGAGCAGGACTGCACGGATGAAGAGTTTATGGCTATGTTCGAACAGTTTCCGGCTTTCGATGATATGGACGACGACTTTGTGGAGAACGAGGAAGCCTGGACAGAGCAGATAGCCCAGTACATTGATGAGCATATCGAACAGTTTGCTCAAATAGAAGAATAAAAAATGAATAAAGACGAAGAGAAAATCAGGAAGAAAAGTCCTGTTCAGATACGCAACAAGAAAGCCTCGTTTGAATATTTCTTCATCGAGACTTATACGGCAGGCATTGTCCTGACGGGTACGGAAATCAAGTCAATCCGTCTTGGTAAGGCCAGTCTGGTGGATACCTATTGCTTCATCAATAACGGGGAGATATGGGTGAAGGGCATGAACATTTCACCCTATTTCTATGGTTCGTACAACAACCACGAGATGAAGCGCGACAGAAAACTGTTGCTGAACAAGAAAGAAATACAGAAGTTGCATGCTGCCACTAAGCAGACGGGTTATACCATCGTTCCTCTGCTGGTGTTTATTGATGAACATGGACGTGCCAAAATGGATATTGCACTCTGTAAAGGTAAAAAGGAGTTTGACAAACGTCAGACACTGAAGGAAAAGGAAGACAAGCGCGAAATGGATCGTGCAATGAAACATTATTAATGAACACATTACAAGACTTAGCCCAACAACGTATATTGGTTCTCGACGGAGCCATGGGAACGATGATTCAGAAGTATCAGCTTACTGAAGCTGATTTCCGTGGCGAAATGTTCAAGGATATTGCGGGTCAGATGAAAGGCAACAACGACATGCTGTGTATGACCCGTCCCGAAGTGATAGCTGATATTCACAGGAAGTATCTGGAAGCAGGGGCCGATATCATTTCAACCAATACATTCAGTTCACAGCGTATATCTCAGGCCGATTATCATCTCGAGGACTATGCCCGGCAGATGGCTTACGAAGGAGCCCGCATAGCCCGCCGCTGTGCCGACGAATTCAGTTCAACGGACAAGCCCCGCTTTGTGGCAGGTAGCATCGGACCTACGAACAAGACGTGTTCGATGTCGCCTGATGTGAGTAATCCTGCAGCACGCGACTTAACATACGACACACTGTTTGATGCCTATTCTGAACAAATAGACGCTTTGATTGAGGGTGGGGTGGATGCCTTGCTCATCGAGACCATATTTGACACGCTGAATGCCAAGGTGGCTATTGATGCCGCTATGACGGTGATGCGGAAGCGCAATATAGAATTGCCTGTTATGCTGAGTGTGACGGTAAGCGACTTGGCAGGACGAACACTCAGTGGACAGACTTTGGAGGCTTTCCTTGCCAGTGTCAGCAGCTATCCCATTTTCTCGGTAGGGCTCAACTGTTCGTTCGGTGCCACCCAGATGTTGCCATTCCTCCGTCAGTTGGCCAAGCGTGCACCTTATTATATTAGTGCCTATCCCAATGCGGGACTTCCTAATTCGATGGGACTCTATGACGAGACGCCTGAGTCGATGGCACCGCAGGTGGGGCGCATGATTGACGAAGGGCTGGTGAATATCATCGGCGGCTGTTGTGGTACCGACGAACATTTCATAGCCAAATACCTACCTTTGGTAGAGGGTAAAAAGCCTCATCTACCGCAGGCTAAGCCCCAGACGATGTGGTTGAGCGGACTGGAATTGCTGGACGTCACTCCCGAGGTACGTTTCGTCAATGTCGGTGAGCGATGCAATGTGGCAGGATCAAGGAAGTTCCTCAGACTCATCAAAGAAAAGAAATACGACGAAGCCATTGCCATTGCCCGCAAGCAGGTGAGTGATGGCGCACTGGTCATCGACGTGAATATGGACGACGGTCTGCTGGATGCGCGTCAGGAGATGACAACCTTCCTCAATATGATAGCGGCAGAACCAGATATTGCCTCGGTACCTGTGATGATTGACTCATCAGACTGGCAGGTGATTCTTGCAGGATTGAAGTGTGTACAAGGTAAGAGCATCGTCAATTCCATATCGCTGAAAGAGGGAGAAGCCGTCTTTGTGGAACATGCACGCGACGTGATGCGTTATGGAGCAGCCGTTGTGGTGATGTGTTTCGACGAACAGGGACAGGCCACTTCTTATGAACGCCGTATCGAGATAGCCCAGCGCTCCTATCGTATTCTGACGGAGCAGGTGGGTATGAATCCGCTCGACATTATTTTCGATCCCAATGTACTTGCCGTTGCTACTGGTATGGAGGAGCACGACAGTTATGCAGCCGACTTCATCAAGGCTACCGGTTGGATTCGTCAGCATCTGCCTGGAGCTCATGTCAGCGGAGGTGTGAGCAACCTGTCGTTCTCATTCCGAGGCAATAACTACATTCGTGAGGCTATGCATGCTGTTTTCCTCTATCATGCCATTCAGCAGGGAATGGATTTCGGTATTGTGAATCCTGCTACGAAGGTGCTCTATACGGATATCCCGGAGAATCAGCTCAGCATCATAGAAGATGTGATATTGAATAGAAAGGCTGGTGCCAGCGAAAGATTGATAGAACTGGCCAGTCAACTGGCAGAAGAACCTGCAGCCACATCCGACACAGCCAAAGCTGCTATTACTGCAATCCCTGTCTCTGCCAGCGTAGAAGAACGATTGCAGCAGGCGCTTATCAAGGGCATCGGCGACAGTCTGGAGACTGATATAGCAGAGGCTCTGAAAAAATATCCGCGTGCTGTTGACATCATAGAGGGTCCACTGATGGCTGGTATGAATGAGGTAGGGCGATTGTTCGGAAGCGGTAAGATGTTTTTGCCGCAAGTTGTCAAGACGGCCCGCACGATGAAGCAGGCTGTTGAAATCCTGCAACCCATCATAGAACAGCAACAGGATGCTGCCGAGAAGAAGGCAGGGCGCGTGTTGCTGGCCACCGTCAAAGGTGATGTTCATGATATCGGTAAGAATATTGTTGCTGTGGTACTCGCCTGCAATGGTTATGAGGTGATTGATATGGGCGTGATGGTGCCTGCCGAGCAGATTGTCCGAAAGGCGATTGAGGTGAAGGCTGACATCATTGGTCTGTCAGGTCTGATTACTCCGAGTCTGGAAGAAATGGTCAATGTGGCTCATGAGATGCAACGTGCTGGTTTGGAAATACCTATTATGATTGGTGGTGCCACAACGAGTGAACTGCATGTCGCCTTGAAGATAGCACCGGTTTACGGAGGTCCTGTGGTGTGGATGAAGGATGCCTCGCAGAATGCGCCTGTTGCTGCTCGTCTCTTGAACAAGGATGAAGAACAGCAGATAGAGCAGGAATTACAGGAACGCTACCGCCATCTGAGGGATGAATATCGTCAAGAGCAGGAGTTGGTTTCGCTCAAAGAGGCCCGAGAAAAGAGAAAAGATTATAATGAACATATATGATTAAGACTGTAGCATTTGATTTAGGAGGGGTAATCATTACCATCGACCAATCGCAGGCCATCAGCCGTTTCAAGGAGATTGGTGCCACAAATGTGGAAGAATGGCTTGACCCTTATACCCAGACAGGTATCTTCGGAGACTTGGAACATGGACTTATCTCAGCCGAGGATTTCCGGAAGGAACTGAGCCTGCTGATAGGTAAGGAGGTGACGAAGGAACAGTGCGCCTATGCCTGGCAAGGTTATGCCAAGGATGTGCCTGCGCGTAATCTTGAATTAGTCAGGAAACTGCGCCAACAGGGCTATCGTGTGGTGTTGCTCTCGAATACCAATCCCTATATGATGATGTGGGCGATGAGTCCTGAATTTGATGGACAGGGACATTCGTTGGCCTACTATTTCGACCATTGCTACCTGAGTTACGAGATGAAACTGATGAAGCCTTCAGAAAATATATTCCGACAGGTGCTGATGCAGGAACAGACATTCCCTGATGAGATTCTGTTTGTGGATGACGGACCCCGTAATGTGGCTGCAGCCAGTCAACTTGGCTTCCGCACGTTCTGTCCAGAGAACGGAAAAGACTGGACCAAGGAGATTTATAACTATTTAAAAGACTGAAATAGATGAAAAAGAATATCGTATCGTTACTGCTGTTGCTGTTCGCCTCTGTGTTGTATGCCCAGACCTATCAGGTGCCTAAGCGTGAATTTCGTGCAGCATGGATACAGTGTGTGAACGGACAGTTCCAGAATATCGGAACACAGAAGATGCAGCAGACACTCAGTTATCAGTTGGATGAATTACAGAAAGACGGTGCCAATGCTATCATCTTCCAGGTTCGTCCTGCCTGTGATGCATTGTATCCCAGTAAGTTGGAACCTTGGAGCCATTTCCTGACAGGTCAGCAGGGCAAAGCCCCGTCGCCCTATTGGGATCCGTTGCAATGGATGATTGACGAGTGTCATAAGCGTGGAATGGAACTGCATGCATGGATTAATCCCTATCGCGCCAAGATGAAATCGGCTTATGCGCTGGCATCCAACCATATCGGTAATGTGCACCCCGAGCGTACCTTCAACTATGACGGACTGACAGTGATGAATCCTGCTCTACAGGAGAATCGTGACTATATTTGTCGCATTGTTGAAGATATCCTGACGCGATATGATGTTGACGGCCTGCATATTGACGACTATTTCTATCCTTATCCTGTGCCTGGTGTTGAGATTCCTGACGAGGCTCAGTTCCGCGCCAATCCTCAAGGTTATAGTGACAAGGGCGACTGGCGACGTCATCAGGTGGATTTGCTTATCGAACAGTTGAACGAGACCATCCATCGTGTGAAGCCTTGGGTGAAGTTTGGTGTCAGTCCGTTTGGTATTTACCGTAATCAGAAGAACGATCCTCGGGGCAGTAAGACCAATGGATTGCAAAACTATGACGAACTCTATGCCGACATCCTATTGTGGATTGACAAGGGTTGGTTAGACTATACCGTTCCGCAACTTTATTGGGAGATGGGACATAAGGCTGCAGACTATACGGAGTTGATTCGTTGGTGGAACGACCATGCTTCGGCCCGTCCGTTGTTCATCGGTGAGGATGTAGAGCGTACTGTCAAGGCTGCTGACCCTCGGAATCCCCAGAGTCATCAGATGCCTGCCAAGATGCGCTTGCATCAAGAGAATCCAGGTGTTCAGGGCACCGTCCTCTGGTATGCCAAAGTAGCAGTGGACAATATTGGTAAATATGGAACTAATCTGCGTAATGTCTATTGGCGATATCCAGCCTTGCAACCACTGATGCCCCATCTCGACCATAAGGCCCCAGGCAAGGTGCGTAAGGTGAAAGTGATTAATATGGGTGACCAGCAAGTGTTGATGTGGATGGCTCCGAAGGCAAAGCAATGGGGTGATGAGGCGCATAAGTATGTTGTCTATTGCTTCAAGAAGGGTGAGGATGTCAATACCGACGACCCTTCTCACATTGTCGCTGTTACCTCAGAAACCTATTACGAGATACCATATTCTTTAGAGCCTGGTAAATACATTTATCTGGTTACTGCACTCGACCGATTGCAGAACGAAAGTAAAGCTGTTAAGAAAAAGGTGAAGTTGTAATCCGCTTACTCGTATCTCATTGACCTTGCCGGCTGAATGCGAGAAACCAGGAATGACGGAGCAATGAGTACCAGGACGGTGACAATCAATGTCGCAACGTTCAACAGGAGAATAATCGGAATGTTCAGTTCCATAGGAGCTGTGCTGACGTAATAGTTAGCAGGGTCGAGGTGGATGAAACCAGTGTGTTGCTGTAGCAAAACAATGCCTATGCCGATGACATTTCCCCAAAGCATGCCTCGACCGATGATGAAGACGGCAAACCAGAGGAAGGTGTGACGCACACTCTTGTTGCGTGCTCCCAATGCTTTCAACAGTCCAATCATTTGTGTGCGTTCAAGGATGATGATGAGCAGTCCGCTAATCATCGTGAAACCTGCCACACAAACCATGAGGGCGAGGATAATCCATACGTTGATGTCGAGCAGAGAGAGCCAGGAGAATACTTGAGGGTAGAGCTCTTGAACGGTGCGAGAGGTAAGTATCTCACCCCGACTGTCGGTATGGCGGTTGACATGCTCAATCAGATAGTTATCTGTTGCTTGCAGTTGATCGAAGTCTTTAACCTGTATTTCTGCCCCGCTGCATTGGTCACTTTCCCAGTTGTTCAGTTTTACAACCAATGGAATATCGGTAAAGCAGATGCTTTCATCAAACTGCGTCATATTGGTCTCGTAGATGGCAGCAACGGTAAATCGGCGCGCTCTTACATTATTATATGTAATAAAGTAGGCGAAAACCTTGTCGCCTGCCTTTAGCTCTAACTTGTTAGCCATCTGTCGGGAAATGACAATCTGGTTCGTCGATTGCTTGGCAGAGAATCGTGGCAGCTTTCCTTCAACGAGATTAGTTTGCAGGAATTGCGTGTCGTAATCGTCGCCAACACCCTTAACCACTACGCCCAGAAAATCCTTTTCGGTTTTTAGGATGCCCTGAGTCAGTGCGAATCGTCCCACATGCCTTACACCAGGAACCGACTTCAGTACCCGCATCAGGGAGTCGTCGATACAAACAGGGTAGGGCGTCGTGCTTTGCGAGGCAATAAAACTCTCCACTTGGATATGGCTGCCAAAGCCCACCACTTTATCTTGTATCGTATGCTTGAATCCTAATACCACACTCACCGTGATAATCATAACTGCCAGGCCGATGGTGACACCGATAGTGGAGATATGAATAGCAGGACGACTGACTTTGCGGTGGTCGCCTTCGTTGGAATAAATCCTACGGGCAAGGAAAAGCGGAAGATTCATTCTGTTCGTCCGGGATAGGCTTCCAGTGCTTTACGCAATACGATGAGAGCTCGCTCCAAGTCTTCCTTCTTCAGCACATAGGCAATACGTACCTGATCGATACCCGCACCAGGAGTGGTATAGAAACCTGCTGCAGGAGCCATCATCACTGTCTCGCCTTCGTATTCAAAGTCGGAAAGACACCAACGGCAGAATTTCTCTGCATCATCAACAGGCAACTTAGCCACCGTATAGAAAGCTCCCATGGGAATAGGCGAATAGACACCTGGGATGCGGTTAAGACCGTCAATCAGGCACTTACGGCGCTCTACGTATTCATCGTAAACATCACGATAATAGTCTTCTGGAGCATCCAACGATGCCTCTGCCACTATCTGACCGATGAGGGGAGGTGACAAGCGGGCTTGACAGAACTTCATCACAGCCTTCCGTACTTCAGCATTTTTAGTGATGAGTGCACCGATACGGATACCACACTCGCTATAGCGCTTTGATACAGAGTCAATCAATATCACATTCTGTTCGATACCCTCCAAGTGGCAGGCAGAAATGTAAGGCGAACCAGTGTAGATGTATTCGCGATAAACCTCGTCAGAGAACAGATAGAGGTCATATTTCTTCACCATGTCACGAATCTGCTGCATCTCCCTGCGAGTGTAGAGATATCCCGTCGGGTTGTTGGGGTTGCAAATCATGATGGCACGGGTGCGGTCATTGATCAGTTCCTCAAACTTCTCAACCTTAGGCAGAGAAAAACCTTCTTCTATCGTTGTGGCTATAGTTCGAATCTTGGCACCGGCAGAAATAGCGAATGCCATATAGTTGGCATAGGCAGGCTCCGGAACAATAATCTCGTCACCGGGATTCAGGCAGGAGAGGAATGCAAACAATACAGCCTCGCTACCACCTGATGTGATGATGATATCGTCGGCAGTGACATTAATATTGTATTTCGCGTAATAGCTGACAAGCTTTTCCCTATAACTCAGATAACCTTGAGAGGGAGAATACTCCAGGATATTACGGTCGATAGTTTTCAAAGCGTCAAGTCCTACCTGTGGAGTAGGCAGGTCGGGCTGTCCGATGTTCAAATGGTACACCTTTGTACCGCGTTTCTTTGCAGCTGCGGCAAGTGGAGCAAGCTTTCGAATCGGTGATTCTGGCATCTCCAGTCCGCGTACAGATATTTCTGGCATGATGGTCTTATTTACGTAAATCGCCTGCAAAGGTACAAATTTAATTCAAATTTCACAATTAATAATTCATAATTATTTTGTGTTATTGGAATTTTATGCTTACTTTTGCGCATCGAAACGAATACGAAGACATGAATTACGAAGAATTAATAGCCTCAAGAAGAGACGGGAAACTGAACAAAACCCGTCTGCCAATTGGAGATTACTATCGTCAGCAGATAGATGGTAAGTATCGTAGTGTGGTGGATATTGCTCCCGAATTAAACAGCAACATCAAGTTCAGTGAGGCACTCAAGGCTGAGTGCGAACAGAATGCGTCGCTGACCAATCAGCACATTCTGCATTTCCGTCCTCAAACCGAAGGGCGCGACATTGTGCGTCTGGAGATGGCGCAGGGACAGTATCAGCCATTGCAGCAAGTGCTCAACGACACTCCCGCAATTGTGGCAGAACCCAATTTTATAGAGGAATTTACTCGTCAGTTGTTGGAAGCGGCTAATTACCTCCATGAGCAAGGCGTCTATGGTGTATGCTATTCTCCCCAGACCGTTTTCCTGCGTAAAGGTGACAATGCCCCCTTGCTGGTTCATGTCGGCTCTCATTATCTGACTATGAGCGATCCTTCTCAGCTCTATTATGGCGGGATGGAGCAGTTTGTGGCTCCTGAGGTGATGAATAAGGGCACCATCGATAATCGCTGCGACATCTATTCCATCGGAAAACTGTTACAGAAGATTTTCGACCAGTCGGATATGCCTTTAGAATTGCGCAACGTGGTAAAGAAGGCTGTAAGCGAAGCTCCCGAGGATCGTTTCAATACGCCTTTAGAGATGCTCAACAGCATTACGCGCAAACGTAATATGTACCGTTCGGTGCTGACAGGTATTATAGCTGTGGCAATCGCAGGGCTGGTGATAGCTCTCTATTTCGATATGATGCCTGAGAGCACTCCAGTGGAATTTGTGAAACCAGCTCCCCGTCAGGCTACTGACGACCTGATGGACGACGGCTTCGCGCCAGAGGAATTGGGTGTTGTCAGCGACGGTGATTCCCTTGTGGCAGCTGAACGGGTGTTGCAAGAGGAGTATCAAGCCAAGGCTGAGGCTATTTTCCGTAAGCGTTATACAGCCGCTGCGGATAAGATTCTTTCTAAGATATATAATAAGGATCGTATGAATGTCAGCGAGAAGAATTTCCTCTCACAGAGCGAATCGACGGTTGATGAGTTGATGAAGGCTCAGCAGGAGATAGCAGCAGAGTCGGCTTTAGACCCCTCTCGCAGTCAGCTGATAGCTACGGAAATTATCGAGCGACTCACCGAACAGAAGAAAAATGCCTTAGGCGGTTCTAACAGCCGAGGTGTCCAGAAATAAATTAATAACGAAATAAAGATATGAGATCAAGAACAGCAACCTGGTTTGAGTGCAAAATCAGTTACGAAAAAACAATGGAGGACGGCCTTCAGAAGAAGGTCAACGAAAACTATACCGTTGATGCCCTTAGTTTCACAGAGGCAGAGAAGCGCATCATGGAGGAAATGTCAAGTTATATCAGTGGCGAATTTGCCGTTAAGGATATCAAGATAGCCCCCTACAAGGAGATTTTCTTTAGCGACGACCCTTCTGCCGACCGTTGGTATAAGGCCAAACTTCAGTTTATCACCATTGATGAGAAGACGGAAAAGGAGAAACGCAGCAGCGTGAACTATCTCGTACATGCTGCCACGCTGAAGGGAGCCGTTATTAATATTGAAGAGGTGATGGGCGGTACCATGATAGACTATGTCATTGCCAGTGTGTCGGAGACGACGCTCATGGATGTTTTCGAATACGGAAAGAATGATAAACCGGAGGTAGAATAATGATGGATTACGACGTTAAGGGTCATTTGAGAAACGTACTTGCTGATTTGCCACAGGGTGTCCGCCTTGTGGCTATTAGTAAGTATCATCCTAACGAGTATATACAGGCGGCTTATGACGAAGGTCAGCGCATCTTCGGTGAGAGCCACGAACAGGAACTTCGCCAGAAGGTGGAGACACTCCCTCGGGATATCCAGTGGCATTTCATAGGTCATCTGCAAACCAACAAAGTCAAGTATATCGCTCCTTATATCACCATGATAGAGGCAGTCGATTCTTTTAAACTGCTGAAAGAGATTGACAAACAGGCAGAGAAATGCGGACGCGTCATTGATGTCCTCTTGGAGGTACATATTGCTGAAGAAGCGACGAAATACGGTTTTCCTCCTGAAGCTTTACGTCAAATGCTTTCCTCTGGTGAGTGGCGCGCGTTGAAACATGTGCGCATCTGTGGTCTGATGATGATGGCCTCTAATGTGGATAACGAGCAACAGATTCGTTCTGAGTTCACATTGGCCAAGAGTCTGTTCGTAGAAATGAAAACCCGTTTCTTTGCTGACCAACCTTCTTTTTGTGAACGTTCGTGGGGCATGAGCCACGACTACAGGATAGCCGTAGAAGAGGGAAGTACGATGGTTCGTATCGGTACTACCATTTTTGGTCCCCGCGTCTATTAAGGATTTTGTTTGTTTTTCCTATTTTACAACGAAATGTCCTATGTGATGGGATGTTCCGTTGGTATTATAGGTGCGTAGTTCATAGACACCTTTGGGTAATCCGGCAATAGATACTACCGGACCGAAAGGTTTTCTGGCAACCAGTGAACCTTGCATTGAGAAGATGGCAATATAATCGGCCTGCGGCAATGTCTCGAAATCGGGAATGTTAAGTGCATAGCCGTCATTGGGCAACAAGGTGTCTTGAGAAGACGTTCGTGATGTCTGCGGCATGAAACTGACTTGTGACGGAGCACTCTCCTGACCATACCGGTTGACAGCAGTCACGGCATAATAAAGAGGTGCATCATTGGCAGGACGACGTACCGAGAGGTATTGCTGCATCTGTCGGGTGGCTATCAGATTGCTGCCCTTACTGATATCTACAGGCAGGGTAGTGGATGCATAGACGTTGTATGTGAGATAGTCACCGTCGCTATTGTCGCGGGCTCCACTCCAACTGATATTGTCGCCTTCCGAGGTTCGTGTCACTTGGATGCTGGGAGCAGAAGGAGCTGAAGTCTGGGACTTCATGGCAGGAACGATGGCAGGATAAGCGTCGAAGTCGCACACAAAGTCGTAAAGTCCCTTGGTGTTGTCTGTCAGGAAACGACTGCGGAAGTAGCAATGCCCCAGTCCCAGTTGTCGGGCTACGTTCATCTGGCGCTCAATAGCATCGAGCGACCAGTTTCCTTCACTGCGAATCAGGCGGTAGATGCCCAATCCTGCAGCTATCTCGCGTCCGTAGCGGTGCTCGCTCCAGTCGGCAGCAAAGGGATAATAGTGCCGTCCGTCATAATACATCATGGGGTACAGCTGATCCATCAGTCCTTCACGGAGCCATCCTTGCGCATCTTGACAAACTTTATTATACGCATTCCAACCTCCGCTCTGATAGCGGGTCAGATCGTCGAATTTGCCCAGTGGCGAACAACTCAGTTTCACCCACGGCTTTATATTCTTTACCTTATGATGAATGGTGCGTACAATCCTCGTGATATTATTGCGAGCCTCCTGACGGTTGCCGCGCAGATTCCATGTCTCAGGATAGCGGATGTAGTCAAGGTGAATGCCGTCCACGTCATAGCGACTGGTGATTTCTTCACAGATGGAGGCGATATAGTCGGCTGTCCGTGAGTCTTCGGGATTCAGACAGGCATCCTCTCCCACATGTCGCATCAGCTGGGGAAGCTTCTGCCGCAATTGCTTGGCTCCGTAGCTGTTCCACTTACCTGCAGGTACGGTAACCACCCATGCGTGCAATTCCATGCCCCGTTTGTGAGCCTCTTCGATGGCATACTGAAGAGGGTCATAATTGGGTGCCTTTCCGAATGTGCCACTCACACAGCCGTCCCAAGGCTCTATGCGGGAAGGGTAGGTGACCGTGCCTCGAATGCGGGCCTGGTAGAGAATCGTATTGACGTTGGCCCGTTTCAACTGGTCAAATATCCGTCGCAACTCCTGTTTCTGCTTCTGTTCTATAGCAGCGGAAGTTCCTTTTACGGAGGGCCAATCGAGTCCTTCGAGTGTCGTTAGCCACACAGCCCTTAATTCTTGCTTGGGCTGAGCCGTCAAAGAGCAAAGCAAGCAGGCGAAAAATATATAAAATAATGTTAATCGTTTCATTTCGACTGCAAAATTACAAATAATTCTCAATTCTCAATTCTTAATTCTTAATTTTTTATTACCTTTGCAGGAAGAATTTTTAAATATAGACAAAAGAATGATTTCATTTGCATTGAGTTTAGTAGCGCTAATATTAGGCTACCTCTTCTATGGACGACTGGTGGAGAAGATTTTCCACCCTGACGATCGTAAGACGCCAGCAGTGGCTAAGGCTGATGGTTTGGATTACATTGTGCTTCCGAATTGGAAGGTTTTCATGATTCAGTTTCTGAACATTGCAGGAACGGGTCCTATCTTTGGTGCCATCATGGGAGCCAAGTTTGGTCCTGTTGCCTATTTGTGGATTGTGTTTGGCTGTATCTTTGCAGGAGCCACTCATGACTATCTGTCAGGAATGCTGTCGATGCGAAACAATGGTGCAGGCTTACCTGAATTGGTAGGTAAATATATGGGTAATGCAACAAGGTCTATCATGCTGGTTTTCACAGTGTTATTGCTCATTATGGTGGGCACTGTTTTTGTCTATTCACCAGCAGAAATACTCCATTCAATAGGTGGCGATACTATGATGTGGGTATGTGTCATTTTTGCCTATTACGTCATCGCAACGATGCTGCCTATTGACAAGATTATCGGTAAGATTTACCCCTTGTTTGCTTTCTCTCTCTTGTTTATGGCAGGTGCCTTGATGATCGTCCTGTTCATTAAATGGCCTCAGTTACCAGAATTATGGAGCCATCTTTATAATATGGGTGCTGAAGCACAGCCCGAGAAATGGACGGATTCAATCTTCCCAGCCTTGTTTATTACAATTGCCTGTGGCGCAATCAGTGGTTTCCATGCCACACAGAGCCCTCTGATGGCTCGCTGTGTGAAGTCAGAGCGGATGGGACGCCCCATTTTTTATGGCTCAATGATTACGGAAGGTGTCGTTGCTTTGATTTGGGCAACTGTTGCCTCGTGGTTCTTCTATGGAAGTCCTACTCCTGGTTATGAAATGATTGCTGGTGCGCAGAAAGGTTTTTTCACCTCTGCTCCTGCAGTTGTGAACCTCGTATGTAATGATTGGTTGGGCGTTGTCGGTGCTGTTCTTGCTATGTTGGGTGTTGTAGCAGCCCCGATTACCAGTGGTGATACCGCATTCCGTTCAGGTCGATTGATTGTGGCAGAATGGTTAAAACTTAACCAGCGTCCTATCGTAAACCGTTTCTATATCTGTGTACCGATGTTTGCGATATCAATCGCAATGCTTATCTGGCAGATTAAGAATCCTGATGGCTTTAACACCATCTGGCAGTACTTCGGATGGTCGAACCAGACGCTGTCAGTATTCACACTATGGACCATCACCGTTTATCTGGTGCAGAAAAAGAAACCGTTCATCATCACGCTTATTCCCGCCCTGTTTATGACAACGGTATGTGCCACCTTCCTCTTTGTCTCAAAGCAGGCATTCCACCTGCCTCTGTCGGTAGGCTATCCCTTGGGTGGTGTATGCTTAGTGGCAGCCATTGTGTGGTT